>Ga0222713_10000836_pt1 | contig 35155 bp, 39 predicted proteins | sample C33_649DmetaG_FD_165061 | JGI IMG/M metagenome (GOLD analysis project Ga0222713, IMG submission 165061) | Estuarine water microbial communities from San Francisco Bay, California, United States - C33_649D | ecosystem: Environmental > Aquatic > Marine > Unclassified | place: USA: California... | reverse complement strand
AAAAATAATATATAAAGAGAAGGAACCTCTTTATGAGCGCCAAAGTTTTAAGATTTCCGGATAAACAAAAAACAGTTGTTTATAAAATTCCGTTATATACGGATGAGGAAATATTTCTTACTGTTTTAGCAGTCAATATATTTAGTTTGTTTTCATATAAAATAACAGCATCCACATTAGAAAATTGTGATTCAGAGATAGTTTTATCTGCAATAACCAAAGCATCTACTTCTGACATATTTTCAAACTCCGCAAAATTTACATACATTGAAATTCTTAACGCAGTTGAAAAATTTGAAACATGAATATCTTTTACTTACACAACGATACCAAGAAGTGTGCTGAATTGCACAATGACAAACATGTCGTTAAAATGATCCTTGAATATGCTCAATTACTTTCTACTGCTCATAGGTTTATTGACGGTGTCCCTAGTATTGATAGGGGAACTAGAACTGGCAGACAACGAACCTCGTATATACTCTCTGATAGCCGCGATGATGTGCTTTATCGGGCCACTCATATCAACCATCCTTCAGCAATTTGGGTAAGACATTCTTATGAAAATTATGAATGGTTGTATAAGTTATTCATTGCAGTATTAAACGAATATACGTATAGGTATGGTAGAATACATTCTACACAACGATTGGCAGATGTTTTGTATACTCCACCTACAAACATTCCTAAAGGCGTAGGATTTACTGAACCGACACCCGCAATGCCAGATGAGTATAAGGTATCCGGGAATTCCGTCAGATCATATATAAATTATTATGTTGGTGCAAAAAAGCACCTAGCATCCTGGAAAAAAAGACAAACACCTGAATGGTTTACATATGCCTAGTTATACATTAAAATGCAACGATTGTGAAACATTATTTGACGTGATGTGTCGTTATGACGCACGTCCTGAACAGCAATGCCCATCCTGCAAATCAACAAATCACGAAAACCTCATCACTGGCGCACCTGCGCTAGGAGACTCTGTCCGTCTAGGAGTCACTAAACCAGATGGTGGTTTTAACGAAGTCTTGTCTAAGATTCACTCTCAAAATTATAAGAGTAACTTGGCAGACAAATTAAGTAGACGATAAAATGCTTCCAATAATTTTAACACCTAGGGGGAATCAATAGCCGAAAGTCTATTTGTCCTCCTTTTTCCTTAAGAGGGCATCCATGGCAAAGTCTAAAAATAATACTCAGTTACATTCGGAACAACCACAGTTAACCTTAGCAAACAATCGCTTAAGGTTACGCTTGGATGATATGAAAGTAATAGAGCCATTAACGGACAACCAGAAATTATTTTTTGATGCATATGAAGATTCAAGTATTATGTTACTCCATGGAGTAGCAGGTACGGGAAAAACATTCATTGCCCTATATCATGCGTTAGAAGAAGTGCTTGATAAGTCTAATCCTTACAAGCGGGTAATAGTAGTTAGATCAGCAGTACCTAGTCGGGAAATTGGTCATTTACCAGGAGACGAAAAAGAAAAAACGGAGGTATATACTGAACCATATGTCGAAGTTTGTCAAGATCTTTTCGGAAGACATGACGCGTATCAACGGTTAGAAGAACAAGGAGCAATTAAGTTTTTAATTACGTCATTTGTCAGAGGCATTACTCTAGAAGATTCTATTATTATAGTAGATGAATGCCAAAATATGACGGACATGGAATTAAACTCAGTTATTACTAGAGTAGGAAATCGTTCTAAAATTGTATTTTGTGGAGACTTTAGGCAAACAGATTTATACAGAAAAACCGACATGTCTGGACTCAAAAAGTTCATGGCAATCGCCGATATGATGCCCTCATTTAAAACATTCGAATTCGGCGTGGATGATATTGTTAGATCTGCAATAGTTAAAGAATATATCCTAGCAAGATTAGATTACGAAACACGTTATAACACTTAATAAATATAAGAGCCGAGCTAATAATTCGGCTCTTTTAACTGGAGAAAGAAATGAAGAAAATATTAATTCTAATTGGATTAGCATTTTTATCTATGTCAGTATCAGCGCAATATATGCATTGGTCTTCTAGACATGGACCATATTATGAACCTGCTCGTTCCTGGGTTGCGCCTGTACTTATTGGCGGGGTAATTGGTTACGAACTAAGTAAAGCTCGTTCGAATACTGTTATTGTTCAACAACAACCAACTATTATCGAACAAACTATGGAATGCACTCCTTGGAAAGAAACACTACAATCTGATGGCACAACTAAAAGAGAGAGAACGTGTTATCAACGATGACCATATAAAAAGGAAAACAAATGGCTGATGGATTTGATTTTAATTTTACAGAAGAACAATTACATCATTTATTGCCAAGGGTGAAAAACATTACAGAATGGTACGAGGCAATAGTGGAGACATTACCGCAATACGGTATTAATGACATTGCTCGGGTGTCGGCATTTATCGCACAATGCGCACATGAATCGGGCGGATTTACTGTTATGCAGGAGAATCTGAATTATAGTGCAGATGGTCTGCAAAAGATCTTTGGTAAGTATTTCCCCAACCCACAAATTGCTGCTCAATATGCAAGACAACCTGAAAAGATTGCAAATAGAGTGTACTCAAATAGAATGGGTAACGGAGATGAGGCAAGCGGCGAAGGCTGGAAGTTTAGAGGCCGTGGTCTTATTCAATTGACCGGTAAACACAATTATACAAAATGTTCTGAAGCATTTTTTGACGATCATACTTTGTTAGATCAACCCGACATTCTGTTACAACCATACTATGCATTAAATTCAGCATGCTGGTTCTGGAATGCCAATAATTTAAATCCCCTTGCTGACGCACAGGATATTAAAATGATGACAAAGAAAATCAATGGCGGATTCATTGGTTTAGAGGATAGAATTAAACATTATAATCACGCAGTTGATATTTTACAAGGATAGTTAATGATTTTTAATCATGTTAATGTGAATAAATTTGATACGTTAGAACAAATTACACGAGAAGATGGTGTAAGGTTTTATCAAACGCCAAGTGGTAGGAAATATCCCTCAATTACTACCATTCTTGGCGCGCAAAGTAAACAAGGCATAATGGAATGGCGTAAAAGAGTCGGCGAGGAAGCAGCTAATAAAATTTCTAAAGCTGCTACGACGCGAGGAACCAAGTTACACGCATACATTGAGAATTATTTAAACAATAATAACGTCTTAGATGAAATGTCCTTCTTTCAAAAGGAACTTTTCACAAGTATTTTGCCAGAATTGCACAAAATTAACAACATTCATGTGCAAGAGCAAAAATTATACTCAGATCACCTAAGATTAGCAGGCACAGTTGACTGCATCGGCGAATATGAGGGCAAATTGGCAGTCATCGACTTTAAAACTTCAGGCAAATTGAAGAAAAAAGAATGGATCCATAGCTACTTCATGCAATGTGCGGCATACGCTATCATGTATGAGGAGAGAACGGGCATTCCAATCAGTAAATTGGTCGTTCTTATCGCCGTAGAAGACGAAAATCCACAAGTTTTTGTCGAAAAACGTGATAATTGGGTCAAAGAACTGCTAAAATGCCGAGATTCTTACGAAATGGACAACAATTTATTGACTTTTTCGTAAAACCTGTTATAATATATAAAATATTGCTGTATGAAGCAAAGAGAAAAGTATTCTGGACGCGGGTGCGAATCCCGCCAGGTCCACCAAAAGGATTTTTATCCCAGACCGCAAGAACCAACTACTTGTTGCGGTAGAGGTTGCGAAGGGTGTGTTTGGATAAGTTATTTCGAAGCACTTGACAGATGGAAAAATCTTTTTGAAGGGCCTGAAATAGATTCGACAGGGTAAAGAGTAACAGAGTGGACAGCACGGGAATGTGAAACCCGTAGGGTTGGGGGAACTCGGCCGCAGAAGCAAAAAACGTAAATGCAAACGACGAACTGTTCGCTTTAGCAGCCTAAACGCTGCTTAGGGTTTCGGTTAGTTTCCTCGTAACAGAATAACTAACCATTTTACAAACACTCATACACACAAGGAGATTAAAATGAGTAATATGACACCGTTCGAAATTAGATTAGAACTTTTAAAAATGGCCAAAGATATGCTTGGTGACGAATACTACGGTAAGCGCGAGGTAATATCTAACGACTGGGCCACAAAGGTAGAAACGGCTAAACACGCCGGCCAGACACCTCCAGAGCATCCAGGCTTCCCAGCCTATCCCTCAGAAACTGATATTATTGCAAAGGCTCATGTATTGAATGGCTTTGTTTCTAACATTCCTCAAGATAATATAAAGACTATTAGTAAAAAGTAATCTGAAGGCAGGGGGAGAAATCTCCCTGCGTAGATAAATGAAAACATATACACAAACATTTTTAGTAGCAGTATCCGCAGTATTGTTAGTATCAATACTCACACAAGTAACAACCTCAAAACTACACAATTTAAAACAATCCAACTTTACCGATACATCCGCAACCGTTGCAGTTAGAGAACAGCAATTAGACTGTTTGGCAAAAAATATTTACCACGAAGCAAGAAGTGAACCGTTTGAAGGCAAGGTTGCTGTAGCACAAGTTACAATGAACAGGGCAGCAAATGCAGGATTCCCAAACGATATTTGCCGTGTAGTATATCAAAAGAACGTAGTATATGAAAAGGTAATTTGTCAATTCAGTTGGTACTGCGAAACTTCTGCAAAAACAAGACCCATACACCAATCTGCATATAAAGAATCTTACGAAGTAGCTAAGAAAGTTTTACTTGAGGGATTCCGATTGGCAGGCCTCGCCGATGCCCTTTATTATCACGCAACATATGTTTCCCCGGGATGGAAACGACAACAAATCGCACAAATTGGCAATCACATTTTTTACAAATAAATTATGAAATACCCTACACTACAAGATGTTATTGACTATTGTAAAACAACTTTAACAGTTGCTACTGCCGAAACAATCGCATGGATTGGTATTGTACTTGTCCACGCTGCAACTATACCAACAATGATTTCAATTATGTCTGGTCTATCAGATAAGATGCCGCCCGTTGATCTTATTCTGTTTATTTGGGGCGGATTATCTATGTTGTTTGTTAGAGCAGTAATCCTTAGAGACATTCTACACATTGTAACTATAGGAGTAGGATTTATTATTCATGCAACACTTCTTGCACTTATACTATTTAAATAATCATGGCTACATTAAAAGAACAAACCCACGAAAAACACAAAGAAGCGGAAACACAACCGTTTATCAAAGAGATTTTTCAAAAGCGCGTTGATACGAATAAGTATGCTGAATATTTGTATCAGCTACATTTAATATATCATGCGATGGAAAATATTGCAGGACCTAAATTAGGTGCATATGAAGGTATTGCGGGGTTATATCGTACAAAAGCAATCTTTGAAGACTTTCAAGAACTTCTTGTGCCGGATAAGACATACACTATTAAGCAATCTACATTGAAGTATATTCAGTATATTATGGATCTTACTAAAAAAGAAGATTTACTTGCGCATATGTATGTTCGATATTTAGGAGATCTAAATGGCGGCCAAATTTTTGCTAAGCTTGTACCGGGTTCAGGTAAAATGTTTGAGTTTGAAAACAAAGAAGAACTAACAAATAACTTCCGAGAGAAATTAACAGATGATATGGGACCTGAAGCCTGTGTTGCGTTTGATTACAATATTGAGCTTGTTAAGGAATTCAACTAATGTCTTTAGTATGGGATAAAATGATTCCCTTGTCTCAAAATATTCTTGAGACATTGGAGCAAACTACAGACGATGAGTTAAAATACACCGCAGAACAAGGCAACGGATATCTTTGGGAAAATTATATTTTTACTTCTCGCAATTATCGTCGCGCGCATGTAGAAATTGTAGATGCAAGAGAAGCAAAAAAGATCTGGGTTATGCACATGACTATATTCCCGGAATTAGATGACCCGACTCCTATTTTCGGATTTGACGTAGTGTGCGGTGCAAATAAAATTACAGGTGCGTTCCATGATTTTTCTAAAAATGGCAACTGCGATGTGTATACTTGGTTCATAGACCGTTCTTCAAAATTGGAATGGAATAAACCGAGGGTATTGCCTGATTGGGCAACTCAAATTTTTAGTCCCGGCATGATTGCCGCGGGCAATATATCCGAAGAAGAAGAATTGGACAAATTAGCTGATTTAGCTATTGAAAGTTTACACGTTTACCTATATAATGTAGGATGTGTTGAGAAAACAGGCGAATCATATAAAGAGAAATACAATAATTATTGTAAATATCAAAAGATGAACCCTCACACCCCCGCAATGATGATTAACTTAGGCATCGACGAAACGGTGTTTAGAAACTTTATGGATGAAATTTTATTTCCAGAGATCGAATGATAGAAATGTTAGACCCAAAAAACGAAGAGACATTAACCGATGCTCTAATTATTACTAAGAGATTTAGGTCGCCTAACGAATTTTCTCTTTACATTGAGGAAAAAGTATTACAAGAGTCAATTAGTTATATGGATGCAGTAATTGGATACTGCAATGATATTGATATTGACGTTGAGTCTGTAACTAAATTAATTAATCAATCGCTTAAAGATAAAATTCAAAACGAAGCAGAAGATCAAAACTATATGAGACCAAGGGGCAAACTGCCACTATGATAATGGATGAATTTTCAGTTTATAAAATGTACCTTGCACTAAAGCTGCATTTTACAACAGATGCATATGATGTAATTAAACAAAGAGGAAAAGTCAGAGCAAGTAGACAAGCATTTGCTAAACGTACAGACTTGTTCTCAATTAAAAAGATATCAAAAAATTATACTGATGAGGAAGTTGCTAACTTTTTAGTTGCAAATTTTGTATCAGGTGATCGTTGGGGTGGAATGTTTGACATTGAGGCCGGACAACGATACACATTATGGAAAAAGAAGATTGAGAGTTTATCTTATAGTTTTTCCCAAGATTTGGACAATTTAATCCATGAATGTGAGGATTCAGGCATAGATCCTGCATCTATTTTTACAATAACTAAAGGGCAACATCCATATATAATAAAAGCATTTCTAAGAAAAACAATTAGTATTGAAACACTTGTTATCTTAGAAAAACTTACAGGGTTTATTAATAAATTTGATTCTGAAATAAATGACACAATAGTGTGGCCTGATATTTCCAGACTTATTAAAAAATATAAACCGTTTCTAGTTATAGATGTGGAAAAATACGATGCAATCTTTAGACGAAGAATTAGTTGACTCTAAAAAGAAAATTAAAAAATTAGAAGAGAATGTAGCAATCATGCAAGAGCTTTTAATGCAACAACAAAATGCTATTACCGAAACTCAAAGGTATTTGATTAAAGTTGCACACGGTCAAAAAGAACTGAGTAAGAGGATATTGTCATGGCCTTATTTAAAAGTCCAGGCAAAAAAGACAAAAGATGTTTAATATTTTATTTTTAAAATGAACAAGTTAAAAAAGAATGAAGGTTACTACGACCGCGAGAAAAAGTTGCGTCGTGTTGAAAAGGGCACCTCAAAGATTGACAAACATCGAAAGATTATATATAATGTAGCATCATTGCAAAAAGACGATGATGTATTTGATGAACTACTAGATTATGCATACGCTAATCAAAAAAATAAACGACGTTAATACTACGCAAATACTACGCCAATACGAAAGGAAACATCATGGCTTATACTTCACTAGCAGATCTACGCAAATCCCGCGGCGGCTTCGATTCATTGATGAAAGAAGTTGAAAAGATCGCAAATCCCCAATCCGACTCTAAAAAATCAGACGATCGCTTCTGGCAACCAGAAGTAGATAAAGCAGGTAACGGCTACGCTGTTATTCGCTTCTTGGCTCCACCACAAAGTGAAGACTTGCCGTTTGTTCGTGTTTGGAATCACGGATTTCAGGGACCTACAGGTAAATGGTACATCGAAAACTCTTTGACCACTATCGGTAAACAAGACCCAGTTTCAGAACTCAATACTGAATTATGGAACTCAGGTTCAGAAGCAAATAAAGAAGTTGCTCGCAAACAAAAGCGTAAGTTAACTTACTACGCTAACATTCTTGTTGTTAAAGACCCAGCTCGCCCAGACAATGAAGGCAAAGTCTTCTTGTTTAAATTCGGTAAGAAAATTTGGGACAAGATTAAAGACATGGCTGATCCTCAGTTCGAAGATGAGAAACCAGTTAATGTGTTTGACTTTGACACAGGTGCAAACTTCAAATTGAAGATTCGTAATGTTGAAGGCTATCGCAATTACGATAAGTCTGAATTCGAATCACCAAGTCCAATCTCTAATGACGATTCCGTTATTGAGAAAATCTGGAGTCAACAACATTCGTTGACAGCATTCTTGGATGCTAAGAACTTTAAATCATATGACGATTTGAAGAAAAAACTTACTATGGTTCTTTCAGCAGGTGTAGCACCAGTTAAGCCTGCAGAGAATGTTGATTTAGATGAAGACATTGGCTCATCGCCAGTACAAGCATCAGCGCCTCGCGCATCAGTACCAACACCCAAACAGGATGTAAATTTTGATGACGATGAGGAATCACTATCATACTTCGCTAAATTAGCAAGCGACGATTAATCGGAGATTAATATGACTCTAAAGGAAACAGTAATTGCTTTTCTAGCTGCATTTGCTATGGCTCATTCGGGCTATGCTGCAGAAACAAAGGCACCGGAAAAAAAGACGGAAACGGTGAAGACGCAGGCCCAGAAGCCGAAAGCGAAAACACCGGAACCAACAGCAACACCCGGTGTTCGTAAAATAGAAAAGAAGCCCAAGGAAGACAAACCTGCAGAAGCAGGCGCGGATAAACCAGCAAAGCCAGTAGTTAAACGACCTGAAGAGTTAAAAGCTGAAAAAGAAGCGAAGAAGTAAAAGAAAAGCCCGGGAAACCGGGCTTTTTTATCATGGGGAATCTGTGAACCCTGATCTATTCTGTTGCCAACGCAAGAAAGAATTTGTTGTAGAGTGAGGTGTAGGCGGTGTACCTATAATTGTCTGTTCGGTATTATTAATTGTTTTATTAGATATAATAGGCGTCATCATTTGCGGTTGTTCGGATCTCATATTATACATTTTTAATTCTGTATTTTGATCTGATACTTCATTTAATATTTTACCAATATTTGTTTCAGTTGGTTTAGGTTCAAACGGATTAATTTTTGGGCTTGTGTTTGGTTCAACATAATCGTATTTTCTTAATGATGCTTGCTCAATTTTTTTACGCTCGGCCGCTCTCTTTTTAAGTTCATCTTCTCCCCCAAAAGCTTTTAAATCCCTTTGCTTGCCCGGAGAATCCGGTTGATCTAATATATCCTGAGCTTGCTCCGGAGTTATATCTAGCTTACTAAAGTCTGCATTTATATTTTTAAATGCTTTCTCTGCGTTTTGTCCTGCGCCCTGATTCAGTTTATCGCCATACCCGGTTTCATCTAAATATTCACTTGCTTCAATTGCTCCTAACATCAGACTACCTATGCCCGTTGCTCTACCGCCAATCATTGCGGCTTTACCAACGCCCGGTGGCATTTTAGGTAATTTAAACTTGGATCCGCCGGAAGTAGGGGGCGTCTTGTTTCCTGGGCCAGGTGTCTTTGGCTGACCTGTCGGTGGGCCACCCGGGCCTGTTTTCCCAGGACCAGTTCTAGTTGGTCTGTCTGCTAAATCTGGGTCTAGCATCATTGGATTAAATGGATTACCTATCCCACTGCCAAAGGCCTCTGTCATTCTTCTTGCAATAGCTTCTGCAAGTTTTTCTCGATCTTCTTGTTTGGCGTCTTCGTTATTAGGTTCTATTCCGCCAGATAATTCTGTTTTTTTATTTTGATCTATTAGAATTTTTCTAATAGCAACTGCCTCATCCAGCATTTGTCGTTGAGACTTATCATCTCGCATATCAATTAACACTGCTACCATGTCCGATAATACTTTATTTGGATCATCGCTAATAGGCGTTTCAATTTCATTAATTTTTTCTATAGATAATACTTTATTTGGATCATCGCTAATAGGCGTTTCAATTTCATTAATTTTTTCTATAGATTTTACTTCATTCTTTACCTCGGCCGGCATTTCTTTTGGCTCAGGTATTTTAAATTCTTCATCATTTAGTACGGGTTCAATTTTTTCAACAGTTGCGGGTAAACTAGATTTACCCATCAAGTAGTTTTTTGGGTCAGTAAATAACGCATCTTTCAGACCACGGCCAAAGCCAAGAACATCGCTTGTTAATGTTCTCGGCTCGCCTCGGTCTTTTCTGATTTTCTTGTCCGACGTATCTTTGCCGGCACGCTTTTCTAACGTTTTAACCAAATCCTCAATGGTATAGGTTAAATTAGTTAAATCTTTGTGCGCAAGGCCGTCTTTGCCAAATAACGCGGCGACCTCGGCTAACGGATTTTGCGGATCAAGTGCTTGTGCCATTATACCGGTCTTCTAACTATTGGTTTAGTAGGTGTTGTGCCGAAACTATTATCTATCGGAGCAGGAGTTGAGTCAAATCCTCCGCCGAATCCAGATGATGCTACTGGTTGATTGAAGCCGGTACTTGGAGTAGGTGATGGATTAAAACCGCCACCGCCAAAAGTGCTAGGTGATGAGTTAAAGCCGCTACCTAATGAGCTAGGTGATTGTACTGGAGGTGTACTGCTTAACTCTGGAGTCGGAACTCCGGTTGAAACATTAGATGCACCTGCAACTTTTTCTTGTGTTCTACCATAAGCAGAAACGCCTAATACTGCACCCATAGCCACGTGGAATAATCCACCGCCTTGTAGTGTAATAGGAACCCATTGTCTAAATGCATCATTAGCAGCTTGAACTTCCCAGAATTGGACTATCGTAAACATAATTGGAAATAATGCAAAGTCAAATAAACAGCAAGTCATATACATCATTGCCATCATAGGACGCCATTTTTTCGTCATCCAATCTTCATCGGGTTTTTTCTTTTCTTTAACTTCATCAGTCTTTTTAGACATATTAACTCCTTGCTTTTTTAGCTTTTATTTTTTCATTTTCCTCATTAATATAGTTCACCAATAACGATACATAAATTTCTCTTTCCCACGGCAACATATTTTCTATTTCCGTCAATGAGTATTTATGATGCTGCATCAACGAAAAATTTAACTGAAAATAGTTTACAAGATTTTCATGGGAAAGAGCTAGACGAAAAAATTTTGTATGCCCTCAAGGTCCACTACATTATTATGTTTGCACACCGGGCATTCTTTTTCTATATGATGCACAACTTTTGGAATTTTTCTAAAAAACTCTTCAAGTTTATCAAATTGTTTCTTTGTAAATGTATTTACAAAATCCGATAACTCTTTGTTACTATACGATGTAGAATCAAAATAATCATCCTTCGTAAATACTGCATCTATACAATTAGTAATTAGTTCTACTACTTTTGTTGTATTTGCATTATTATGAATATCTAAGATTTCATCAAATTTAGGATAACGCAACATTAAACCGGTATCTGCAGTAAGCATTACTTTATTGCTGATACTATTTTCCTTTGATACTTGAATTGCGGTAAGATCTAACATATGTTCTATTTTTTCACCGCATTTGCAATTAATTAATATATCTGTACTTTCACTTATGGATTTTGCTCGTATATTTAAGAATAAATATTCTACATCAAAATGCGCGAGTTTATTCATATCGAGTTTGTTAAATGTGCAGTTATCTACAAGTTCTGTTACAATTCTTGAGATTTCAGTTACATCTGCTTCTATAGTTGTTAGTAGAATTTTATATTCTTTAACTAAAAACGGGCGATACTTAACTTTTTTATCCGTAGATGGTAGTATCAATTCATACGTTGGTGTTTCTAATATAGGCAAAGCCATAATTTATCCTTTATCAATAAATGTTATTATTCAAATACGTCGCCACTTCCGAAGCTATCCCCTGGACCCCTAGGCATACGAGGAAATAAGACGCTTGATCCCAAATCCAATGATTCTATAAGTCCATGTGTCGGGAACCATCTTCTATAAGCAAATGTAACTGTCAGTTGATGCGCTTGATTGGTCGATCCCATATTCAAGTCCATCATATTAATTGCTCGCGGAAAAGCATCTTCTAATGAAATATTATACGTAGTATTGTCAGCTCTATCTAACTGAGTAATTTCAATCTGGGAAACATAATCAGATTGATAGGCAACATTAAAAGAATTTGGATTTACTATTTTAAACATCCATGCGTCAAAAAATGCTTTGGTATTCATGTTTCTGTCGACATAAAATGTCATACTAATGGATTCACCGTTAAATTCTGCAGATACTGGGCGTTGGTACGCTGATCCGTAAATTCGATGCCCTTTAGTGGTAATAGACATTCCAGGTAAATTTGAAATCTCACAGAACAAACTAATCGTTCTACTTTGATTCGTAAAATTAGCTAATGATGATGGTGGTAGAATTTTTACCTCAAATCTATTAGGGGCTGCCAAGCCCTCCTGTCTAATTTTTGTTGTAAATTCTCTTAAGCTAAACGTTGCCATTACGTTCCTTTGTTATATGCTTTTATTTGCATCTTGCCAGACTTTTGTTTTCTGAGCACCTATAAATTTTTCGATTGGTAATTGTGAAGCAGTAATCCAATCAGCATACTGTATCTTGTAAAATCTAGTTTTAACATGGGCATTTAAATAATGCTTTACTGCAAATTTTGCAGGTTCTAATCTGGAAGTTGCGTTTAGCAGTTTCCAAGACAATCTAATTCGTGTTTCATCTGAATTTGATACCGTATAATCTGATAATATCTGTAAAATTCTAAATCGCATCTGATACGGTAAATAGTGCAAATTTATACCATAAAATCCTCCGGGCACCTTTCTAAAAGGTAGCACCAATGGCAATCTATCGTAGTATGGCAATTGATCTTTATATTTTGGATCATAATAAAATAGGTACATTTCCCCTGGCATTATTGAGGATACCATAGGTGTATCCTTTAGTGTTTGGTTTGCTGTAGCAAACTTACCTAAATTGCCAATCTGTTGTCTATACCATTGATAAGATTTCTCCTGCCCTGCAGCATTTAATCTTACTGTCTCAAATGGATTTTTATTCATTTAGTTTTAATTCCTAAATCTTTTTCGGTTAGTATAATAAACTTCATATTTCTATCTTTACAAAATTCAAATGCTGCTTTCCATTTTGCATCATTGACCCCATACTGAAAGACTTCGTCTATGAATCGTTTTGTCTTCTTTTTAGGGATTTCTGGAGGTTTTGTGAATCTCTCCGGTTTTATTTCTATTAAGTATTTTTCAATTGCGTTATTCTTATTTTTAATTTTTATATAAAAGTCTACAAAGTATCTATGGACTTTATTGTCGATTGGCGAAATATAAGGAACAATTACTGTTTCTGAACCCCATTCCACAACGGAAATATTGTCATCACACCATTTCATAAATTTTAGCTCCCATAATGATCGATATACTATATTCGTGATATCGCCCTTGTATTTTGTAGCGTTTGCTACCCTGAACCGGCCTTTGTAGGTTTTGGTGTACATAACTCATATAAATAATTAATAACTATAATATTTATAGGAAACAAATGGCTACAACTAACAGCATTCAACGTAAATCTAACGGAAGCTACAATACTGATTATAGTGTCGGTACGTACAGTTATCCGACGGGTTTGGGAACGAACCCAGATTTACAACATTACGTTGCTTTTTTCATAAATGTTCGTGGTAAATCTAAATTTAAAGAGAGTTACAATACTTATCAAAATGCGGTAAATAGTACACGAAGAAGCGACCAGGAAGGGTTGAACTCGCAAGAAGCTTTTAATAAAGCACAAGCATTAGTCGCTGGTGGGTCAGTTGTTTCTGGGATTGTTAAGGCAGCTGAAGCAATTTCATCCAGGGGCGGTTACGGTGCGGCAAAGGCAGGAGTGGCATCCGCAGCTAAAACTTTCGCCGCAGGCCAAGCGGCAATTGCAATTACTGCAGGAACATTAAACACATCTATATTGCAAAATGATAAGAAATTTAGATTAAAAGATGTAATTACTCTTGCAATGCAAGAACGCCCAACCGTTACATACGGAGTAAACTATCAAGATAAAGATATGGGTGTTCTTGGAGGTTTCCTAACCAGCGATACGTCTCTTACAGATTCGGTAACAGGACCAGCTGGCGGAGAATTAGGCGCCGCTGTAGGTCTACAAATAGCAAAAATTCCATCAATTTTGCCCGGCTTTGGAAATGCGTCTATATCAGATATAGCTCAATTGGGTGCGAAAGTTAAAACCAATCCTTTTAGAGAAGTGTTCTTTGAGGGGGTTGATTATAGAAAATTTAATTTTAAATATAAATTCATGCCAAAAAACGCAACAGAGGTTGATAGAATTTATGGAATTATAGACAAGTTTAAAGAACACATGCACCCTGAATTATCAGCAGGTGGATATTTTTACATTTATCCGTCTGAGTTTGAAATACGTTACTATTATAACAATTTAGAAAATGGATACTTAAATAAAATTACTAGTTGTGCGTTGACCGATATGACAGTGGAGTATGGTGGCGAACAATTTGCATCTTTTGCAAACGGGGCACCTGTTGAAATTAATATATCTTTAAGCTTCCGAGAGTTGGATATACAAACTCGAGAAAATGTAATTGCACAAGGAATCTAAATGTTCTTCGAAAAATTCCCACTTTTACCATATACTTTAGATGATGAGAAAACATTTCAACTTGTGCCGGATATTCTAAGACGAATAAAATTGTCAGATGAGGTCACACAAAATGGCGCATTCTTTGACCAATACGACGTTAAAGATGGAGAGACGCCTGAAATCGTAGCAAACTTCTGGTACGGCGATCCAAACCTTCATTGGGTAGTTTTAATGTCTAACGATATTATTGACCCTAGATTTGATTGGCCGCTTTCATACTATAACTTAATTGAATACTGCAAGGGTAAGTATGGAGAGAATAATATAAACAACCTCCATCACTATGTTAATGCCCAAGAATATATTGTATCCGGATATAGAGGACTATACGAAAATTCAAATTATAATACTGCAGCTGCAATAACATCACAAGCATCCAATTTAAATGTGCAAGTTAATATTGTATTTCAAAATGCCCCAGCAAGCGGGACATTATTCCCTATTAGTAATCTAATGTATGAAGAATTGTTAAACGAACAAAAACGTCGTATTAACATTTTAAAACCGTCAATCGTATCTTCTCTAGATTCTTCATTCACATCATTAATTAATCAATGAGTACAGCAACACAAAATGGTCTTCAAGCTCCAGGCGAAGTTGCCATAGAGGAGCTAATATTAGTAGCAAACGGGAAATTTATTCCGTTAAATGACTACTTAGTGGAATTAAATATATTTGAAAGTATATTTAATAATTCAATGTCTGGGGATATTCTATTATCCGACAGTAGAAATCTTGTTAGATTTTTGCCAATCATCGGCGAAGAATATTTAATTGTAAAATTACAGACGCCTACTTTAAATTCGCAAATTTATAAAACCTTTAGAGTGGTATCAGTTGAAGATCGTACAGTAGTTCGAGATCAAAATACTCAGCTATATAAACTAAAATTTATTTCTCAAGAAGCATTGGTGGATTCGTTATCACCACTTTATTCTCCATTTAACGATAATGCATCAACACTGGTCGAGAAAATATTTTCAGAGAATATAGAAATTAATCGCAACTTAAAATACAACCTAACAGAAAAATTTTCACAAAGTCAAGAAACTACCCCAATTGTTGTTTACAGTAGAACTGAAAATAATATAAAATTTGTTAGTCCAGGTTGGACTCCTTTTGAGTGTATAAACTGGATTGCTAGAAAATCTTTACCAAGTTCGGGTCGAGCATGTAACTTCTTATTCTGGGAAACTGCTAAGGCATTTTATTTTGGTGCAATTGAAGATTTATTTGATAAAGGACAAACAATTGGAAAATATAATTATTCTGCAACAAGTGTAACTCGCGGAACCGATGATATTGAAGAGCAAATGACTTTAATACAAAATCTAAATATTCTAAATGGATTGGATCACTTAACTAGTTTAGAAAACGGATATTTTGCAAGTACACTAATTGCGGTGGATTTAATTAAGAAAAAACGTGATATTACTGAATATGATCATGTCGCAGAATTTAATAATTATAAGCATGTGGTAGCTCAAAATCCACAACCGCTTTTTACACCAAACAATGTTTTAAGAAACTTTGAAAATCATATACGTGTTTATCCTAAGCATCCTGGTCTACACGATAACACTAAAGATAACTATACGGAAAAAATGGGAAAGATATATGGCAATAGATTATCTAATTTACACGATCTTAATACATTGAAGTTAAATATTTCAATATATGGCAGAACAGATGTAGAAGCCGGCAGACTAATGGAAATAAATTTTCCCGATATTTCTCCCGCATCTTCTGAAGACAAAACATCCGAACATTTAGATAATAGGTATAGCGGAACATACTTAATTACATCCATTCACCATAAAATTAATTTAGTAAAACACATGATGTCAATGGAAGTTATTAGAGATTCTATGCAACCCGATACCCCCAAATTTACATCTACTTTCTTGCCTCAAGGTTATTAATGAAAAATATATACGGAAATCAAAATTTTATCTGGTGGTTTGGGGTAGTTGAAGATAGAAAAGACCCTGAAAAATTAGGAAGATGCAAGGTTAGAATTATTGGATATCATACTGAAGATATTAAAGTATTACCAACCAAAGATTTGCCTTGGGCATTACCAATTAGCCCTATCACATCTGCAAGTACATCGGGCATAGGCGATACACCGTTGGGTCCGGTTGAAGGTACTTGGGTGGTTGGATGGTTCTTAGATGGAGAAGAAAAACAACAACCCGTTATGATGGGTACACTTACAGGAAAACCTGATAAGAATCCGGAAAAAGAAAAAATAGACAATACAAAAAAACAAGCAGCCGGGCAAGTGTTAACTACAACTTCAGGCAATCCTGTATATGATTCTTCCGGTGCGCCTATATTATTAGGAAGTACTACATATGATGATTATGGAAATGCTTTAAAATTAGATGGCATTTCCGAGTATAGCCAAGAAGCAGCTGTTGCGAATCATCCAAGCAATCCAAAAGGTGATGCAAGCGGCCCGTTAAATAGTCCAAGTCTTGCTCAACAAAAAGGATTTCAGGATCCGAACAAAGTATATCCAAAACTTGACTACGACGGCAAACCCGATACAAATAAATTAGCGACCGAAGATAGAACTCACAGATATTTTACAACAAAAAAGAATAACAGAAAAACTGAAATTAAAAAGGCAGTATCTGGCACATGGAGTGAGCCTACTCCTGCGTATAACGCAAAATATCCATTCAACAAAGTTCTTGAAACAGAGGCAGGGCATGTTATCGAGTATGATAATACGCCAAATGCTGAAAGAATACACATCTATCACAAAAAGGGCACATATATTGAGATAGACGTAAACGGAACAATGGTTAAAAAAGTTATTGGTGACAATTACGAGGTATGCGACAGAAATGGGTATGTTTACGTCAAAGGTGCGTATAATTTAACAGTAGGCGGCGCGACAAAAATATTAGTACAAAACAATGCTGATATAGAAGTTGAAGGCAATACTACAGTTGTTAGTTATGGGTCAACACTAGTAGAATCTGCCACGACGGTTCAAGTAGTTGCAGATGATATTAAATTATCTGGTAAATCTAGCGTAGAAGTTACAAGTGACGGTCCTGTAAATATTCAGGGCAGTAGTATAACAATGAATGCTAAAAGTGGAGCATTTGCAGCAAAAGCTAGTAAGGAAATGGCGCTACAATCAGGTTCAGCATCAACTGCAAGTATCAAAGGCGGAGTTGAACTATTACTTGATGCGGCAACAGTTAAAACTAAGATGGGTGCAATCTCAGTATCTTCTAGTAAATTGCCCGTGTACGATCCGCCAGAAAACAAAGTTATTAGTAATGTTGCCAAAACCGCTGAATTAACTAGACCAGAAAATACCGCCGATATATTCTTAGGTGACAGTTTAGAAAAAGAAGCGCCTGCATTAGCAAAACAGCGAACAGATACTGGGGTTGTTTCCGCAAACACCACACTATCAAGAACAGGGCCTTCCGATTCAGTAGTTAATAATACTGCAAAGATAAAACCGGTAGATACTTCAGAATTTAAAAATTATGATAATTTCCCCGATTCATTGAAGTTGTCTAATTACTTTACATTGGGCGACTTAACAACGCGCCCAAGTGCAACATCTCATCCTGTACAAAATCAAAACGGATTAACAAAACAACAAATAGTCGGGAATCTAAAACACTTGGCGGTAAACGTATTAGATCCGATTAAAGAAAAATTCCCAGATATGGTTATAACGAGCGGATTTAGAACAGGTCCGTCTAGTTCAGATCATAATGTAGGACAAGCAGTTGACCTACAATTCACAGGTAGATCGTATGCTGACTATTATGAAGCGGCAGAGTGGATTAAAAATAATACGCCGTTTAAACAAGTATTGTTAGAATATGCTACGCGCCCGAGCGGAACTATTGCGTGGATTCACGTGGCTGCCGCCCAAAATGGCAGTAAATCGTCAATGCCAATTGGTACTTTAGCAAATCATAGCGTCAATTCGCCAGGGCAACGTAATGCTTTGGTCAATTTGCTGTAATAAATAAAACGGACAGTATTTATAATGTTTACTTCCTAGAACATTTAAAATTTAATAAATAATAAAATGGCTACTATAAACAGAGTTGTTAGACGTTACACAGATTTAAATCTGATATTCGCACCTCACCCGTATTCCAAAGATATTCTTACAAGGAAAAATTCGGATGCGGTTAAGGCGTCTATACAAAATCTAATTCTGACAAAGAATTATGAGAGGCCGTTTCACCCGGAAATAGGCAGTCAAGTAAATAACTTGATGTTTGAAAATATGATGCCGTCTACTATTTCTGCTCTTGATAAAAGTATTAGAGATACTATAACTAAATTTGAACCCAGAGCAACAATTCTTGAGGTAAACATTATAGATAACTCAGATTTAAATGCAATTGATATTGAAGTAATATTTGCTCTTAATAATGTTTCGGAACCAGTAACAGTAACAACAACTATTAGCAGAGTAAGATAATGGCAAATTTAAGAATTGCAGAATTAGACTTCGATACAATTAAATCAAATTTAAAAGACTTTCTGAAGAATTATACTGCAGAAGATGGGGCGCCATACTTTACAGATTTTGATTTTGAGGGATCGGGATTATCTATTTTGTTAGATGTTTTATCATACAACACCCATTATAATGCCTACTTGGCAAGCATGGTTATTAATGATATGTTTTTGGATTCTGCAGTCAAAAGAGCATCTGCAGTATCAATCGCAAAACATCTAGGATACACTCCAATATCGGTTAGAGGAGCGAGAGCAAAGATTTCATTTGAAGTTATCTCTCCAACAAATAGTCCTACATTTTTAACATTGGAAAAATTCACACCGTTTACAACTACGATAGATGAAGTATCATTAACATTCGTTAATTTAAATGCGGTTACGATACAACCCAATGTGGGTAATTATAATTTTACAGATGTAGAAATTGTTGAAGGTACTCCATTAGAATACACATTTAGCGTAGATGTACCAGGCCCCGCAGAAAAATATGTTATCCCAAATAATAACCTTGACACATCTACCCTGCAGGTAATAGTACAAAATTCCTTTGCAGATACAACACAGACTGTTTATACATTGGCAGAAGATACTATTGGTATTTCTTCTACAGACACAGTATATTTTATTGAAGAAACTCCAACTGGATTCTTCCAAATATACTTTGGCGATGGAGTTATCGGCAAAAAATTAGATAGAAACAATTTAGTTATTGCATCTTATCTAATTAGTAATGGAACTATTGGTAATGTATCGGGTAATATCACACAACAATTTACCTGCGGTGCAAGAGTTGGCGGCGGCACTGTAGATGGCACAATAACAGCTACAACAAATTCTCGCGGGGGGTTATCTAAAGAAACTATCGATAGTATTAAATTTAGAGCACCTAAATATCTTGCATCTCAAAACAGAGCAGTTTCCGCGTCAGACTACAAGGCGTTGATTGAAAAGAATTATCCGTTAGTTGAATCTGTTGCAGTATGGGGTGGCGAAGAAAATAATCCACCAATGTATGGCAAAGTTATTGTATCTTTGAAACCATATGATGGATACGAGATTACACAATCTACAAAAGATGATATTAAGAACTTAATTTTACAAAGTAAACAAGTTTTATCCATCACACCTGAATTTATAACACCTGATTATTTTTACATTAATCTATCTGTCAATGTAAAGTATGATGCTGCAAAAACTACTTTATCAGCAACAGATATTAAAAATTTAGTTGTTGCAGAAATACAAGATTATTTCTCAACAGATTTACAACAATTCGATAAAGACTTTGTTTATTCTAAATTATCACGAAATATTGATAACGTACGAGATACCATTATTGGCAATCTAATGACTGTTAAATTGCAGCGTAGAATTGAACCAACAATTAATGCTCTTACAAATAATTACACTATAGGCAACACGATTAAGTTTAAAAATGGTTTAGAACCAGGCACATTTGAATCTACAAGATTTATAGTAACGGTAAATGGATCACCTGTAGAATGTATTGTAAAAGATGTGCCTAATACTTTAATTCCAGATAAAACAGGCACTGGCACATTAAAATTAGTAAACGGCGACACCGGCGCAACAATTGCAAGTAATTATGGCACTATTAATTATGGAACAGGCGAAGTATCGATTGAAAATATTGTATTAATAGGTTATCCTGCAGATGGCACGGACATTAGATTTACGGCAATTGTTCAAGATTCATACTTGGATGTGGCGGTTGATAAGAATCAAATTATTCTTTTGGATGATAGTACATTAAATTCAAACATCAATAGACTGCAAGGCTTAACAGTCAATGCTATTCCAGTATGAGTAGAATAACACAAAAATTATCCAAAATATTTGATTCGCAAATACCTGAGTTTATTCGGGTTGGCGAATCATCTATTACTAATACTGTAGTTATAACTACAACTGCATCGTCTAAAAGAGTAACGATTAGTTCATCTGAAAATTTGCTTGCAGGTGATAGATTAGCTCACCCAGCAATAACAAATACTGTTTTTATTACAAAAATATTATCTTCAACCGAAGTTGAAGTAAGCAATAATATTAGTGTTAGTTTATCAAATCAAGTTGCAAGATTTATTAGAGCAGATGCCACATCTAATTTTGTAAAATTTTTAGAAGCATATTATAAGTTTTTAGAGCAGGATCAACAACCTCAAGAAATTTTACAAAATGCAAGATTGTATGCTGATAGCGATCATACTATAGACAGCTTAATAGAACAATTCTTCAGAAATTATGGTAATGATATTCCAAGAAATATTATTACAGATAAAAGAACCTTTATTAAACACTTTAAAGATCTTTATACAACAAAAGGAACAGAAGAAGGATATCGGTTACTATTTAGAGTAATGTTTGGTGAAGATGTTAATTTCTTTTACCCTGACACTGTAATATTAAAAGCGTCTGACGGTATCTGGAAAAAAGATAAAACAATACGTGTGATACCGTTTGATAGTTCTAACATTTACGATTTTGTAAATACAAAAATCATAGGTGCTGTATCTAATGCATCTGCCGTTGTTAACACAGTCAATAAAATATACACAAATACTGGATATACAGAAGAGTTTTACGAATTAAGTTTAGAAGATGTTAAAGGTGAGTTTCTCTTAGAAGAAATTATTGCATATAAGTTAATAACATCTGGCGTACCAAAAACTACGTTAAAAGCAACAACGGTTCCTCAATTAACTAAAATAAGAATAATTGACGGAGCAAATGGATATGAACCTAATGCTGAAATTCGAGTTCAGGGTGCAAATGTAAAAATTGAATCTGTTGACGCAACTGGCAAAATTAAATCTGTTAAAGTTATAAATCCTGGAGTATTTCTTGGAAGGACAATTATAGGCAATGTTGTTTCCTCAGCAGCCTTTCAACCCGTATATATAGATCAACCTACTTTATCTTTTACAGGAAATGTGAATGTTACCTTAAATAGGGGCACATATGTATCGACTACTCCGCATGAACTTAAAAAGGGCGCAACTGCTAATTTATATTTTTATGGGAATACAAATAGCGCTCTTAATAACACTACATCTGAAATATCGGTATCTACAGTATTGGATGAGTATAGATTTAGATTTGTAACATCAAATGCAAATACATCGGTACAAGCAAATTTAATCTATACTAGTAATGCTATTTTAGAAAGTAACTTGGGTGTTCTCAGAGAAAGTTCAGGATATTGGGTAAATAACCAAGGTAAACTATCAGAATTGGTATATATTGAAGGTCCAGCTGTCGATGCGCCCGACCCAAGCAAAATATATTACCAACCTTTTTCATACGTTGTTAAATCAAAAGTATCTTTGGATAATTGGAAGAATGTAGCTAGTGGCACTGTTCATCCTGCCGGCATGCAAGTGTTTAGTGAAATTGACATAACAAATAACGTAGACGCAAATGTTAGTACAACGGTAGATAATGAAATTTGGGATTATTTGTACATTACATCTGATTGGGATAAAGCAACACTCACAGCAGGATCTACAGAATATTCTGATAACAGGATTGCCAATTTAGCTATTACTGCAGATCATGTATTTTATGTGTTCAATTATCTGTAATAAATAATTAAAAATTATTTGGAAAAACAATGGCTCAAATTATAACAGAAAATTTTAGAGTTTTTAGTGCAGCGCAGTTTATCTCGTCTGTCAGCGCTACTAACACATTATATCTTTTTGTCGGCAGACCTCAACAATGGCCTGCCGAGCCTACGCCTGTTACTCCTAAGAATACTGAATATCAAGAATCCGTTTATTGGGCAGATGCAGTTGCATTAAAAAGAATATTAACTACAGATTTTAAACAAGTTGTTAGAAGACATGATTGGCAAACCGGAGTAGTATATACTCAGTATGACAATGAGGCTACTAATTTATATTCTTCAAATTTTTATGTACTAACATCCGACAACAACGTATATAAGTGCATATCTAATAATTATGGTGCGGTATCGACTGTTAAGCCTACAGGAAAATCAACATCTATATTCACAACAGCTGATAATTATAGATGGAAATATCTATACTCATTAACAGATTCAGATTTGTTAAAGTTCTTAACAGTTAATTTTATGCCCGTCAATGTTGACAGCGATGTTGTATCTACTGCATTGCCTGGAACTATTGATAATATATTAGTCACCAATGCAGGCAATGCTTTTACAACGGCATCTTCAGTTGTTGTTACTATTTTAGGTGACGGTACAGGTGCAGCTGCAGGAACTGTTACTTTAACTGCCGCAAATACGATAGATAAAATAGAAACAACATTGTACGGAACAAATTATAATTATGCCAATGTACAGATTTCTGGAGGCGGAGGAGCAAATGCGTCAGCAAGAGCAATAGTTTCTCCTAGAAATGGTCACGGGCAAGATCCATATACAGAGTTAGGTGCTAGATATGTTATGATAAATTCTAGATTAAATTATGCAGAAGGATCTGGAGATTTTCCGGTTGTGAATGATTATAGAAGAATTGGCATTGTAAATAATCCAATTTCAAATACTACTTCCTTGGTCGCAACCGAAACAACATTAAATGCGACACATACTATGTTATTGTCAAATATTAGCGGAACATTTGCTATAGATGAATACATTTATGGCGACACTAACAACGCCAACGGATTTGTTGTTAGTTCGAATGTTTCTGCCGGTGACGTAACTCTTAGATTTATTACACCAATTGAGTTATATTCTGGCAATGTGTCTTTCTCCGTGGGCGAGGTAGTTCATGGTAGCAACTCATTGGCTGTTGGCACTGTTATATCGATAACAGAACCCGAGGTAGATAAAAATACAGGTCAGTTTTTGTATATTGAAAATCGTGCAAAAATAACAAGAAATTCTGACCAAGCAGAAAATATTCATATAGTTATAGAATTCTAAGGTAAACAAATGGCCGTAAATTTAGCAACAAATCCATATTATGATGATTTTGATGGTACTAAGAATTTTTATAGAATTCTTTTTAAGCCGGGTACGCCTGTACAGGCAAGAGAGCTAACACAAATACAGACTATTTTGCAGAATCAAATAAAAAGATTTGCAAACCATATTTTTGTAGATGGATCACGTGTCTTAAGCGATGATCCTGTTTCTGTAACTACTAATCCTGATGCGAGAGCAATCAAGCTAATAAACAATGTTGATACGTCAAATGTTGATGCATTCTTAAATAAATTTGTGGCAGGTGTTGGGTCTAACATTATAGGTAAAGTAAATTTTGTTTTTGATGCAGATAATCCAGATGTCGGAGATGCTCCTACAATTGTAATGACTGTGATTAAAGGCGAAGGTAAAAATGAATTTGCAGATAATGAAAGATTATATTTCTATGATACTATTGCACAAGCCAACGCAAAAGCTGTAACATCTGTTACTGCAACAACCGACGACTCGATATTCATTTCAGCAATTGGTGTAGTTCAAGAATACTCAGATTCTATAACTTTATCTTCATCTACAAATTCCATTAAGGTAGGGGATGAAGTAATAGTTGCAGGATCCCCTGTAACAGATATATTTGTAATTGAAATTTTATCAAGCACGGTAATAATTGTTAACAAAAATGTGGGCCTTTCTGATTCAAATGTTGGTCTTACAATTAAACGAAGAAGCACTAGCCCAACATTAGTTTTTGGAATAAGTGGCGGAACATACTATAAGAATGGGTTTTTCATTCATACACCAGCACAAACTATTGTGCCGCAAAAATATACTGCATATCCTACAAAATCTATTGTTTTAAGATATGCCGAAAGTGTTGTAAACTATAATGACGATTCTAGTTTATTAGACCCTGCGTTTGGCAGCTCAAATTATTTAGCGCCAGGGGCGGATAGATTAAAAGTAGATTTAGAATTAGATTCGGTAGATCTATCAAGCGACAATAAACCCGATATTACAGGACAATACGTTGAGATTGGTCGTTATATAAATGGTACATTAGATTTAGTTGAATCTAGTTCAGATTCCAAATACAATGAATTGGCAAAAACTCTTGCTTCAAGAACATATGCTGAATCTGGAAACTATGTAGTTAATCCTTTCAAGCTAGAAGCAGCCGGAACTACGTATGATGACTTATACGCAAAATTCTACGTGTCATCTGGTAGGGCATTTGTAGGTGGTTACGATATCGCAACATCTGGAAAAACACCCATCCTAATTCCAAAATCTAACACATCTAGTACAATAGAATCTTTAAATATAGATACATTCTTCGGTACGTATGTCGTAACAGAAGCTCCTCAGTTTGGTTTGCCAGATATGAAAGATTTCAGCGGGGCAAATTATTACGAATGCCATAATACAACTGATAGAACAGTAATGGACAACACTACCGTTGTGGGGTATGTTGTGCCAAAACACATCCAATATGAAACTGGGTATGGCGCAAATTCTGCATTTAGATTCTATTGGTATTACTATGAACAAGCATCTACAACATTAACACCCGATGATATTCGCTCAGTTATAGGTGTTGAAAATGCGTTTACTACAAATTATGGTAATGAGGGCACGTACAACTATCCTACATTCTTTGCAAATATTCACCCTGTATATGGTTTAGTTGATAATAGATTGAAATATTATGATGTATCATCTAGTAGAAACGTATTTAAAATACCAAAGAATAATGTTAAATCTGTCACAAACAACAAGGTTGTGTATCAAAAGACTTATCCTAATGTTTATGGTAGTTCAGGCGTAGTAACAATTAGTACAGGGTCACCTAATAGTTTCGTTGGACCCGCAGGATCTGCTTTATCCGATTCGATAAAAAGAGAATACTATACAATGGTTGTACGAGATGCCTATACACCCGGATATCTCGGTAATATTTTTGTTCCATTAGAAGACATTGATGTAGATATAGATGCAAGCGGAACACAATTAACTATTGATTTTAATACTGTTGTATTAGCGGGTACAGTGGATATTATTGCTACATTGCAAAGCGATTCTTATCCTAGAAGAACAAAAACACTTGTAGAGAATTTTACATATAATGCAAATATAACTACATCAGATGAAAGATATGCTGTATTAAAATCTGATGTTTTTAATTATAAGGGAATTTACAAAGTAGGTAGTAATGTTTTTGTAGGTAATTACGATGCAGGTACTACGTATGCTGCGGATGCAATGGTGCAAAGTAACGGTCAAATTTACCGTGCTTCTGCATCAAGCACAGGTGTATCCTTAACAAATACTGCATATTGGGATAAAGTACAACAAGAATCATTATTAAAATATTTTTTAGATAGCGGGCAAGGTGACAATTGGTACGACCACGGTTCAGTTACGTTCTTAGGAAAAGCGGATGAAGTTCCAGGAAACGTGTTAATTGTGTTTGACTACTTTACACATTCTGGAGATGGCGCAATTGATGCACAATCATATCCAGCAAACGTATACAACAAAATCCCAACTTATAGATCTACAACCGATGGTGAAGAATTTGTTTTAAGAGATTGTTTAGATTTTAGACCAAGAAGACAAGATGATACTCCATTGAGTGTCCAAAGCGGATTTGATGGCAGACTGTCCAATATATTTTATTTCGATGAATATATTAAACCAAACCCAACATCTGTTCCGGGGACAGAGGCAGACGTAGAATATTATTTGGGCAGATACGATAGAGTTTATATAAACAATCGTGATGCTAGCGTAAACAAATCTAAAAATAAATTTACTGCGGAATACGGAATTCCTGGAGACAACCCAGTTCCACCGCCAGATAAAACAGATGAAACACGGTTATTATTAGCCACATTGTATGTGCCACCTCATACTCCTAGTGCAGGTTCAATAAAAATTGAATATAACACTGCAACTAGATATACTATGAAGGATATATCTGTTATAGATAAAAAATTAGCGGCGTTAGAAAAACGAGTTAAAAAACAAGGCTTGGATATTATAGCATTAAATAATGTAGTATTTGACCGAAATGGAAGCCAAGGCAATATTTTATATAAAACAGGTATCCTTGTAGACAATTTCTCAAATTACGGTGCGGGATATTATATTAGCCCATATTTCACAGCAGCAATTGATACTGCAAGACAAGAATGTAGACCAGCATTCTCAGCAGTGCAACATAATTTATTCTTTGTAACAGACCCAGATGTATCTACATTAAATGAATTTGTTCATATGAATTATACCGAGGAAGAATTTATTGCACAAACTATTGCGAGTAATTTTGATCTTAACCCAAATTCTGCAACTATATTAGGAAACAACGGCAGAGCAATTATTTATCCTCCGGTTGTTATAGGCGGAGGAGATATAAATTCATTGCCTACAGCAATGAATCAAGAATATGATGAGCTGAATGGCACCACCGGGCCAGGTCTCGGCAGCGAATAATAGTGCAGATAACAAAGGTAATTAAATGGCTACAATCCCAAATCAATTAGATAATTTAAAGATATCAGGCATCCAGGAGGGAAAACTTGAATTTTTCTCTAAGGTTGCAAGAGAATTGCATATTCAAAACGGATCAACTTCATCTGGTTGGTTAGATACAGTTCAACAGCTAAACGATATTGCACAAGCAGATGGATTGAGAACTACTTCGTTCCAAGATACTGATACTGTAAGATATGCTGCAGATGATATATTTTATAAGGGAAGCGGCAATGTAGTAAACCAAGCTTCATTAGAAAGTTATACTGGTAGTATACCTACAATGTTTACAGCTGCCAATGGTATTATTGAAAATAGTTATACTGTTATAATCCCTGAAAAGAAATTTTATGCAAATACAATAGGTTTCCAATCTAACGTGGATCTCTTAAATACTTTCATTAATAGTACACTTGATACAAATACTGTTTATGCAAATGCTAATGTTTCTACATCAGTTCAATATAGTATAGATAACGGGTTTGTTACGGATTGGACACATCTCTCTTCCGCAGATTTTGACGTATCCCCGAACTCAAAAGATGTGCAGGACTTAGCTGAAGAAAATCTTGCAAAATTAAAATCTACATTTTTAGTTAACAAATTCTTAGGATAATTAAAATGAGTCTTTTCATACGCCCAGTTTCATTCACACGCCCAGTTTCATTCACACGCCCAGTTTCAAAACTTGTTAAATTTCAAGCTTTTAACCTTCCTCCTTTTTCTAGACTAATAGCTCTGGCAAATGGTGCAGATCATACTGCAATGGCTTCTCCTGTGAATGGTATAACCGGCGATCCGTTAATCACAGATGGCGCAGGATATGCATCTGGGCAAGTGTTGGTACATCCAGAATGGACACCCGAAATTAGTGAAACATTAAAACTGCAATTTAAGTTATTTGATTCTTCTAAAGATAAAATTTATGCAAGTGTTACTGCAGATAGAGCAGATGAAAAATTGCCCGCAGAATTAGGCGATTCCGTTGTTCCTGCGGCGGCCACACGAGCGATACAAGAAGAATCTAGTACATTAAACCCTTTAACACAAACATTCTTTGTTCCTACTAGATATTCTCAAGGTATTTTTATTACATCCTTAGAACTTTTCTTTGCAGCAAAAGATTCAGAATTGCCAGTATCAATTGAGTTTAGAAGAGTTATAGATGGATTACCATCTGCAGGAACTGTCATAGCAGGCACATCTGTTTCAATGCCAGCATCTAGTGTAAATGTTCCAGCTTCTCCATCGTCTGGTATAGGCGCATCAACAAAATTTAATATTACACCTACATATTTCCCACCTGGAGAATATGCGTTTTCAGTGTTGTCAAATTCTCCAAACTATAAATTATATTCTGGAAAATTGGGAGCACAGATTTTAGGTAGCAATGATTTAGTATCAAAAGAACCATATACTGGAAGATTGTTCAAAACTCAAAACACTAACGTATGGTTGGAAGAAACAAATACAGATTTATGCTTTAAGATTAATAAAGCAAAATTTGAAACAGGTGTAAAAACTTTTGAGTTGCAGACTGCCGGAATGCCAAGAACAGAAATGGATAATATCTATTTAGATGCGGCACAATATAACTTTGGTGATTTAACAAAAATTGCATATGAAGTTAAGGGCAAAAATGCAAGCAGCGGAGCAATGCAATCATATGCAGCGTTTAAAGAAAAGACTCCATTTAAATTAATTCAAAGATGGGCGCTTGAAAGTACAGGAGATTCTAAAGTACAAGTTACTTTCACAAACAATACTCCAGATGTTACCCCTGCATTAGATAAAGCTGCAACAAAATTATATTCATTTAAAAATTTAATTGACCCATATGAAGCAGATACTAGAAATTCTGAATTGAAGGCGGCAAATGGCGTTGCTAAATCAAAATATATTAGTAAAATTATTACATTGGAAGAAGGATTTGACTCTACTGGTTTAGAAGTTAAATTAGATGTTAACCGTAAAGTTGGTACTGATATAGATGTATTTTGCCGCGTTATAAGTTCTTCGGATAATGGAAGAGATTCTTCAATTGAAGCTAGAGATTGGAGACTGATGCCGTTATATAATCAATCTGCAAATGTTATTAATCAAAGTAGTATTAGCGGAGATGTTGGTAAAAAATATGTTGGTTCTGAAACAGAATTTATACCCGAGACTTACAAGATTTTAGATGAAGATTCAACAGCTACTACAGGTATACGCAATTTATCATATGACGCTTCGGTTGGCGGCGTAAATACTACATTCACATCTTTTAATAAGTTTCAGGTTAAGGTTGTTTTTTACTCAAATGATACAACAATTGTCCCAAAAATTAAAAATCTAATAGCAACTGCGGTGATTTAAAATGTATGTAAAATTGGAAAATGAAAATAGCTTTGTAAAAAATACAAAAAATCTTGCATTAATTAATCAAGACATTGCAGGGCTAAAAGAATATAAGGCAAAAAAGGATACATCAAACAAAATGATGCAACTCTCAGATGAAATAAATACTATGAAATCAGAAATTTCTGAGATAAAATCTTTATTGCAATTGTTAGTAAATAATTCTCAGTCGGGAAAATAAATGTCAAACACATATACTATAAATAATGTCAACATAGGCGTATCCGCTAATGACGGATCAGGCGATCCTATTCGCACAGCATTTTTGAAAATTAATCAAAATTTTGCGAACGTATATTCTTATGCAAATTTGGCTTACTATAATGGCGTAGGCGGCAACGGCGGCGGTGGCACAATTATTAATAATTATGGCGGCAATTTAAATTTTGAAGGTTGGCCAAATATAACATCTACCAATCTATCAATATTGATTGATAAGATGAGTGCTGTTACCTACACCGACTTAAGTAAACTTGCAAATGCATTGGCGTTAGTAACTCCTGTAGATTTAGGAAAGTTGCAAAATGCATTAGCAAATGTGAGTCCAGTATATTTAGGGGATCTACAAAACGCATTGGCGAATGTTGCAACTGTAGATTTAAGTAATTTACAGAATATACTAGCAACCGTAAATGTTACATCATTAACTAACTTTACAAACGTATTTAATTCAATAACTGCAAATGCATCAGCTGCAGGGGTTGTTTCTCTAGTAACAAATTTAAGCGCAAACGGTACTGCAAACGGTCAGTCTGTTTATAATACTACAGATGGCGGGCTGTATATTTGGGATGGTGCCGCATGGATAAGCCCAAGAGCAGCATTTACACCAACTGCAAATTCTTTAGCATCTATTGAGATTTGGAATACTACTCCACTTCCTACAACCGATTTATTTGAAGGCAGAACAGTTCTATATACTTTTGACAACAATATGTACATATATGTTGGCGGTGCATGGAACAATTATAACGCGTATATTGCGGGTTCGGGAAACGTAACACTAGGGGCCGGAGCTATTAGTAGTTCTGCAATGCTTGCGGCAAATGTTGTTGTTGCTGGCAAAATTGCAGCCGGCGCAATTACTGTAGGCACCATTGCTGCAGGTGCGATTCGTTCTACTGAAATTGCTGCTGGTAATATTACATCTAGCTTATTAGCTGCAAACGCTGTTATCGCAGGTAAAATAGCTGCGGGTGTTATAACTGCTCAAGAAATTGCTGCAGGAGCAGTTACAGCAACACAAATTGCTGCGAATTCCATATACACACTAGCGATTCAGGCGGGGGCAGTTACTGCAAACACAATTGCAGCAAATGCAGTCACTGCGGTACAAATAGCAGCAAATTCGGTATATGCTAATGCTATTCAATCTAATTCGATTGATACACGCATGCTTAGAGCTAATATCATTACTGCAGTTGAAATTGCAGCTAACTCAGTATATGCCAACGCAATTCAATCTAATTCTATTGAAACTAGAATGTTGCGTGCTAATATCATTACTGCAGTTGAAATTGCAGCTAACTCAGTATATGCTAACGCAATTCAATCAAATTCGATTGATACCCGCATGCTTAGAGCAAATATTATTACTGCAGTTGAAATAGCAGCGAATTCTGTTTATGCTGCTGCAATACAGGCAAATAGTATTACTGCAAATCAAATTGCAGCTAACGCAATTACAGCAGTTGAATTGGCAGCAAACTCTATTTTTGCGTTCCACATTATGGCAAATGCTATTACAGCAAATGCAATTGAAGCAAATTCTATTTCAACAGTAAAACTTCAGGCAAACGCAGTTACTGCTGATAAAATTGACGGTAGAAATCTAGTTATTAGAGATGCTGCAGGAAACCCATTGTTTGCAGCAGGTTTACTTGCATCAACAGTATCTGTAGCATTGCCAAGCGGCGGAACAACCACTTTAGGGGCAGCTGTAGCAAACGTATCAGCGGCTACGGCAAAATGGCTTGATTTAAACAATGATCATCCTGGGTTTGGCGTTTTAAATAATGCACCCACAAACACCCCTGAGATTGTGTTTACAGCAAACTTGACTGGTATGTCCGGTACCGCAACATTTACGGTTACTGCAGGTACAGCCACATTAACATCTACAACAGATCCCAATGTTAAAAAATTAACATTTGCAAATATGGTGTCAAATAGTGTTACTATAAAAGCATCATACGTCGACGGAGCAACAACTTATAGCGATATTGTAAGCGTTTATAAAGTATTTAATGGAAATACTACTCCGTTAATGTATTTAACTGACGAAAATAAAACCGTAGCAGCAGATTCCGCAGGTACCGTTTCATCATTTGCAGGGGTTTCCACACAAGCTGTTATATATTTGGGATTAGTTGATGACAGTGCAAATTGGACATACACAACTACTGCAACAGGATGTACGATTGCAGGTACGAATACTAGAAATATTTCCGTAACAGCAATGTCTGCAGATACCGCATCGGTTACATTTGTCGCGTCTAAAGCAGGGTATTCAAATTTAACAAAAATATACAGTTTATCAAAAGCAAAACAGGGTGTCCAAGGTTCAGCTGGTACTAATGGTACCAATGGAACAGCGGGAACTAGAGGTAGTATTAGAACATCCGGAACTGCGCCGTCGGCAGCGTGGAGTGACGCAGCTGCAGTTACTGCAATTTCTGCTGCGGGCGGCGGAACGCCAATTAGAACGGATGAGGTAACATTAATTTTTCCGGCTACAAATCCAACATTTACAGCAACTAAAGTGTATGACGGCTCAGCATGGAACACAATTGCTGCGGTTATCAATGGCGGATTAATAGTTAATGGTACTATTATTGCAGACAAACTTGCTACAGGTACAATAACTGCAGATAAGATTGGTGCTGGCCAAATTACAACCGCAAAGCTCGAAGCAAACGCAATTACAGCTGACAAGATTGCTGCAGGCGCAATTACAGCATCGGACTTTTCGTCAGGGCCTGCTGTTACCATTGCTGGCGGAAAATTTGGTATTGGTGCTACCCAAGCTCTTTCAGGTTTACCGGGAGTAGGATTCTTTGAGACAAGTTTAGTAGGTAAATTTGCTTTACTAGTAAGTTCAACTGTTATACAGGATGCTTTGGCGGTAGGGTGTAATGCAGTAGGTGCAGGCGGTAATGCAGCAACATTCTGGAGATTTAAAGATGGAACCTACGTTGGAGGCGGTGCTAATTTACATACGTATACTTTGCTTTCGAATGATACCGTTGGCGTTACTTCGTTTGCGCAAAATAGCACGGGCGCGTTCGGCGAATATCTAGGACAAATGGCGGTAAAGGGCCTTAGAGGCGGTTCCTTTTATAGCTATACCAATTCTACAACAGTAGCAGCTGCTGCAGACTTTACGATAAAGGGAACAGGGTCAACTGCAAAAGCAGCACAATTTCAACATACAGTAACAGAGGGCGCAACCGTTTCAACAAATATTGTATTGGCGGATGCTGCAGGTGCAGCTCTTCGTGTTTACGCAGGTGATATTAAAACAGGCCCTGCTACAATTACTACCTTTACAGGATCACATGATGCACTAATGGATCCTACAGAAGTTATTGAACCCGGAGATATTGTCGTAGACGTAAGCGTTGTTGCTACAAAACTTGTAAGTGATGCGTTAACAATTGTTACAAAATCTACTCAACCTACCCAAAAAGCTATTTTAGGAGTATTTAGAAATACAAAAGATGATGCGTATTTACCGCATTGTTTGATTGACCAATATTCTATAGAAAATGTGACAGAAATTCCAAATCCTGACGCGTCAGAAGATAATCCAGATATTCCAGCTACTATACAACAAGTCAGCACAAATTGGGGAGAAAGAATTATTGCAGAACATGAAGATGTTTGGAATAATCATACTTGCGTATTCATTAATAGCGTAGGCGAAGGGTTGGTAAATGTTTGCGGTGAAAACGGCAACATTGAAATTGGAGATTATATCACAACATCGTCAATCGCCGGCAAAGGCATGAAACAAGTTGATGATTTATTACATAATTATACTGTAGCAAAAGCTAGAGAAGCTGTTACATTCTCATCACCAACAGAAGTTAAGCAAATTGCTTGCTCATACCACTGCGGATAATAAATGGCAACGATAAAAAATTTAGTAATAGACCAAGGCGCGACATTTACTGCCAATGTTCAATTTTTGGACAACAGTAAAAATCCTATTGCCCTAACAGGATACGATATTAAAAGCCAAATGCGCAGATCATATTCTAGCGCAAATGCCACTACCTTTACTGCAAATATTACTAATACCTCAACAGGTAACGTATCAATATCGTTAACCTCCGGTCAAACTGCAAACTTAATTGCAGGTAGATACATATATGATATAGAGGCAAATATAGCTGATACTGTTGTAAGAATAGTAGAAGGTATTGTAACAGTTAACCCAGGAGTAACTCGATAATGGCAACCGTAACATCTAGAGAACAATTAAAAGATTATTGCCTTAGACAACTGGGTGCACCGGTAATTGAGATTAATGTGGATGACGATCAAGTTGAAGATCGTATTGATGATGCGTTTCAATTCTATCGTGAGTATCACTTTGATGCTGTAGAAAAAGTTTATCTAAAGCATCAGATGACTGCTAATAATATTTCGGATCAATATGTTGAAATATCAGATGCGGTTGTAGGCGTTGAAAGAGTATTTCCGTTTATGAATAAATCTACGGGAACTAACATCTTTGATATTAAATACCAAATTCTGATCAATGATCTATACACTTTGATGTCAACAGATGTAATTTATTATACACAAGTAAGACAAGAATTGGAATTAATTAATCAAGTACTTGTAGGACAAAAGCCAATTAGATTCAATAGACATATGAATCGACTACATATTGATATGGACTGGGCAGCAGATGTTGTACCTGGTACATACGTTATTGTAGAATGTTGGAGAATATTAGATCCAGATGTATTTACAAATGTTTATAACGATATGTTCTTGAA
>Ga0222713_10000833_pt1 | contig 35181 bp, 40 predicted proteins | sample C33_649DmetaG_FD_165061 | JGI IMG/M metagenome (GOLD analysis project Ga0222713, IMG submission 165061) | Estuarine water microbial communities from San Francisco Bay, California, United States - C33_649D | ecosystem: Environmental > Aquatic > Marine > Unclassified | place: USA: California... | reverse complement strand
TTACTTAGTGTATCCGAGAAAAAGCCTTTAAGATCGCCTAGCATCTTTGCAAAATCAGGTTCATCAACCATAACTTCTGATACGTCGGCTGCTTTTTCTAGAACTTCGGCAGAAGCGTCTGCTACTGCATCTGCAGGAGCTTCTTCAACAGCTGGTGCTTCCTCTGCGGGAGCAACTGCTGCTGTGTCTTCTACGGCTGCTTCTGGTGCTACTGCATCTTCTGCAACTACGTTTTCTGTATTCTCTGACACTTCTTTACCTCCTTCTATGTCTGCCTGTTTTGCAATTTGTGTTTCAGGCATGGACAATCTTGACTTTTTGTGTAAATCAAGAATCTTATCTATTTCTTTTGCTTTGTTAACATCGTTTGATTCTACCCAACCGATCAATGTTGCAGGCTTACCTGTAACTGGGGAATCGTATGATGATTCTGTTGATACAAATACTGAATCACTGTCTGCACAGTAAAAAATATTTTCTGCTACAACTTCTGTTGCCATTCCTTTAAATACTAGCTGCCCGTTCATTTTCTGAACAGACAAGATGTTGCATAGCTCATTTGCTGGTGAGTCAACTACTGACAACTCCATCAATGCGTAATCTTTAATAAATCGAACTGTCTTACCAGTTGACTTGTTAACTTCGTTTTCTGAATCTACAATCTTTCCGCCGATTGAGAATCCTGCTAGAGTTCCATCAAGAATCTTTTCCCAAGTATCTTGTGCACCCTTTGAAATGTATGCGTCTACATAAACTCCATTGTAAAATTCTTTTGTTGCTGGATCGTAAAATGTTTCTGGTCTGAATGAAACCATCTTACCAACTGCGTTTGATCCGTGCATTTCACGAATGTTTCCACGGAAATTTTCGAATGCTTTTAGGCTTGCTTCTGCTGAAACAACGTCGCCTGTTTGATCTAGATTATCGAGTGTCGCAAAACCAGAAACTGTGCGCTTTTCACGATTGACTTTTGTGAATGGCACAGATAAACTGATGTTATCGCCATGTGAAGACCATAAAGATTTTTCAATATTCATATGCTTAATTTTATAGCGTTATTCACTATAACGCAAATAATGGTTGAGTAGGGCTAGTCGACTTGTCGTCCGTCACCCTGAGCATTTCTGCCTTCCCCAGAAATATCTGGTGAATTTGCAGACCTTTCGGAATCTCTAGTTCTAGTTTTACCAGCCTGTGCCCGAACCTCTGCCTGGGCCTGCGGCTTTAATTCTACAACTTTATCTCCGCCATCAAGTGGGACCATACCCATTCTAATTCTAACTTCATTAGGGGTAATTACCTGCATTCTTAAATATCGCTCATCGATCTTAGACTGAGTATCTTCGTCGGTCAAGGTCAACTCATTGAATTTAAGAAGTAGGGCATCTGTCATTTCCTGAATAATTTTATTTAATTTCTTTTCTAAATTCATTTGAGCTGGACGACATACTTGCTCTCTAAACGTCTTATCAGCATCTCTTGCCACCGCCAAGTTAACTCCCTCTGGAGTTCCAATCTTATTAATTGGGACACGATGAGATAATAGAATTTCATCTCTATTAGATTTACGATACACGTTAAATGAAGACTCTTGAGTTCCTGCCTCAATTGGCTCCATCTTAAATTCAACCTTTGAGTCTGGTGAATCTGGTGGAAGTGGAATATATAGAGATCTGTGATTCTTTCCTCTTAGCCCAACCTGGAAAAATTCTAGAAGTTTACGCTCTGATTCTGTAGACAACTTAGCACCCTTTACAGTGATAATATATCTTGGAACCGCCTTGTTTTCAAAGTAGTCAAGGTTGTACTTGCCAGCAAACTCGTTTCCTGCCATCGCATTCTGTGATGCAATAATATCTGGAATACCGTAATAGTTATTTGTTGGTGTGTACTTCTTTAGATGAATAATTTCATTAGGACGCTCTAGGCCACCGTCAATTGGATTAGGAGTTTCTTGATCTCCGAAGTTACGGAAATAAACAGCCTTGCCATAAAGCAATTGAATAAAGCCATCACGCAAACGGCGAACTCGCATAGTCTTTGCTGGGATATGTCCAACATATCCAATCTTGCCTGCTGAGGTTCTACCAATTTCAAGGTATCCATTACCTGTTGCCTCAACATCTGTATAAGCCTTAATTAAAGTTTCTGTAAATGTTTCTTCTTCATTGCATTCCTCTAGCCAATCATAAAGATCTTGACGAAGACGATTTAATTTACGACGTGCACGTTCTAGCGCTTTGTCGTCTGTAATGTTATCAAATGCTTCTTGTGTTTTTCTTGTCTCAACAAAGTCGTGGCCTAGGCCAACAATATTGGAAACCTTAGCATTAATTGCTGCATAATTGTATGGTGAAATTTCATAAATCTGTGAAAGGTAATCTAAGTTGTATGGTGGCTCAATAAGGTCAAACATCGCATAGCCAGTAATAGCTTGTGCAAGAAGATTCTGTTGTGTTTCTGTTCCATCAATTCCCTGGAAACGCTTTTGCAAATCTCTATTCATCTTACGACGGAATGAAGCACCTAATCCAGATACTTTTGTTAAATCTTCTCCCTGAATTTTAAATGGGTCATTACTCTTTGATTCTACTGGAGCATTAAATCTCATCCAGTCTGCAACATTAGAAATTGATACTTCTTCTCCGCCTTCATCATCAATAAACTCTATCATCTTGTTCCCCCATTTTTAAGAGCCTTCATCTGGTCTTTATATTCACCGATATCTAAAGGATCTGGTGTAAGTCCCCACTTTAATCTTGTTTGCTGTTCTTCGAATTCTTCGTCGTTGATTTTTCGTTTACCCATAAGAAATTTAGGCCCGCCCTCATATATACCGTATGTGCGAACTTCTCTAGCCAAAGCATCGATTCTGGATCTATTGCCTTTTTTTGACGTGACCGAAAGAAAGTTCCCATCATCGTCTCCAATCCAGCGACCATCTGGCATTTCCCAGACATAGATTCCGAGAGTTGTTTCGTCCTCGTTAAACTTTGCGCCTAATCTTTTGATATCCATATAGTTTTATTTTACCATTCTTTACAATCTAAGTCCAGCTTTTTGTCAAGGTATGTGACAAATTTATACGCTTTGAAGCACGATCCAGTCATTATTGTATGCAATAATATCAGATTCTGTCAGGGTAACTGACGGTTCTGATATTGTAGATACCGCTCTACCTGTATATAGCTCATAATGGGTTTCTACTAGCCCTGAAGTTAATTCTTTTTCATAGGTAGCAATATTCTTATATAGGTTGCTTGGTCCGCCTGCCGTCTCATAATTTAATTGAATAGCACCTGTAATTGGGGTAGTAAATACAACAACTATATAATGGGGTTCTTCTTCAACTAAATATGAACTAATGTTTGTCTGATTAGTTACATCTACATTGTTTACATAGATCTTGGCTATATTGGCCTTAGAGACCACTCCAGAGCCGTTCCAGGCCAGTCTGGTAGCAGAAGGGTCGGAACCGTAGATAAGGGTGTTAGAAGCCAACGTAAGCGGTGTGAAGAACATCTCTACAGACTTGATATCAGACAATGTGTTGATATTAAATCCTGCTCCATTTTTAGCCCTAATTCCGTTTGTATAGTTTCTGGAAAGAATAGGATAATTTAAAGATCCTAAATAATATTCTGTATTTGATGTTATCTTGTCCCCGAAATTATCTGCGTATATATCTTTATTTGTATAGAAGGCAATACAGAAGAATGATAGTTTTGGTAGATATTTGTTAGCATCTGATGTTGTCATTGTTATTCTAATATATAATTTACCAGATGCGTCAAATGAATCTTTGGTATATTGAGGAACTGGCTGACCATTTACACATGATACATATGTGGTTCCGTCAACACTTGTTTCTACTGTAACTCCTAAATCATTCCGCCATTCTACCTTTGATGTTATAAGGTTCATTTCTGATGGAACTAATATAAAGTCATTGATTACAAAGGTTTTTGATTCCGCCGTTTCTGTTTCAAGGAAACCAAGGTGTTTATTTAAAACATCATAATATGTATTATCGTCTAGCCAATTAGTCCATGGCTTATCTACTGGATAAGAGTAATCAAACACAGCTTTCATATTAGCGTCTGATCCGCTATAGAAAACTCCCTCATCTGGATATGCTACTTGAATTGCTGGGGATGTTACATTGCCATTGATATAATGGCTTAGAATAGTTTTTGATGGCAAAGAATATCTGTATGCTGCTGGAGCATCTACAATAAATGTATCTCCAGATGTTGTAGTTGGACCAACACTTAATGATAGCGCTGTATTTGTGAATTTAAAACTAGTTAGAGATTTAGACTCTACCTCTACTCCATCAATATAAAGAGATATAGATTCACCAGTGTAATTACCTACTAGATGAGTTGTCTTTCTTGAATATGATAATGGGGCTATTACGAACTCTGTTTCAGAGACCTTGAAAAGAATATGTCCTTTGTCCCAAAACAATCCTATATCATTTGTAGAATCTGCAAATAGCGTTGTCTCTGCTGTTGATTCAATTGATGGGCTAATCCAGCATTCTAGTGTAAAGTCATTATCAGATGTATCTGATGTTCCAAACGAGGATGAGACTGTTGCTCCATAGTAATCTTTTGTTACTGGTAATGTTATATATGCTGTATTGGTTATCTTTGTCCCAGATCCGCCGCCTGATACTAAAGGAAGAATATTAGATGCGGGAGACCCTACGTAAGTTCCATTATTGCCGCACCCTGATGAGTCAGAAGCGGTGGTACCAGAAGACTCGTCCAACGGCCAGAAGCCAATTGGATAGTCTTTAATTACCTTTAATTGATAACTCATATTGTTATTATACCAACGAATGGGTATTGGGTATATTACTCTGCTGGGGCTGTGTTTTTAGCATTAAGTAGGTTTACTACTGTTTCTGCCGTCTGCCTAATATCTAGAGCACGAGAAATTTCTTGGCATCCCATACGGATATCTGAAATGTTTGCTACTCTATCAAGCTTTAGCTTTTGCCCAATATCTGTTACTACTTTAAATTGACCGTCTTTATCTTTGATTACAAAGAATACGGTTTCTACTTCCGCCGCTTCTGGGGCGGCAACTTCTGTTGATTCAACTGAATCTATATTTTCTGACATAATTATCCTATCTCTTAAAAGTCAGTATATCAAATTATTTTATGAATGTCTATGTTAAAGTGGATAACGAATTATAACAATTCCAGATCCACCAGCGCCTGTTGTTCCAGAGTCTCTAATTCCTCCGCCGCCAGAACCAGTATTTGCTATACCATTTCTATTTTGACTATTTGTACTAGAGTTAGATGATCCCATTCCGCCGATTCCATTTTTCATAGAGCCTACCCAAGAACCACCAGATGCACATCCTCCTCCACCTGCTGCATAAAATTGAGAGCTTCCGCTTATAGAATACTGTAAACCGTTTCCACCTTCTCCGCCTATGCCATTAGTTACAGTGTTATTAGCATTTGTTCCTGCGCTACCTGCCCCACCGCCACCGCCGCCAGACCAATTGTCTCCTCCAGATCCAGGCCTTCCTTCTCCTCCATTGTTACCTTGCCCAGATGTTCCTGAACCACCAGGTCTGCCAGTACTTGTATCGTCTCCTCCGCCTCCACCACCTGAACCGCCAGGTCTGCCAAATCCGCCGCCAAGTCCGTCGTTACCAGTTGCTGGTGGATAATTATTGCTTGAAGGATGAGCCCCACCGCCACCGCCTCTTATAGCTGTTACACCAAATGCAGATGAATTATTTCCATAATTTCCTACTTGTCCTGGATTGCTTGAAACACCGCCTGCGCCTACAACTATTGAATAATTTGAAGTATTTACTTGATATTGTGAAGAATATATAAGCCCTCCAGCGCCACCACCGCCACCAACTTGGCCTCCTCCGCCTCCGCCACCTGCGACAATTAAATACTCTATTGCTCCAGAAATTTCTGTGTTAAAAGTAAAGCTTCCAGGTGTTGTAAAAGTATGTATTTTATAGCCTCCAGCGTTTGTAATTGTTCCACCAGTTCCGCCAAGACCTTTGTTGGTTGCATTTTTTATTTTGCCTTGGGAGCCGAATGATCCTCTTACGCTATTAATAAATGGCATTTTTATCCTTTAGTAGTTTAGATTTGAGTTTGCAAAAACAATCCAACTGCTTCCTGATCTAATGAAAGTAAATGAGAATACATCTATTTTATTTGCAGAAGATGTTGGTAGCGGAGCCTGACCATTTGGCCAACGAATTGTTTGATTTGTTCCACTAATCTGAATAGTTGTTGGAAGATATCCAGTTGAGCCTTGAGTTACAAGTACGTTTACTGTCATAACCTTATCATTATCTGTTGGCATGTTAGTAAAGTTAAATGTCATGTTTCCTGTTGGAGCCGTTGAAATATAATAAATGTTTCCAAGTGCCCAATCGCATGTAGCTGTATTTGTAGATAATGTAACAGGAACTAGATTTTCTCTTAATTCTTGAATATCTACAGTACCGCTAAGAGATACTGTTCCAGTAGCTGTAAGCCCTCCAGTAATTCCTACTGTTCCTGTAGCTGTAATTGATCCCGAAGTAATAGCGCCAGTTCTAATATCTGCGTATGTTAATGAACCCTGGGAGAAGTCAAGTGTATTAGTTGGCTTTGTTGTTGCACCCTTGAAGAATTTAAATACTCCATCTGATGCATCACGCAATACTCCAGCGTATTTTGTTCCGCTTGACACGTATTCACCAACAAGTCCTAAATCGATTGCATCTCCTGTATTGCCATCAGCAACGAATACGATTGGAAAAGCCACTTCGAGAGTTTGTACACCAGTTTGTGAACCAGATCCACCGAAGGAAAGATTGCCTGCGATATTTACATCACCCTGGATACCGACTCCTCCAACAATTGTTACTGCACCAGTAGATGGTGAAGTTGATGGTGTTGCAATTTCAATATGCATATTGCCAGGACGTACACCAGTTTTTGGTGGTGTAATTACAACCTGAACATTTTCTTCATCATCAAATCCTCCAGCTGCGAGAACAATTGAGTTATCTGATCCATTTGCTCCAGTAGCAATTACTAGATTTCCGTCTCCAGTAGTTATTGCTGGTGCTTCATAAAATATATAACCATCATGTGGTCCTGTTATTCCAAATGTTGTCTGTGAAAATGTTGAGCCAGTAACACCCATATCGATCCAGCCAGCGGTATCATTTCCAGTATCGGCATAAGCAATAAAGTCTGTTGATGAATTTGCTGATTGGTTATGGATTGCAACCTGTGCAAACGGCTCACCATTTAATTCAAATACCGCACCTGGATTTGTTAAGTCTGCAGAAGTTTCAAATGTTCTAGCATTTTGACCTACATATACTGTTCCAGTAAGAGCTGTATCTCCTACGATATTTACGTTTTGTGAGAAGTCTACTTCTGTTGTTGAAATAACAATTTGCTCGGCACCACTTTGTAGTCCACCCGCCGCAATAATAATATTATTAGATAAACCAGTAGAATCTGTTGCAAGCACTAGGTTGCCATCTCCTGTAAACTTGTTAACCTGTGAGTTAATAACTGATGTTAAAGCAATGTTTCCTGCTGTGTATCCTGCGGGAACTGCAACTACAACCTGTGTTGAAGTTGGTGCTGAAACAACTGTATATCGACCTTCTAAGGTCGGAGCCACTGGAAGAATTAAGTCAAAGATCACTCCAGCAATCATTTGATGTGGAGTTCCAGTAATAAGATTTAGGCTTGAGCCCGCAACGCTATACTGACTTACTGTAACAACTCCCGCAATAGCACCTGACATAAATACATATCCATCGCCAGGTCCTGTCAACGAAAATGCAGGGTCATTAAAAGATTGATTAGTAATACCCATATCGATCCAGCCTGACTCATTTGTACCATTTGAGGCATACGCAATGAAGTCGGCGGAAGATGATAAACCAGCTCCTGTATTCACAAGGGCTGTTTGAACAAAACTATTTGAAGATCCTTCAATACCTAAAGCTACATCTGTTAAATCTGCAGCAGTAATAAAGTCTGTAATATCTTCGCCAATTAAAAATGTATCGAAAGAATCAGACCAGAATGTGAGGGTTCCGTCTGTCTTTAATACTTTGCCTGCTTGACCTTCAGTTGGCGGGATTTCAGAACCTTCCACCATACGTGTCCAGTAATCTGTATCTGTAATGACTTCGCCAGTTGATGGGACTTCATTTGTATAAATCCAAACAATATTATTATATCGAACAACGTCGTTTAACTTATACTCTACTTCAGTATCCCAATCCCCTTTCCAAATAAAGCGGATTGATCCAAGATTAATAATTTGCGTTGCCATTAGTTTACCCTCACTATAAGATTAGACTTGTCTGCTTCAGACCATTCGAATTCTAATTCTCGTGTTGTAAATGTCCATTCACGATAATCAGTACTTCTACGATTTTGATCTGGCAGTACTACTTCTGTTGTTCCATCTTCTATAATTTCTAAAGACAATTGTCCAGAAACTGGAAGATATTTAAATCCATAAAATGATCCAAGATTTGATCCTGGAATCTGTTGCCAATAATCGCCTGTCCATTCCCATGCAATTTCGCCAAGAGTGTAGGTGTCACCTACAGATGGCGTTGCTGGAAAAGTAACTGGCATTTTGGTCTCCCGTTATACTTCAACCCATAAGTCGTCGTAGTATATAAATAACTTTGCTATAGAAGAATTGTACCAGATATTGCCTTCTATTGGACTTGTAGGGGCTGTTTCAGATACTGTTACTGTAGATCCCGCCTCTTCCGCTGTCAAAAGTATCTTATTGTTGTCATCGTCGTAGGACGCTGTTATATTTGTATGGCTGGCATGTTCAAAGAGCGGTGCTATGGCATCTTGAATTTGCTCAGTACTAATAGTGGCAGTTCCAGTAAGCAAAATTTTATTATTATCGTCATCATATGATGCTGTTAAATTAGTATGACTTGAGTGATTTAGTAGAGGAGCTACAAAGTCCTGGATCTCTTCCTGTGTTAAAACTGGGTCTTCTTCAGAGCTTGAATAAATACGCCATGCCGTTCCGTCCCAAGCAAAGGTGCGGGTACCAATAGTAACCTGCTGTCCATTAGTAGGATTTGACGGGAAATTCAAGGCTGAGGTCATAGATTAATTATACCTCAACTCTCATTAAATCTATTGAATCTAGGGTATAGAAATGGTATACTAAAGGCCTAGCAAACAAATTTAAATATTTTGCTTCTTATACAGTTATGGATATTATGAAAACCGATAAAATAGTAATAGTTGGAGGCGGATCTGCTGGCTGGATGACTGCTGCTACATTAATTAAAGCTTTTCCGAATAAAGACATTTCAGTCATTGAGTCTAAAGATGTTCCTACTGTTGGTGTAGGAGAGTCAACTATTGGTGGAATAAGAACATGGACCAGATATATAGGGCTTGATGAATCTACCTTCTTCAAACAAACCGATGCCTCTTTAAAACTAAGTATTAAATTTACAGATTTTTATAAAAAGGATGGCGGGTCATTTCATTATCCATTTGGACAGGCTGATGTTATTAACAATAGAAATCCATTTTTTGACTGGCAATTAAAAAAATATTTTTATCCAGAAACTCCAATTGAGGATTTTGTAAGATGCCTTTTCCCAGCTTCGGCTTTATTTGAAAACAATAAATTTTCTTTAAATAATTCAGGGGATTTTGATCACTTTGATGCCGCTAACGATGTTGCGTATCATTTTGATGCAACTAAATTTGGAGTGTGGCTTAGAGAAAACTATTGTATTCCTAATGGAGTAAAACATATTATAGCAACTGTTTTAGAAACACCAAACGACCAAAACGGAATTAAGCACCTTGTCCTAGATAATGAAGATATTGTTGAAGCTGATTTATTTATTGATTGTACTGGCTTTAAAAGTCTTTTGCTAGATAAGGCTTTAAATGAACCATTTGACTCGCTATCCAAAATGCTACCAAACAATAGGGCTTGGGCTACTAGAATTGAATATGAAAATAAAGATATTGAATTAGAAGGTTTTACTAACTGTACAGCTATTGAAAACGGATGGTGCTGGAATATTCCTTTATGGTCTAGAATAGGAACTGGCTATGTATACTCTGATAAATTTGTAACTCCAGAAGAAGCAAAAGAAGAATTTAAAAGATATCTAATGTCGGACAAGATGGTTATTCCACGAACTAAGGAGCAGGTAGATGCTCTTGAGTTTAAAGAAATAACTATGCGTGTTGGAATACATAAAAGAACTTTTGTTAAAAATGTTGTAGCTATTGGCTTATCGGCTGGCTTTATTGAGCCACTTGAGAGCAACGGACTGTTTAGTGTTCATGAATTTTTATTTAATCTTATAGACATACTACAGCGTGGAGAAATATCTCAATTTGATAGGGATATGTATAATGTAAGTACTCGTGACCTATTTGATCAATTTTCTAAATTTGTTGCCCTTCACTATGCCCTATCGCATAGAGATGACACAGAATACTGGAAAGACATTAATACTAAAGAATTTAAAGATGAAATTTCAAATGATCCGTATACCCCAAATAGGACGAAGGCTGGGGCCTTCTATGATATTATTGGGCGTTATATGGAAGAATGGTTTCATCCATACGGAATGGCTGGTATTACATATATAGCAACAGGAATGAATCTTCAAATGATAAACGACAATAGGATTGCAAATATGACTTATAGATATAAGCGTGACTACTTATCAGAAGCGGATGCCATTTCTGAAATATGGGAAAACAAAAAAGCTAAATGGAATAAGGCTGCAGAATCGTCTCCTAGCCTTAAAAAATTTTTAGAGGACACATTTTATGGCAAAGAATAGGTATGAGTGGGTATATGCTTTATCTAGAATGAAAGATAGATCATATTGGAATAGGCCAAATACTGTAGAATTTTTTGCTTTTATGACCAAGCTTTCTATTATATTTCCAGGGCTTTTATTTGGTAAGCAATGGTGGTGGCTATATATATTTGCTTTAGTTTCTAGTTTAGCTTTAATTTGGTCTTCTACAGTAAAGACCCTGCCTACAATAATCTTGTTTAATATAGGATGGTCTATATTAGCATCAGCTGCAATAATTAAGGCTTTAACATGAGCAAAAAAGAACCAGTGATTGTATATTGGTCTCCATACTCTAACCCACACAGGGTTTCTTATGTTAACCTATTATGTGAGCCCCCTAAAAAAGTATTAACCACAATAGGATCACCCGTTTCTAATAAAAAAGCATCTTATCATAACTGCAGATCTCTTCAAAATTTAATGAAAAATACTTACATCATACCAGCACCACTGTCATCTAAATTAAAAATATCTGGATCTTTTGAAGAGCCATTTCTAACTACAGATAACAATCTATGGAATGCTAGAAGTGCTTCTTTAGATAAAAGATACTCTGTTGACTATGATTTTAGCTGGATCTTTTTTTCAGAAGAGCAGGTTACTCTTAGAGAGACACATCCATATATGCATAATACGGCTTTTTCAAAATCTGGATATCTAGCATCTGGATCATTTGAAATTAATAAATGGTTTAGGCCAATAAATATAACATTTAACTTATGGGAAGACCATAATTCTATTGAGGTTATTGAAAAAGAGCCATTATGTTATGTAGAGTTTGAAACATTAGACAACAGGCCAGTTATTCTTAAACAATTTGAATTGACAGAAGATATGTATAATTACTGCACTCAGGCTTTAATTACTTCAAAAAACATTCTGTCTTTTGAATCACTAGAGTCTTTATATTCTAGATTTATAGGTTCAAATAGACATAAAAAAATAGCTAAACTAATAAAGCAAAACCTACTATAAATTAACTTTCTTGCTCTGAGTATAACCACATATCTTCTGGCTCCACCCATATTTTATTTATCGAGATTGGCAGATTTAATTCTTTTATTGTTTTTATCAATTCTTTTTGTGAATTTGGACCGTATAATGTATTAATTTGTCCATTGATATTAAGGAGATAAAACTCTGCATATGGAGACCATGATGCATATAATCCTTGTCCTCCGCTTGCCTCCCATATAACTTCCCAAATGTCTACTTCTTCAATTGTAAGTTCACGAGAATAGTCCCAGTCTTTTTTAGGTGGTAGTTGCAATGTATTACTATCCATCCAGCTGGGTTCAAAGACTTCTCCGAAGTCAGTAAATATGTTATAGGTAGATTTAAATCTCAAATCTGGTATCTAACTATTACTACTCCAGATCCACCAGGTGATGTTATATCTCCAGAGCCGTGGCCTTGGCCACCAGCTCCTCCACCTAAATTGCTACTTGGAGGATTTAATGTTCTATTGGATTCGGAATGACCTGTTCCACCGCCACCGTTTCCACCTGCTCCTGGAGTATTTGCTCCACCGTTATGTCCTCCACCGCCACCTCCGCCGCCGTAAAAGGTATTAGAGCCAGAAATAGAATTTGCTATACCAGATCCTCCTGCTCCATTGGTGCCACCAGAACCTGGATAAGCTTGTCCAACTGCGCCTGCTCCGCCTCCACCGCCTGAAGCGTGTTGTGATGCTGACGGGTGGTTTGATCCTCTACCGCCAGAATTTCCGTAACCAGTAAATCCAGCAGGAGATGTTTGAATCGCAGAACCTCCGCTCTGACCACTTCCTGAGCAAGGTGACCAGCATGCTCCGCCTCCACCGCCTGATCCACCATTAGCTCCTGGTAAATTTGAGTTAGTTCCAGAACCTCCACCGCCACCAATTGCTGTTAAACTTCCAAAAGAACTATTGTTACCATTAGGAGCCTGACCACCATAACTATTTATAGTAGAAGTTGCACCTCCAACAACAACTGAATACGGATTTGCAGCTAATGAATAGTTGCTTGAATATATAATTCCTCCGCCGCCTCCGCCACCTCCATGTGCTCCGCCTCCGCCGCCTCCGCCAGCAACAACAAATATTTCAGCGTTAATTGGAAGGCCGTATGAATCTAAAGCAAAATTTTCTGTGCCAGATGTAAAAGTGTGTGTTCTATAACCGCCAGCGGTAGAAATTGTACCACCAGAAATCATAAACTTACTTCCAACACGTTTAGATCTTGATTGTGGCCCAAAAGAGCCTCTTATGCTGCTTACAAATGGCATTTATTTCTCCTTTAGAAGTTTAAGTTGTATGAACCCAAAACTATCCAGGCTCCACCTGAAGTTCTAAGTAATGTAAATGTAAATATGTCTAGTTTACCAGCAGATGATGTTGCAGTTGGAGCCGCACCTGCTGACCATCTAATTGTCTGAGAAGTTCCAGCAATCTGGAATGTTGTTGGAATATAACCAGTTGATCCCTGTGTAACAACAATGTTAATTGTCATTACCTTTGCTGAATCTGATGGAACATTTGTTGCATTAAATGTCATATTACCAGTTGGTGCTGTACCAATATAGTAAATGTTTCCTAGCGACCAATCAAGTGTTCCTACGTTTGATGCCAATGTAACATCTACAATTTGTTCACGCATCTCTTGAATATCTACTGTTCCGCTTAATGATACTGCTCCAGAGGCTGTTAATCCGCCAGGGGCTGTAATTAAACCAGAAGTATTAAGTGTTGTTGCTGTAATCCCAGCAGTTCGCAGATCTGCATACGCAAGTCCTGCACCTGAGAAGTTAACTACTCCAGCAGAAGGAGCTACGGTTGAATCTTTAAATATCTTTACTACACCGTCTGAGGCATCACGTACTAATCCTGCGTATTTAACTACACCGCCAGATGTGTACTCTCCAACAAGCCCTAGATCTATAGCATCTGATGTGTTTCCTGATCCTACACGAACGATTGGATCTGTTACTGTAAGGGTTGTCGTTGTGAGAGTTGTTCCAGCGCCTCCAAACGTAATGTCGCCTGCAATATTTACGTCGCCTTGAATACCAACGCCACCTACTACTGTTAATGCACCTGTTGATGGCGATGTAGAAGGAGTTGGAATTTCAATGTGTACACGCTCATCTGGAATAATGACCATTTGCTCATTACCAGAATCATATCCGCCTGCTGCAAATACAATCTTGTTTTCCGATCCATTGGCACCTGTTGCTAAGACAAGATTTCCTGCACCTGTTGTGCCAGATGGTGCTTCATAAAAAATATATCCATCATTTGGACCCGTAATGCCGAATGTAGCTTGGCTGAATGAAGATCCTGTAACACCCATATCAATCCAGCCTGATAAGTCATCTCCATTATTTGCATATGCAATATAATCTGTAGAAGAGTTAGCTGAATTATTATGAATAGCTATTTGAGCATAAGGAGATCCATTTAATTCAAATACTGCGGCAGCATTAGTTAGCTCTGCATTTATATTAAATGCTTTTGCGCCAGTTCCAAAAAAGATTTCGTCATAAATTTCAATTCCATCATCTGGAGTAAAAATCATTTGTTCGTTACCGCTTGTCAAACCACCAGAAGCAATAACAATGTTGTTTGAAAGACCTGTTGAATCAGTTGCAAAAACTAGCTTGCCATCGCCTGTAAATTTATTTATTTGAGAGTTAATAACGTTTGTTAAGGCCACGTTTCCAGAAGTATATCCTGCAGGTGTTGCAACAACAATCTGCGTTGTGCTTGGTGCTGAAACAACTGTATAGCGACCCTCTAATGTTGGAGCTACTGGAAGAATTAAATCAAAGATGACTCCAGCAATCATTGCATGTGGACCATCAGTAATAAGGTTTAGGTTTGAACCCGCAACGCTATACTGATCTACAGAGACTATACCAGCGATTGCTCCAGACATAAATACATATCCGTCGCCAGGTCCTGTAAGTGAAAATGTTGGATCATTAAATGATCCGTTAGTAATACCCATGTCTATCCAACCAGACTCATTTGTACCATTTGATGTATACGCAATAAAGTCTGCAGAAGATGATGCACCAGATCCTGTGTTAACCAATGCTGTTTGAACGAAAGATGTAGAGGATCCTTCAATACCAAGAGCTACGTCGGTTAAGTCTGCGGCTGTAATAAAGTCTGTAATGTCTGCACCAATTAAGAATGTATCAAATGAGTCAGACCAAAATGTTAGTGTGCCATCGGTCTTAAGAACCTTACCTGCTTGATTCTCTGTTGGAGGAATTTCTGATCCCTCAACCATGCGTGACCAATAAACTGTACTTGTAATAAGATTATTTGCTGATGGGATTTGATTAATGTATACCCATACAATATTGTTATAACGAACTACGTCATTTAGTTCGTATGTGTTTGCCTGTACCCAGTCGCCCTTCCAAATGAAGCGAATGTTTCCTAAATCGATTAATTGTGTTGCCATTTGCTATGCTCCTACCTCTACTAGTAAGTGTGTCGGATTCTCTGTATCCCATTCAAATTGTAATGGAATTGTCGTGAATATCCACTCTTTGTATTCGTCATTTTTACGAACTCGAATACCGTTCGAATATATACTACTCTGTGGAAGAACTACTTTAGATCCATCATCTGTTACCTGAAGATATAACCTTCCAAGATCATTGCTTGTTTTAAAACCGTAAAAAACTCCAATATCTGTTGCATTGCCTCCGCCGCTACTTTCTCCTGCAACAGAGTCCCACGTTGTGCCGTTCCAAGTCCAGGTTCTGTCGTCGGTAGCAAAAAGCTGTCCTACGACGGGATTGGCTGGAAAATCTAATGCTGGCATAGTCTAAAGTATAGCACGGTATATATTAAAATAACTAGGCCTCAGCCTGGCAATTATACTATTTATATACACGGCTACCCCCTCCTTTTTTAACTGATTATCGTAATGCTGCTATTTCTTCAGGCGTTAATCCAAGAGCAGCCAGTTTAGCTTCTGCAGACGCTTTAGCTTCTGCTTTAGCAGATTCTTCTGCTTCACGTTCTGCCCTTTCTAAATCAGCAGCTGCAATATCTGCTTCCATCTGTGATATTTCAGCATCTGTTAATTCAACTTCGATTTGTACAAAGCAATTGCCACATTTTGGATCGCAACCACCACAGCACATAACTGATTTTGTTAGCTTATTCATTTTATTTCTCCTTATGCTTTCTTTATTCCGTATACACGAATTGTTGTTTTTGCTGCAATATTTGCATTTCTATATGAGCTAAATACAAGTGAGGTAATTGCACTTGTTTCTGGATATAGGCTTGCGCCAAAATATCCACGGTATTCGTCAGCCCCATTTTGAACCGTTCCACCAGAAATTTTTATCAACTTTGTATTAGATGTAGATGTGTACTGTGGGATATAAAATCTTCCATTACTAAATGTATTTGCCGATGAATCTGCAGTAGTCATTGGAACATAGGGAGGATTGCTATCTATAAACCCATTTATATCGTTATTGACACCAGTACCATAAAGTACTTTCATTGTATAGTTAGTGGTTGAATAATTATTTGGTCTACAGTACAAAAAGTCAACACCGTTGCCTGTTCCAGTATGAGTAGAACGAGCAGAAACTCTAACCTGCAAGTCTGTATATGTTTGCGGAATATTGCTTAAAGTAATAGCACTTACTGTTCCTGTTGCTGTGTATGAAGAGATTAACTCATAAGTAATTGCCATATTAAGCCGCCTTTATCCCATATAATTCAGCCGTTGTTCCAACAACCCAAGTACCAGATGTTGCAAATAATTGAATACTTGAGATTGCAGAAGTTGATTGCCAGATTCCCTGAATCAGGTCGTTGCCGTTTTGAGATCCAGATTCACTGCACCATGACTTATGCTTATTACTTCCATAATTCAAGATATAGACCTCGTGGCAGCCAAAGGAGCTTGGGCTATCATATCCCCAGTTTGTCAAATAACCGCTTGTCAAGCCAACAAGAAAAGTACTGCCCTTACCGCCAGCAGTAGTAACATATAATGAACCCGTAGCATATGCAGCAGATGAATTATTGTTAAACCTAATGCGAACATCTGCATCGCCACTAGTTCTTTTTGCTTTAACAACTAAATATAAATCAGTGTAAGTATTACTAATATTTGTAAACTCTAAAGAGTTACTATCACTTCCAGTAATAGTTTGTGTTCCTAAAGAATCAAATGTTCTAGCCATTTAATTACCCTCCGATTCCATACAACGCAAAGTGTGACCCACTAATTATATTTCCACCAGTTGAAGTTAAAACCATAGAGCTAATAGCATCTGATGAATTATTCCATAGCCCCATTCTAGCAAATATTCCTTGCCCAATTCCGCTGGTGTCAATAGAGCCTCCAGTTAAAGTATGGTGTGTTTTAACTTTGTCGCTTGCAGCATAATCAAAAATATATGTTATTGTTGAAACAAAACCTGAAGTGCTATTTCCATACCATACTGGGCCAGCAATAGAAGTTAAGCCACGACTTGAAGATGTTCCTTGTAAAGAAGAGCTTGGTGTTCCACTAGAATAGACCTGAGACTTTGTGTAGTTAGTTCCAGAGTCTCCATTAAATCTAATATTTAGATCTGTATCATTATTTGTCAAAGCAAAATATGAGTGTAATTGAAGATATTTATATGTACTAGGAATACTATTAAAAGTAATAGTAGTTCCAGAACCTGATGCAGTTTGTGTAGCAATTGATTCAAATCCCAAACTTTGTGCTACATAAATTCCAAGTCCATAAGATCTAGCAGACTGTGTTGTCAGTAATGGCATTTAGTCTCCTTTATGCAAACTTTGTCTGTGATCCGAATACAGTAAAGGTTGCTGATCCTGTCTTAATAATTGTAAATGCATATGAATCTATAGAAGAAGCATTACCTGCAGATGGTGCTGTTCCGCCTTGCCATTTTGGAGTAACTGCTGCTCCATCAATTTGAAATGCTGATTGATAATATGCTGTAGATCCTTGAGTTGCTAAGAATACTACAGTGATTGAATCTCCTGTTGTCAGGATTGAATCTAAAGATGCGCTTGAACTTCCACGAACATTTAGTGTCCAGTTTGCTGAAGCATTTGTTGTGTAATATAAAACACCTTGAGTTGAAGCATCAAAATTGATTGTACCAGTTGCTGCGGTTGCTGAAACTGTAGTTCTTTCTTGTGGTGCTTTTAAAATATTGTTATGTAATGTTGCTGTATTTACTACTGGACTTGTTAAAGTTTTATTAGTTAAAGTTTGTGTTCCTGTTAATGTTACAGCACCAGTAATTGTATTACTTGCTGTATCAATTGTTTTATTTGTTAGGGTTTGTGAACCAGTTAATGTAGCAACTGTTGAATCAATTGCAAGGGTTACCGATCCAGAATTTCCACCACCGCTTAATCCTGTGCCAGCTGTAACTCCAGAAATATCTCCATCTGTTGCTGTATATGGAAGAGAGGTCCAGGCAGTAGTTCCATCTCCAACCTTTGTTTTTTTGGTATCTGTTTCAAATACCATTTCTCCCGCTGCCAATACGGGGTTTGCAGAGGTAAGAGCTGCGGCTGTTCCTCTTTTAAGCTGAATAATGGCTGACATTAAATTGTTCCTCCGTCAAACGTATTTGTTGTTGTACTAGCAATTATACTATATACTACACTATCAAGGATACCATCGATCTCTCCACCGTCATGAGATGTATTAGAGGCAGGCTCGGCGAGACCACTTGTAATGGTTCCATCTTCTGAATATTGTCCAGCATTTACCACTGACAATGTTGATAACTTAAGGGTCATTATACTACTCTCCATCCGTAACTAGATCCAGAATATAGCAATGAGACTCCGCCAAATGCCACGTCTATATCGAGATTCTGTACTGTTCCATTTATTTTATTTGAATTAGAGCTTAAAGTTATATTATTAATTGCTGCTGATCCTGTTGAATCATATACATATATTCCATCTCCCAATGCAGGGGATGCTGGTAAAGTTAATGTTCTAGCAGAACTTGTATCTACAAAGTATCTATGCGCTGACTCTAGCGTGATATTAGATGAAACTTCTAATGAAACTATAGAAGAGCCATCGGCACCATCAGCACCAGCTGGACCCTGTGGTCCTGCGGGACCAGTTGCGCCTTGCTGTCCAGTAAATCCTGGTGAGAACTCAACCCAGAAACTATCATGATAAATATATGCACGACCAGTTGCTGTGTTATACCAGACTTGTCCTGCCAATGGGTTTGTTGGTGGAGTTAAGCCAGGCTGAAAATCTCCTGGAATACCTTGTGGGATTGAAAAATTAAATATAGCATCAGATGTTGTTCCAACATTTTCTATTGTAGCATCTGATGAATATGATCCAGTTTCTACAGTTCCTACAGCAAGGGTCGATGCTCGACCAGTCTGTAGCTCAAAATCAAATATCGCATCGCTGGTAGTTCCTACATTTGTAACAGTTGATGGATTACCAAAATCTACATCTACTACATCTCCGATTTCAATTGTTGATCTCGGTCCCGCTGGAATTTGGAAATCAAATACTGCATCGCTTGTGTCCCCTGAATTTGTTACAGTTGCTGGATTGCCATCTAATACAGTTGTTACTTCACCAACTTCTATTGTTGCCGCTCTACCTGCGGGAATCTCAAAATCAAATACTGCGTCAGATGTGTCTCCAGAGTTAGTTACTGTTGGAGGCTGTCCATATAAAACATCTTCTACCGTTCCAACCTCAATGGTTGCTGCACGACCTGCAGGAATTTCAAAATCGAATACAGCATCGCTGGTATCTCCGCTATTTACTACTGTTGGCGGATTTCCAAATAATACTGTGTCTACTGTACCTACTTCAATAGTTGAAGCACGGCCTGCTGGTATTTCAAAATCTAATATTGCGTCTGTTGTTGTGCCAACATTTGTAATTGTTGGAGGCTCACCAAATAGTACAGTAGTTACTGTGCCAACTTCCATTTCTCCAGTATCGCCCTTATCTCCCTTTTCAATTACTAGTTGCCAATTAGGAGTAGATGGAGCTGTGCCTGCTGGACTATTTACTTCATTTAATCTCCAGAGAGATCCTTGATATGTTACGCCATCGTTTTCAAGATAAGAAACACCTGAGTTCCAGGCCCCTTGATATTCTAGGAATGCTGGACCTTGAGGACCTGTTGCACCTGTTGCAACTGCTTCAACCCAGTATGAATCATAATACACATATAATTTTGCATTTACTGTATCAAACCATGCGTCGCCTTCTGTGGGTAATGCAGGAGCAGTTGCAGATACTGTAACTCCTCCACCTGTTCCTCCGCCGCCTCCGCCGCCAGAGCCAGAAATTTCTACCCAGAATGCTCCATCATAAATATAAAGTATTGCTGTATCTGAATCTAGCCATAGATCTCCAACATTTGGATCAGCTGGAGCGGTAGAAGAAATATCAGCAGATGTTCCACCTGTTGATGTTAAACTTAATTCTTTATTTACTGAGTCATACTCTACAGTTATATTTGTATGTGTTCCATTTGTGATAATTGCTGCTGCAGTATCTTGAATACGCTCATCAATATCTAATTCTGTTTGTGGGACAAATCCATTTTCGTCTAGAGAAGCAACTCCATCAGGATTTCCAACATCTGATTGTGGTACATATGTATCTGGCAAAGAATTTCCGAGACTTGCGACGGCTTCATCGGTATACTCATTTGCTGTTGTAATAGCATTTGTTATAGCAGTAGAAACTGTTGTTGCAAAATTTGAATCGTCATTAATTGCTGCAGCAATCTCATTAAGAGTATCTAAAAGCCCTGGGGCAGCATCTACTAGATTCGATATAGCCGTGGTTACATAAGATTGTGTGGCTATTGAAGATGTGTCAACAGATAAGGTAATTGTATTTGCTTCATCATCGTACGATTTTACTATACCTGTGCCAGCCGTTAATGCTGTAGCAATTGCATCCATAGCCATTTCGTTGCTATAGGTTGCAGATAGGTTTATTTTGTTATTGTCATCGTCATATGTGACGGTAATTCCAGAATGAGTTCCAGCGGTTAAAACTCCACCGACTATATCTTGTATTGCTTCTGTATCTACAGATCCGCCTTCAAGGGCGGCAACTCTGTAGTCAAGGCTTGTGGCTACGGCAGAACCGTCGACGCCTACCTTAGCCTGCAAGGCCTCAATTGCATCGTTGGCATTAGCGTGTTGCGCTGAATGCGAAACCGCTTGTACCGAATCCGTAGATTGCGGGTTAACTAGAGAATCTAAATCCTCTGGGAAATTTGTTGCCATTTACGTATACCTCTTCCCTAATTATACCTTAAATTATTTATTATCTTAACTTGAAGTCATGCCAATACGGTAGCCTTTTTTATAGTGAGCCATAGGCACTGACTCTTTTTCTTTTATCAACTCGATCTTCTGTTCAAAAAACTCTCTATCTGTATTAATCTCTGCCTCCCAGTCTTCTCTTTTTATTGGAATAATTGACATTATTGGAGTGCCAGCTTCAATAACACCTTCAAAATTATCCTTAATGTGGAAGCTCACGTTTCCAGGCAATGGGTACACATCGTAGTCTGCTAGACCAGAAACGGTACTAAATGGTAAATCGTATCTATTTATTGGATGGGTGATCATAGCAGACCAACCTTCTGGCATTTGAAAGCCCCAATACATTTGCCATCCGAAATGTGCCTGATAGTGTCCGCTTGGAACTGGCATCTCATGAAGGACTCGATTTGCGACTGGCTCCATGTCATGATTCCAAGATAGTCTTGGAAGACCATCTATAATTTTAACATTAATATCTGTATGCAACAAGTAGTGGTATCCTGCCGTCATTGCATCATAATACGGCATACAATGTTTCATACTTAGAAATACATTATTTCTATTAGCCTCCCCGTTTTTAAACTTTTCAAGGTCTCCGTCGCCATGAAATCTTGGCATATCTTTCCAGTAGGGTGCTATATTTTTTCTAGCTGCTGCTGGAGGCATGAGCTCTTCAGCTTTTCTATCCCAAGGGTAAAAGGTAATTGTATTAGGCATTTAAACTCTTCTCTAAATCATACAGGGCTTTTGCGGCTGGGAACTTATCGCCAGTCTGTTCAACAATATTATTTAAATCTTTATAAAACTTTTTGTAATCTATTCCAGAAACTTTCTCATATTCATTCAACAACTCTATCGTTGGAGAGCCATACTCTCCTAGTATTTGTCCAGTTAATATTTGCTTATTTCTAAGAGTTCCAGCAACAACCTTATCTCTAAAAGAGATACCCTTTTCATTCTTTTCTAAATATTTTTGCTTCCATGAATTTGGAACATCCCTGCCCATTGTATACATCTCTCTAGTCCATAAAACATGATCTTTTATATTAAATATTCTATAGCCTCTTGTCCAGGCAAGCATAGCTATGACATTTTCTTCGTGGTAGGCAAGTTGTGGATCATACTTAACATCATTTACAAAACTACCTAACGTAAACAAGAAATGTCCAGATATTAAATAGTGCTTTTCATAATCAGCGTTTTCAAACTTTGCCCTTGCTGCTGCTGGTGAATTTAATGCTTCTATACCATATACAAACATTTTATATTTTTCTTGATCTTCCATGCCAATAGCCTCTGGGCTATCTTTAGAGACAAGTGACCAGTTTGGATATTCGCCTTCCCAATCTTCATTTTGTGCCATTGTTAGTTTTTGTCCACTTACTCTGTCTCTATAGTAGTATGGAACATATGTTGATATTATTGGTTTATCAGCTATCTTTCTTATGTTATTAAGATTATTTATTAATTTAATATCCCAGTCTTTTTTAAATACAGTATGGGCATCTATCTGTAAATAGTACTCTTCTCCGTCGTACAGGGTTGATGCTAATCCTCGTGCTACTCCAAGACCTAGCCCAACCATTTCATTATTTTTTATATATTTTACATTCTTAAATATTGATAGATCTGGAAAATTATTATCTGTATATTGCATAACAACACCAGCATAAACATTATCTGGATTATTAGCCTTAGAAAAAGCGGTGCTTAAAGTATCTAAAAGATCCTCTTCGTTATATGCTGCTACATTTATAAAAATATAACCATTTTTCATTTTACCACTTACCTAAAGGACAACTTGCGTTTTCTAGTTTTGTTTTTAAAGTCATGATGCATCCACATTTTTTACATTGCTTAGTTAAATTAATTAACTCTGGGCAAGAATTGCATATGCCCATTCTTTCTTCAATCAAAGACTCGTCTTCTAAATATTTATCTGGGTTTAGGGCATGCCAGGGTCTTGATTCGCCAAGATTTTTTTTATACTGTTGCCAAGCCGATAGCTTTTCTTCTGACAAAACTACTCCTCTGGAGATAAAAACTGGGTTCCATTCCATATCCACCCAGGCTGTACATTTAAAGAAGAATCAAATTCTATAATATCTGGATTAGACTCTAAACCAGCACATACCATTGATATAAAATCTTCTGACATTATGGTTTTATCTAATGTATAGAATCCTATTACTTCATTTCCTACTATACCAGCATACTTTATAACATCTGGATTGTCAATAGGACTTTTTGGTAATGGCGTCCTCATTTCTAAATCTTCTGGGTCATAAAAATTTTCTCCATCAAATAAGCATCCGCTCCTTAATTGTGAATATTCAATAGTTTTTTTAAAAATAAGCCCAGATCTTAATCCAGCAGACCATTTTATTCCAGTTGGGTTATCTTCTGGAAGACCTAAAGTATCAAAAACATCTCCGTCTGCAACTAAAGCAAACATATTATAAATTGTCATTTTTTCTCCTTAACATAAGTATGATCCTAGATTTGTACATGCACATGACGAGTTATATCTTCCAAGTCTTATACATGGATCTGGACAACAATTACATAAACTGCAAGATGCGGTTACTTCACAGGTTCCACCAACAGTACATCCTGGAGATGCATAATAAACTGGTGCAGCGTAGTACTGAGGTGCTGCATAGTACTGGGGTGCAGCGTAGTACTGAGGTGCAGCGTAGTACTGAGGTGCTGCATAGTACTGAGGTGCAGCGTAGTACTGAGGTGCTGCATAGTACTGAGGTGCAGCGTAGTACTGGGGTGCAGCGTAGTACTGAGGTGCAGCGTAGTACTGAGGTGCTGCATAATATTGTGGAGCTGCGTAATATTGTGGCGGTGCATAATAAACGGGTGCAACATAATTATAATAAACAAAAGAAATGCTAGTTCCAATTAAAACTGTATCTTCACTAGATGTATCTTGAGATTGAATATAATTTGTTAATCCTGAATCTGATGTATTTGTTGTTGATTCTGAATAATTAAGTCCAGCTGCTTGAATTGCTGTTATTGCTTGAGATCTTGTTAGTCCTGACAAATTAGGGACATTAACTTTTCTTACGCCACTCCTTTTATATTTGCCAGTTCTTCTACGCATTCTATGCGCTCAGATCGCCCAATACAACCCAAGAATTAAGTGCTCGTTTAATAAGTGTAGCGCTGCTCCACTGAGTACGTAATTTTAATCCAGGGGTGGCATTAGGAGTAAATGAAGTTCCAGCTATAGTAACTTGTGAAGCACCTGTCTGTAAAATATCGCATGTAAATCCTACAGGGAAAGAAGCGGAATCTGTTATTGTTAATGTTCCGCCTGCAGACATTTCAATAAGTCTATTAGAGTCTATCGGCAAAATAGTGTAGCCTGCAGATTTAGAATTTATTGTTATTGTATTATCAGACTGCACAGAAATTGATCCACTCATGGATGAATGGAACTGGCAAGCATAATAAAGATTATCTGGGGCATCTTGAGGAAGCTCTACTAGGATATGACCTGCTTGTGCTCCGCCATTTGTTATTCCAGTTGAATATACGTTGCCTGAGCTATAAGCACCTGACACTGTTTGAATCCAGAATGGGTGTCCTGTAGCATTAACATGTATTCTATATTTCTTACCTTTTTCAAAAGTGATTAATCCGTTAGATACACCGTTTACTAGATAAGCTCCAGATCCAGAGTTTGTAATATAATAATCAACCGAAGGATCTGATAGGTTTAACTTTAAATCTAATGCTGTCTGTGTTGCAGTTGATACTGGCTTATTTGCATCTGTAGTGTTATCAACATTTCCTAGATCCACCATTGATTTTGTAATACCTGAAACTGTTCCAGTAAAAGTTGGTGAAGCAATTGGTGCTTTTGCACCCAATGCCGTTGTGACTGTAGATGCAAAAGATGCGTCATCATTTATAGCCGCTGCGAGTTCATTTAAAGTATTTAATGTTGTTGGAGCAGTGTCTATTAAATTAGATATCGCTGTAGAAACATAAGACTCTGTTGCAAAGTCTCCGTCTGTTAAAGCTGCATTAAATTCTACCAATGTTCCGCTAATAGCATTTCCGCCTACAGTTATATTAAATCTTGTTCCGCCAGCATTTGTTGCTAAACCAGAAACATATCCAATTCCAGAAGTTGCTACTGATATAACGCCAAGGGAGCTAATGTTTATTCTTCCGCCTCTGTCTAGCCCTGCTTGATAAATTGGTATATTATTCTGACCAGCTAGACCCTCAATATTATCTACAGCCGAGATAGAAGTAATTCCAGTGCCTAGACCAATTACTTTATTTGTTAAAGTTTGAGCCGCAGTATTTCTTGTAACTTCTGATGCAAGTTCTGAGTCTGGAATCTTTCCATTTGAATCTAATGAAGCTACACCGTCTACTGCGCCAACATCTGATATTGGCACATAGTTCTCTGGAAGAGAGTTACCTAATCCTGCAACTGCCTGGTCTGTATACTCATTTGCATCCGCAATATCTCCCATAGTTGCAATATGGTTGTTTGCAATGGTTGAATCATTTAAGTATGCTCCACCTACACCATGTTGTAATACTAAGTTTTGATCTGCAACAATAGCAAACACATCGTCTCCTGGCTCTCCACTAATTCCAGAAACAATTAGCGTTCCACCTCCTGGACCATGTAAAACTCCATCTGACCCAAATTGCCAGTAATTATCCCAAGACTCTTCATGACTAAATACATGAGCTGCTCCTCCAACAAATGATGCTGGTTCTCCATTTAAATTTGCTGTAATAGTTTGTAGACCAGAACTTGGTGAGTCTGTTGTAACAGAATCAACAGTGACTATATCTCCGCCTGGATAAAACATCGTATCGCCTACATAAATATTTGCTGTATTGCTAACTACAAAAGAAGTGTTGCTTGTTTCGTTTAAATTTGTATAAGTGTTAATAATTGTTTCTGGTCTTGTACTAATATATACAGATCTTGCTCCGTCAGATACACGAACATTATTTCTTTCTCCACCAATAAATAGATCTGCACCTGAAGCATCTTGAGTTCCACCACCACGAATATGAATGTGGTTTGGAGCTGTAGGATCAATAATTAAATACTGATCTGTATTAATGTCTGCATCTGGAACTAACTCTATTGTTCCATTGCCATATCCGTCACCAGATGCTGTTCCAGCACCAATAATCTGTACGCCATCAAATGTGATATCTCCAGTATTAGTACCATTAGAAGAAGGGTCTATAGAAGGAAGACTAGCCCATAGAGTTGTTCCGTCTCCTATTTTAGTTATTTTATTTGTTAAGTCATAGCCAAACTCACCAGACAATAATGGTGTTGTACGGGCCGCCCATTGTGTAGCAGTTCCTCTTTTTACTCTTATTGTAACTGACATTATGGTGTACCGCCGTCAACAACACCAGAGGCTGGAATTTCTACTGAGTCTACAGAGAACAGAGATCCATCATATGTATGAACGTGATCTAATAGTCCTGTAACTGCTCCTGAATTAACTGGATTCCATTGTGTTCCATCATAGAATCTTAGCTCTTCCGATATTGTATTGTAATAAATATCTCCAATACGTGCTGATACTGGATCATCTTCTAAAGCTACTGCATGTAAAGGGACTAATCTTTTTACAGACACTTATTGCCCCCTTTATCCTACGATAACTACTTTATATGCTCCAGAAGCAGGTGCTGCTGTAAATCCTATTGTCACCTGACTTGTAGAATTTCTTACTACATCAGTTTCTACCGTATCGTATGTTGCTGCATCATAAACTTGAACCTGAACTTCACGAGTTCCGAGGTTGTGTGTAATTGCGTATGTTAAAGCTGCTCCGTCACCGATTGTAGCTACATATTTACGAGCTATATCGTGATAAGATCCTCCAACAAGTCCTACCTGCCACTTATCTGCTGTTTCGCTCCATAGAAGTTCAGCATCTGCTTCAGTTCCACGATGTACAACAATTCCAGCATCAAGAGAGGGTGAGTTCTCTTCTGGCATACTAGAGTTAAGATTAATCTTATTATCTGAGATATTAACTTGTGTTGAGTTTACTGTATTAATTACACCAGTAACGTTTAGGTCTCCGCCAACGTTAAGGTTATTGGTAATTGTTACATCATCTGGCAAACCAATTGTGATTGCCGCATTTTCTGAACCTGAGCCAGAAACAGTAATTTCATTTGTAGTTCCAGCAATTGTTGCTACATAGTTACCAGTTGTCTGTGTTCCAAGGTTTACATTCTTGATAGATACAGCACCAGTTGTTACTGTAAAATCTGCGTCTGCAAATGATGCGACACCCTTATTAGTTGTGCTTGCATCTTCACCAGCAATTGTAATTGTGTTATTTGTTACTGCAACATCAATTCCTTCTCCGCCAGATACTGTTAATGTGTCTGTAAGAAGATTTACTGTGTCAGTTCCTGTATCACCTGCGATTGAAAGTGTTGTTGCTACGCTTACAGTTCCTGCTGCTGTCAAACGACCTTGAGCGTCTACTGTAAATGTAGGAATTTCTGTTGTTGATCCATATGAACCAGGTGTTACGGCTGTATTATCTAAATCTATTGTTGTGATTCCTGTAGAATCAACATATGTCTTAGTTAAACCAACTCCGCCTTCTACATATGTCCCAATTGCGTCTGTAATTACTTCTAGAGAAGCATTCATTGCTACCCATGGACCATTTGGTGCTGCTAGTCCATTGTAGTAGTACATCGTGTTATTCGATGTGTCATAGTAAATTTGTCCAGTAACTGCAGCTGATGGTGCAGAGCTTAACCCCTGGATGCGGGCATTCTGAAGTTCATTCTTGTTAAGATTGATATCAGTTACAAATAATCTTGCCATTTTCTACTTCTCCCTTAAGACAGGTATGCTGTCCCACCGAATGGTTGAGCCATAGTCAGTGTAATTTTGTTAATACTATTATAGTCTATTCCAGTTTCTAATATGTCCCCAGCGCTGTTTTTGACAGTTACATTTGGGTTATACCCCATATTATGGGTAATCTCAAGAGCCCAGTAAGTTCCTTGATCAGTGACCTGATTAATTGAGAACGGATATGTAAGAGTGCTTGTACTTAGTGGATATGCGGTAGCTCCAGCCCAAGTAAGGTCGTTTGGCTTTGGCCCATAAAAATATGTAGTATTTTTGTCATAATAGAAATCTCCTTCAAGCCCTAGGTTTTCTGCTGGGACTCCATTGCCATTTAATATTGTTTTACCTCTTGGACCTTGTGGACCAGAAGTAGAAATTACAATATCGTTAACGGTTTCTGTAATTACAACTTTAGGAATACTATCATTATTTACAATTGGCATTAGATTGTAACCGATCTACTTAATGTAATAAATCCTTCAAGCAACTTTATTTTATTGCTATTGGAATCTATAAGCATTATGTCATATGAAGATTTTGGATAGAACAATTTATTAGTTTGAGTTGGAGTCATCTTAATGGTTAATTTGCCAAGGGCTGGGTCAATTGTGATTCCGCCAGTTGGTGAAGTTAATGTAAATGCTAACTTACTTCCACCCTTTGTATCACGAACCTGCATCTTTGCAGATGCACCAACAAGAGATATCGGATCGTCATTAGGATCCTTATACTCTAAAATAAATGAAAAGGTAGTATTTTGATCTACTTCCCAGTTTTTCTGTCCTGCCATTTGCCAAATCTCCTAAATAGGAAAACTCCTATGCTCATTTTAGCATAGGAGCCGTCCTAATTGATTTTAGTTTTTACTTCTTTGTGAAGCCAAAAGATGGCTCATTTGTATTAAGAGCCTTTAAGATAACGGGCAGCACTGCTGCGATTCCGCCCTTAATTAGGTCTCCTGGGTCAGTGTTTCCAGTCATGTAAAGAGCAATGGTTGCACCCAAAAAGTGACGACCATAGCTTGACAATGCTGCGAGAATTTTCTCCTGCATAGTTACCTTTCCATCATTGTTAAGATCTTGTTTCATTAGATCCTCCTATTTCTGGGCGTTGTGCCCAGGAATTTTGGGTATTACCCCAATATCTATTATATACCTATTAAGCGGAAATGTCTACAATCTCACAATTTCCGTCTGATGTACACGCAAGTGTGGCATTTGTAGATGTGCCATCTTCTGTCTCATAGAATGATAAATCTTCCCAACGAATATCGTTAGGCATTTTTGCAAGCAAAGATTCATACTCTTCTTTAGAAACTTCCTGATAAGGAGCTTGCTTATATGTATGATCTGAATGAGGCAGAAATGAAATACCTGAAACTTCATCAAAATGCTTGTATACCCAAGCACCGACTTCCATCCACTCATCTTCTTTTACAGAAACTGTAATTGAAGGCTTGTGTTCACACCATGCACGTTGATAAACTAACCAAGTGTTTAAGTGATCTAATGCAGTAAGATCAGATCTTGTAATTGCGCCTTCTGGTGCCTTTACTGGAAATGAAAATACGTAAGTATCATTTGGCTTCATTACATCATCTTCTACTGGAATTCCAACTTCCTTTAAAAATGTGGAGATTGGATCTCCCTTTGAGCCACGTACTGTACGAATGTAATACTGTGAATGCCATGGATGCATTCCTGAAGATACCCCGACCAATTGAGACACTGTTCCAGAAGGCTTTACACATGTAATAGCTGCAGACTCAGGAATCCCAATTTTCCCTGCCTCTTCTTTGTTAATTGCTCTTGCCTCTTCACGCAAATCTCCAAGGACCTTTTCTAGTTTATCAAGACCTTGCTTTCCTGAGAAAAACTTATGTCCGAATTGTCCTGTTAAAGAAACTCCAAGTAGGCGTTCCTCTTCTGTATTGTCTTTCCAGATTTTACGAAGATACTTAAAGTCTGTTAGCGTTGCTTGCCAAGTCCCAAGTATTGTAGCAAGGCGTACTTTGTCTGTAACATCTTCAACTGTGTCCTTTTCACGTAATACGACTTCTGAAAGATTACAAAACTGATAAGGACGGAGAATAATTTCTGAACATGGGTTTGTTCCATAATGGATTTCAGGGTCTCTACGACCATATTTAGCTGCCTGCGCCTGCGCTGCTGCGACATTATAAATTCCACGTTCGCCAGACTTTGAGTCATAAAGGTTTTTCCATTCTGCAATAAACTGCTCCATCTCTGGCTTGCGTGAATATGCAACAGAGTTATTTGATAATGCACGTTGTGTATTGTTTTCCCACCAGTTACCAGACTTTGCTGCTGCCATTTCAATATCATTAATATTAGAAAGAGAGATCATTGCTGAACGACGAACTCCACCTACAACAACAACTTCTCCAATCTTGCACATAATATCGTGTGCTTCGATTGGCTTTAACTGACGGCCTACTGCATTTTTAAACTTTGCAATTGTAAAATCAAAAAGATTTACCAGTGGCTGTGGACCAGATGATCTTCCACCCATTGTCTTAAGACGTGCACCTGCTGGACGAACTTTACTAACATCAATTGCTGGGATGTGTCCTGTCCAAAGCAATGCAAGTAGTTCACGATATGCCTTTGCCCAACCTTGCTTTGAATCTTCTACAACAATTACTGTATCTGACTTTTCAAATGAGTCTGGAACGGCAGGAAGTTTATTAACATACTTGTATTCAACAGAAAACCCTACACCTGTTCCGCACATTAAAATATACATTGTTTCATCAAATGATCTTGGATTATCTACTGGGACAAATGAGCAGTTATAGCCTGCCACATTATCTCTTTCTAATGCTGCACCAGAAGTCATTACTGATCTCATTGATGGCATTACGTTTCTATTAAATACTGCTTCTTTTAATTCCGCAACTAATTTATCTGTTGGCTTATAGTTGTGATTCTTTTCTAGATGACCTAGCATAAAATCAAAATATCGATCTACTGTCTCGCCCCAAGTTTCACGACGACCTTCCTCTGGAATCCATCTCGCATAACGAGATAACGCAATGAAATTTTCATATGGGTTTGCAATAGTCTTTGACATTTTTAGTGACACCTTTTCTCCGCCTTGCGGTTTATATAAATTTTGAGTTGAAATCCAATTCTACCAAACTTTAATCTAAAGGGGAAGGGGTTATGAAAACTTTTCCTCTAAATGCTCAAAGGCATTCTTAGTCAACTTAATCCAATTAAACTTTTCATGCATTCCAGTTGACTGAGCAAAGTAATATCCTGAATATGCTTTAAAATTTTCAGTAGCATCTAACATTTTATTTGCTAGATCAATTTCATCTGGTTTAAACATTTTTCCTACATGTGCATCGCCAACTGCTTTAGGCAAAGTCTCATTGGTTAGTGTAGACTTTAATTTAAGTGGTCCTATAAATTCTTTATATTCTGCCCACGGATAAGTTGTAATTACTGGCATGCCGCTTGCAAGCGCTTGTGCTGGAATAAAGCCAAATCCTTCTCCCCATGTGGGATAAACCAAACAATGATGGCGGTGATAAAGATTTACTAAATTCTCTATCTCATACTCTTCTGTAATTATAGTTATATTACTATATACATCAGTTGGTGAAACTAATCTAGCATATCTATCATATACTCTTAATGTATGACTATTATGAGCTTTAATTGTTAAATGATACTTTGGATTATTTCCAAATAGCTTAATGAATGTATCCACTACTAGTTGCCCGCTTTTTCTTGGGGCAGGTTCTCCTACATGTAAAAATCTAAATGTATTTCCAAGAACTCTCTTGTGCGGGGTCCAGACTTCTTCTATGCCATGTGGATAAACTGTTATATCTTTATTAACGCCGTTATTTTTATATACTTCTGAATTCCAAGTTGAAGTTGCCCAAACTTCGTCACAATCATTTAATGTATCTACCCAATCTGGTCGCATGCCAGTTGATTCCCATGGTGTATATCCAATTTGATATTGATTTTTATGTCTTTTGTATAAATGTGGCTGAGTAAAATTTAATTGTATTTGTGCATTTGGATTTGACCAGCTTACAGTATGCCCTAAAGTTTGTAATGATTTAACCATATGCTGTGCCGCATAACCAAAACCCACTGCTGGATTTAAGCCTGATCTTGGTATATACAATGAAATATTCATATTAGTTTCTGGTCAACTGGCTTGACACCTACCGTCAAGTAATGTTATGATTATAGTTCGTTATCTCTAAAGGAGGAAATGCCAATGGAGAATATCAAACAACGTTTGAGCGAAGTTGCTCATAACTGGACGTATATAGGAATGATAACATTATTTCTGTTCACTGTCCAGCCTGGGCCAACAGCAACTCAAGCATTGCAGGTAGAAGTACCTGTGAAATCAACAGTACAACTTAAGAAAGAAACCTTAGAGAAGTACAGCACTACTGTGTACAAGCCTTCTGAGATGCTAACAGACGGAGAACTAAAAGAACTCCTATCAGCTGTTGGCTTTGAAGGAAAAGCCCTTAAACAGGCTTGGGCTATTGTTAAGGCAGAGTCTAACTCAAGACCTATGGCTTACAATGGTAACAGGAAAACTGGAGACAGTTCCTACGGAATTTTTCAGATTAATATGTTGGGTGAACTCGGCATTGATCGTAAAGAAAAATTTGATCTAAAGTCAAACATCTTATTGTTTGACCCAGTAATAAACGCAGAGATAACGTATTATATGACTAAGGGCGGCTTAGATTGGTCATCCTGGTCTTCATTAGGTGGAGATCGATATAAGGAATTTTTAAATAAGTTCCCAAGTTAGAAAGGAAGGTACATGAAGATACAATATGTGTCTAAGTACCTTCAGCTTGCAGAGAAGGGCCTTGTTCCTAGACTTGAATGTCCTATGGATCAGGGCCCTTTAATGTGCAACGAAACAAATGAGAGTATAATTTATCTATACTGTTTATCTTGTCAGTATAAAAACAATATCGGGCTGGAGCTATATGGAAAAATCAAAAGAGCCGTCGATTCAAATTAATACTGACGGCGGACAAATAAAAGAAACAGACCAAATGGGTCGTGAGAAGTTTTGGGAAGATTTAGGAAGACCAGATGACAGAAAATGAGCAACCACAGAATTTAGAAGATAATTTGCCTATGGTAAATTATATTATGCTACACAGAATTTATGATTTATTGACATTAATAGCAAATAAGTTGGTAGGTCCAGAAGATGTGTCTAAGATGGTTCAGTATCATGACCAGGGATTCCTTTTAGGACCGTCTCCATCATTTACACCACAAGGCGAAAATGAAGAAACTATATCTTGATCAAATAGCCTATAAGATGAATAGGGCGGAAAAAACAGATTACGAAGACATATCAAAATCCTCTGAAGCTTTGAAGTGGATGGTAGAAAAAATAGAGTCTTATTTAAATAAATGTTTAAACGTAGAAAATGGACAATGTAGTACTACGTGGAGACATGATGAATGTAAGACACTGATGGATATCTTATACGACCTGACTGAAGATGAAAAATATAAAGAAAAAGAATGGGTCTTTGACCCTAATCAAAAAAGTCTCTGGGACTAACTATTGACTTTAGATAGAGGTTATTTTATACTCTATATGTACTGGTTGTAGCATCCCACAAAATTTGCTCCCAGTACATGATCGCAAGATCAGCAGAACCCAATCGGATCCGCCTCTGATTGGGTTTTGTCCTTTTTAGCGGTATAATAATAGAATGATTAGAACTAAGCTAGTGACACTAAATAATACCCCAGTAGAAATAACATTTACTGATGAGGTAGATTCTCACTATACAATAGTAATAACAAACACTAGCGCTAATAAGCATGCCCTTATAGGTAATGGATCTGTATCAACCACAAACTACGGGCTTAGGGTAGAACATGATGGCCCACCAATTACTTTAGAAAACATGTCATTTAAAAATAGACTTTTTGGAATATCAGAAGATCCAAATACTGCAACTCAGGTTGCAGTTATGGTAATAGAAAGAAACTGAGCCCCCTCGACACGATTCGAACGTGTGACGCAGGCCTTAGAAGAGCCTCGCTCTATCCTCTGAGCTACGAAGGGATCTTGCTGGAACACCAGGGGTCGAACCTGGGACCTAGAAGTTAACAGCTTCCCGCTCTGCCTCTGAGCTATGTTCCATTATGTTATAAGTATACTAAATAAAGTGGGAATTGAAAAGTACTTATTTAATAATTCCAACTAATAATACTATTGTAACTGAAACCAGTAGACCTAACATTAATTTACTAAAATCCCCAGCAACTATTGGGAATACCTTGGTAACCTTTTCTCTTTTTACGGTTCTGATTGCCAATTCCCTACCAGCAAGTAAGCCTACGAATACCCATGTTGTAGACATTGGGATATCGTTTAGTTCCTTAAAGTATACAAGAATTAAAAAGTAAACAAAATCAATTGCTGTTGCTGATCTGACAAACTTAGTGTTGTGCTTGCTTTGAACCAGCTTTTGAATCTTGCCTCCACGCTCTCTGAGCATAAAGGCCAAACCTGAAACAAATATAATGCTTATTGCAATCATCATATCTAGTGGTATAGAACGTGGAAGGAATACGGCTATATTTGCTAAGTCTTGAGATAGCCAAGCCCACCATAGTAAGCCAGTAGATACCCATTGAGCAATCCTCCACTTTTTGCCGTGCTCTTCATTTACTGGTAAATGCCTAAACATAGCAGTAATGGTAAACCATAGGATATATGCAGTAATTCCTGCTATTAAATACCCCATAATGCTTTTCATTAAAACTGATTGTAAAACATTTTGTGCGGCAAATGCTGCTAAAACCAAAAATGAAGTTGATACTGGAACTCCAAACCTAGTTAATAAAAGCAATACAGCAGGGGCGGCAGCGTGATACCACTGAACCTCTTGAAATGGTATTTTATTTAAACGCTCATAAGATATATCTCCGCCATAATTAAACCATGCATACCATATCGTTCCAAGTAGGATAGTAGATGCGTATGCCCACATATACTTCCAATTTACATTT
>Ga0222713_10000830_pt1 | contig 35224 bp, 52 predicted proteins | sample C33_649DmetaG_FD_165061 | JGI IMG/M metagenome (GOLD analysis project Ga0222713, IMG submission 165061) | Estuarine water microbial communities from San Francisco Bay, California, United States - C33_649D | ecosystem: Environmental > Aquatic > Marine > Unclassified | place: USA: California... | reverse complement strand
CCAGTTCCTCAACAACCTGTGCTAGTGCAGGATCGTTGCGCTCAATCTCACGATCACTAAAATACATTGCGTTCGTCCGGGTGTAACGCCCAGGAGTAGTAGGATTGGCTTTTTCTTCAGCCTCAATACGATCATATTCCTCAGGAGTGCAGAGATAATAAACTGTCAAACCATACTTACTAACAGAGGGATACAGCGTGATACCCTTAATTTCAGCATAGCGCATGATCGCTTCATCTGAAAGACTGAAGCCACCATAGCAAGCATTATATACAATCTTAGTCATCTTACATGCTCCAATATGATTCAGAACTAGCTGAGCAATGGTAGGGCGTGTCATAACGCTCCTGAAATTCCTTACCGCTGAGTGCGTTACGCTTAGTTACCAACGTTTCAACAATGTTGAACTTGTAACCGTCTTTGGCTTTGTAAGTGGGATAGAGCTCTTTGACTTCACGCTCCATGCTAGCACGATCCTTGCGATCGTAGTCATATTTGCCAATCAAACGCTGACCCTCTTTGGTGCGCTTGTCGGACTTGTAAATTTCAATCGTATACAGCATTCTTCACTCCTTATTTCTCATCCTACTTATACAGTATAGCAGATTTGCAGCTAGTGTCAACTACTTTTTACCGGAAACTGGGTAATATAATTTTTTATTCAGTAAATAATAATATGAAACTGACCTCAACATTATCGAGCTATCCGGTGTTTCCTGATTGGATATTTGAAGGGGAATTGCAAATAGACGAAACCGTTGCTAATGCAATATTAAGCGAAGTTCAAATTAGCAAAAATACACAGCATTTTCATACTACAAATTTTGGTTGGATTACTAACAAACATGTTACTATAGGAAAAAACATTGCTAAATTAAATTCTTTAATTGGTAATATGTTTGTAGAAAATGTAGGACCTCATTTTAGAATTAAAAAACAAAATTGGACTGATATCGAAATATGTGAAACTTGGACTATGGGTATTAAGCCCGGTCACAGCTATCCACAAACTGTTCATAGACATCGTTGGTACCACTCGGTTCTATTTTTAAAATCCGACGAAAAAAGTAGCAATCTATATTTGGACCAATACGGTCCAAAACTATATTCTTGTCCGCCTAGGGTTCAAAGTCACGAACATGTTATTAACGCAAAGACAAATAAGATTGTATTTTTCCCTGCACACATACCTTGGGGTATTTCCCCAAATAACTCAGATCAAGATTGCGTGATTTGTTGTAATAGCTTTGTCATAAAGCAATAAAAAAGGAAGGGACCTTTCGACCCCTTCCCAAACTTCTTATTTTAAAAGTTTAATTTATTAAACGTACTTGTAATGTACACTTACAGTCATTGCACCTGCTGTTGTTGTAGCAGCAGTTGTGCCGTCACTTTGTTTGAACTGTACTTGTACACCTGCATTCTTAGTAAGAGCAGTTGCACCGTCTAGTTCAACAATATATGTACCTGCTGTTGCACCATCAGCATCGTCGGCTGCAACTAGTGTTGTACCGCTACCAGCATTATCCTTAACTAGGATATGATTGAAGCTACCACCACTAAATGCAGTTGCTACCTTGATAACAACCTTATCAGCATAGTATGTACGGTTGCTTACATTTGGTACTGTACCAACTGTGAAGCTAGTTGCGCTGCTGTTAGCTGTGAATGTATTACGTAGTAATAAGCCGTCGCCTGCGTTATTAGCAATATAATCAACAACGGCTGCTGTTGTTGGAATTGTTGTATCGTTATCGTTGTTAGCAATACCATCAGCTTCGTTAACAAACTTGGTAATTGAAATACTGTTACCGGTATCTGTTAGTGTACCAAAGCTAACAACACCACTAGCAGTTACGTTACTAGCACTTACGTTACCAGTTAAGTCACCTACTAGTGAAGTTGCTGTTACAGTTGTTAGCGAAATATTACTGTCTAAGTTAACTGTTACTGTGCCGTTAGCTGCACTGCTTGTTAGGTTTGTGCCACCTGCAACGGTTAATGTATTAGTTAATAGGTTGACATTTCCTGTACCACTATCGCCAGCAATGTTTAGTATTGTTGCAACGTTAGCTACACCGGCGGCTGTTAGTCGACCCTTGGAATCAACTGTGAAAGTTGGAATCTGGGTTGCACTACCATAGCTACCTGCTGTTACCGCAGTGTTGGCTAATGTTAGTACTAAATCAACAGCACCACTACCATCAAACGATACGTTTGGAGCAGTAGCATCACCGCTAGCACTAAAGTTACGTGCCGTAGCTAGTACTGTTGCATTAGATGCAGTACCAGTTAAGTTACCTACGAATGTAGATGCGTTAACTGTTTCAGCACCAAATGACCATGCGTTTGATGGTGTATAAACAATCTGCTTCATACTGCCACCAACGTTGGCTTCAAAGCCTACGTTAGCACCAGTTGTACCGTTGCTGTTTACACGAAAGATTGCATCAGCAGTCTGAACAGTTGTTGAATCAATAACTGTTTGCGTACCCTGTACAGTTAAGTTACCAGTAATGACTGCATTGCCAGTTACAGTTACTTGGCTTGATGTAATATCATCTGAAGTAAATGTTCCAGTTACACTTAGGTTTGCAATACTTGCACCGTCAACGATACCAACTTGAATTTGGTTATTGGTAATTGTTGTTGCGAGCTGACCGCTAGCACCAACTACTGTTAGTGTTTCGCCACCGTTAACAACATCTGCGTTACCGCTGTTACCAGCAATAGTGAAGTTGGTTGCTACAGCAATATTACTTGCGGCAGTAACACGACCTTGTGCATCAACTGTAAATTGTGGAATGTTTGTTGCACTACCATATGTTCCAGCTGTCACTGCTGTATTGTCTAAGTCTAATACACCAGCAGTGTATGTTAACCCAACACCACCTGATACACGAGCATCAATGCCTGCGTTAAAGTCACTAACTTGACTATTAGTGATACTAATAGCTGTAGAAACAGCATTTGTTAAACGACCTTGTGCATCAACTGTAAATGTAGCAACACTGTTTGCTGTACCATAAGTAGCCGCTGTTACCGCGGTATTGTCTAAATTAAGTGTTATAGTTTGACTTGAAACACTTGAAGTTAAACCTGTACCACCGGCAATTGTTAGTGTTTGACTATCTAAGTCAACTGAAGCAGTACCACTGTCGCCAGCAATATCAAGGTTGGTTGCACCTAGTTGTGAGTCAACATAAGCCTTAACACTTTGTTGTGTTGGAATCAATACGTTGCTATCGCTAGTCATGTTGTCTTCATCAACAAAGCCTGTGATAGTAATAGCACCGTCACTTAGTGAACCAAATGCTAATGTATTAGTAACATTAGCATTACTTGCTGTAACCGCACCGGATGTACTTAAGTTACCGGCGCTTACATTACCGCTGAACGAACCAGTTGTTGCACCACTAAGTGCGCCGCCTGTTAGTGTAGCTGTACCATCTTTAATGCTACCACCCTGTACTGCACCACTGAATGTTGCAGCAACACCATTTGTAACGTTACCCGAATTGATTGTTAGTGTGCCATCAGTTAAACTACCACCTTGGATAGTACCACTGAATGTTGCATCACTACCGTTAGTAATATCACCAGCGTTGATGCTTAGTGTACCATCGGTTAGTGTAGCACCCTGTACTATACCGTTAGCAGTTACGTTACCGCTGAGTGAGATAGTGTTGTCTAAGTTAAATGTTACACTGTTATTAGCAATAACAGAAGTTAAATTTGTGCCACCTGTAAAGGTAATAGTTTCACCACCAGCTACTGTATCAGTGCCAGTGTCGCCTGCTAAACCAATATTTGTGCTAATGCTTACATTACTTGCTGCTGTAATACGACCCTGTGCATCAACTGTGAACTGAGGAATATTAGTTGAACTACCGTATACACCTGCTGTTACTGCGGTGTTGTCTAGATCAAATGTACCAGATGTGTAAGTAAGACCTACACCGCCAACTAGACGTGCATCCATTGCACTGTTAGCACGAGTAGTTGTGAAGTAAAGGTTTGTGCCTTCAGCAAGGTCTGTGGTTGAATGATTAGCAATGCTGCTAACTGTACCTGTTACGTTACCAGTTAAATCACCAACGAAACCGCTGGTTGCTGTGATTGTATTCGCAGTCGAAATGTCGTCGCTAAACTCCCACTTACCTGAAGTTGGGTTAAACAGGATGCTTTCAATTGTGCCGCCAATGTTAGCTTCAAGGCCTGCACTTGTTGAAGCGCCGTCGCTGTTTACGCGAACTACTGCGTCATCAATGTTTACTGTTGTTGAATTAACAATTGTTTGTGTACCGTTAACTGTTAAGTTACCGGTAATAACTGCATCACCTGCAACTGTTACCTGACTTGATGTAATATCATCTGAAGTAAATGTTCCAGTTACACTTAAGTTAGCAATTGAAGCACCGTCAACAATAGAGTACGTAACTGTATTGTTTGTAACTGCTGCTGAAAGTTGACTACCTGCACCTGCAAATGTTAGTGTTTCTCCACCTGCAACTGTATCAGTACCAGTTGTGCCTGCAATACCAAAGCTAGTTGCAATAACTTCTGTAGTAACAGATGTCAAACGACCTTTGCTGTCTACAGTGATTATAGGAATAGCTGTTGTGCTACCATATGAACCTGCTGTTACTGCGGTGTTGGCAAGTGTTAGTGCAAGGTCAACGTTAGCAGAGCCGTTAAAGCTTACTGCTGATGCTGTTGCATCGCCGCTTGCGCTAAAATTACGCGAAGTTTGTAAAGTTGTTGCTGTGCCAGCATTGCCAGTAGCATTACCTGTTAGGTCGCCAGTAATGCCGCTTGTTGCACTTAGTGTTGTAAAGCTACCAGCGGCGGTTGTGGTGCCACCAATTGTGATGCCATTAATTGCGCCACCTGTTAGTGCTACGTTACTAGCATCTTGTGTTGCGATTGTGCCTAAACCTAGGTTTGTTCTTGCTGCTGGTGCAGCATTAGCGCCAGTACCACCATTTGCAACTGGTAGTACACCTGTAACAAAAACGTTAGATGCTAAGTTTATTGCTGCTGCGCTTGCAACACCGCTGTTAAATTGTAGCACACCATTGGCGCTACTTAAATCTTGTCCAGTACCACCGTACTGTGTTCCTACTGCTGACCCTGTCCAGGTGCCGGAGACTACACTTCCAAAACGAACATTCTCGAGTGTAGAGCCGTTGCTCTGAGTAAAATCAAATCGATTATTAGCAGAGTCGTACTTTAAGCGACCACCACTTTTACCCATTTGAACGTCAGCTGCAAGACCCTTGATACCAAAGTTCTTAATGTCAGCCATGTATTTCTCCTAATATAATACGTATTATTTTAACGACTGGAGATCGTTGTTAATATTTATCAGAAGTTGACGTTTTTACACGTAGGTGAGTTTAACTGTAACGTTTCCGGCTGAGGACTGATAGTGGTTGCAGCGTACACGAATCTGCAAATCTTGACTATTCGATGCGGGATATACATATTCAGGATGCACAATAAAATCTGAAGTCGAGTCAGTCAAATCATTACTTACATCATCTACAAACATGTCTTGATCAGATACTGTACCTACTTCAATGTTAGGTAAAATATTGCCTGCATAGCCGCTGAATGCTGTGTGGATCTCCATACTCACAGACACAATCTTACGTCCGGGACTAATGTTACCTAGTGTATTTGTAGTGCTATTACCAAAACCCACTGCTGGCATAGTAAATGTTGTGGTCATTGTTTTAGCATCCACAGTACTACTGTCTTGGTTACCTAATTGCACCCAACTAGTGCCATCATACAAGTAAAGACCCCATTCACCGTTGCCTGCATTTAATACATATGCTTGATCACCTACTTGTGCGCTCAGTGCGTCACGTGCAGAAATATTAGCAACCACTGTGGTACTACCGGTTCTAATTCCTTGTTCAACATTGAGAGCCAACGGATACATACCAGTATGCCCACTAGTAATACCTGTATTAACACGTAAGAATTCAGTGTCTTCGTAGATTAAAATTTCTCCACCATCATCGCGAGTTAAAACAAGTATTTCACCTATGGTTGCTGATGTAGCAGCAGGCAAGCCAGATATATTACTATTGCCAACAAAAGAGTTTCCATTAACGTCTGCATTAGCATTATAAATGTTTACAGTGTTGCCATTTAGCTCAGTTAATATGAGTGAAGTAGTAGTAGCAGTAGCCGTTAAGTTTGCAATACCCACATTGTTAATATCGTCAGCCATGTCCTCAGGAATGGCTACTGCAAGACTGTACGCTGCTTGGCCTGCTGTAGTTGTAGTGAAATTTATTAATGTGTTTCCGCTACCACTATCAATGTATGCACTAAATGGTGCGTAGCCGCCCACAAGACCATATGCTGTGCCTGTGGCACTGCTGGTCACAACTGTGGGTGCAGCCACAGAATCTGCTACCACATGGTGATTTGCTGTTTCTGTATTAATCTGTGCAACAATGTTTGCTAACGTTATGTTGCCTGTTCCTGTGAAAGTAACGTCAATATCATTGAACGTAACTGTATGCCCGCTGGGGATTGTAGGGTTAACTACATTGCCTGTGAGTACAGTTGGAATAGCATCCTGTATTTTGAGAAATACAATCTTACCAGTGTCGTTGACAGTTAAGTCACCATCAGTATCTACATACACATACTGACCAACTGTGCCAGGTATACCGGGTTCAAAATCAATGATTCGATTATTAGGAGATATCATAAACAAGTCTGGCCCGGGGCCTGATTCTACTACCACTCCTACCATTTTAGACATAGATGTTGCATTGGCTTTAGCAAAACCTTCGGAGGTTGCTACTACCACATCGCTTTTTTCAAAACCGTGATTTTCTTTGTACAACACATAGTTTAGCAATGGATTGAGATACTGAAATCTACTCATCACTGTAGCATAAAACCCGTTGCTCACTGTTGTTGGTAGCGGGTCCAGCATAGGTAATCCGTTTTCATTTAGGCCAAATACTACAGCAGTACCTAAGTTAAATATACCGTTACCCGTTGTGCTCTTAAAGGTGTTATAACGCAGCCAGTCTTCGACTACACAAGTTACCTGTGTAGCAGTTTTGCTAAGAATGCTAACAACCTTTAAGCAAATACCACTAGTAGCACCTGCTATCCAATCACCGATCACAATATCTAAGCCGTTGTACTCAAAACTATTACGAGTTAGATTTGATCCATGTGTTTGTTCTGTAACATCAAATGTGATCTGCCAGCGATAATATTTTTTAGTTGGTGATCCTGAATACCAAATGTCGTCAGCAGCATTGGCATGTTGCCAATATTCTGTGCCGGACAATGCAGTCACATTCACCGGTAGTACTTTGGTCGGCACATTGAGTTTGATTTGGCTCGATTTATAATTTATAATTGACATTCTAAGAACTATCCTTAATCATACATCACAAATTGGATCCATGCATGAGAAGTAGTACCAAATCCTCTACTTGCACCTGTTTCAACTTCACGCAGTCTTAACCGTAGTACTTGCGGTGTAGTGCCTTCAAATGCTGTGGGGCTACCTGTAATACCACCACCAGGTACTTCTCGTAGTCCCATAGTTGTTTCTAGATGACTTACTAAGTATTTGTTAGCAGCGTAATTATAACCATACATCATAATAGATGCTGGCGGATAATAGAATGATGTACTAAAAGTAACGGTAACATCTCCTGCTGCCTGTACTGCAATATTAGCAATACCCTCAGTGAGATCTGAAGCACTAACTAAGTCACCGTTTGTACCATAATTTAGTTTAAAACGTTGAACAGTAGCGCCTCCGCCACCACCTCCTGATACAGCCTGTGTAGTTACTGCTGTGATACGGCCTTGTTGGTCAACTGTGATACGCGGAACAGCACTGCTAGATCCATATGTGCCAGGTGTTACTGCTGTGTTAGCCAATGCAATAGTAACATTACCGCTTACACCCCCACCTGTTAGACCAGTTCCGACTGCAACACCTGTGATATCGCCAGTTCCGCCGCCACCGCCGGCCGACATGTTACCAGCTTCAAATTTATTAGATGAGCTGTTCCAAATTAATACTTGTCCATTTGTAATACCTGTAGCGTCGATATCATTTAAATCTGATACATTAATTGAATTTGCAATTGCACTAGAATTAGTACTAAAAGTGATTCTGTCAGCATTTGCTTGTGTGGTAATTGTAATACCAGAACCAGCAATAAATGTTAGATCGTCAGCTGATTGGTCTGCACTTACTGTGGTCTGCCCAGCTACAAGAATATTACCGAATCCTAAACTGGTTCCGCCACCGGTACCGCCTTCGACACCTGCGATTTCAATTAGATCAACGTTTTGGATACGACCGTAAGTATCAACTGTAATACGTGGTAAGTGAGTAGTGTTACCGTATGTTGCTGCTGTTACACCTGTAGCAACAAGGTCGATAACAGCATTTGAATTATTACCTGTACCACCTGTTACACGAATCTGACCGCTTGTACCTAATACGTTGCCAACGAACGAACTTGTAATCGTAACTGCTTGAGTTGCAGTAACCAGCGTTGGTGTTACATCTGTAATTTGGCCTTTGCTGTTTACAGTGATGACAGGAATATAACTTGTATTACCCCATGTACCTGATACATTAGCAATGTCGGTAATATATACACCGTTTGTGTTTGATGTTAAGCCGCCACTTGTACCAGCAACTACATTAAGTGTTAGTGCGCTTTTGCTTAAACCGTTACCGGCACTATATACGTCTAAAGAACCAGGACGCCATTGACCAGCTGCTGCGCTGTAGATTAAACCTTGACCGCTTTGCGGGACATATGCACCATTGCTTTGTACGTCTACCAAATCGTTGATCTCAAATGAACCAAAGATTAGTGCATTTGCATCAGCATTTACTCGTACGAATTTTAGTCCTTGTCCAGTAAAATCCGAAGGGGTGTCGTTTAATTCAATAAAGGTGTTTGCCATCTGCCATCCTATCAGCAAAGTATTATAGCTGCTTATTACAACTATTTATCACTTTTAGCTAGATAGAATAACTCGACTTACTTGACCGTATGAATCGTCGTATGTTGCGCCATCACCCACATGTTCACGATCCATATAAACTCGAATATAAGTGAAGTTGCCCTGAAACGTGTATGCTTCGGAACGATCGGCAGGATTGTTTGCGTTAAACTGAATATATCCAGCTGGATTCCAAGCACTGCCGGTAGATGATGTTGGGACAATATCAAACCAGTCTGTATCTGCAGGTGCAAGACTTAGTGTGCCCTGGATACGTAATCTACCAACATATTGGTTATATGTTACCTGCAAGGTGTGTAAACCATCAGTAAACCCGTAATAGCTATCACCTTTTACAGTTTCGCTATACTTGTTCATGTTAGTGCTTGATGCACTCATTATTGTTACACTTCTACGGTTAATCGGCATGATGTATCCTGCTTGTTTATTGTATTATATTTATCACTTAATCATTAAGAATCGCTTTAGTAATAACCAATCTATTTTCAGGATAAACCATTTTAACAAACGGTAATATATTTACAAACTCGTCAAAGCTACAATACATAGTACTACAAAAAGACCTAAACCGATGTTTAGTTACATGAACATCAATATTTTCTTTGAGATATACAACTACCTCATCGGGCGGTATAGGATCATAATTATTGAGCAAATTGAGCCGAAGTTTTAACGGAAGCCACGATTCAATTTTACAATCATATTTGTTATACCAAAGTTTTGACTTTGACTCGCATAATAAATTTGGCGAAAATAACAAGTCCAAATGCTCATCGCTAACAGGTCCGCATACATATGACACAGCATCACCGTATGCTGCAAGAGTCTTCAGTACATCAGCATAGCTGGTTATGAACAAACTAGGTGTTTGCGACACTATGTATTTTCTAACAGGGTCAGCGAGCATATCATCAATGAAACCCATAAGATCAAGTTCAAAATTTTTCTGTTGTTCGCGCAAGTGCTGACCGAATGCAACTTCTATTTTGAAAACTATCTTATACGGGTATCGCTTAAAGTACACGCTATTAGAAGGAAATATTCTAGGAGATATTTCCTTCTTAGACAGTAACTCTACATTAGACTGAGAAATTATAGGTGTTGTTTTCCTGATCATAATCGATACTCACTGTGCAATCTGACAAATTATCAAAAAGAATTTTTCGGCTAAGAGGTTTCTTAATCTTCTCCTCGAACACACGCTTCAGTGGTCTTGCACCCATGCTAGGCTCGTACCCGTCTGAGGAAAGTTGTGTGCGGCACAGTTCCGTAATCATAATACGAATACTGCTATCGTTGTTTGACAGTAGCTTGTTAGTGTCAACTACTAGGCGATCAACAATCTTCAACATCATGTCCTTGTCTAGCTTACTAAACTCTACAACAGCATCCAGTCGATTCCTAAATTCTGGTGTAAAGAAAGTTTCAATGGCTTTGTTGATCTCACCAGCTTTAACACTGTCGCCAAAACCAATCTTACGCTTTTCTGCATTGGCTGCGCCCAAGTTAGATGTCATGATGAGAATAACATTTGTAAAGTCTACAGTCTTACCGGTGGCACTTGTTAGTCGCCCATCATCCATTACCTGTAGTAGAATCTGAAGCACTTCTGGTGCAGCCTTTTCAACTTCGTCGAGCAGTAGTACACAGTTAGGACTATCTTCTACAGCCGCAATAAGTTGTCCTTGTCCCATCTTGCCCTCAGCATGTCCTACATATCCTGGAGGTGCACCTATTAACTTTGCTACACTGTGCCGCTCTTGATATTCACTCATGTCAAACTTAACCAGCTTTGCTTGTAGTTCATTGGACAGTGCTCGTGCTGTTTCTGTTTTACCTGTACCGGTTGGACCCACAAACAGGAAGCTGCCGATGGGTTTATTGGGCTCACGTAGTCCGCTCTTACTAACAAGAATAGCTTCGACAATACTGTCAACTGCTGTATCCTGTCCGTACACTGTGCCCTTGATACGACTGTCTAGATTCTTATAGCCTGTGGTACTTTCGGTATCAATAACGTCAACACCGATCTTGCTAGTCTTCGCAACTACATTAACAATGTCCTTAAGAGATACAATCTTCTCACCACGTAGCTTAACTGCTGCACCAGCAGCATCAACAGCATCTAGCGCCTTGTCGGGGAAGTGCTTGGTCTTTACATAGCGATCAACAAGCTCAACACTCTTCTCTAACATGCGGTCGTCATATTCAACATTATGGAATTCTTCGTAGTAGCTTTTGAGACCTTTGACAATTAGTTTAGTACTTTCGACATCAGTTTCTTCGATGTCAAGTCTTGCAAATCGGCGCATCAGTGCGCGGTCCTTTTCAAAACTATCTGCGAACTCATCCGGAGTAGTAGCACCGATAGTTAGCAGTCTGCCTTTGCCCAACACAGGTTTAATCAAGTTAGCAACGTCAACACTGCTGCCGCCTGCACTGCCTGCGCCCATAATCATGTGAATCTCATCAATGAATAGAATTGTATTAGGATTGGATTCTAGTGTTTGCAGCACACCTTTAATGCGCTCCTCGAAGTCGCCGCGGTAACGTGTACCAGCGAGCAAGTTGCCGATGTCCAAACTATAAACAATCTTGTTCTTAAGAATATCAGGCACTTCACCGTCTACAATTTTCTTAGCAAGTCCTTCAGCAATAGCAGTCTTACCTGTACCGGGTTCGCCTACTAGTACGCAGTTGTTCTTTTTGCGACGAGCAAGAATATGAACTAGATCGCTAACTTCTTCGTGTCTGCCGATAAGAGGATCGATGCGACTCTTCTTTGCTTCTTCATTTAAGTTTGTAGTATATTCGTTAAGTAATTCCTGATTCTCAGATGACTTATTTTTTTGATCAATATAATAAACAATAATATTTCGATCAAGGCCGTTTACTTCACAAATATAACGTGCATGACATTGATCCTCTGTTAACACACTGATCAACACATCGATAGGACTTAAACTTTCTCTGCCGCTAAACAAAATTTGTGCAAGTGATCGTTGAATAACCCGATCTAAACTCATAGTTTTTTTAGGTGCACCTTTAATGCCGTTAGACGGATTCAATCCGTTCAACTCTTGGTCACTTAGATAGTTAACCAAATCATCTTTAATTTGAGTGTGATCAACACTTAAATTATTGCAAAGACTAATAATGTCATCGTCATCAAATAACGATAACGCTAAATGCTCTAAACAAATATATTCGTGTCCCTTGCTGGTAGCAAAACTTGCTGCGCTTCGGATAATCTTTTCAATTTGTGTGCTATTGCTCATTAACTATTTTACCTATTTTCTATAATTTTATTTAATGCTTCTAAATGATCTAAGTTACTTACATCTGGTATAAAAATATTTACTATAACAAAAAAGTCTCCCGTTGTTCTTGTATTAGTATCAGGGACGCCTAGTCCCTTAAGGCGCAGTCTAGCACCGCTCTGTGTGCCCTTAGGTATAGAAATTTTTAGTTCTTTACCGCAAGGATGATCAAAGTTTATGGTTGAGCCGACTATTGCTTCTAATGCGTTTACATCCATTTTAACATAAAGATTGTTGCCATCAATAGCCATGTTATCAGGTATATCAACATTGATTCTAACAATTAGGTCACCAGGAGGAGAATCTTTGTATCTACTGGGGCCCTTGTTTTTAATTCTAAGTTTAGTGCCGTTTCGTGTACCCGGGTTAACATAAATCACTTCTCTAGCATAGCCGACATCAACAAGCATATCGGTACCTGAAAAAACCTGTTCTAAATTAATGTACACATCAGTGATAGCATCTGGGTTCCGTTGGCTCTGATACTTCTCGTTGAATACATTCCGAGCATGTCGCATAATATCTTCGAAATCAAAAGGATCACCTGGTGCAGACTGCCCCTGGTGCGTCCAGTTAAATCCGGTCCGACCATGCTGAGCGGCTGGATTATCGTAGTCTGACTTTTTCTGGGGGTCGCTTAGTACTGCATACGCTTCGTTTATTTTTTTAAACTCAGCTTCGTCTCCTCCCTTATCGGGATGATGTTTCATTGCTAGTTTGCGGTAGGCTTGCTTTAGTTCGTCTGCTGAAGAACTTTTATTTACGCCTAGTGTTTTATAATAGTCCATTATACTATTATACAATCATCGGGCGTAGATGTCAACGATCAAATGTAGGATTAAAAAAGTTTGATTGAAAAAATGGCTGACTCATGCTCATTGGATCATGATGACCCATGACACCTTTTACTTCCGGAACATAATGCATTAATAGGTTTTCAATACCATATTTAAGTGTTTGGCTGCTTCCGGCACAGCCGCTGCATGATCCACTAAGCATAAGTTCTACCATACCGGTATCGGTATCGAAATCCATAAACTTAACAATGCCGCCGTGCTGGTCTACCATGGGTGCAACTTTTTCTTCTAGCTGTTCAGTAATAGCAGCTACGATTTCTTCTTTGGTTCTCATTTGTATTTGTGCCTATTCACCAGTTGGTTAGCTTGATCAAATTCTTTCAATCGTTCTGCTACTTCGTCCTTAGCTATCCTAGTTCGCTCAATTGAAATGTTACGTGCCTTAGCTGTTAATGTGACTAAGAATTTCTTTTCATTCTCAATGAGAGCTTCCCATTTAGCAATTTCGTTTTCAGACTCAAAAATTAATCTCTGGGTGTCCATAAACATTAGTTTGAGTCTATTTGCTGCCTTTTGTTCAAACAATTCAAAAAACCATTTACTCATTTAATTTCCTTTGCCTGTAACTGAATCGTGTATTTCTTTTTGGCTTTTATACCATTCTATCCACAGATCAACTTTTGCTCTGCACTCGTGGTATTGACTGTAATTTGTAACAACTACTTTAAGTACTTCGCTTAGTTGCTCTTCATCAGCTTTTACCTGTTCGAGATTCTTACAAGTAATTAGCAAACTTTCAGGGGCGGCAGGAAATTTCATGGCAATAGGAACTTTAGTTGCACAACCAGATAATATAACAAGCAACGGAATTAAAATTAAATTTTTCATTTTGTCTCCTGTTTATTTTTGGTTGGGTCGACTAGTGTTATTGGATATATTGATGCGCCGTTAAGTATCTCTGCGACTCTCGGATCTAGCTTACACTGACCGTCTACTTCTTTGGCTACTTCAATAATTCTATCTTGATACACAATTCGATTATCTTCGATAACTTGTGTTTGATACTTAACACGCTCTTCAATAACAGTATTAACCGCTGCACTTTTTTCTTCAGCTATAGCAATTTTCTGTTCGTACTCTTTAATCAATTTTTGGTAATGATCATTGATACTAGCGCCGCCATACATATAAATTCCGAGTACAGCTATTATAACACTAAGCGGTTTGATAAACATTGCATAGGCTTTGAATGGCGGAAGCCTGCCTAATATACCTGCTGCAAAGAAAAACGCAACACCTGCAACAGCCATAATTAGCCAAAATGTTGCAGGTATTTTTCCTATGATCCAAAAAAACATCCACATCATCATGGCTAAATCTCCTGTTTGTGTTTAGTCGATATAAGTAATTCCTAGTAAAATTAAATTGCTTTAGCAATTAGAATGTTATCTTGTTTAGCGGGATTATAGATAACAATATATTCGTCAATTGGCAGTGCTGCCATTTCGCCTAACATTCCTTTTAATTTACCAAAGAGTACTTTATCAAAATCAAATTTAATAGCACTTTCTTTTATGCCGTGCTCAAGCATTACGTCACTGCTAGGACCAAAGTCTACTAACTCTAAAGCAATTACATTCCTAGAATCTTGTAGTACTAATTGACCTTCATTAACACCAGCCTGTAATAAATTACTATCTCTTAAAAATTCTAAGATTTTATTAGTGTTATCTAATGCTGCTGCTTCTGCGGCTGCTGCTTCTTCTAGACGTTTTTCTTCTTCTATTTTAGCAGCTCGTTGCGATTCAAACTCTTCGCGAGGTACATAGTTAGCAGGATCAGCAATAATATATTCGTAGATTTCGTTTTCACTTAGTGGAAGATAGTCATCATTGAGATAAGTTCTAGCTTCCCAAGCAAGCTTACCTGCCAGACGTTCTGTATCTCGCAATAGTGTTTTAATGCTTTCGACCACGCCTTCCTTGCGATCCATTTCAACGAATACCATATAATACCCGTCTTCGTTTGGATTAGGACTAACTTCAATGTCGCGAACTTCAACTACTGCGCCGTTTAAGAATCCGTATAGGTCTTCGCCTACATTACTTTCAGTTACTTGAAAACCTAATACTAGAACATTCCTAGCGTCGCCTGTTTTAGGTTCGAACTCATCAATGCTGAGTTTTTTTAAAACTACGTTTTTTAGATCGCCTTCTCTTAGGGACATTAGAATTCTCCTTGAGGTTGATCTGGAGGTGTTACCATTTGCTGTGATTGCAGCTCAGTTTCAGTATTAGTATCCTCTGTGTCAACGAAAGAGTCCTGGTCAGCCTCAACAACTGCGGTAGAGAATTCGTCAACATACTTGCGAGGAATCTTCAATTCAACGACCCAAACTGGCTCGCTTTTAGTTCTTGTTTTGTAACGTGTGCTGCCGTCGGGTCGTACTTCAACTTCAACATCGTCAAACGATTTAATATCAACAGGGGTTAACAATGTATCTTTTTTATAGTCTACTAAGCATTGTCGAGCAATGAGGCGCTTTGCTCCTTCTGGATCCGGCATGTCGTTGTATGGATAAAGAAGTTTTACATTTACCCAGTGGCGCTCTAACGCAGGGCCTTCTAGCACCTCGCCTTTTTTCCAGTTAGCATACGCATATAGATCGCAACTATCCAGTACCTTTTCAACTTCTAGCAACATGTCTAGAAGGGTGTTAGTTTCGCTGATCTTTTTAATCTGGTCATTGACCATCTTAACTGATATAGTCATAACATTCTCCTGTTACAACTATTTATCAGTTTAGTGCTTATGGGTTACCGGCCAATTGAGTTTAAAAAAGGACAGAGCCGTTTCGTCAGCAAAATATAGGAAAGTTCTATAGCTATCATGCACATTAACATACCATGCCCATTTATCGTTGGCTAAGTGTGCTTGTTCTGTGATTTTTAACTTTTCCCAATAATAAGTTTCAACACTAGGGCCATACTGGTCCCAGCACCACTGCCGTAACTGCATAAAGTCAGCAATACGGTCAGACAGAGTTCGATTGTGATAATGACGCATAACTTCTACACGGTGTGTAAAGTTCTGGTGCCAGGTATAGCGACCGTTGAGTTTAGTAACTTTATAGTACATTATTTTAGATTGTATGTCCAATCTTTATTGATGTGTGTTTTAATAGTATGGCACAAATGACATAAGGTTTGGCAGTTGTCAGGTTCATTATTCTCGTGGTTGCCATCAATGTGGTCAACAGTTAGTAGTTTGTTTTGGCATCGTTTCATATCAGCTTCATTTTCGAAGTCGTTGATGTTAAACCTCTGATCATCCTCGTACGGATTATATCCGCAATGCTCGCAACAGTGCTTTTTATGATATGTATATTTTCTATCAGAAAATGCATTACCACCGTAGCCAACGCCTTGGATCTGGTGTTCCCTACACTTAGTATCAGAGTCGGGACCTTTATATAAACTTATTAGTTCGGCGCAACCAGGAACGTCGCAGGTTATGTTATTTTCAATAATCCTACGGCGTTCATGTTTGCTTTTTGGTTCGTCATGTAACTGTCTTACCACAAATCTTCCTCTTTAGGCACAAATCCATTATTTGCAAAATACGTAGGCACCTTACGTTTCAACGTCTTCTTGATCTGAGCATTTAGGAATGGAATACCATGTGTAGGTAGCTTTTGCATACTGGGTTCAGGCTTGTCAGCATCCTTGAAATCTTTATACTTTTCTTCGTGCCAATTTTCGTATGCAAGCTCTGCTTTAGCCCAAAACGGGCCGCTGGGCGAAAAGTCTGCACGCCAAAACGACGTTGCCATATCAGCTAAGTCAAGCATATAGTCCTCATCTAGCTTAATACCCTCTGTGCGGCAAAGCATGATCCAGGTTAGCATCATGTAGCTTTCTTTTGGCTGTACTGCCCGTTGCTGCCTAATAGCAGCCCAATAAGTACCAAACAATCCTAGATCATCGGCTGTTACTTTATCAATCTCAGCTAAACGTGAAATAGCACCTACTTCATGTGCATTATCAAACTTTTCGTGCGTAGCAAACAGTTTAAATCGTTCTAGCTGCTTTTGCTTTTCGTTTGCATCAAGCCACTTTGGGTCTTGCGAGCCATCAACTCGAACACCGTACAGCATCTGCATCCAAATATCAATCGGATCTAGTGGATTCTTATCATCTCCGTTGAGACCAACAAAGCACTCTCGCTGCTCGCCCTTATTAGTGGTAGGATAAATTACGATAGGGATTTCAACATCGTCCCAGTTCTCACCAAAGACATAGGTACAGATAATGTATAGCATAATAATAGTATGCTGGCCATCCCATGCAGTGTATACTCCCTCCTCTGTTGGATGAGGGTTAACACTAACAGGCATTACTTTAGTAGCCTTAAAATTATCAACCTTGTTAACACAATCATCGATGAGCAACCACCGCTGCATAGTTTTATCAATTCTAGCGTTTGATCCTTTTGTTTTTTGTGCAATACAAAGCGGAATGTCACTAAACGTTTTCCACTGCGGGTAGCGGCGCTTAAATTCACGACAAGCCATCTTAATTTCGATTAGACGAGTTTCGTTAACAAATTCTTGAAAGCGAGTAGGCACATCAACATAATCACTTTCTGAATAGTTATAGCGTGCATTAAATTGATCTGCATAAGACATTGTCATAATTATTTCCTTACTAACTTCAACATAACTGTATTATAAACAAAAACCATTAAGAAGTCAACCTTTTTCTATAATGCTCAAAATCAATAACTGCGTTGTTATTATATTGGGTACCAAGCTAAATAATATTGTATGATGTTAGACACTACTTTATACAGCACTCAACCAACCAAGGCGTTAGGAACAGCGGAAAATGCTGCCTACGCCTTTTTTATTGACCACATAAAAGGGAGTACCCAAATATGTCAAGACGTAGAAGAAAAGAACGTGATTTCAGTAAAGAGTTCAACAACCGAGGAGAAAATCATTTGAGAGTGATTGAAGGCGGCACAGTTACTAAGCCTAGACAAAAAGACGTACAAATTATACCAAGAAATTTTCACCAGGATGATTTATTAGGTCATTTAGAAAACGATAACATCAACATAGTTTTTGCAATAGGTCCAGCAGGAACAGGCAAAACATTAATTTCAACTATGGCAGGAATCAAAGGTTTCAAGAAAGGACACATCGATAAGTTTGTTCTTACAAGACCTGCAGTCAGTGTAGACGAACAACACGGATTCCTGCCTGGTACCTTACAAGAAAAAATGGCACCATGGACTCGTCCAATTTTTGACATATTCGAAGAATACTATCATCCGGAGCAAATTGAATACTTGCTTAAAGGAAACAAATTAGAAATTGCACCACTTGCATACATGCGCGGCAGAACATTTAAGAACAGTTTTATCATTGCTGACGAAATGCAGAACGCCACTGATAGCCAGATGAAAATGCTGCTAACACGTATCGGTGAGAACAGCAAGCTAGTTGTTACAGGTGACCTTAACCAGCACGACCGCGGTTACGAAAGCAACGGTCTTAAAATGTTTATGGAACGTTTACTGGATAGAGGTTCGGATAGAATTAAAGTTGTAAACTTTGATCGAGGCGACATCGAACGGCACCCAGTAGTAGAAGAAGTTCTACACATTTACGGAGAAGAATAATTATAAGTTCTTAACGTAAGATATCTTACGCTGTATGTACTGAGCAACAAAATTGTTGCTCAGTACATGCCACTCATTGCTGTAAAGCTGACTTGAATCGGCCGCCAATCTATCCTTGTAGGTTTTACTGCCGAATATATCCTCGGTGCCTAGTGTATCTCTACAAATAGCTTCCCACGGATCGATAGTAGTAACACCACCCTTTATATTTTTAGCCGCCATAGACTTGGCTAAAATTTTAGCTGTGCTTTTATCCATCTCGGAATGTTCCCAGTTTAAATCTTTTGGATTTCCACCAAGTACAGTAATACCGTAACGCTCTGGATGATTACTGAAATCGCTGTAATTATGTTCATTGCCAGGAATGCGATATAGTCCCAAGTCAACTGGGATAATTGCATCAATCAAACGTTCTTCTCTGATCATCCTGTGTGTTTCCGCAATATGCTCATAGGGCTCTTTGGGCAGGCCGATAATATACCCGCTGCATATGTGCCAATGCGGAAAGTTGTCTTTTAAGTAACGCAAAAAATCAAGTGCTTGATCTCGATTTATTCCCTTGCGAATAAACTTGCTTGCTTCGCGATGTAATGTTTCGATGCCAAAGTAATGGCCAATAAAACCACATTCATCTAACTGTTTAGCTTGATGTGGTTTAGCCATCATAATATCAAACCTGTTATAACCAACTATTATAGGCTTGAAGTTTAATTTACTTACTGCTGATCTCAATGTTTCTATTTTAGTATCATCTTCGTTGAATGTATCATCAACGCAACTAAAACGTGTAATACCATAATTGTTAAATGCGTCTTTGAAGAATTCTGATAAGCAATCGCTGTCTGTGTCTTTGACACGTTTCGCATTTCTAAATTCAAATGTACAGAAAGTGCAGTTAAACTTACATCCAAGTCTAACTTCAAACTGCACAATATCGTTGTTGGTTAAACAATAATCGGGGTGCAATTTGGGGACAATAGGATTCTCGACTACAGTGTTTGATTCTCTGTGATATACCGGTATGTTGTTTACAAGTTTAACTGTGCCAGGTTCTGGCTTATCAGGGTGATCCAACCAGTGATCAAACAGATGTAGACTGCGGCCTTGAAAGACAGCATCTGGTAATAGAGTATCAAAACTATAATCGATTAGGTTAATAGGTCCACCTAAGATTAGTTTTAGATTGGGAAATAGTTTCTTTAATTCTAGTACTATAGTTGTAACCTGAGAATTTGCAGTAAGCAAACCTTCACTGAATAATGTACTGCACAACACCAATGGTTGACTTACATTATGTTTTGTAGTCCAGATTTCTAAAACTTCAACTAGTGTGCTTGTGTCCCATGCATTAACATAATTAATTACAGTTGAGGGTATATTTCTTTTTACAAATAATTCATTAAGTGCAAATGGCGCCAATGGCCTAATAATACCACTACGCTGACGTTGTGTGTCAAACGTATTAGTACATTCTAAAATAATGGCGCCGTCATAACTATGCATTAATTACTATTAAGTTGCAATTCAATTAGTGTAGCACTAAGGTTGATCTCTGGGTCAGCACATAAGCTGCTCTTAGCCATGCCGTCACGAATGATAATGATAGCTTGGTCTTGCTGTAGCTGTGACTTACCCCAAAGCTCTAGATTACGATACATAAAGCGATATACTTCATCGTACTCTTCTGGTCGGGCTTGACTCACGATGAGTTCACGTGCAGGCTTATATTCGCCGCTCTTAAACAAATCGATTGCACTCAGCATCCAGTCGCTTTGGCTACTATCGCCAGCTTGTGGCTTTTGTAATGTGCCGTCAACTACGTTCTGCTGCACTAAGTTGATGCACTTACGCAAGTCTGGATAGGTTGCTTGTACATAAGTGTCTAGTACTTCGAGATCAATCTCTACACCTTCTGTGATACAGATTTCTGCGATACGTGCTGTAAACTCTGTAATGTCTAACTTCTCAATGTGGAAGCCCTGTGTTCTACTGTGCAGTGCAGGAATTACACGTTGTGGATAGTTACAGGTTAAAATGAAGCGACAACATGTATGATACATTTCCATAACGCCGCGCAATGCTGCTTGGCCGTTAGGAGTAATGTAGTCAGCCTCATCGAGCAGCACATACTTCATATCACCAAAGGGCATAGTGCTAGCAAAGTTTGTGATCTTGTTACGGATAGTATCAACGTTGTTTTCGTTACTTGCGTTAATCTCTAGGATATCCATACTATCGATTCCTAGTTCGTTAAGCAGTACCTTGGCTAGTGTTGTCTTACCAGTACCAGGTGCACCAGAGAATAGCAAGTGCGGCAACGCTCCGTCAGTTAACCAACCACTAACTTGTTGCTTTTGTTTTGCATCTCGAAACACATAACTGTTAATGTTGTTAGGACGATATTTTTCTGTCCAAAGATCTCTCATACAATTTCCTCAACGATTCCTAGTAGTTCAGCACCAATTAGGAGACAACCTGCTCCTACAATATTGCCTTGTATTAAAAATACACCGGCAGCGATGCGAATAACACTCTTAGCAAGACTTACATAAAAATGGCCGCGGCCTGGATCTTTAGCAGCAGGGACAATAACTTTTTCTGGGATTGGCATAACATTACTCCTTTATATTAAGACTAGTATACTACAACTAGTGTGCAAAGTCAAGAAGTTTGTTTAGAGATATTATTTTACTCAACAGGTGACAATATTTCTAAAACGGTGTCAAGTAGTGATTGCTGATCATTGCACGAGATACTATTAAGTAATTTAGTTTTCATACTAAAAAACTCCTCGTATGTTATGTCACCGTTTCTAAATAGAGAAAGTATTTCTCTAGCTTTAGCTTTATAAATTTCGTCTAACATAGCTTGTCTATATACAGCTTATATCATTTACGTTTATTGGATTCCATACCGATACCGCTAAGAATACAGAATGCGCTCAGTAAGATCCACCAGGCACTAATTTTACCTAATGCAACAAGCACAGTAAGCGATACTCCGAGCAGCCCAATAGTAGTCAACCCGCCCGTAACAGTGACATTGTTGAATTCAGGTAACTTCATTAGTACAGCTCTTTTTTCATTGCGCTAACCGCTTCAGTGTTAAATGTAATAGTGTTGTCGGGTTCTTCATCACTAACTATCACACAAGCCTTAGGATCAACTTTCCAAATTTTCTTTTTATTGTTAGGAGTATCAAATCGTTCATCTTCTACTTCTAACGCTTCAGTCCAGCGGCCATATTCAACATAGACCCATTGTCCTGGTTGAAGCCAATCGATGTCTTCACCAACTTCGAACACGCGAAACCAGCGCGGCACAATGCCTTCACTCTTACCGATACTGCTTTGCACAATCAATCCGCTAGCTGTGACTTTGTCACCAAAGTCGCCATCAGTACAAAGAATATTATCTTTAATTGCTCGCAGTTTCATTTAACCTCCAAGTTTCTTAAAAGCGCGGCGCATCCGCATGTCATGTTTTAAATCACCTAGTGGATGATCATCTGGGACTTCTTTAATTACTTCTAGTAACATTTTCAAGTCATTAATAAATGCAGCGTCGAATTCAGCAGTCTCACCGCTTTCACCGCTCTTGAGAGTAAGGGTTCCAGCTGCCTTAGGCGACAAACTGCCGGTGGTAAGAAACTGACCGCTAGTCAACGAACCTGGTGAGCCAGCAGATATAGTTGGCCATACTGTTGTTGGAATAACTCCAGTATTACCGCTGTTGGCTACTCCTATGCCGCCAGTGGTGATTGTGTTACTCATCTTCAGCCTTGTAAACAGGAACCATTTCGATATCGCCATTAGGCAATTCTACTTCTCGGTATCCAACAGGTTCATTAGGTGCATCAAACTCATCTGGTTCTACTACGGGTGTTGGTTTCGCTGTGCGAACATTTTCTTTTGCAGTAGCAGCAGTCTTTGGTGCATCGGGGATTGCTGTATCGGGCTGTAACTTTTGCGTAGGTGTGTCGCCTTTGAGACTTGCTGATGTACTACTACGAGGATTGTTTTTGTAGTAGGCTCTAACACGATCCTCATTACGCTGAACGATCTCGCCGCCCTTGCCTAATACATCACCTTGAGCGTTTACTCGCATATTTCCGACAGCGGTAGAATCCCCTGCTTTTGCTATTAGCGCATCGAAGTCAATTGATGCACCTCTGTTGCTTCGTTTAATTGTCATACTATCCTCATTTTAAAAATTCGCGAATATCTAAATCATACTTAACGCTGTCGATTTTGTGAACACCAATTAAGTACAAACAGTAGCTAGCTACACTGCTGCCACGACCCACACCCCACACAAGATTATGTTTACGCATGGTATCAATAATATATATCAATAATTGCAGTATAGAAAATAGATTCCTGGTGCGAAAGAGCTCCAGTTCCGCTTCTACTCTAGCTTTGCGTTTCGCATCTGCTTGAGGAACTAGGGCCCTAATATACTGCTCAACATCTAATTCTAAATAGTGTTGCGGTATATTAAACTGTTTACTGTATTCAATGTTATCAACTAACTGCTCGAGTTCTAAAGAATCTGCATGAAGGTTAAATTGCTCAACATTATCAAACGGTACCCCCACTATAGATTTATTACTATACAGTAATTCAATCCCGTCAGATTCAGTAGCTTTTATTATATTCATAGTTTATACTATAGCACGATTCAAACTTAATGTCAATCAGACTAATTTCGGCTTCCATTTTTTCTTTTTAGTTTCATTCTGGAAATCAACTTCAATAACTTCCGCGGAAGAATCGCTGCTTTCCGATTTCATTATTTTATACATACTTCTAATAGTATCATCAATCTCCTCAAAGATTGATTCGGTTTCATCATCGCTAGTACTCGACTTAACCTTATCGTACTCTTCTCGATCTTTGGCGATGCCGTCCCATGTGCTTTCGTCGCCACGCTGCCACCAAGGTACATCATTGAGAACAAACTCGCCTAACCACTCCTTGATGTTAACAATATCATCGTCATCGTCATCTTCGATTATTTCAAGTTTGTATTTTAACTGTTCGTCTAAATCAAATAATGTAACCGAGTTAACTTCTGTATTATCGCCAACAATAGCATTAAGTTTTGATGTTAGTACATCAATAACAGTATTATCAATTGTGTCAGGAAGTAGTACATAGTTATTTGAAAATTCACATAATGTTTTTTCATAATGGGGCAAATTGTCAGCAGTAATGATAATACTGTCATTGAGTATAGAGTCAATGAAGCACATTACTTTAGCAAAACTAATGTTTTGTTCTATCTGTAGCTGATCAGTTTCCTTAATATCTTCGCTAGATCTAGTAAGCATTGAAAAACTTATTTCGTACTGCCTAACAACAAATCTGTTGTGTTCTAGCACGATTAATTTAATTTGACTTGTCTTTTCTAAAGATAGGCTTCTCATTATTGTTTACCTTTATTATTTAAATACATTTTAGCAACAACACTTAAAAATTCTTCTTGTGAATACACAGGAGTATATACAACTGATTCTACAGATCCAATTTCTATAATACTGTCGACTCGATCTTCAGCTGAAAATTTTGAAGACATTATACGCTCGCGCCTAACTGCTTCAGCATTATCAATCATTTCTAGAATTTGTCCGTATATAGGAGATATGCTATTAACTCTAGAAAGTTTTTTATTAAGATTTGTTATCTCTAAAGATAACTTATCATCACTCATACTGTATAAATTAGCTATATAGTCCATTTGTCGCCTACCGATATTCTAAAAAATGCTAGCATCTCTGTGTCTTTGAATCTAATTGAGAAACCTCTAGATTGGTAGTCCCAAAATTCCTTTAGACCAATTTGATTACATTTTTCTTTTACTGATTTTTTAAACATACTTGGTGTAACATTAGATGTTGTTTTTAATTCGTTGTTCTTCCAATTCATCCAACAATTAAAAAAATATTCATTCTTTGCAGCCTGACTAGGCATGGTAGTGCCGAATGCCTCAAGCATTAACTCGTCAGGAAAAATATCCGAATATATTTTACTACGCTGTTGCATTGTGAGTATCTACAATTTCTTCTTCAATATGCAGGTATTGCTTTCTAGTCCTATACACTAAATCAAAACCAGGTAAAGGCTCTCTTACCATATTTTCTATAGTATAACTTTCTTGATTGCCTTTAGCAATACAATTATAGCCTGTAATTTTGTAGTTTAAATTTATACCAAAATTTAAATTTGTTTTATCGATAGCATATTCTCTAGAGTTAAACCCTGCGACAGTATAACAGCTGGTTGTTTTAAATACATCACTAGTATCAGCATACACTATATTAACAGAATTAGAATTGTTCTTTTTATTTAAGAGTAAGGTAAATCTATTATTTGTTGACATCAACGTGTCATACCGATCTGAATTCCTAGTATACTTAAAACCTAAATCCTCATAAAATGTTATAACATTTGAATCTGTGGTGTTATAAACTATGCCACTGAAATATTCTAAGCCGGTAGTTTCGTATTGTTTTTTATCAATAACAGTGTAGCCGTGTGCTATCATTTTTGATAAACTCAATTCAGGCATTGCTAGTATTCTAAAATTATTAGGGTCGTGCGTTACTAGCATTCCGCAATCTTCATCGAAGTGATAACTGTCAGTTAGAGTGGACTCATCAACAACAATACCGACACCTGTCACACAAGGTACTGCAATATTAGTATGTTCTCTAAGCAGTATGATACATTGATGCTGAGTCCACATGCTGGATTTGTTTGATGCATGAATATTTCTTTGAACAAATCCGAGTTTATTTAACGACGAAAATATTTCTTCTGGGTTATTCTTATTGGGGTCAAAACTGTATTCGATAAAACTAAAATTTGACATCACAGACTAAAGCTGATGCTTTCTCCGCAACCACAACTACTCGATGCTAGTGGAGCCTGGATCTCAATAACACTACCAGCAATGTCAATTTTTTTGTTTACAGTGCTTCCGATAAGATAAAGCTCTGAAGTTTTATCTAACCAAAATGTCCAGCCGTCATATGCCTTAGAATAATCACTAGCATCAATTTCGCTAGGCGACTTAATTAATTCCCACTTATAGCTAAAACCAGCACACCCGCCGCCTCCAAGTGCCAGTCGCACTCCGAGCGCACTTGCTGATTCTGTAACCTGCTTAAAGTGTTCTTGCGCTATCTCTGTAAATGAAATGACTTCTTTTGGATTGCTTGTTTCTATTGTCATACTAGTATTTACCCACAACCCATTATCTTTGAGCAATAATTTCGTCCACTAAGCCGTATGCAAGTGCTTCGTCTGCACTCATAAAGAAGTCACGTTCCATATCGGCGCTTAGTTGCTCATAGGTTTTACCTGCACTATTATGCTTAACGTAAATCTCTGTGAGGTTCTTTTTCATAGCAAGGATTTCGCGTACTTGGATTTCCATGTCTGTGGCCTGACCTCTTGCGCCACCCGATGGTTGGTGAATCATATGACGTGCGTTAGGTAGCATCCTGCGCTTGCCTGCTGTGCCTGCCTGTGCTAACAACGACCCCATCGAGCAAGCTTGGCCCATTACGATTGTGCTTACGTCTGGCTTAATGTACTGCATGGTGTCGTACATCGCCATGCCCGCAGTAACAACGCCACCCGGCGAGTTGATGTAGAAGCTGATATCAGCGTCCGGGTCATCTGCTTCGAGGAACAACAGCTGAGCACAGATGCTGTTGCTCACTGAGTCGTTGACTTCGCCATTGAGAAATACAATGCGTTCTTTAAGCAAGCGACTATAGATGTCATAGCTACGTTCGCCTTGGCTGGTCTTTTCAATTACATAAGGGATAAAATTCATTGTGTTTCTCCTGTGGTTGTAGTAAGTTCGTGTGCTTTATTTAAGATAATTTGTAGTGTGCGCTGCCGTTCTGTGGGCAGGAGCCGAGTAAGTCTTCTGAAATCATAAAATGAAATATTATTAAGTTCCTCTACAGTAAGTCCGTTAATTACATCTAATAGTATTTTTACTACACCTTTAGTAATACTTGAATCGCTGTCAAAGGAAAAGAAAACTTTGTCACGGTCAAAAGAACATTCGAACCAAGTAGAAACTTGGCAACCGTACACAAAGTTTTGGGGTGTTCTAATAGAGGGATCAACTGTTAGTTCTTTGGATAACGAGTTGATCCACTCTACAAATTCGCTGTAATTTTTTATATCGCTTATAGTTTCGATATATTGACCTAGTATAGTTGTTGACATAATATAACAAGTATACTACGGTTAGTTTAAAAAGTCAACTATTACTTGTAAAAAATAATCGACTCAAACTCAGGGCCTTCTGTTAATTCGGCAATTGTAGTAGGGTCAGCATTTACTGCTTTAAATATGTTTCCTGTTTCATTTTCAAAATATACTACATACTTCGCACCGTTGTTCCAACCGTCAGTTGGGTTGCTAACTTTGTGGAAGGGACGAAGACCTTCAAAGTCTTCGGGTAGGCCTACACCGTTTGATTCTTCTGGTCCAATATGTACACCTACAATAAGGTCGTCTACTGCAACGTTATGTAACTTGGCAGCAAATGCTTTTTGCGCTTCTCTGTCAGCAACGCTCCATGTAGTTGTGTTCTCTGGATAAGTGACTGTTCCCATCGTGAACTCCTAAAATAAGTTTTATAAGTGTATTTATCTATTGTTTATTATAATCTGTGGTGGATATATTCTTGAGTATGTCCCATGTTTCTTGCCAAGCATTTACATGGAATACTGTTGAATTATTGTCTAATGCTATTAATGCGTCAGCAAGTGGTTTATCGTTCCCGCCGCTATCCAACCTATCACCAAAGAACCAAACCTTGTCCTTTTGCATATACTGCACTACTTGACGTTTGTCTTTGTTTTTAGGGATTATATCAATCCCTGTTTCTCCTCCTGCTTGAGCAGAAACATCGGGAAAAAATGAGTTGATCTTTTCAGCGATAGCTAAACGCTCGCGATTGATTATGTCCCACTCGTAGTAGCGAGTTCGTTGCTCGCCTATAGCATTACGACCAACAATACTAAAATTGATCATACTATCTCTATTTTCGATATGATTGCCATAACGCTCAGGATACTGACTTGTGTCAAGCTCATTACGTAAAAATTGTATTAATTCGGAAGAAGGAACAAATTGGAAAGAATGAATGAGTTTATTTTTTTGTAATACCGTATTGCCTAAACAGTTACAGCAATAATCAACAGACTCAGTGATTGCGGCACCGAGCTGCTCGACGGTCTTATCGTAGTCACTACCTGTAACTAATAAAACAGAATGACCCTTTTCTTGAACAGCCGCCATCCATTCGATGAACCACTGCTCAAAATTAGGGTCAATTCTTTGCCTACTCGGCGTTAATGTGCCGTCTACGTCAAACGCAAAAAACACTGAAATTAATTACTTTGGTGCTTTTGGCTTTTTAGCAGCAGGTGCTTTGATCTTAGCTGCTGCTTTCTTAGCACCGGTGGCCGCTTTCTTAGCGCCAGCTTTAGCTTTAGTTGCAACTACCTTGACGTCGCCTGCATCTACTTTGCCATCCTTATTAACATCAGCAGCGGCTTTTACACCTGCTACTGTATTCTCAACAGCAACTAGTGCATCCTTAACATCTGTCTTACCATCGCTGTTTAGATCGGTTGTCTTAGCATTTTTGTTAAAGTACCAAAACGCCAAACCAGCGGCAACTAGCACAACAATTAATAGTTCAATACCCATGATATTCTCCTGTCGTAAATGTGTATTACATGTTATTTATATGATAATTATAACGTCTCATCTAAAATCTTGAGTTCTTCAAATCTAACGGGAAACATAGGATGCGGTAAGTTGTAAGGATTGTTTCGTTTGTAAACAGTACTGCTAACTCTAGATTTAACATTTTCGATGATTTTAAGATCAGCTTCAGTTGCGGTAGTTAGGCTTAAGTTCTTAATAAGTGTAAACAATGCAATATCAAATTCTAAGTAACTAAACCCAAACTGATCCTCATCACCATTAGCAATACCTAATCCATCAGTGGGCACAGCATCAATGGTGCTTTGCGGAACACCCAAATACTCTGCTAGTGCAGGCACTTCCCAACTCTTTGTTAAACTCTGAATAGGTGCAACATCTCCAACATCGCCATGCAGTGTCCAGAAGCCTGCTGCTAACTCGCTAAAGTTATCAGTGCTAGCTACAAAACCTTGGTGCTTGCTGGCAAGATTGTACAGTGTAATCATTCTAAGCCTTGCTCGAATGTTACCCATTCTCATCAGTGTGGGCGTAGTATCGCCGTCGTATGAAAAGTCGTAGGTGGTTTCTTTATAAAAATCAATCAGGTTATCATATGCCGCAGTTAGGTCAATGTGCAGGTGTACCAGCCCTAGTGCATTAACTGCTTCAATACCTCGCTGTGTTTCAGCTAGATTCTGATGAATAGGCAAAGTAACACCAATAACGCGATATCCTGCACGTTTAAATAATGCCGCTGTAACAGCACTGTCAATACCGCCGCTCATGCCAATAACCACAGTTGAGATATTATTATCCGCTGAATATTGTTTGAGTGTAGCGGTTAGTTTATCAGCTAGCTGAGCAATCTCGTTATGGTAGACACCGTACCCTATTAGCTCAGTTAACTTAGAATTAAAAAAATTTGATATTGTTGGATGCCTGTTATACTTAAAAATCTTATCTACTGTATTCATATTAGCTACCGATAGTCCTACTTTCGTAGACTCCATTAAATTGTTTTCCGTTGTTAACCTGAATGAACGTAGTGCGTTTACTAAGTTCCTTCAGACTCTTGGCCCCTACATACGTACACGTACTGCGAATACCACCTAAAATATCTTGTACTACAGGAGTAACAGCACCGCGATAAGGAATCTTAACTACACGGCCTTCACTGGCTCTATAGTCCTTGCGGCCACCGTGTTTGTCTTGTGCTGCTGTAGAACTCATTCCATAGAAGTTGATTGTGTTATCGTTGATATCAACAGTCCCGCCACCTTCATCACATCCAGCAAGCATACCGCCCAGCATAACAAAATCAGCGCCAGCGCCGAATGCTTTAGCTACATCACCGGGGCAAGTACACCCGCCATCAGCAATGATATGTCCACCGAGACCGTGTGCAGCATCAGCACATTCAATAACTGCGGAAAGCTGCGGGTAACCAACACCAGTCTTAATACGAGTAGTACAAACACTGCCGGGACCAATACCTACTTTAACAATATCGGCTCCACGTAAGATCAATTCCTCTGTTACATCAGGTGTTACTACGTTGCCTGCAATAATAGTTATGTGAGGATACCTATCTCTAAAACGTGCCACATACTCGATGAACTTTTCACTGTAGCCATTAGCAACATCAATACATACATATTTGATGCTACGACTTAGTTTAAGTGTCGAGTCAATGCGCTCACTATCAGCATCTGTGATTCCTGTACTAATAGCTACATGCTGTACAAGATCATTCTTATAAGGGCTTGTATTAAGCCATTCAAAAATATCAACTGGCTGATAACTTTTGGCTAGGCAAGTAAACAAACCTTGTTTGGATAAAGTTACACCCGTGTCAAACGTACCAACACCATCCATGTTAGCAGCTATGATAGGAATGCCGGTATAGGTTTGTTTACTATTCCTAAACGTGTATGTTCTGTTTAATTCAACTTCGCTGCGACTACCCATTATGCTTCGCTTGGGTCGAAACAGCACATCACTATAATCTAACTTTACATCACGTTCAATACGCATATCAGTTTTCTACTACTCGCTCTAAGGTAAGTTCGCCGTGGAAGTATACTTCATTGTCATCTTGTTCCCAGCCAAGATTTTCCACGCCTTCACTCCATTCTTCTTCCCAAGCATCGATGACTTCCTGTAGTTCTTCTTCTGTCACACCAGGAGAAGTAGCTAACCATTCACTGCTGTCGCCGTCCCAAAAGCCGTCCATTTCTACGTCTAGAATAATTTCACCGTCTGCTAATGAGTATACATCCAACCCATCAATGTCATCATTCTCTAGATCAATTTCAGGCGCTTCATCAGTAGCGGTGGTGAGAATGACGTTGCCACCGCGCCACCAAACACTGTATTGAATGACATTACCATCCTTGGTCCAGAATTCAATTTCCTGAATGCTCTTCTTGTACTTGGGTGCTAAGTTCCATCTAGCCATGTTAGTCGCGCTCCATTGCTGATGCTTCTTTAATTAGCTCTACAAGTTCTTCAATTGAACTACAGGTAATTTTTGCCGTAGCCCAATCTTCCTTTTTGGTTTGACCACCAATCTCTAACATGAAACCATTATCATACATGTTAACAGTAAAGTTATCATTTACCTTTGCAAGCTTGTCTGCAATCTTAGTTACTTTAGCCATATTAAATAATCCTTCTTCCTAGATTTGTAAATTAATTATATATTAATTAGAGCTGTCTGTCAACCACTTCTTGCTCAATATTATCTCCTACGTCGCGACCTATAATATTAGGCACAGCATAGATTCTAAACTTACCAGCGTACTCGTACAGTTCTTTTTCAATGTTAGTAGCGATGTCATCTTGCTGCCAAGGATTACTTTCTGTGATGGGCATGTCGCGAATAAGAATAGCAACTTGGCCATGCTTGGCTAGAGCTTGCTCAAACAATTCACGATACACAGGATGGAATGGTTGAAAGCGACCTAACATTTGTGTAGTTGGCAGTTTGGTTTGGAACTCGTGGTCTTTGATATCAACTGCTAACAGTCTAGCCCAATGTTCAACCCATTCGTCAGTCCACCATTCTTCTGCGGTGATTTCCATATCAACGTTAGCAGGTGTCTCAAATATTTTATTAGTATCTTCGAAGCGGCCTTCTTTGATTGTGTTCATCCAGATAACATAGTCGCCCCTGAACTCATCACGTAGTGCTTGTGTAGGACACACAAAGTCTGCAAGACCGTAACGCCCTTTAGCAACACTCTTACGAGTAAAGTCTTGCATACGCTTCATCTGCCGGGCACGACCTGCAGGACTAAAGTCCCAATCCTGAAACTGTTCTCTTACACTGTCAGCATTATACCAATCAGCGTTGCCCAATGTTTCGACTAGGCGTTTAGCCAATGTTGTTTTTCCGGAACCAGGTAGGCCGCATAATAAAATACGCTTCATGTTTTACCTTATAAAAATAATATAAACGATCAGCACATAGGTTAAGAAATGTGCCATTTGGTCCAACCCAAATACATACCAATAGCGATTCTCGCTGGGCGTTGCGCGAGTCCTAACATTCCAATTACTTTTGACGTAATCGATATGATAGTGTAATACTGTATCAACTAAACCAAGCATAATCGCAAGTAACCAAAGATTTGGTAGACAAATTGCTATAGCTAATGTTGTAAGTACACCGTGTGTTGCTGCATGAGTTATCCCGCCCGGGCCTGCATAGATATGTTTATCTCGAAACATAAAAGACCGTTGCAGGAAAAAGTCAGCAATAGCATGTTTAATAAACAACAAAGTTACAAGGGCGAGCATTAATTCCATGTTTACAATTCGTCTGCCTGTGTTTTCTCTGCTGCCCGGGCTTCAAGTGCAATGACACGTTTGATTTTCTGTTCTAGCTCTTCGATATCGCGCTTAACTAAGACATTGATATCGGGCGAAGTTGAACCTTTTAGCTTTTGCCTGAGGTTCTCTAATTTTCTTTTGTGTGCCTTAACTAAGTTGCTATCATTGTCTACAGGTTTCACAAGTCACCATCCTTGCGATTCTCGCTGTAGTGTGCATCAAAGCTTCCGCCTGGGTAACGTGATTCTAGCTTGTTTACGTTTTCAGCAATAACGTCATTAGGATCTAAGCCAAGTGCATTACATGCATTCATCCAGTACCACATGATGTCGCCGAGCTCACGCTTCATATGGAAGATGTTATCTTCGTCGAGTGGCTTGCCCTGAAAGAAAATCTTCTTTACAATCTCGTTGAACTCACCGCCTTCGCTGGCTAAACCAATGCCACTGGTAAGCAGGAGCGGAATATTTACATTAGTAGTGTTGTGTAGTTTACGAATGTGCTCAACAAATTCTTCTGAGTCTTTACTTTGCTTGCTGCAAATAGCTAATACAAATTCTGCATACTTATTTAGATCAATATTCATTATTACCTCTATTGTTTGTTTATTTGTTCTTCGAGTGCGCGAATGCGCTGATTCATAAGCGTGAGCAGTCGACTGCTGTCTGCATCTAACGGAATAGCTTGACTAGTAATAGCTAGGCCTTCTAGGTCGTCAATTCTAGAATTTAAGTCAGCAATAATTCTATCTTTATCTCTGAGCAGAGAAATTAATTCTGCCTTAGTCATCTGAGTTGTGCTTTTTACTGTCATATGTGTGCGCCTGTATCTACACTATATTTACAAAGTTAAAATATTCATAAAGTTGTTTACTGGTTATTAATCCCACAGGTTTTCGTAATACTTGCCAAACAGTCGAAAGCCGTTGCTGATACGCTTCTGGTATGCTCGCATACCTTTCATATCAATCTTAGCAGTATCGTTAGGACCCTTTTGCAGTTCATATAATTTGGGCTTGCCGTTTTCATCGAAGTCAGTGGCCACACCGGACCAATCGTGCTTACCTGTGAAGAACATATCGTCCCAGTCCTGTAAGCTACCGGACTTGGTTTCAAAAGCAAAGATCATTTCATCTAGTACCCAGTCCCAACGTTTAAAGTGTAAGTCATCGACAGCACCACAGTTCACATCGTCTTCGCTTAGTGGAGGTGCTGATGTACTGCGTAGTTCCTTGGGTACGTCCTTGTCGTCAACGAATGGTGCTCCGTGCTTTGATTCTTTTAGTTGCTTGAGCATAGGTAGAACAATGAGACCTAGAGTATAGTCCATACTCCAAGTATCGTAACTGTCAATGTGTACTTCAACAGGACGCTTCTTCTTACTATGACGCCAAGTTAAAAACCTGTAAAGCAAAGTTTTAGGGCGATCTTCGCGCATTAGGCAGAAAGGTTTGTCTTTAGTAGGGTCAGGCGCGACAGTGCCGTGAGCTAGCCATTCGCCGAACTTGTGAACCCAGTCAGGCTTGTCTTCGATACCCCATTCATCTTTAATTGGCTTTGCCCAGAAGCAAAGCTTTTCAGCTAGTTGGTAAGGACCAAACCATCTCTCATAAGGACCAATTTTTACTTTCATGCTCTTTCACCCATTCGTTGTATTCACTGTCTGTCATGTAGTACTTAAGTACTGCTTCAACACTTGCTAAAAAATCCCAGTCAGGATCAATGTAATCGTTGCTGTTGTCAATTTTAATGGGCCTGCGATTACTTTCGTAAACATGCTTTAGCTCGCTAATAACAACAGTGTCAATCCAATCACTTGCCATCTAAATCTTTAATTGCCTTTTTAAGAGCATCTGCATAGTTGAGTGCTGTCTGTTTGTCTAGCAAAAGAGAAGCTTCACCCTCTACATATCCCTTTGTTAACAACGTCCACATCTTCTTCCAACGGCTAACACCCCAAAGCGGGCTAGTATACTTGGTATAGATTGTTACAGTAACAGCGTCAATGTCTTTGTCGTGTTCTACCCAAAGGGTGTGATCATGATCAGGATCTGTACACTCGCAACCAATTTGATAAGTTTGAGCGTCATCATATTCACTGAGTAGCATAATACCTTTAGCTGGCTGTTGTGATTTCATCTTCAACTCCTGTTGCTTCAATTGCAGCACGTAGAGCATTTTCAACAAACTTATTAAAAGTAATGTCTTGCTCGTGTGCTAGTTTCATGTACTGTAGTAGTTCTTCATCACTGAAGTCTAGTTCGATGCCCTCCATTGCTGGCGCAGGATTAACACCGTAGTAGTTGGCTACGTCAGTGCCTTCTGCTTGTAGACGCAGCACTTCGTTAACCAGTAGCTGGGTATACTTCACAAGTTCGTTGTCGTAACGACTGGCCCAGTCTACAACATCGCCCGGGTTCCATTCTTCATCGTCCCATAGCACAAATCCAGCCCGGGCGGCAAGTTCTTTAATTCGTTCGTTCATTCTTCAACTCCGAAATGTTCTTTAATCTTCCATGCCGCATCAATAATGTTCATGCTAACATTCAAACTTTCACCCAAATAATTTTCAGGTTTAGATGCTTGCCCAACTGCATAATCATCTACAACTTGGAAACATTCCCTGATAATCAAATCAGCGAACTTTTTCAAATCTTGCTCAATATTAAATACTTCTAATGATACTGCATCAAACCCAGCCTGGTCAGCAAGTTCTCGAATTCGTTCGTTCATGGCATTTTCTCCCATACTAGTTCTTCTCGACCTTCTGCGTGTTCTTCACACAATGTTTGAATCCAGCCACCA
>Ga0222713_10000824_pt1 | contig 35346 bp, 29 predicted proteins | sample C33_649DmetaG_FD_165061 | JGI IMG/M metagenome (GOLD analysis project Ga0222713, IMG submission 165061) | Estuarine water microbial communities from San Francisco Bay, California, United States - C33_649D | ecosystem: Environmental > Aquatic > Marine > Unclassified | place: USA: California... | reverse complement strand
CTCTGCCTCTGCCTCTGCCTCTGCCTCTGCCTCTTCCTCTGCCTCTGCCTCTGCCTCTGCCTCTGCCTCTGCCTCTGCCTCTGCCTCTGCCTCTGCCTCTGCCTCTTCTTCTGCCTCTGCCTCTGCCTCTGCCTCTGCCTCTGCCTCTGCCTCTTCCTCAGCTGCTTCCTCAGCTGCTTCTTCTTCCACCTCGGCTTCTTCCACATCAGCCTCTTCCTCTTCTTCAGCTGCTTCTTCTAGTTCATCTTCTTCTTCTTCCACCTCGGCTTCTTCCACATCAGCCTCTTCCTCTTCTTCAGCTGCTTCTTCTAGTTCATCTTCTTCTTCTTCTTCTTCCTCAGCCGCTGATTCTTCTTCTTCCTCGTCTGGTTCATTTTCACATTCAAAATCGCTCGCATTTGAGGCAATATTTGCATCATCGGCGTCAAGCGTCGTTGTCTTCATGTATTCATTGATTGAGTCTAAATTTTTCAAACCGCATTGGATAGCCGTGTCTATTATCTCCAGCTGAATCGGTTCTTGTTGTTTTGGCAAGGATGCATGGCACCCGCATTGATTCTCCATCAAACGTTTTACAAATGGGATTTTCATGACGGCTTCATGCGTTTCTTTGTATAAACCATAATCGGCCAATGCACTCAATATCTTTGGTTCCAATGATTGACGAAGTTCGTCCATGACAAGTGAAACAATCGAATCGGCGGCGGCGGTCCCAGGAGATGACGTCATAATTTCCGAATCTAAGGAAAAAATTTGGACACAAGATACATTCATCCACAGCCATTTGTTTAATACAGTTTTAAATACATATTGTTTGTTGCCATTGCATTGTGATTGATTTCATTGTCATTGATTGCATTGTCATTGATTGCATCATTATATTATTGTTTTCAATTGTGAAAGTAATTAAAAACAATTGAATCATTCAATGCATATAAAATCATTGCCATGAATCCAATGCCAGTTCATTTGCCGCCTCATTTGCAGCATCTTAAGGGCGAAGAGCTGCACGCTGCAATCAAACAAGAATACCGTGTTCAGGCCATTGCATTCATTCTCCGCCAAACCGATTACACCGAGGATGTTGCGAATGAAAAACTGGATGCACTAAAGGACCCAATGAAAGTGATTCAGGAGTATCTGGGGGAAAGCAAAGCCCCCACCTCGCAGTCTTGTAATTCTAAAAATAAAATGAAATATGGAGAGATTCGCAAATTCATGGATGAAGGTGCTCGCCAGTACAACAGGCAAAAAGAATTGAACGAACAACGGCGAAAGTATCAAGAGTACATTGAACAGTGCCAATTGCAGCAGCAGCGGCAGCAACAAGCATCACACCCAGAATCGCAACAAGCATCACAAGAACAAACGAACGTTCAAACACTCCATGATGCATAATCGGTCTGATAGTTTCGACCGGCGAAAGACAGCGCCGGATTCTGCGGAGGCGGCGTTTCAATGACCACCGGCTGATAACACAACTCGGGCGGTTTCAATATGAATGCACTGCCCGCGTCTTCGAATGCTTTGTTGCATATTTCCAGGTTGATGTCCTTCACTTGTGGCATCATGCCAATGAATTGGCACCCAAACACTTTTGACACATTGAAATTCACGTTTTCTTGGAATGGAGCGTCGGGAAACACGATGCTCATGTTCTTTTTGTTGTGGTCAATCAATTCATCCATGTCCGGCGTATTTTTCACTCCCATTTCGTATTGCAGCTGGTGCAAAAACGGCGAATTTGAACCAAAATTTATGAGTTGGAACAATGGCAAGTCTTTGTCCACGCACAGCGGGTTGGATATGTCAGCCATGATGATGACTTTTCCGACAAGGGCAGACATTGGCACTTGCCCTAAATTGGTTCCATTGTACACGTAATTATAGTCCGGACCCAACAACTTATTCCCAAACTGCGCGTTGATTGCGGAAACAATTTCCGGCAAAATGTTCGCGTTGTTGCTTTTGATTCGCAGGTGAATGAACAACGGGTCGGTGCTGTTCGTTGCTTTTGTGACGGTGAATGCAATTTGCGAAACGGCAGCCATCGCGTCCGAAAATGGAATCGAATTGTATGTTTCCTTGTAGTAGTAACTGCCCTTTGTGGAGGCCGCCACAACCGGTTTGTCGTCTTCGCTGTAAATTTCAAAATCCAGGCAGCGATATCCATCCGCAATGGCACTTTGGAGTGCAACAACATCCACGTAGTTGTTTTTCCACTCTCCTAAACAACAGCAATTCAATGCGGTCTTGATGTAAAAATTCCGCAATGGCAGCGTCGAGACATCCACGTTCGGATTGTTTGCGACGGCACTGGAACCGAATGCTTTAATCTCGTTGTTTGCAATGACAAACGTTGATGCAATCTCATTTTGTTTTTGGTTCACCTTGTATATAATGTACCAGATGACAACTGCCAATGCAAGCGCCAACAAGACGAAAAGACCAACTTGCACTGGGTCGGCTGATTTCATCTGAGAAACCAGTGAGGTCGCAACGGCGGATGCTGCCAATGCCGCGTTTGCAAGTTTAGATGGCGCGGTTACGGATGGCGCGGTTACGGATGGCGCCGATGCTGCTGGTGTTTCTACGGGGGGTGCGGTTGCCATTCTTGTTTTGCAATGATACTATATGATGCGACTATTAATGCAATGATAATGCAACGATTTAAATATAACTTATATGTTCCAATTACATTGTCGCAATAAAATAATAAAAATAACAACATTAATATAACAATATGACGGGCGGTTTACTAAACATTGTGTCTTATGGCAATCAAAATGTCATTCTAAATTCCAATCCCAAAAAGTCGTTTTTCAAGACCACGTATGCCAAATACACCAACTTCGGCATGCAGAAGTTTAGAATTGATTTCAATGGACTTCGAAACCTGCGCATGAGCGAGGAGTCGCGTTTCACATTCACCGTGCCCCGCTATGCAGAGCTGCTCATGGACACCTACCTCGTGGTGACGTTGCCCACCATTTGGAGTCCCATTTATCCACCACTCACGTGCAACGATGTGTGGCACCCATACGAGTTCCGTTGGATTGAAAATCTGGGCACGCAAATGATAAAAGAAGTGGTGTTTTCCGTGGGGGGTCAAATTCTGCAGCGCATGACGGGCAAGTACTTGCTTGCGCTCGTGCAGCGCGACTTGAACGGCACCAAGCGCTTCCTGTATGACAACATGACTGGAAACATTCCCGAATTGAACGACCCTGCCAACTTTTCCGGGCGCAAAAATACGTATCCCAACGTGTATTACAACACGAGCCAAGAGGGACCAGACCCTTCCATTCGCGGGCGCAAGCTCTACATTCCGCTGAACGCGTGGTTCTGCAACAACAGCCGCACCGCATTCCCGCTGGTCGCACTGCAATACAACGAGCTACAGATTGATGTGGTGATGCGCCCGGTGCGCGACCTGTTTGTCACGCGCGATATAACATATGCCGCAACGACGCCCGAGCAAGTTGCGCAGGCGCCCTTCATTCAGCCCAATTTCAATGAACAGGAATACCAATTTTACCGCTTCTTGCAGCCACCTCCGGCCGTCGACATAGTAACGTCGGATGTGTATGTGGATAAGCGCACCGATTGGAATGCAGACGTGCACCTTTTGTCCACGTATTGCTTTTTGTCGGCGGAAGAGTCGCGCGTGTTTGCATCCCAGGAACAAAAGTATTTGCTTAAGGAAGCGTATGAATGGGATTTCAAGAACATCACGGGAACCCATCGCGTCGAGCTGCAGAACACGATGGGCATGGTTGCCACGTGGATGTTCCTGTTTCAGCGCAGCGACATCAACCTGCGCAACCAGTGGAGCAATTACACGAACTGGAAGTACACGAACGTCATTCCGGTGGATGTTGTGTCTCCAAAGACTGCAACGTCGCCAGAAGATGGGTTTCCAAACCCGTGTGTTCAGAACCCCGCATACATCGGTCCTGGCGCGGAACCCAATGGCACGGAATCTGGTCTCTTTATAACTCCGAACTACAAAGTGGAGAACCAGCGCGAGATCATGCAGCAGCTCGGCATCCTGCTGAATGGGTCTTATCGCGAAAACCTCCTCGAATCCGGCGTGTACAACTATGTGGAAAAATACATCCGCACCATGGGTTCGGCACCCTTTGGTCTCTACATTTACAACTTCGGCCTGGACGCAGACGTTGACACGTATCAGCCCAGCGGCGCCATCAACATGAGCAAGTTCTCCACAATTGAGCTGGAATTCACCACATATCCGCCCCCTCTTGATCCGAAGGCCCAGTCTTACACGATTTGCGACCCCGAAACCGGCATCCCAATCGGTGTGAACAAGCCGCAGTGGCGCATTTATGAATACAACTACGACCTAACCGTGCTGGAAGAGAGATACAACGTATTGACATTCATTGGCGGCAATTGCGCACTCATGTATGCGAGATGATAAGTGTGTGTTGCATTTTGCATTTTGTGTTCAGCATTTTGCATTTTGCATTTTGCATTTAGCGAACACACAAACACTTGTTTGAGAGAAATCACGACAATAATAATATTATAATAATTTAGTATTATAATACTTTGCTTAGTTCAGACCTGAACCCCAAATACAATAACCATGGGTCGTCGCGAAATGAATCTTAAACACGTCAATTCTCTCAAAGGAACGGGCACCAGACCCGAAGACAAAGACACCACGTATTCCCCCACGCCTTTTGTGAACTACCTTTACACCATGGTCCAAATACTGCTCTGGTTGTTTTTGTTTTGTTTCATCACCACAAATAATTATTTGAATGCACAGGGGTTTGATGAAAAAACGGATTATCCGGTCGGCGACACATTGAAGGCACTCATGAAGACCAATTCAACATCGAAACCTAATGTGCCCGAAAGTCCGTATTGCTGTTCCTACGTGGAGTGCAAACAAGTTCCGCTTGACAAATCCGAAAACGTCTCCAAGTTGAGCTGGTGGTTTCAAACCACGCAGGAATCATCGTACCGTTTTGCCGGCATCGCGCTGCATTATTATTTTAAATTTCTACAGGAGTGGTGCATTGGCGGCGTAAATGGCATCCCGTACACTGGATACATCTCTTTTGCCAGGTGGACCATTTTTGGAATACTCACCCTGTTTTCATTCGCGTTGTTGTTGTGCTTTGTGTGGGTCATATTCATTCCCGGATGGTTTGGTGGATTGTTTGCGTTCATGAAGCTGCAGACAAATGACATCAACAAATTCGGGTTGTTTTGTTTGTCGGCATTCTTGACCATTTGCTTTGGGTTGGTTTCCATCTTTCCGGTCATTTATGAATTTTTCTATTTGTTGTATCTCCTTTGGGTGAAACAATTAATCAATTCGGACAAGTATGGGTCTGAATTCTCAAAGCGGATGTCCAACATGGTCATCGTGTTTGTCATTGTTGCGGTCATTGTCGCCATGGTTCAATTGCCGCCGATCAGCGCCGGAATCATTACAACCATTATGTTTTTGACAATGCTGTTCATGAAAAATAAAAGTTTGTATAAATCTGCATAAACGCAACGCGTCAAACAATGTTAATACCCTCAAAACAATGACAACGACAACATCAATGACAACAATGGCAACGCCTTTGCCGATGGTGAGCGTCTGCACACCCACATTCAATCGCCGTCCCTTTGTGCAAGCCATGATCCAGTGTTTTGACCATCAAACTTACCCGCGCGACCGCATGGAGTGGGTCATCATCGATGATGGAACCGACCCAATTGAAGACCTCGTGTCATCGCATCCGTGCGTGCGGTATTTCAAGCTTGATGACAAAGTTTCACTCGGCAAAAAACGGAACATGATGCACAAAAAGGCGCGCGGCGACATCATTGTTTACATGGACGATGACGATTACTACCCGCCGGAGCGCGTTTCACATGCAGTGGAAACGCTGTTGGACCACAGAACCCGGAAAACCGGAATCAAGCTGGCAGGAAGCAGCGAAATGCACATTTATTTCAAATCAGCAAGCCCACGGTTTCCAAGGTCCGAGCCTTTTCCTTTGGAATCTACGACCCCAGACTCCCCGAACCAAGGCCACGCCCTGATGGTGCAGTTTGGACCGTATGGTCCCAATCATGCAACCGCCGCCACATTTGCGTTCTGGAAAGACCTGCTCTCGGAATCCAAGCTTAAATACGATGAGAACGCGTGCGTGGCCGAAGAGCGCGCATTTTTGCATGGATACACGATTCCCATGGCTCAGCTGGACCCCATGAAAGTCATCCTTGTGTTTTCACACGAACACAACACGTTTGACAAGCGCATATTGCTTGCAAACCTCCATCGAAAGGACATAGACCCGAACATGCACGTCAGCACAAAAACCCCCAGCGATTTCATAAAAGAACCCGAACTGTTGCAGTTCTACATGCACGACATTGACGCGGCATTGTGTTCATATGAGCCCGGACACCCTTCCATGAAACCCGATGTGCTTCAACAAATCCGAGAGAAAATGCAAAAACAGCAACAACAGCAACAGCAAGAGAAACAACAGCAACAACGGCATGACGCAATTTTAAAAGCAGTGATAACATTCAAAGCCCCCAATGCCGATAATCGCAGCATGACGGTGGAAGAGCTCATACAAACGGTCCAAAATCAAGCGGATAAACTGGAAAAGATGAGGGAGTTGTGCAATAAAAAAATAAGAGAGAATTCGGACTTGATGTCGACTATTAAGGACCGCGACGAAGTCATCGCCGCTCATTTAGAAACCATCGAACGCCAAAGCGCATTGATTGACCATGATTGCAATTTGATTTAAAAGTTGCAGTCATGACATGATGTCATGTCCAGCGCGTGAGATGGTCAATCATCGTCCATCGTGTCATCCGGCAAAACCTCGCTTGGGCACGTGCATTTGTTCAAGTATCGATGCATACGCTGAATGTCCAATTTCGTGATTTCAAACTCTTCAATTATTTCATTGATTTTTGCATCACATGCATCGACAGTGTCTTCGGTCGTCGTCGTTCCTTTTTCGGTCGTTCCTTCCTTGTTGTCATTTTTCATCGCAAACACATTTAAGAAAAATGCAAACAAATCCTTCTTGTCCATGCCAAATTTTTGGCACATCATTTGAATGAACAGCGTGTTGTTGTATTCGGTGCTGTATTTCGTCAACACCTTGGTGAAGCGCACTTCCGCGGGATTGAATCGCGGGCGCGTTGCAAATTGTTCGTGATACATTTTGTTTGTATGGAACGTTTTAATCAGAGAGCTCATTTCATTGAACTGCCAAATTTGTTTCTGGAACGTGATGCGGTCAATGTAATCCGCCAAGCAAATGTTGTCCAGCGCATCCTTGTAAAATCGAAACGCCTCCATTTGATTCGGCTGTTTCGCCAACACGTCCACCACGTTTTCATGCCACAGCAACCCCACGATGGTGCGGTCCGTCTCATTCATCAGTGCGGAATGCTCCGTCAGCTTGCACGACGAATTTATGAGTTTTTTGACAATCGTTTTGCTGTCTTCATTGTTGGCCTTCGGTTGAAATATGGTTTGAATGAGCGCGCAATTGTGTTTGTCCGATTCTGAACCGGTGGAGTGCTTGTTGAATATGCCGCCAATGGTCTCGATTTTCCGAAGGTCTCCCTGTATGAATCGTGCCACGTTTTTATGCAATGCTGCATTTTCCGTGTTCAGTGCCGATTTAAGAATTACCCCCACCTGCTCCAACGTGGGTGTTTTGAGTTCAAACGTGATGCACACCTTCATTAGTTCCCGGATTTTTTTATCCATGTGATAATTCCCAATGCATATAATTGGATTCATAGTTACGTCTTCCAATCTCTGCTTCTTCGTCTTTTTGGGACGCATGAGTTTAATCAGCGCATTAATGCCGCCCTTGTCGCCGTTGTTCATTCCGTCTATCTCGTCCATGACAATCGCAATGCGCTTCGGCTTTTTTTGAAACATGGAAATCACGCTGTGCTCGCTCATGTTGTGATTGGTTATCAAGTCAATGACCGATTTATTGCGTATGTCGCCCGCATCATAACGAACCATGTCATAATTCAATGCTTTTAACAGTTGCACGACAAATTCGGTTTTCCCAACCCCCGGATTTCCATATATGTAGATTCCGCGCTTTATCATGAAATCAGTTTTTTTTGCATAAAATGTCTCCAATGCAATCCCAATTTCTTTTGCAATCGCTTCTCTCTCCAACACCTGATTGTAATTTATTTGACTTGGAGTTGGATTTGCGGTTGGATTTGGTTCAGGAAGCGCTTGATGTGCTTTCAGTGTTGATTTTTTTTTGACGGCGGCGGCATCAGCCACAGCCACAAGCGTTTCTGTCTCTTTCATTCGGTCCAACTTAAGGCAGGATTGGGTTGGTGAAATATGGTTGATTAAGCCAACGTGGATTAGCATTAAAATCAGGATTGTGTTTAATATTGAATTGCCAATGAATGAATTATTCTCTCAATGAATCATTCCGCGGTCTATTTAGAAATGATGACAATATAAAAATAAAACCATAGTATATATTTTCATTCGGTTTAGTTCGTGCATCAAATGGACGCAACACAGGATTCGGGTTCGTCTTTTAATTTTCAGCGCATTGTGCTCACCATTGCAATAATAATGCTCATTGCGTCAATGATTTTTATCGGGTATTCTCTCTATCAAACGTCGAGCAGTGTGTCGTGGCCTCCAGAAATACCGAAGTGTCCGGATTTCTGGACGGTGGATTCAACCGGAAAATGCACAAAGCCATCCACCACCAACATTCCATGCGAATACAATGGCATACCTGCAGGAACTGAAGGAATGCCGACATGCCCCCCGAGTTGAAAATAATGCAGTTTTAAACACATATAAAAATAATTATATGTGTATAATTCAATAACTTATACACACACCAAATCAACAAATCAACAAATCAACATTGTAGTATTTTAACATGCAGCACCAACAAATTCACGGTTCAACGTATTCATCCAAACCAAGCAACGTGTCGTCGGGGCGCAAGCCGGTCCATTCGAATGGACGCATCAACATTTTAGGCCCAACAGTTGAACAGCAGTTCGCCATGTACGACAAGATTCCGAATTCTAGCGCGTGCTCGTCGTTTCGCGATGCCATGATTGGCAACTGGGAAAACACTGCGCTCAGCGACGCTTTTTTCAGCACAGGAAACATGGAAATCGTGCAGAATGCATTGCGCAACGGCGTGTATGCCATGTCCAAAGGCGCATACTTGATTGGCCCGCAAGACTGCGACAACCTGAAAATGATTATGCGCAGCGTGTTCCTGCAGAGCTCGATGAATTTGGCAACCGACATTCCCGGTCAAATTGGCGCGCTCAATAAGATTGTGGTGGACATGTTCGTGCCGAAGCTCTACAATGAAGCTCGGTCTTACATTCAATATAAGCGAGATGCCAGCACCATGTATAAACCGATTGACCGTCCCATTTACTCCGCCGAAAACGACAAGACGCTGGAACTGCAACCGTGGTTCTGATCACAATATTTTTTCCACAATCAAAAATCCATTTCTCGTGGTTTCTTTTTTGACAATTTTCCAAGATTTGTCAGATTTTATTTCTTCCACAATCAATTTGCATTTGTCCACATTTATATCATCCAACATCAATATCTTGCATCGATTTTTAAGACTTTGAAACTCGTGATAAGTTGTAAATTCACCCCCATCCAACAACACCACATCAAATATGTCCGGAAGATTTTGCCGGTTTAGGAACAACTTGCAATTTTTCATGTTTACAATGTCAACTTCATTCCAATGCTTGTACATGGAATTTGTCAAACATTGTGGAAATATTTCATAAAAATCTTGTGGTTCATCATTCCATATCACTTCATTCAGCACGTGGATTTTATCATTGTTCATGTACAACTTTGCGGCTTGCATGCATTTTTCTTTATTGCATTCAAGACTGTAAAAAACATAATCATCGGTTCTATTCTGAAACCCAACTGAAAAGGCTTTGGTTGAACCCAGCCCATTCCAGGTTCCAATTTCCAAGAAGGTTGTGTAATTAAGATTGGAGGCATATTTTGTAATTTCATTTGCAAATGCATTGTTGCATATTTGGCCTTGACCACGATTCACATGGTCAATGTAATTGCGTTTGTCGTTATTTTCCCACATGGCACTTTTATAACTGTATAAACATGTTTTTTTTTTCATTCTAACGAATCACTCACTCAATTTCCCAATGCGCTGTAAGTCCTTAATGCACGAAATTGAACAATTGATACATTGTGACCCCAATCAGAAAATCGGCCAAAAAAATGCTGACTAAATGCAAGAGCCGCCCATAATGCGAGTGCATGTTCACGCTTTCGGGGAAGCGCGTTTTCCACAACACCTTCAACTCCTCAATTGTTTCATAGAGAGCGAATGCCGCGATGACAATGAGCGCATTCTTCAATGCAATCATCAATAAATGATGCAACGGTTTCATTGTTTCTACTTTTAATTTTTATTTTAGTATGCATTATACAAATAAAATAAAAATTGAAATGATTTCACGGTCGACAATTTGACAAATAGTTTACAACGTCAATGCATAAATGACTTCTCGTTTTGAATTATTTGGCAAATCTGCATTAAAAAACCACGAGTTTGAGAGATATTTGATTTCAAGTGACCCCAACTCAAGCGGGCCCATCATCACACTGGACAGCACGCGCGCTTATGTCATTACACTGCCTCTTTCCTACTTTGTTTCAAAAAAGAGGAAAGGCATCGCAAAAAGAATCATGGGCAAGGCGGATGCCATGCCATTTGAAAGTTTCCGCATCATCAATGTGCAGCATCGTGGAGGCAATGCACATTGCCTTGTGTTGATTAAAAGCCGCGCAATCGACTCCAACCCCCACAATATTGCCATATTTGACGCCAATGGCCACAACAAGTTCTGCAGCATTTGCATTGTGGATGACCACGCCCATGCCAACGACGACACACCCATGAAAGTTGTCACCAAAGCTTACACCACAATTTCTCCCAAGTTCAACATAAACTACGGTTCAAGAACACACAATCCGGGATACTGCGGAATTTATGGCTTCATCTGCATCATCACGTTTCGCCATTATCGAAGCAAAACTGGCAAACTTTGGCTCACCAAATGGAATAAACTGCTTGCATACATGAGCAAGTGCATTGATATAACCACCGGCTCATTTGGCGTGCAACTCGCCGCCAATGTCCAGGAAATCATTGCAACGAATTCCATTCATTCATCAGCCGAACAAGAAATTTCGGAACTCATCCATGCATGCACTCGGGTCACACATGAACCAAGTGTTTCGGTTGTTATTTGAAATCATGAAATCACAAAAGGAGAGAAAGACCACTGTTTATAATCAAAACTCAATAAAAATATTTTTATTTAATTTATCTCAAACTTCAAATCAGTCAAACCATTCCATCATGCACATTTCATGATGCATCCGCATTTAGGCTTTATAGGCCTCATTTGGATTTGACAATCTTCTTCACGGTTGTCTTTGCACCTCCTTTTGCGACCGTTGTCGATGCACTGGCAGTCACCCGTTTCTCCTCCTGTTTCACGTATTCGGCGCGCAGCTCCGCCAAATCGGCCAGCCACAGCTGTTCGATGCTGGTGCCTTGCAACGCAGCATGCTGTGCTTCCCTCTGCTCCTTCTCCTTCAGCAGCTTCTGCACGTTCTCCTCGCTCACGCTGTCCATCGGCAGCTTCAACAAATACTTGTATTGCTCGTCGCCTTCCACGTGGTCGTAGCCCTTGGACTGCAGCATGGCCATCAACTCATCCCCGCGCTTGCGCCTCAAGTCGATGCTGCCGTCCAGCAGTTCCTGGATGTAGCGCGCCTTGTTGCTGAGAACTCGAAGTTCCGCCGCCATGGCCGCCAGCTGGTGCGTCTTGCGCTTCCCATACAGGGCCAGGCGTGTCCCATAGTAATCCTGCACAATGTCGCGCACGTTGCCGTACTTCTTCAACTGGTCCTGGCTGTCAAACAGGTGCATGTTGCTCGTGGATTCCGTCGTGTAAAGCTTCAACAGCTTTTCGAGTGCAGTGCAGGTCCCGTGGTCCACGACTGCGGTAAGTGCTCCAAAGTCCGCCGTGGCCGGAAACGTCACCGTGAAATCCACCACCGTGTCCGTGCTCATGTCTGCATAGTCTTTAATCGTGTTTGACTCAATCAACGTTTCCAGGTGCTTCTTGAAATCCTCCGTCCAGTAGCCAACCGGCAGTTCCGTCACGTGCGCCTGTTTCTTGGCGGCGTCCACGGTGTGCAGCCCTTTAACCAGGAATTTTGTTGGTGCTGTTGCCGATGATGATGCAATCGGCGTAATTGACCCCTTGAACCCGCGGTAATACGGCTCAATTGGGCCCCATTCCGCCTCAGGCTTTTTCAGCAGCATGGATTGAATGTGGTCAATGATTTGCAGCGGGTTGTGGCACATGATGTCCGTGCTGAACCCCGTGCCAATGCCTTTCGTTCCGTTGACCAGAATCATGGGCACAATCGGCGCGTAAAATGTGGGCTCCACCATCTGGCCGTCGTCGTCCAGATACTCCAAGACGGCGTCGTCTTCCGCGCGGTAAATGAGCCGCGTGATTGGGTTCAGCTGCGTGAAGATGTATCTTTCACTCGCTGAATCTTTTCCTCCGGCTAACCTGCAACCAAACTGACCATTGGGCTCAAACAGGTTGATGTTGTTGCTGCCGACGAAGTTCTGCGCCATGCCGACAATGGCCGCATTCAGGCTGGCCTCGCCGTGGTGGTAGCCGGAGTGCTCCGACACGTAGCCGCTGAACTGCGCCACCTTGATTTCTGTCTTGAGCCCGCCCTTCTTGAAGGCCGCAAACAAGATTTTGCGCAGCGAGATTTTCAGCCCGTCCATGCCGTTTGCAATCGAGCGCTGGTTGTCGTAGATGGAGAAGTGTTTCATCTCGCGCGTCATGAAATCCTCATACGACACCTGCTTGTGGCTGGTGTCCAGATGGTCGGCGCGGTTATACGTGGATAGCCACTCCTTGCGGTCATCGGCGCGCTTCTTGTTGAACACGAGGTCGATTGCGTTGTCGCTTGGTTCGCCCGTGTGCGCGAAATCCACAATCTTCTTGTGCTCGAAATACTCGCGGAATTCGCGCCCCGTGCTGGTGCCCAGACCCTTGTAGTACTTGATGTTCCAGGTGCTGACGTCAATTGCAGACCCTGCAGCCGCTCCGCTTGTTCCGCTTTTCCACGCCTCAAACTCGCCCTCGTTATAGAATAAGCGCTCCTGGTTGCCTTTGCGCGCCTTCAGAATCGGCGTGTTCATGAACCCGATGAACCCCGGGATGTGCGTCAGCGACGGCCACTCGCTCTGAAACAGGTTGATGCCGAGACCCTTGATGTGCGACCCGTCCAAATCCTGGTCCGTCATGAACAGCACCTTGCCGTATCGCAGCCGCTTGGCCACATCCTCTGCCGTGTATTGGCGCCCGTTCTCCAGTCCCAGGATGCGCTTGATTTCCGCGATTTCCGTGTTTTCCGCAATGCGCTTGACCGCCTCGCCGCGCACGTTCATGAACTTGCCCTTCACAGGATACACGCCAATGGTGTTGCGGTCCTCCTTGCTCAAGCCCGACACAATGCCCGCCTTGGCCGAATCTCCCTCGCAAAAGATGATGGTGCACTGGCCCGACTTCTCCGTGCCCGCGAAATTGGCGTCAATGAGTTTGGGGATGCCGCGAATCGTGCGCGTCTTGGCGCCGTCCGTCTTCTTCGCCGCCTTGGCTTCCTTCACCTCTGTCAAAGCGCAGGCCGCATCCATGACACCCATCTTCGCGACTTTTTCCACGAACTCGTCGCTCACGGTGCAGGCCGACCCGAAGTTCGCGCTCGTCGTCGTCAGCTCGTCCTTCGTCTGGCTGGAAAATGCGGGATTCTCCACGTCGCAGCGCAAGAACAGGGTCAGCTGCTCCTTGATGGTCGCCGGCTTCACGTCCACTTTTTTCTTGGTCTTGATATACACCGCCAGCTTTCGCAGCAGCTGGCCCATGACGTATTCCACGTGCTTGCCACCTTTCGACGTGCAAATGCCGTTCACGAATGACACGTGCGCAAACTCGTCCGTGTTGGTCAGGCACACGGCGTATTCCCAGCGCTCGTTTGGCGCCTCATACACACGCTTAACCTCAGGGCGAATGTAGAGGCCAATGTACTGCTTGAAGTCCTTGACTGGCACAACCGCGCCATTGTATTTCACTCGAATGCTGCGGTCGGTCACGGCGGCAATGTCATGGACGCGCTTCGCGAATAACGCAGTCATCTCAGGAGTGAGTCCTGCAATGCCGAGACGCGAATAATCGGGACGAAACGAGATGCGCGTGTACGGCTTCTTACTAGTGCATTTGGTGATTTTTGGCGGGCAAATCTCGGTAAGATTCGCCTTGAATTCTTGGGCATACTTCAGGCCGCGCACGTGGTCCACAGTTTCCACGGAGCCCCAGGTCGACCACACAAGAACGAGCTTGAATCCAAATCCGTTCTTCCCACCGACGATTTTTTCCTTCTTGTCTTCTGCATAGTTTGTGGAAGTGCGCAAGTGCCCGAAAATCATCTCGGGAATCCACATTTTGTGCTCGGGGTGCTGTGCAATGTCAATGCCGTTGCCGTCGTTGGTCATGGTGATTGTGCCCGTCGCGGCGTCCACTTCCACTTCAATGGACGTCACGGGGAGCGCATCGGGCTTGCCGTCCTTGATTGCCTGCGCCTGGCGAATGACGTGGTCGCGCATATTCACCAAGCCCTCGTCCACCAGCTTGTAGAGCGCAGGAATGTGCGTGAACGTCGCCAAGCTGATGCTTGTCGCCCCGCCTTCTTTCTCATCAGTTGTGGTCGTGTATTCGGTGCATTCCGTGAGTTGGATGGAACCAATGTAGGTGTCGGGCTTCTTGAGAATGTGCTCCAAGTCCGTCATTTTCTGATACTTGCTGGATAAATCGGTTGCCATTTTCACTGAAATAAAGGGATACATGACATCCATTTATTCGCTTTAAGTTCCTTCAATTTTTTGTTTTATTGTTGATTTTTGACATGTGATGAGTGAGTTTTTTGTGTGTTATGGCTTATTTTCTTTGCACGCTTCTTTGCTCCCTTTGCTCCCTTTGCTCCCTTTGCACGCTTCTTTGCAGTTTTCGTTTGCCTCCCGTGACTTCTCTTCCTATTCCCGCCCCATAATTCTTCATCCTCACTCACGTCGGTGAAGTCTCCCGCGCGCGGACTGTCATGCGCGGCGGCATTTTTTTCATCCTCGCCTTCAAACCCGCGACATGATGCAACAATGACAAGGGCACCTTGCAACACATTTGGTTGTTTGATTTCAAGTTGGCGCAAGAGATAAGATAGTTTAATTCGCTGCGTTCTAGGATTTGATGCTCGGTCTATCACAAACGATGGATTTGCGTATCCGTACACATTCTTTCCGTTTGTTTGACCATCCACCCGAACCTCCCTTTCGGTCTTGGCAATTCCAATGTTACTCAACAATGCCGGGTTTGAAAACAAGTTGCATCCACGTTCAATCTCGCCATTTGGCGTTGTATTGAGCAAACTAGTGATATTGTCAGGGCTGATGAGGTAGACTCCACTTGCTTCGACTGTGTCAAACCCTTTTCCTGGTTGAAACAAAAACATATTGCTTGTTTCACTGTCTTGTTCATGAAAACTCAAATTAAGGTTGTGAAAAAAACCAGTTAAGCCAGATGGCGGTTCCTGAACCCGGTTCAGTTTTTTTAACATTGTTGCAATTGTTGGCAATGAAAATTGTGGGTGTGGTTGCACTCTTAGACCAGTGCAAAATCGTCGCAAAACATCATAAAAAAGCCCATACAGACCAACCAAGTCGCCATAACTTGCAGTGAAAAGAACATCGACCGGCGGACGAAACACTGGCAACGCACTGCAACCTGCGTTGACATCCTCGCAAACGGTGGAATGGCCTGCTATAAATAATATTTTATTGTATTGTTTATCTGGAAAAACTTGAGGAACGGCGCTTCTTTTAGGCTCCCGACGACTATCAAATTTTCGAGAACCGGTATTCAAGTCATGAAAATTAAAATTAAAATAATATTGGTCTGACATTGTCAGGGGTGTATTTATTAATGTTTTATTTATATTACACATTTTAATATATAACACAAAATGTCGGGCTACAATTATTACTCCTTGAAAAAGTGCCGGTGCTATCAGCCAATTAATAAGAAGTTGATTGAAACGGGCAGCGGCGGCGAAGTCATTCCCATTGTGGTCAATTTCAAAGTGTTTAGCACAATCATCCGAACCGCCACGGCCCAACGCAACGATTGTTTTACGCAGGCCAATAGACCGACCAATGTTTACAAGAGCTGGACGGGCGCACCGGCGGGATACGGACAGCCTATAAGGAATCAATTCAATTGATTTTACTGAACATTGCTAAACATTTTATAATCCAATTCAGCAATGATTTTTTTCTTCCGTTAAAATATAATACACCAATCAAATTCAATGGGAAGAAACCACACGCGTTCGGAGGACGGCCTTTATCACATCCACGGCAAGAAGTACGAATTCATTCGCGGCTCTCGTGCCCAGGTGTTTCACGGCACCGCGTACAAGACCGACGGCACCCCCGGTCTCACCAAGGAGAAGCTGCTCATGAACAAGTACGGCCGCATTGTCAGCGCCAAGAAGCACGCAACCGCCAAGCGAGAGAAGCGTTTAGCAAAGCACGGCTGGACCGCCAAGAAGGGCAAGTTCGGCGCCGTTCGCATCTCCGACCTTAAGAAGAGTCGTAAGCACAGGAAGCATTAATCGCATTCAACAATGCACCACGAATGCACTTTTGTAAAAATGAATAAATCATGTTGATTCATTTTTTTGAATACATCTAGGCCCTGCGGGTGCGCGCATGCTTACGCTTTTTATTGAACGCCTTGTGCGTGGCGCGTCGCTTCCCTTTACTGACACGTCGTCGTGTCATTGCATTCCTCTTGCAGACCCGTTTGTGTTTCCTTGTGGCACCGCCTTTTAAACTCGTGGTCCTGTTCCATTCCAGTATGATGCGCCCAATGGCTTCATTAACGGCATTATCATACTTATTGGGGCGATTGATGATTTCTGCCACCGTCGGTTCTAATTCTTGTTGAATCACACTCCTCACAAATGCTGGCAACGTCTCCATCGATTTAGTGTCGTATATTTGGAGAACATAGGATGCTTTGGGCTGAGCGCCGCCATCACGAGTGATGATTTTTCTAAGAGGACCCAATAACATGCGAGTGAATGCTCGTTTATCTTTGCCCTTGACACTTTTGAACATGGCATCATGTCCTTTTACTTGATTGAGAAGAGTGAACAATCTGAGCATTTCGGGCGACCTAACAATCATGTTTGAAAATCCCACTTCAAAATAGGTCTGGTCCTGTGTTTTATCAATGATTTGACCCATTTTCTCTCGAAATGCTTGTTCCACTTTTGGAATGAATGGCAATTCTTGAAACACATTGTCTAACCAGACCTTAAACGCACGATTGATGAAGTTTTGTTCAGCGTCGCGCTTTGATGATACACGGATATACGTGCCATGAAGGGCCACCATGTGTCGGCCCATGCTGAATGGATACTTCATTTGCTCATTATGTCTGTCTTCAAAAAACTCGATTGTCTTCCGTCCAGTTTCTTTGCGGAATGTTGCGGGAATTTTATTTTGCAACGGGTCCGGAATGAGCACAAATTTTCGTCCGATGCTGCGCAGCAATGTCAAAAAGACGGCACGGTCATCATTCAGAACTTCTGCGGTCGCAGCGTGCACCGCCGCAAGGTTGCCCTGTTCCAAGTAATACTTTTCATTCAATGCACTCATCATGACCCGGAGTTCTTTGATTTCACGAATCAGCCCTTCTTTGTGTTCCAAAAATGCGGCATCCTTTTTTCGAAGCAGCTCCAGCAAATAAATCTCGATGAACACGCGCAACCGTGCAAAGTCTTTCGGGTTTTTGCGCGCCATGAAAATGCGAATGAACAGCGCCTTGTCCTCGTTGCAAAAAATGCAGACCAGGTCCAGCATTGTGGTTTTCATGGAAACCATGTTGTCCACATTGGCGGCGTACTGGCTTGTCAACAACGCTCTAAGGTCTGGCATCTCTTCTCGAGCGTCCAAATAGAGAGATTCATACAACACCAAAAAATCATCAATGTCCTTTTTGACCAAATCAATCGGCTGAGTGTAGTATCCATCCACAGTGCATAAATCGCCACACAGCATTGACGAAAGTTGAGAAAAACACTTGGTTTCTTGTGTCACAAGTTGCACTTTCGGATTTTTTTTCAACTTTTTGCTAATCAACTTGGTGTTTGCGTCATCGTTATTATTGCCATACATGAACAAGTCAATGTTGGCATCTGATTGGGGGGAAAGCTTGAATTGAAGGTGAGTGACTTGCGTTTGTTCTACGCCATACTTCCTTGGACGCTCATAAAAATTGGCATAGAGAATCATAATGTAGAGAGAAAACAACATCAAAAATTGGCGCGAGACGTCGCCAAAAACAAAGCAGTCGATGTCGTTCATTGGGATTCCGGCGCAGCCCTTTTCAAGGGCACCCAAATCCAACCCAGACTCTGTAATGACACTTGTAAATTTATCTGCACGCAGGCCCCTGACAAAGTCGGCGATGTAATACGACACCGCTGCACCGCCAGCCGCCACAATGTTTGCATTGCGGCCCATTGCATCATTTACCGCCGTCAGAGCAGCCACAATAATGTCGGTTCGGGTCATTGGATGAGATGGTTGCGGTCTTGGCGGAACTGGCTCGCCAAACCCGGGTGCTTCGCCCAATTCATCATCCGCTTGGACGACAACCGCCCGTTCAGTTGGAACATTTGGAAGCATGATTGGCCCTTGTTTTTGTGGATTGCGCGTCGCCCGATGCACAACGTCCCCAAAGTATTGGACATATTGTCCGCTTGGAAACATGTCCGAAAACCGATTGCCATCCGGTGTCATGACACTGGGATTTTGAATGATTGCAATGAGCAGTGCCTTTGTGATGAGAGATTTCACGTATGGATTGTTGGCAATAATTAAGTCGAATAATTGTTCGCGCTCTGCTGCAATGACCTCATTCGGATTCGGATTTGGGTCTTTGAACTTCGAAACAATCGTTTCGTTTATGATGTGAGCAATCAGGACATTTACTTCGTCATAAGGGTCGGGCTTTGTTGCATGCAGCAATAGCTCGAGCATGAGGTCCGCGCGACTGCATGTTGCAATGGTTTTCAAATTGTGCGTCAGCGGAGACGCGAGGACGTTTTGAGTTGATTGTGCGGAATCGAATTTTGTGTTGTCAAACACGTCCTGCAGCACGTAAACCGTAAACACGGGAACATTGAACACGTCTCCAATCTTTAATACGAGAGAAACCTGGGTTCCAATGTCGCCAATTTTAGCTTGGTCAACCGTTAGTTTGTATAGTTTTTTGCGAAGACGTGCATCTTCTGCAAGTTTGTTTAGTTGTGTGGACACACTTGCTGCCACCAGTTCAGCATTCGGACCATTTGTGGAAACCAGCAGCTTGCAATGGTCCACAAAATCAGCTAGACGTCCGATGTCGGGATTGAACCGCACACCATTTGCTTTTATGGCGGCAATGTCCACAATGGCATCATGCATGATTTGGCATGCACCTTCGATTTGGTTAAATGCTTGCAGTCCATATTCCACTTCCTCTCTTATGCCAACGATTTGCTCTTTCGTTTTGCCTTCAAACAGATTCATGGATGACAATTCTTGATACAATTTCGCCATTGGACTGATGGCTTCTTCTGGAATCACATCTTCCACCACTGGTTGAGGTGCCGGTTCCACCACTGCCGCTTCCACTGCTTCCACTGCTTCTTCTTCTTCTTTTACTGCAGACGCTGGCACATCTACTGCTGCTGACGCTGGCACATCTACTGCTGCTGACGCTGGCACATCTACTGCTGCTGACGCTGGCACATCTGCTGCTGCTGACGCTGGCACATCTGCTGCTGCTGCTTCTTGAATATCTGCCGCGTCCGCCACTGCTGCTTCTTGAATGTCTGCCGCGTCCGCCACTGCTGCTTCTTGAATGTCTGCCGCGTCCGCCACTGCTGCTTCTTGAATGTCTGCCGCGTCCGCCACTGTTGCCGCTTCTTGAATATCTGCTTTCACCACAGGTTCTGATGGAGGCGTTGGAGGCACAGCGTCGGACATGTTCAACCTAAATCAAATGACAAACTACAACTATGCAATAACTTATATTATATCTCTAAAATTTATTCTCGTTGTATACTTTCTCAAAATACTTTTTGCTGACATTCAATGTGTTGGAGTTGTTCTTGTGTTTAAGCCGCTGTTGTTGGCAGTAGAATTCGTATGCCTTGTAAGACGTGGGTTGCGCAGTAGTTGAAGCCGCATGTTCATGCATGGCGGCCAGCACATCTCCTCGCTTGTTCCACAGCGTGCAATTGGTGTGCATCAAGTACTTGTCGTTTTCAATCACCACGTCGGGATAAAAGTGTCGAATGAGCCCCAAAAATGCGGCATCCGTGTGGTTGTGGCTCTGCAGTTGCGGACACGGTTGCGGCAATTGCTGCAACAAGTGGTGGTGATACTGCTTAAACAACGCGGTCATTTCGTCGATTTCCAACTCGTCCTCCTCGTTTGGATTCACGATGATGGTCTGCGTCCAAAAATCTTTAAACCGCGCCACCAGCGGCAGGTGCTTGCTTGTCAACTGCAAAAACGAATCCGCGGCTTCGGAATAACCGGACAGCCGTTGCATCAGTCGCGCCTTGAGTGAATGCGTGAAAAACACGTTCGGAATTCTCTCTTCGTCAATGAACACCTTCCACAAATACATCATGTTCTTCCACGAAATGCTCATGTTGCTTTGCGGGGATGGCTCCGTGCATGTCGCCACAAATTTGGCAATGAGGTCGTCTTCGGGGTGTTCCTTCAAATACAACACGCGATGATACGTGGCCGTGTCCTTGCACTGCACATTCAAAAACCGTTCGGCGTTTTCATACCGCTGCGAATAGTGTGCCGCAACGCAAAAAATGTCAATCAGTCGGTGTTTAAACGGCGCCGAAAATGGGTCAATGGCTGCATCGTTCATGTCCATCAAACGGCACTCGCTGAATGCATACTCGTAGAATTTGAATTTGAACGCCGACAGCAACGACGTGCCGAACAGCGTGCTGCACTCTTGGCTGAGTCCCTTTATGAACTGCCGCGACTTTGGATTTGCAATGTAAATGGGTTCCACGCCGGATTTAGACGACGTCGAATCATCGATTGTAACGGTCTTCTTTAATATCACGTCGCCGATGACCGTGAGAAAATATTTGGCACAGTCCCGCGTGCGAAACAGGGATGGACACAGCATGTTCAGCGTGCGTTGGATGGTTTGCGATTCCGGAATGGATGAAAGCAAGTTCCTGTCCTTGATGCGGCGCAGCACCTGGTTCTTGATTTTGTATTTCCACGGCATGAGTTCGCGGTTGCCGCTGATTTGTGTCAGAATGGGGTGCAGTATATCGTCTTCGTTGATGACGCTGTAGTTGCACTCTGCGTCCGGGTCATACACGAAAAACAGCTCCACATTAGAATTGTAATGGTACTGAGGAGACTCGTTCAAAAACTGCTCGATGAACTCATCTGACGCGGTTATCAACATTTGCTTGCGTTGCGCCTTGTCATCGCGTGCCTGAACGGCGGCATCCATTGCCGCGGGCAGTTGGTTGATGTGCGCGGTCAGTTTTCCCATCATGAAGTCATCGTCTGCGTATTTATCGCCCAGCTCTTTCACCAAGTGTAGCAAATCTTCCATCAAACGATTAAATGAGTGAATACTTGTGCACAATGACAAATGTTTAAATCATTGTCATTCGATTCGTTTTATAATGTTTTGTTTAGTTAATATATAAACAATAATAATACGAAATGTCAAATATGTCAAACATGTCGGACGAAGACCTTCGCGCTTTTCTTGCAGATTATGAAGCCGATATTGAAGATGATGCTAAACCAAAACAACAATTGACAGATGCTCAAATTGAGGCTCAAATGGCCGAACTTGAAAACGAATACTATGAAACACATCCCACCACACCCAGAATCGAGAGTTTTGATGATGTGGTGAAGAGGTATATGGGTAAAGCTGGAAAAACTAGACGCCATAAGCGAAGCAACCATAAGAAGCGCACTTATAGGAAGAAGAGCGTGAATAAGAAGAAGCGCACTTATAGGAAGAAGAGCGTGAATAAGAAGAAGCGCGCGAACCGCACCACTCGTCGTCGTAACCATTAAACATTAAACACTTTGTTTCATGAAATGCATGGACCATTCCATTGCATGAAATCATATATAAGAAAATATTGGTATGGGTTCTAGGTTCTGGGTTACAAGTTGATGTGTTTCCGGGTTTTGCCATTGTGGTGGAATGCCCGGCGCGTCTTTTTATGCGCATGTGCTTCATTCAAGCCGAACAGCGTCCACGGCTGCGACGGGCGGTCATGCAGGTACGGGCGATACGTGTTCCAAATCATGTTGCGGTCGCAAAACGCGTCTTTGAAAAATCCGGTCCCGCATGAGCTGCCCCAGCGCCCCCACAGCTGCATGCGCTTGGCCGTCTCGGTGTCAATCGCCGTGCCGTCCACCGCCCCGCGCGGCTGAAACGGTTTCGGGCGGTCGGCCTGCGACATGAACTCGCGCGCGTCCAGGTCGTAGTGCGAGCACGTGGTGCGCGAACAGGGATTGATCTTGTTCAAATACACGTCGTAATGGTCGCCGATGAGCCGCATGGCCGTGTCGACATCCAGTCGGCCCTTGTGTTCCTCCATCATTTGCTGCAGGCGCACACGGCGCGAGCCCTGGTGCCGGCGAATGTCGTCCCATCCCGTGTTGGACGACTCCAGGTTGCGAATGCGCGGGTCAAACGCGACATTGAACCCAATGAAGAAGCCGTTCTTGGTGCGCTGCACATCCACATACTTGAGTCCCAGCTCCAGCCGCATGATTTCATTGGTGCGCGTGTCGCCAAACAACCACGCGTTCGCGTAATCCCCCGAATTTCTCTCGGTCAGCATTTTAACATAGTCGTCCATGGAATTGCCGTACTGCATGGCCCGTCGGATGCGGCAGCACACCGGGTCCTTGTTTTCGTATGCATGAAACCCGCCCATCGTGGTCTCCGTTCCAAACAGCCCGCGGCTGGTGACAAACATGTCGGTGCCCGAATGAATGCCGCCGGGGAACGACTGCATGAGGATGCGGTGCCCGCTGCTCGGGCGCAGGTCCATGATGACGCGCGAATACTGCCCGTTGATGTAGTTGTCGAACGAGTTGTGCGCGCACACAATCTTGCCGTCCTTTGTGTAGTCGCCCACTGCAATGAAGGCGCTGCATCGGTCCTGGGCACCGCCGCCTTCCAGCCCACCGCTCGCCTTTTTATTGACGACGCCTTCCACAAAATCGGCATAAATGGGCTTCGATTTCAAGTGCTGGTTGTGCGGCTCGTTCAGCACGTCGGACAAGTGAGAGAACATGTAGTCAAAACTGACAAAGCAGTTCCAAAACACAATCTTGCGCAGCGGCTGCTTGGAGCCCTCGGCAATGCCGCGCATCTCTTCATAGAACTCCGGAAAGTGCGCCTCAATCTGCGGGCGAAAGAAGTCATCCGCCACTTCGCAGAAGAACGCAAACGTGCGGCCGTATTCTTCATACAAGAAAAACTCCAACATCTCCATGATTTGAACCAACTCCGGGGCGACTAAATGTCCGTGCGCGTAGCCGCGCTTATATGGCTCCCCGTAAATGGAGAGATAAATCCAGCCATTGATGTCTCTGCGAGCACCATTTAATTTCATATTAACCAATGATTTATATAACATTTGCATATATTATAAATTATAATGCATGCAATTGACCCATTGAAATTTTAAAATACTCTTATGACAGATACTTCTTTGGTTTGATACTTGAACAATTTCACCGGATTGTATTTTTTTAATGGAAAAAAATCACAACTCAATTGTCTAAAATCTCCATTTTGAATGTTTGTATTGTGGTGGGTTTGATTGCAACAATTGCATATCAAAATGTATTTGAACTTTTTGCTTTCAATCAAATAATCTAGAAATGTGTAAATGTTGTCCAAAGACCAATGCTGTATTACATCTTTCAAAATGCACATGTCTCCGTTTGCAATTTTTTCTTTGTTGTTGCAAAAATCCAAATGCACAAACGAATATTTTGGCAATGAGTGTTGAGTTAAATTGTATTCTATTACTTTTTGATATGCGTCGTATCCAGTGTACATAACATCTAAATCATCGTATATTAATTTTCCACATCTAAAATCTCCACAACCTAAATCAACAATCGTTTTGACATTAGTGTGAGTTATAAATTTTTTCAAAAAAGGAATATAACTGTTTTTATTAAAATTTACACTGCTTCCATTGCCACTGCTACCACTGTATTCGGCAGCATTATTATTTCCCCATAAATTGGTTTCATACACATTTGTAAAACATTGTTCCATTGTGATTGGGGCGATTGGGGCGATTGGGGCGATTGGAACAGTCTGAGTGGGGGCGGCGGGGTCAGTAACAAGGCGTAACCGAAACATTTGGGGTATATGTAAATGCCTAAAGAGTGTGTATTATTGTGAATATATGTGCATATTTATTATAAATTTCAAATTTTAACTATTTAAATGTGTAAGAAAATACTAAATGACAATGAAATGAGTTAAAATAACGATAATATTAAGATGCATGATACTAAACCGCCTCTCATGAGCAGCATTCTTTATTATAGCAATTTTTGCGATAAGTCGAAATCTCTCTTGCAGCGACTGGCCAAGAGCAAAATTAAGGAAGGTATTCACTATATGTGCATCGACAAGCGCGTCAAAGGCGAAACCGGTGCTTGGTACATTGTCATGGAGGACGGACAGCAAATCATTCTGCCGCCGCACGTGAACAGAGTGCCGGCCCTGTTGCTGCTGAATCAGAACCACGCGGTGCTTTACGGCGACCAAATCACGAACCACTTGAAGCCGATGGACGTGCAGCAAAACAACATTGCGACGGGGTTCAATGGCGAGCCGTCACCGTTTTCCACTTCCAGCGAGTTCATGGGCGGGTTTGGGGTGGTGTCTGACAATTACAGCTTTCTGGACCAGAGCAGCGACGACCTTTCGGCAAAGGGGAGCGGTGGCCTGCGCCAGCTTTACAACTACGCAACCATTGACTTCAATCAAAGCATCGAATGTCCGGCCATTGAGGAGAAACAGGCGCGCATTGGACCCGATGTCACACTTGAAAAGCTGGAAAAGGAGAGAAATGCGCAAATCATGCAGGCGCATCAACAAGGGCAGCAAGGGCAGCAATGGCAACAAGGGCAGCAAGGAATGCGCCGTTGAAACCATGACCCCGTGACCGACAATCCAAATTTAAATTATGAGAGAAATGCATTTAAAATAATATTATGAATGAATAATATTATCTCCATTTTCTCTCAATGTCGGATAAATCAATCGTGTTAAAGGCCTTCTTGAGTCAATTCACCGACTTTGTGGAGGACATCCAGAGCGTGTTTCCGGACAATGCGGACATTGATTCTGCAAAGACTGCGCTGTTTCTGCTCAAAAAAACAAACCCGCGCATATTGCTCAACACCTGGATCACCTTTATTGCCGAACCGTATGGCGCGCAAATTGAGCAGGGAGACATTGGCTTCTTTTTAGAGAAGGATTACACGCAGGATTTAGAATACATGGGGAACGCGGTCATGCAAAAGGTGGACACATTTCGCAAACCGGTGAGAGAGATGGGACCCGAAAATCAGACCAAAACCATGAAATACATTCAGAATCTGACAAAACTGGCCACACTTCATGGCGAAGTGCAGTAGCGTGATTTTTTTATTGCACAACATATATAATAGTTGGATGATGAACAAAACTAAGACCAACCGGCGAAAGCGCGTTAAACATTCTCGTTCCCATAGAAGAACGGGCGGCTCTGGAAAAGCTGGAAAATCCAGCGTCGTCGCAAAAAAGGACATGGGCATAACAAAGACATACCGAAATGGTGTCGTGTTCACGGGTCGTTATGTGGGAGACAGAGACGACCGTTTAGTAGGGACATTGAAGCGCCCGGATGGTTCATTTTATGAGGGCGAGTTATTTGTTGATTCACATGACCGTCCATTTATGGATGGACATGGAAAGAACACGTATGCGGATGGTCACGTTATATCTACGTACGAGGGTCAGTTTAGACTGGGCAAAAAACATGGCCACGGCATTGAAACATCAAAAGATGAAGGTGTGTATGTGGGTGACTTCAAAGATGACCGGGCAGATGGATATGGCCGTTTCATAAGGCCGGACGGAACCTTCATCGAAGGCCCTGTGATAGAACAAAAAGATAAAGTGCTCCTTTTTTTGGAAGAGCCGATGCCTCCATTAGAGATAGTGCCCGGGATTTATGGAACTGATGAGCATGCATTTCTGTCGCACGAAAGAGATATGTCAGAAAAACGTTACGCCATTGCAAAAATAGTAGACGCCAATCAATTTAAAAAGGCCATAGATGCAGCAAGAAGTGGTTAGATGTAAAAATGATAATAATGATAATAAAAATAAAAATAATTTTGCATTTGTATTTTTATTTAGCATGAACGCGAACGTGAAATTTTGTCATAACGTTTAGTATTTGCATTGTCCGTCGCCATAGAACATGTCGCGAGTGGTTGCACCGCCGCGCACCCAGCCATCGGATGCCACGCCTTCCACCAAGTTGGCGGGATTCGTGATGGTGGATGCAATGGACGGAATGAGGGGATAGTTGGTGGACATGGTCTGCTCGGACAGAAGGTTGATGCTGCGCTTGTTGGTCATGTAATCGCCCTGCTGCAGCTGGGACTCCAAATACGGGTTGGACTGCCCGCGGCCCAGGAACGGCACGGTTGCAAAGGGACGCTGAAACAGGCTGATTCGGCAACGGGGATGAGTGAGCGCGCTGCCACCGATGAGGAGCTGCGAATTGGTGTCGATGTTGCACCCTCCGGCGCCGACTTGGTGCCCGCCGGTGAAGTTGATGTTGGGCTGACTTGTGGCAAACTCGATGGGGCGCTTCATGGTGCAGTCATCCGAAAAGAAGTTCTGCAGCATGTAGTTGGACGCTTCCACGTTTTGGATGCCGCGTTGTCCTAAACTGCAACCGTCCTCGCCAATGCGCGAGAGATTATCAAAAGCGTAGTCTTTGACATACGCCGACATGACCTGATTGTCAACCATTGTGGTGTGATTGTGATATATTTGTGATATATTTGTGATATATTTAATAAATATATTTTATTAATTATAGATTGTGCATTATTTGCATTATTGCGCGCCGGTGATGGAACCAAGCACCGGATTGGCTCGGGCGCATGCCATCATGTTGCCCTCCTTGCACGAAATCATGGCGCCGTAGCAGTATTCCGCGAATGCGTGCTGGTCGTTGGGGATTTTGGTGTTCGGAGTTGCAAAATAGTTGCGCATGGAATTGCTGAATTCGTAGTTGTCGCCTAAATCACGGAACAGACGGTCTTCCAAGTTGGGATTGCCCCCTAAATCTTCCACCACAAATTGCTGTGCGGAGTCGTTGATTGCGCGCTCCACTTTCGGGTTGAAAGCGGGCTCCGCCGCCGGACGGTTGGGCCGGTCCGCAATGTCGGTCAGCAGCACATTCATGAGCGGGTCTTGCGGTGTGGGGGCTTGAAATGTGAGCCCCGACGGGGACGAAGCCGCGGCAACCTTCATGACGCGTCGTCGCCCGGTGTTGTAGTTTGCATATTTCGAAAACCCCTCTTTGGATTTGTTCTTGTCTGACGGCGTGGTCGCTGCACTAACGTACAACAATGCAATCATGGCTAAAGAAATTGCACCGAGTAGAATTATTTTATATGACAGTGTCAGCAAATAGCCTAAAATTGTCAGCAATATGAACATTCGACTAATGGCATTCAGCCTAGATTCACGATTCATGCCGGACATGGGAACAATCTCCGTGATGCCTGCATTATTAAACAACACGGTGGGTTCATTCAACCAAAATGCAGTCATTTGAATGTGTTTCTATTTTATGTAATGCTTATGCGTATATATAAATGAAACTATTATTTATATTTACTGATAGATTCTTTATTTAATCATTCTTCATTTCTTGTTCTTATTTTTCTTTTTTTTCACGCTGCCGCCATCTGCTTCTTCGGGCGAGGCCGATGGTGCCGGGAATCGGGGCGTGCGTTCCACCTTTTCGCCAGTGCTAAACACGAGCGGTGCTTGAGATTGTTGCGCCTTCAATGCAGCCGCGGCGGCTTGTTGGGCTTCAGCCTTGCGCTGCTCCAATTTCTGCTGCATTCTCTCTTTCATCTTGGCGGTCTTTATGTTTTGATTCAAATGACTCTGCATGGCGCCCATGTTGAACTTGGCGTTTTTTCCACCGAGACCCATGCTCGCTGCCATTTTTGCGATGTCTGCCATGCCGCCCATGCCGCCCATGCCGCCCATGCCACCGTCCATTCCCATTTTTTTCAGCATGTCGGCGACGTTGTTCACACCCGGCATTTTTTTCATCTTGTTCATCAAATCGCTGGCCTCCTGCATGATTTCACTCTCTTTAATCTCCCCCGACTTCAGCTTGGCATCCAGCTTCTGCCCCACACTCTTGACAATTCCCATCAGCTTTCCCGGGTTCTTGAAGAGATTCTGAAAAACGGACTGCACCGATGCTTCGTCGGTTGCATCCAAATTGAGCTCTGCTGCGGTTTCTTCTGCGATTTCTTTGGCAAGGTTCCCGATTTTGCCACCAAGCAGCCCGCTCAAATGCTCGTGCATGGAATTGGGGTCCATGCCCGCTGGAAACCCTTTTGCATGTTCGGAATCCGACGGGTTTGACTCGGCACCAACGTCAGCATTCGCGCCAGCATTCGCGCCAGCATTCGCGCCAGCATTCGCGCCAGCATTCGCACCCGCGTCCCCATCTTTAAACATGTCCTGCATCTGCTGCATCACTTCTTCCAGCTTGGATTTGAGCACGCTCTCATCAATCGCCTCGAACAGCTTGGCCGCATCGCCAAAGGTGGACGTGTCCGACAAGTCCGACACCACCGAAAACATCACAAGCTGCAAATACTTCCAAACCGCTTCTTTCGTGGCATCACTCACATCCGGGGTCTCCCACAGCATCTTAAAGTTCAAACCGGGCAACAACTCAATCGGCTCCGCAAATAAGACGGCTTCATTGCGATACAAAACGTTGAAAAACTGGGGCGCATATGTTCGCTTGCAATGCTCATACACTTCCGTTGTGTCCATGTTGTACACGTTGGCACATGCATCCGCGTGTTCGGGAAACACGGTTGCAATGTCGGCCACAAAATCCGAAATTATTTTCTTAAATTCCGCGGTTGTCATCTTTTCATTTATTCAAATGCTTTTGTTTATATCAATTATTCGTGACAAATTATATTTGAAATTTAATTTATGAAAAACGCATTTAGATAGAACGATGCAAAATATGCATAAGCCGCATACATTCACACCCATCAGCCAACAATGACCCGCAACCAACAAGTGACCATGTACAAAACGGATTTTGTATGCACATACAAAGAATTTGAGCAAATCGAGGACGATGAAGTGAATGCGGACATGATGTATCGCGCCCAATTTTTGCAGGTGTTTGGTTTAATTGAATACAATCAAGATGCCATCAACGCATCCATTGCACACATCAAAACAAAGGTGGATGAGTTGCCCGAATTTAAGGAATTGATTTTGCAACATCCACACAACGCAAGGTTTAATTTAGCCTATCCCACTGATGAACAGAAGGAAAATGATGACGCAATAATGGAAATGTTGCTGGTTTGCATGTTTGCTTATCCCACCATGGACGTTTTTCATTTGTGTTTGATAGATGCTTTCAAGCACGGGTGCATATTGGAAACGACACGCGACAAATTGCTTAAGGCGTATTCCTGCATGGTCGTGAATGAGAGCCCGTGATTAAATGATAAAATAATTATATAGCATTATATCATTGCATCAATATTTACCAACCACATTTAAGAATATTTAACAAGTATCCCCGGGTTCTCTCGAAATGGCATCAACTAGAAACAAAAACACGTGTTCAAACTATTGTCTTGAACAACGCATGACAACGAAATCATTTGATTACATCGAATACAGAAATGGTGCATCCGGCGCTGCATACAATCCTGCTCTCCCGTGCATGGGCATAATGCCCAGCCAAATGCCGCGCGAACTTTTTTCGCGCAATTCAATTGATATTGAATCCGCGTTGTTTGGCATCAACTCCACCAATTTAGTTGAAACTCAAAAACCGGTCGTTCCTCAATTAAAAACGTTGCCGAATGTGTCTTTTTTTGGACAAATGAAACTCATCATGCCTGACCCTCTTGTGGTTGAAAAATTTCAACGTCCATTTCCAGTTCCAAATTAAATGTGTCAGGAATGTCAGGAATGTCATGAATGTCATGAATGTCATGAATGAAATAAAATATATGAAAAAATGATTAAAATATTATATTAAGTAATATTATAATCAAATCCAGCATGCTATCATTCAACCAATTATCGGGCCCATATGTCAGCGATTTGAGTGGAAACACCACGATCGGAACATTTAGTTCGAGAACCACCGTTCCACCAAGCGCTTCTGGAAACCTAAACAACACTGCAGTCGGTTTCGGTGCGCTGCGAAACAATTCCAATGGAAAACACAACATTGCAGTGGGTGTGAATGCTTTGAATAACAACTCCGGTGGAGAAAACAACATTGCAATCGGTGAGAATGCCTTGTACGATTTCATCAACGACGGGCCTCAATTCGGAGATTCAAACATTACAATCGGTAACAATTCCCTCTCTTCAAACACTTATGGAGAGAATAATATTGCGGTCGGACACAACACCGATGCAAACGATTGTAACAATTGCATTTTGCTTGGAAATGGTGCAGTTGCTGAAGCTGATAGAGAAGTTGGATTCGGTGGATTGCAAACGGTATGGCCAGGTTCAAGCTCAACCGATGCACCAGTCTCAAATAATTTTATCCGGACCAGATTTTCAAACGGTGCTGATAATGGAGTCTATTACATTCCATTGTTTAAAGGGGCCGACCCAATCATCACAAATCCCAGCGGACACAAGTATGGCGATTATTTGTCCTGGGTTCCGTCCGGCAACACAGGAAGATGGGCCCCAGGAGGCGAACAGATTCACATTGGGTCCAATGCTGGTTCAGCAAATCAAGGCACCAATGCTGTTGCTCTTGGCGCTCAAGCTGGTTCAGCAAATCAAGGCAATTATGCCGTTGCACTTGGTCACCGGGCTGGTCAAACTGGACAACACGGCGATTCAATTGCGATTGGTGACCAATCTGGTTCCCTGAATCAAGCGGTTGGTTCCATCGCAGTCGGGTCGCGTTCGGCTTTGACGAATCAAGGCACTCTTGCGGTTGCGCTTGGTGCTGCATCCGGACAAATTAATCAGGGGGGATCTGCCGTTGCCGTTGGTCATCGGGCTGGTCAAACCGGTCAAGGCGTTCATGCAGTTGCACTTGGTGACCAGGCTGGCGCCACCGGCCAAGGCGCTCAGGCAGTTGCACTTGGTGCTCAGGCTGGTCAAAACGGTCAAGGACTCACTGGCGCAATCGCCATTGGTTATCAAGCCGGACAAAACGCACAGGGGGATTCCGCAGTTGCGCTTGGTTATCAAGCAGGTCTAACTGACCAGAATAAGTCAGCAATTGCAATCGGTACTCAGGCTGGTCTAAGAACACAGGGGGATTACGCAGTTGCTCTTGGTTTTCAAGCAGGTCTAACAGGCCAGAATGATTCAGCAGTTGCAATCGGTGTTTCAGCTGGTCGAGATGGCCAAGGTAGTCAGGCGGTTGCAATCGGCATTGATGCTGGTCGAAACGGTCAGAAGGAAGAGTCAGTTGCAATCGGTCCTGGAGCTGGTAAGAACGGTCAAGATAGTCAGGCGGTTGCAATTGGTGCTCAGGCTGGTCAAAACAGTCAAGGCACTGATGCAGTTGCAATCGGTGATGGAGCTGGTCAAACCGGTCAGGGTATTTGTGCTGTTGCAATCGGTGCTTTTGCCGGTGCCACTGGACAGCATGATTACAGCATTGTGCTGAATGCATCCGGTGTCGCATTGAATGCAGGAGCCACTGGTTTCTACGTGAATCCGGTTCGAACCACCACTGGAGACTCCGGATTCACCGGTTCGCTTTGGTTCAACCCAACCACAAATGAAATTGGATTCAACACGCAGTCGAATGGGATTGACAATGGTACTAATTATGGTGATTACTTGTATTGGGACCCAGTCGCTGCCAAATGGACCGTTGGTAATACACGCATCAACATTGGTGCGAATGCTGGCGCCACCGGTGATTATGCTGTTGCACTTGGTTACAAGGCTGGTCAAACCGGTCAAGGTGAGTATGCCGTTGCACTTGGTGCTCAGGCTGGTCAAAACGGCCAAGGCGAACAGGCAGTTGCAATTGGTGATGGAGCTGGTCAAACCGGGCAGGGCAAGTATGCTGTTGCAATCGGTGCTTTGGCCGGTGCCACTGGACAGGTTGGAGGAAGCATTGTGCTGAATGCATCCGGTGTCGCATTGAATGCAGGAGACACTGGTTTCTACGTGAATCCGGTTCGAACCACTACTGTAGCCGACGGTTTCACCGGTTCGCTTTGGTTCAACCCCGCCACAAATGAAATCGCTTTTAACACCGATGTGCTTGCCAGTGGTGACAATTATGGTGATTACTTGTATTGGGACCCAGTCGCTGCCAAATGGACTGTTGGTTCCACAAGCATCAACATTGGTGCTCAGGCTGGCGCCACCGGCCAAGGCGCTCAGGCAGTTGCACTTGGTGCTCAGGCTGGCGCCACCGGTCAAGGTGATTTCGCAGTTGCAATTGGTGCTCATGCTGGTCGAACCGCTCAAAGCTTTGGCTCAGTTGCAATCGGTGTTGGAGCTGGTCGAATCACTCAAGGTCCCGAGGCAGTTGCAATCGGTCCTGGAGCTGGTGAAACCGGTCAAGGTGAATTAGCAGTTGCAATCGGTGGTGTTGCTGGTCAAAACGGGCAAGGCATTGTTGCAGTTGCAATCGGTAATGGAGCTGGTCAAACCGGTCAGGGCATTCATGCCGTTGCAATCGGTGCTCTTGCTGGAACCATCGGTCAAGGTACTGAGGCAGTTGCAATCGGTGATCAGGCTGGTGAAATCGGTCAAGGCACTGAAGCAGTTGCAATCGGTGTTGGAGCTGGTCAAACCGGTCAGGGCATTCATGCCGTTGCAATCGGTGCTCTTGCTGGAACCATCGGTCAAGATGTTTATGCAGTTGCCATTGGTTATTTAGCTGGTCAAAACGCTCAAGATATGTATACGGTTGCAATCGGTGCTGGAGCTGGTCAAACCGGTCAAGGAAGAGACTCAGTTGCAATCGGTGCTCTTGCTGGTCGAAACATTCAAGACGAACTTGCAGTTGCAATCGGTAATGGAGCTGGTTACACAGGTCAAGGCAAATACACAGTTGCAATCGGTGCTAGCGCTGGTCTAGACGGTCAAGGCCTCGAGGCAGTTGCAATCGGTGCTTCAGCTGGCGCTACCGGTCAAGGTGAATCAGCAGTTGCAATCGGTACTCAAGCTGGCGCCACTGAACAAGGTGATTATGCAGTTGCAATTGGTATTCAGGCTGGTCAAAACGGTCAAGGTACTGAGGCAGTTGCAATCGGTGATCAGGCTGGTCAAACCGGTCAAGGTACTGAGGCAGTTGCAATCGGTGATGGAGCTGGTCGAATCAGTCAGGGTAGTTATGCTGTTGCAATCGGTGCTTTTGCCGGTGCCACTGGACAGGTTGGAGGAAGCATTGTCCTGAATGCATCCGGTATCCCATTGGATGCAGGAGACACTGGTTTCTACGTGAATCCGGTTCGAACCACTACTGTAGCTGACGGTTTCACCGGTTCGCTTTGGTTCAACCCCGCTACAAATGAAATCGCTCTCAACACGGCGGATGTCCTTGTCAGTGGTGACAATTATGGTGATTACTTGTATTGGGACCCAGTAGCCAAATGGACCGTTGGTTCCACACGCATCAACATTGGTGCAAATGCTGGCGCCACCGGTGATTATGCAGTTGCACTTGGTTCCCAGGCTGGCGCCACCGGCCAAGGTGAGTATGCCGTTGCAATTGGTGCTCAGGCTGGTCAAAACGGTCAAGGCACTCAAGCAGTTGCAATTGGTGCTCAGGCTGGTCAAACCGGCCAAGGACTCACTGGCGCAATTGCCATTGGTTATCAAGCCGGCCAATTTGAACAGGGCGATTACACAGTTGCTCTTGGTTATCAAGCGGGTCAAACCAGTCAAAGCACTCAAGCAGTTGCAATCGGTACTGGAGCTGGCGCTACCGGTCAAGGCTTCGAGACAGTTGCAATCGGTTTCCAGGCTGGTCAAAATGGTCAAGGTGAATCAGCGATTGCAATCGGTCCTGGAGCTGGTCAAACCGGGCAAGGTCAGAATGCAGTCGCAATGGGTATCTCTGCTGGGCAAACCGATCAAGGAGCAGACTCTGTTAGTATCGGTTCAAACGCCGGTCAAAACGGGCAAAAACCGGGTGCAGTTGCCATCGGACTCAACGCGGGGCAAACCAGCCAAAGCCAAAACGCTATTGCTATCGGTTTTAATGCCGGTAATACCGGGCAACAAGGTAGTGCAGTTGCAATCGGTCTTCAGGCTGGTTCCACTGATCAAGGCACTGATGCAGTTGCAATCGGCGATGGAGCTGGTCAAACCGGTCAGGGCAATTATGCCGTTGCAATCGGTGCTTTTGCCGGTGCCACTGGACAGGTTGGCGGAAGCATTGTCCTGAATGCATCCGGTATCCCATTGGATGCTGGAGACACTGGTTTCTACGTGAATCCGATTCGAACCACTACTGTAGCCGACGGTTTCACCGGTTCGCTTTGGTTCAACCCAAGCACAAATGAAATCGCTTTTAACACCGATGTGCTTGCCAGTGGTGAAAATTATGGTGATTACTTGTATTGGGACCCAGTCGCTGCCAAATGGACTGTTGGCACCACACGCATCAACATTGGTGCGAATGCTGGCGCCACCGGTGATTATGCCGTTGCACTTGGTTCCCAGGCTGGCGCCACCGGCCAAGGTGAGTAT
>Ga0222713_10000823_pt1 | contig 35378 bp, 32 predicted proteins | sample C33_649DmetaG_FD_165061 | JGI IMG/M metagenome (GOLD analysis project Ga0222713, IMG submission 165061) | Estuarine water microbial communities from San Francisco Bay, California, United States - C33_649D | ecosystem: Environmental > Aquatic > Marine > Unclassified | place: USA: California... | reverse complement strand
TCACGACCACATCCGCGCCCCAGACGCGGCAGAGACGCCGGAAGGGGGACTCGGAGACCCCGGCCATCGGGGCGAGAAAGAGAGGGACCGCAGACGATCCGGTCGGGTACGGGTACCGCATCCGAGGAAACCTAGAAGTGAGCGCAACTCCTTGCAACGACAGGGTTTGACTTGATTTCGCGGGCGGGTTAGGTTCGCACGATGGAACTGCGAGACTTCTTCAGCCCGGACGCCGTCTCCCTCGATCTCAAAGGGACCACCAAGGACGAGATCCTCCACGAGCTGATCGGCCTGCTCCAGCTCGACGAGAAGGACGAGGCGACGCTCTTCAAGATGCTCAAGCGTCGTGAGAACCTCGGCTCCACCGGGATCGGGCGCGGGATCGCGATCCCGCACTGCCGCTCCCTTGTCGTCAACACCCTGCGTGTCGCCTTCGGCCGCAAGAAGGACGGACTCGACTTCACGTCGATCGATGATCAGCCCGCGCGCTGCTTCTTCCTGATCGTCGCCCCGCCACTCGAGGTCTCGAACCAGTACCTCCCCGTCCTCGGGAAGATCGCGCAGTTCGCCAAGGAGGCGGATGTGCCGCAGCGGTTACTCGAGATCGAGAGTCCCGCGGAGTTCATGGCGCTACTGCAGGAGAAGGGCGTCTAGTCTTCCGCGTTCGCGCGCCAATCGACGCGCGCGCTGATCTCAAGAGAGGCGCAATCGCTCCAGCGGCCCACCGAACCGCGAGCGCACCCGGGCAAGCTGGAACAACCCCGCCGCGGCCAGTCCCGCCGTGAGCCCCCACCAGAGGGCCGCTGGTCCGCCGTCCAAGCCGAAGCAGAGCCACGATCCCAGGGGGAGCCCCACGAGCCAGAAACTCGCCATGTGGATCGCCATCGGGACGCGCGTGTCCCCGGCCCCACGGAGCACCCCGGTCGCGCAGACCTGCATCCCATCGAAGACTTGGAAGATCCCGGCGATCGGGATCAACGCCACCGCTACCGTGATGACGCCACCATCGGTGGTATAGCCCCGCGCGAAGAGCCCCGGCACCACGAGGAAGGCGACCGCGGTGATCGACATGAAGCCGATCCCCACCACCAATGCCGCCACCGCATCACGCCGTGCCGCCGCCGGATCGCCGCGACCGATCGCGCGCCCGACCATCACCGTCCCCGCCGCCGCGACCCCCATCGGCACCATGAAGGTGAGCGAGGCGAGGTTGAGCGCGATCTCATGCCCAGCGAGCGCATTCGTCCCGACCCACCCCATCATGATCGTCACGAGCCCGAACGCATTCACCTCGGCGAAGAACTGCAGGCCGATCGGGGCGCCGAGGGCCGCGAGGCCACGCAGCGGCGCCCACGCCAGGGCTTCGGGGAACCAGGGCCGCACCAAGCGCCTGAGCCGCTGACGCGCGAAGAGTAGGATCGCCCCGAACATGACCCAGCGCGCGATCGTCGTGGAGATCGCCGAGCCAACGACCCCGAGCGCCGGCACGCCGAACATCCCGAAGACGAGCACGAGATTCGCGAGCACGTTGACCACATTCCCCACCACGGCGGCCCAGAGCACAGGCGCCACCGATCCATGCGCCTGCAGCGCCTGCCGACTCAGGGCGAAGAGGAAGAAGGGGAAGACCCCGGGGATGTTCCACCGCACGAAGGCCCCCGCATCGGGCGCGACATCCGCCGGCTGCCCCAGGAGGGTCAGCACCTTCGGGGCCGGCCAGAGGAGGATCGCCATGACGATCGAGGTCGCGATCGCCAGCACCACCCCCCGCTGCACCCCGAGCGCCGCCTCACGCGCATCCCCCGCTCCGATCGCCTGGGCGACCACGGGATCGATGGCGAGGAGGAAGCCGAGCCCGAAGCTCGCGCAGAGATAGAAGATGAAGTTGCCCAGCACGCCGGCGGCGAGCGCCGCGCCAGAGACGCGCCCGAGCATCAGCGAATCGACCACCCCCATGAACATCATCCCGACGTTCACGGCGACGATCGGGGCGGCGAGCCGCAGCATCTCGCGCAACTCGGTCGAGGTCGGCCGCAGCTGCGCGAACCGCATCACCCTACTCCCACTCGATCGTGGCCGGTGGCTTGGAGCTCACGTCATACACCACACGATTCACCCCGGGCACCTCATTGATGATCCGGTTCGAGATGCGGGCGAGGACCTCCGTCGGGAAGGCGAACCAATCGGCCGTCATCCCATCGGTGCTCGTCACGGCGCGCAGCGCGATCACATGCTCATAGGTGCGCCCATCCCCCATCACCCCGACCGAGCGCACCGGGAGGAAGACGGCGAAGGCCTGCCAGATCTCGTGGTAGAGCCCCGCCGCACGGATCTCCTCGAGATAGATCGCATCGGCGCGCCGCAGCGTCTCGACGTTCACCGGATCGACCGCGCCGAGCACGCGGATCCCAAGCCCCGGCCCCGGGAAGGGATGCCGCCCCACCATCTCCTCCGGCAGCCCGAGCTCCCGTCCGACGTTTCGCACCTCGTCCTTGAAGAGCTCACGGAGCGGCTCGATCAGCTGGAACTTCATGTCGGGCTTCAGTCCACCGACATTGTGATGCGTCTTGATCGTCGCGCTCGGTCCGCCCTTCGCGCTCACCGACTCGATCACATCAGGGTAGAGCGTCCCCTGCACCAGGAACTTCGCCGTCTCCCCCGCCACCGACGACGCATCCTCGAAGACGTCGATGAAGGTGTGCCCGATCGCCTTGCGCTTCTGCTCTGGGTCATCGAGCCGGTGGAGCGCGGTGAGGAAGCGCTCCTCCGCGCGGACCGTCACGAGCTTGATCCCGAGATGTTGCCCCATCGTCCGCTCGACCTGCTCGCGCTCATGGAGCCGGAGCAACCCCGTGTCGACGAAGATGCAGGTGAGCTGATCGCCGATCGCGCGATGGACGAGCGCCGCCGCGACCGAGGAATCCACGCCACCGGAGAGACCGCAGATCACCTGCGCCGAACCCACGCGCTCGCGGATCCGCGCGATCTCCTGCTCGATGAAGTGCCCCGGTGTCCAATCGGCGGTGCACCCTGCCACCCCGAAGAGGAAGTTCTGGATGATCTCCGCCCCGCGCACCGAATGCGCCACCTCGGCGTGGAACTGCACGGCGTGGATCGGCTTGGAGGCATGGCGAAAGGCGACGACGGGGTTCCCCTCGCTCGACGCGGTGAGCACGTACCCCGGGGGAACGGTCTCCACATGGTCACCATGGCTCATCCAGACCACCGAGCGCTCCCCGGGATCGAATCCCGCGAAGAGCCCGGCCGGCTCCTTCACCACCAACTCGGCCCGCCCATACTCGCGGCGGCCGCCCCCACGCACCGATCCACCCGAGGTGTGCGCGATCCACTGCATCCCGTAGCAGACCCCGAGCACCGGCGCGAGATCGAGGATCGCGGGATCGAAGGTCGGCGCCCCCTCGTCCGTCACCGAGCTCGGCCCACCGGAGAGGATGATCGCCGTCGGCTGCCACTCGCGGATCCACTCGAGCGATCGCGTCGGCGGATGGATCTCGGAGAAGACCCGCGCCTCGCGCACCCGTCGTGCGATGAGCTGCGTGAACTGCGACCCGCAGTCGAGGATGAGGACACGCGAACTCATCGGGCCCACTCCGCGGCCGGCAGGGTGATCGATTCCACCCTCAGCGTCTCGAGGTCGAGGATCGCCGCAGAGGGCGTCCCGTGGAGCCATCCACAGGCCTCGCCAGGATTCACGAGGAGCGTCTGCTCACGGGTCGCCGTCGAGGCGCGATGGGCCTGCCCATGGACCACGATGTCGTGCGCGAGGATCGACCCGTCGAGGGCGTCCCCGATCTCGTGGACGAGCAACACCTTCTTCTCCCCGAGCACGAGGCTGTGCGGCGCCTCGAAGATCTCCATCCCCATCCCCTTCGCGGCGGCGAGGCGTAATCCCGCATGATCCCCGTCGTTCACGCCGAAGACCCCCGCGAGGGCCACGTTGTGTGCGATGAAGGGACGGAGCGAGAACGGCGCGCAGAAGTCCCCGGCATGGAGCACGAAGGAGACCTCCCGCGCCACGAACTCGCGCACCAGCCCCTCGATCGCCGGCAGGCGGTCGTGGGTGTCCGACAGTAATCCGACTCGCATCAGCGCTGCCTCCACTCGGGGTGCACCACATCCTGCCGCACGAGGTCGGCATAGGTCTCGCGCGCGGTCACCACCGCCCAGCGATCCCCATCGACCACGACCTCCGCCGCGCGCGGACGGGCGTTGTACTGCGAACTCATCACCGATCCGTAGGCGCCCACGGTATGCACCGCGAGCAGCGCGCCCGCCTCCACCGCCGGTACCTCCCGACCCAAGGCGAGGAAATCCCCCGTCTCGCAGACCGGACCCACCACATCGGCCACCATCGTCCCCGCTACCTGTGCCACCGAGTCGATCCGGTGATACGCCCCGTAATGCGAGGGGCGGATCAACTCCGTCATCCCCGCATCACAGACCAAGGTCGTCCGCCCACCATTTTCCTTGCGGTAGATCACCCGCGTCAGCAGCACACCGGCCTCCGCGACGAGGAATCGTCCGGGCTCCAACAGCAGCTCCACACCGAGCGTACGCGCTGCTCCCGCCACGATCGCGGCGAACGCCGCGAGATCCGGGGCCTCCTCCGCCTCGTAGGTCGCGGGAAGTCCACCCCCGACATCCAGATAGGCGAGGGGCGCACCGAGCCCCTGCAGTCGCTGGGCGACCTCGACCAACCGGTCCGCTCCATTCCGATAGGCATCGAACGAGTGGAGCTGTGATCCCACATGCATGTCGAGCGCGAGGAGGCGCAGCTGCGGCGAGGCCAAGACCTGACGCCCCACGGCCTCGACCTCCCCGATCGGGATCCCGAACTTGTGCCCCTTCTCCCCCGTGGCGATGAAGCGGTGCGCATTGGTGACATCCACCTCGGGATTCACGCGCAATCCCACCGGGGCCACCACGCCGAGCTCCGCGGCGATCGACGCTAGGAGCGCCACCTCCGCGGCCGACTCCACGTTAATCAGCCTGATCCCCGAGCGAAGCGCCTCGCGCAACTCATGCGCCTGCTTCCCCACCCCCCCGAAGATGATCTGCGAGGGCGCGAATCCCGCCGCAAGCGCCTTGGCCAATTCCCCACCGGAGACCACGTCGCACCCGCACCCCGATTCGCGGATCACCGTGAGCACCCCGCGACAGGCGTTGGCCTTGAGCGAATAGTGCAGCTGGTGCGGGACCCCCTCGAGCGCCGCGCGGAGCCGAGCGATCCGCTCGCGGATCATTGCAGCCGAATAGACATACGCCGGCGTGCCGGCCCCCTCGGCGATCGCAGCGAGCGGCACCGCGTCGACGACCAACGCCCCCGCGCGCCGCGAGAACCCGCCCATCAGTACGCCTTGGCCCAGATCACTTCGTGCCTGGCCGGCTCCCCCGTCACGAGGCAGGTCGTCGGCGCCTCGGCCGAACGGAACTCCGGATCGGGGATGACGCGGATCGTCGCCTTGGTCTCCTCCTTCACCTTGGCCTCGATCGCCGGGTCGCCATTCCATCCCGCATACACGAATCCGCCAGGCCCCTCCATGATCTCCTTGAACTGCGCGTAGGAGGTCACGTTTCGGTGCGAGTTCGCCTCGCGGCGCGCCTTCGCCGCCGCGAGGAGATCGCCCTGGATGGTCTCGAGCAACGTGGCGACCGCCGCCGGGAGCCCGGCCATCGGGAGCGCCGCCTTAGCCCGCGTGTCGCGCCGCGCCGAGAAGACCGACCCCTTCTCGAGATCCTTCGGGCCGATCTCGAGCCGAAGGGGGACCCCACGGAGCTCCCACTCGTAATACTTGGCCCCGGGCTTCACCCCCTCGCGGTCGTCGACGGTCACGCGGAGGCGATCGGTCGCGCCACGCCCGGTCCACTCGATGAGCTCAGCGCGTACCCGGTGCGCCGCCTCCACCACGCGCGCGCGCTCCTCGTCCGACTTCCAGATCGGGACGATCACCACCTCGATCGGGGCGAGCCGCGGCGGGCAGACGAGCCCATTGTCATCGGAGTGCGTCATGACGAGCCCACCGACCATGCGCGTCGATACCCCCCACGACGTGTTCCACGCGAAGGCCATCTCGCCATTCTCCGCCTGGAACTGGAGCTCGAACGCCTTGGCGAAGTTCTGCCCGAGATTGTGTGAGGTTCCCGCCTGCAGCGCCTTGTTGTCCTGCATCATCGCTTCGCAGGAGTAGGTCCGCAGCGCCCCCGCGAACTTCTCGCCCTCGGTCTTCTGCCCTGTGATCACTGGCATCGCGATCCACCCTTCCATGAACTCGCGATAGAGCCCGAGGATGAGCCGCGCCTCCGTCTCCGCCTCCGCCTCGGTGGCATGGGCCGTGTGGCCCTCCTGCCAGAGGAACTCGAGGGTGCGCAGGAAGAGCCGCGTCCGCATCTCCCAGCGCACGACGTTCGCCCACTGGTTGATCTTGATCGGCAGGTCACGGTACGACTGCGTCCACTTCGCGAACATGTGGTAGATGATCGTCTCCGACGTCGGCCGGACGACGAGCGGCTCCTCGAGCAGCTTTCCCCCCCCATGTGTCACGACAGCGGTCTCCGGCGCGAACCCCTCCACATGCTGCGCCTCCTTGCTCAGGAAGCTCTGCGGGATGAAGAGCGGGAAATAGGCGTTCTGATGCCCCGTCGCCTTGAACATGTCGTCTAGGGCGCGCTGCATCCGCTCCCAGATCCCATACCCATTGGGCCGGATCACCATCGACCCCTTCACCGGCGAATAGTCCGCCAGTTCGGAGCGCAACACGAGTTCGTTGTACCACGCGCTGAAATCTGCGGCGCGCGTCGTCAGCTTCTTGTCGTCAGCCATGGGAGTTCGAGATCGAGTCGCGCCGGGCCCGGAGCCAGTCGCGGAGGGCCTGCATCGTGGAGGGCTCGCCGGCGAGGATCGCCGCGAGCGACATCGTATGGGTCGGGGCGTCCTTCATCTTCCCGAGGATCGAGGTCACCTCGACCTGGCCATCCTCGCGCACCCCGAAGACGGCGGCGGCCCCCGCCTTCTTGGCGCCATCCACCTGATTGCGGGTGGCCTGCGAGAGGAAGCGCTCGGCGTTGAGGCCGTGATCCACCTGGAATCCGGCGCGGCGAAGCGCACTCACCAGCTGCAGTGCCTCGGCATAGGGACGCCCAACCGCCCCATGCCCGGCGACGAGATAGAGGTCGGCCGTCGTGCCGATGGTGGTCGGGAAGAGCCCGCGATCCTGCAGCAGTTCGCCGAGGACCACATCGCCCATGCCGAAGCCGAGCGCCGGAAGGTCCGTCCCACCGAGGGCCTTGAGGAGGGTGTCGTATCGCCCGCCCCCGCAGATCGCGCGGAGCTCCCCCTTCGCGTCGAAGAGCTCGAAGACGATCCCCGTGTAGTACGCGAGCCCGCGCACGATCGAGAGGTCGAGATCGACCCACGCCCCGATCCCGAGGGCGGCGCAGTGCTCCAGGTAGCGCCCGAAGCGCTCGATCGACCCGGCGGCGGACGGATGCGCCCCGAACCGGGAACGCAAGGTCTCAAGCGTCACACCGGAGGCCAGCGTGAGCACCTCCTCCACCATGGCGGGGGTGAGCCCCGCGGCGGCGAGCGTCTCGGCGGAGACCTCGCGCGGCTGACGGGCGAGCTTGTCGACCACGGCGTAGACCGCGGGCACCTGCATCTCGCTCACCCCGAGCGCCTGCAGCACCCCATTCAACAACCGCCGGTCACTGACCCGCGCGCGCACATCGGCGCTCGTGAGCCCGAGCTCGCGCATGATGTCGACGGCGACGGCCAAGAGCTCGGCGTCGGCGACCTCGCTCGCCTCGCCGACGATGTCGACGTTGAGCTGGTAGTGCTCACGAAGCCGACCGCGCTGGGCCCGCTCGTAGCGGAAGAGCTGTGGGGTCGAGAACCACCGCACCGGCTTGCGGAGGGCGTTGGCGCGGGCCCCCACCATCCGGGCGAAGGTCGGGGTCATCTCCGGGCGGAGGGCGACCTCCCGCCCCCCCTTATCCACGAAGTTGTAGAGTTGGCCGACGATCTCGTCCCCGCTCTTGCGGGTGTAGAGGTCCAAGGGCTCGAGCGGGGGGCCATCATACTCGACGAAGGCGTATCGGCGCGCGACGGCCCGCCAGGCCTGGAAGATATGGGCGCGGCGGGCCAGCTCGTCGGGATAGAAATCACGGAATCCGGGTAACGCCCCGCTACTCATCCGAGGAATCTACCCGGTCGCCGGAGACCCCGGCAACCGCGCCATCGCGTCGCCCACGGTGTGAAATGACCCAGTCACGAGGACGGTCTCCCCCATGGACGGGGCGCGCGCCAAGGCCCGGTCGAAGTCAGGTTCGAGCTCGGCCTGCCACCCCTCATCACGCGCGAAGGCGAGGGCCTCGGCGGCCACCCAGGCGCGGCTGGCGGGGGCCGTGGGGGCATTGGTGAGGAGGAACCCCTGGACCGCCGGCGCCAGGGCCCGGAGGATCCCGCGCCAATCCTTGTCCCCGAGGACGCTCACGAGGGCGACCACGGGCCCGGGCGGGGCGACCGCACGCAGGGTCTCTGCCGTGACCGCCGCCCCCGCGGGGTTGTGCGCCACATCGAAGATCCAGCGCCCCTGGCGTGAGAACCGACCCGCCAGCTGGACCTCGGCGAGCGCCGTCACTGCCGCCTCACGCGGCACATGGAAGGGAGCCGGAAGGGCGTCGAGCATGGTGAGCGCCACCAGCGCATTGGCCACCTGGTGGTGCCCCGGCAACCCCGTCGCGACCTCGAGCCCCTGCCAGCGGAACGTCGTCCCCGCTGCCGTGACGCGGATCGCGGTCGCCTCCCCCTCCTCGGCGACGATGCGGACGGGGGAGGCACCCCGGCGGGCCGCCTCCTCCGCCAACACGTGGCGTACCGCCGGATCGGGCTCGCCCACGATCGCCGGTAGCCCTGGCTTGAAGATCCCCGCCTTCTCCCGCGCGATCTTCGGGAGGGTCTCGCCCAACCACTCCATGTGGTCGAAGCCGATGCTCGTGACCCCGGCGACGAGGGGCTGCACCACGTTCGTCGCGTCGAGTCGCCCCCCGAGCCCCGTCTCGATCACCGCGATATCGACCTGGGCATCGGCGAAGAGCTGGAATCCCATCGCCGTCGTCGCCTCGAAGAAGGTCACCCCGAGCGTCTCGACCCTCGGCGTCCACCGCTCGAGGAAGTCGAAGATCGGCGCCTCGTCGATCGGCGCCCCATCGATGCGGAAGCGCTCGCGGAAGTCGACGAGATGGGGCGAGGTGTAGGTCCCCACGCGGAAGCCCCGCCGACGCAGCACCGTCTCGAGGGAGGCGCAGACACTCCCCTTCCCATTGGTGCCGGCGATGTGCACGGTCGGGATCAGCCGATGCGGATCACCGAGCTCGCGAAGGAACCCCTCCACGCGCTCGAGTCCCAACTTCCACTGCCCCGTGGTCCGCGCGAAGAGGGCGTCGAGCGCGGCCCGATACGCACCGGTGTTCAGGGCGCGGTCCACCCCGTCGCGGCCGGCTTGCCACTCATATGGCGTAGCAGTTGGCCGAGGGTCCGCTTGAGATGGTGCCGATGCACCACCTGATCGACCATCCCATGCGTGAGGAGGAACTCCGCCGTCTGGAATCCCTCAGGGAGATCCTGCCCGAGGGTCTGCTTGATGACGCGCGGCCCGGCGAATCCGATCACCGCGCCCGGCTCGGCGAGGATCGCGTCGCCGAGCATCGCGTAGGACGCACTGACGCCGCCCGTGGTCGGGTTGGTGAGCAACGACACGTAGGGGATCCGACGCTCTGCCAACTGCGAGAGCACCGCGGAGGTCTTCGCCATCTGCATGAGGGAGAGCACCCCCTCCTGCATCCGCGCCCCGCCAGAGGCCGAGATGATGATCAACGGCCACTTCTTCTCGAGGGACCGCTGCCCAAGGCGCGCGATCTTCTCTCCGACCACCGACCCCATCGACCCACCCATGAAGGCGAAGTCCATGACGCCGAGGTTCACCGGCATCCCGTCCATCTTCCCCGACGCGGTCAGGATCGCATCGTGATCCCCGGCATTCGCGAGCGCCTTCTTGAGCCGCGCCGGATAGTCTGGGAACTGGAGTGGATCGACGGAGACGAGCTCCTCGTCCTTCTCGGCGATCGTCCCCGCGTCGAGGAGGAGCGACAGATATTCGTGGGCCCGAAAGCGCCGATGGTGGTCGCAGGTGGGGCAGACGTTGGCATTCCGCTCGAACTTCTCACGGATGTCCGTATGGTCACACGCCTCGCACTTCTCCCAGGCGTCCTTGGGGATCTCCAGACGCTCGGCGCGCGGGCGACGCGGGGACTTCTCCTTCCGGAACCAGGCCATCCCCAAAGCTGGGGGGGGCCGGAGGGGAGGGCAAGGCGCCCACGCCGCGCTAAAGGACGAGTCCGCCGGCGCGTCCCCGCCCTTCCTCGGAGATCGACACGAGGAGCCCGACCGTGAGCCAACTCATCAACATGAACGAGCCGCCGTAGGAGAAGAACGGGAGCGGGATTCCCGTCACGGGGAGGACCCCCACCGTCATCCCGATGTTCACCGCGATGTGCGTGAACCAGGCCGCGGTCAATCCGAAGGCGACGAGCGAGGCGAAGGGCGAGGTGGCGCGCGACGCGACCCGAACCGTGCGATGGAGCAGGAAGGTGAAGAGCGCGAGCGCGACGAGCACCCCTAGGAAGCCCAACTCCTCCGCCACGACCGGGAAGATGAAGTCGGTCTCCTGCTCGGGGAGGAAGGCGAGGCGCTTCTGCGACCCCATCGTGAATCCCTTGCCGAAGAATCCCCCCGAGCCGATGGCGACCTGCGATTGGATCACATGGTAGCCCGAGGCGCGCGGATCGGCCGAGGGATCGAGGAAGACGAGGATCCGTCGCTGTTGATAGGGATCGAGGCGTCCCCAGAGCAAGGGGGCGAGCACCCCCATCGCGAGATTCGCGACCACGAGCCCCACCCCTTCCCAGCGCGGCGGTCGCACCCACGCGACCACCGCGAGCAGGAGGAGGAACCATCCCCCCCAGATCCCCGTGCTGAACGCGAGGATGAGACTCAGCGCCGGACTCGCCGCCATCACCAAGAGCGGCCAACTCACCCCCGCCCAGAAGAGCATCGCGAAGTAGATGCCGACGAAGACGATCCCCGTCCCTAGGTCGGGCTGCGCCATGATCAGGAGCCAGGGCACGCCCACCACCAGCGCCGACGGCACCAACTCGCGCAGCGACGACGGCGCAGCGCGCGACGCCGAGAGGACACGAGCGAGCATCAACACGACCGCGATCTTCGCGAGCTCCGAGGGCTGGCCGAGCCGCACCCCGCCGATCGCGAGCCAGCTCTTGGTGCTGGCGGCGGTCCCCGCCCCCTGCCCGACCACGAGGAGCGCGGCGAGCACGACGAGCGAGACCGCGTAGATGGGCACGGTCACGGCATCGACGAGCCGCACCGAGAGCCGTGAGACGCCGTACCCAAAGCCGATGCCGACGATCACCCAGAGGAGCTGCGTGCGCCAGAGCCCGACGACGAAGGTCGGCACATCGGTCTGCCCTGCCGAGTAGACCATCGCCACACCGAACACGGTGAGCAGGGCCGCCGTCGCGGTGAGCGGCCAGTCGGCCGGGAGCCGCAGGCCGCGCCTCATTCGCCCGCCATCTCCGGCATCGCGACGACGGTCCCCTTCAGGTAGTGCTCCATGATGCGTGTGGCGATCCGCGCGGCGCGCGAGCCATGCCCGCCGAACTCGAGCATCACCGCGACCACGAGCTGAGGCGCCTCCGCCGGCGCGTAGCCGACGAACCAGGCATGGTACTGATCCTTCGACTGCGCGTTCTGCGCCGTCCCCGTCTTCCCGGCAACGGTGATCCCCTGGATACGCGACGCCGCCGCGGTCCCGGTCCCGACCACGCTCGTCAGCGCGGTCTGGAGCGCCTGCATCTGGCGCGGCGCGAGCGAGAAGAGCCGCTCCCGCTCCGACGCCCGTTGGACCACCTCCGGCCGTGCCGCCCTCCCATCGGTGGCGAGCGCCGTATAGAACCGCGCCATGCTCACCACCGTCTGCGAGTTCTCCCCCTGCCCGATCGAGAGATTGAGCGTGACCGCGTTGGTCCACCCCTGCGGGCCGAACCGCTTGTCGTAGTACGCCTTCGCGGGATCGGTCGGGAAGAGCGGCCGCGACTCCGCCGGGAGATCGATCCCGCTGCGCGTCCGCGACCCGAGCGCGAGCCCGCCCGTGATCAGCCGCTGCAAGCCGACCTTGAGTCCGAGCTGATAGAAATACGTATCACACGAATGTTCGATCGCCTGCGCCAACGTCGGGTTCCCATGCCCCTTGGGATCCCAGCAGCCGAAGAAGCGGGTGCCGAACTGATAGCCCCCGCGGCATGCCACCGGCATGCGATCATCGATGTCGACGAGTCCCTGCTCCATCGCGATGATCGCGGTCGCCAACTTCCAGATCGATCCCGGCGGATAGGTCCCCTTGATCGCCTTGTTGTAGAGCGGACGCCGGGGGTCAGCCTGTAGCTGATCCCAATAGCTCTTGGGAATTCCCCCCGTGAATCGGTTCGGATCGAAGGTCGGCGCCGAGTGCAACGCGAGCACCGCCCCCGTGCTCGGTTCCATCACCACCACCCCGCCGATCAGCGAATCGCCGAAGATGCTCGCGACGAACCGTTGCAGGTCGAGGTCGATGTTGGTACGAAGCGGCTCCAGCGACTCCGGGATCTGATCGGTGCGAGCCACCGGACGGACGATCCGACCCCGCGCATCGACCTCCATGAATCGGGTCCCCTCGCGACCGCGCAACCGGGCCTCATACTGCCGTTCGATCCCATCCTTCCCGATCAACTGCCCCGGCTTGTAGTCCGCGAAGTTCGAGTCGGCGAGCTCCCGATCGTTCACCTCCCCCGTGTACCCCACGAGGGCAGACACCACGGGCCCATCTGGGTAGAAGCGCTTGGGCGCCGATTGCACGATCAGCTCCGGGAACGTCACGCGACGCTCCTCGAGCATCGCCACGAGGGCCGGCGGCGCGTCGGTGAAGAGCACCGTCGGTCGCGAGGGATCGGTGCGATAGCGACGGATCGCCGCCCCGACCTGCTCCGGCGTGACAGGCGACAACGTCGAGATGCGTTCCATCAACTCGCGGATCGACCGCTCGCTCCGCGCCAAGACCGAGATGGAATACCCCGGGACGTTCTCGGCGATGATCTCGCCGCGCCGATCGAAGATCACCGCACGCGCGGCCGGCAACGGGATCTGCCGCAGGCGATTGTCCTCGGCGGCGAGGGCGTAGCGCTCGTGCTGCACGATCTGCGTGCGGAAGAAGGCCAGCACGAGCACCAGCACCAACCCCTGGATGACCATCATCGCGATCCGCGCGCGCCGCTGGACCTCGTTCGGATGGAAGTTCATCGCCGCCTCGGCCCCGGGGCGTCCGAGCGCGCCATCGCCAAGAGGGCCGCCCCCACCAGCGCCGTCAGCACGGCGGAGAGTGGCGACCAGAGCCCCACCTGCGCGGCGAATCCGACGCCCCGGAGCCGCCCTTCGGCGATCACCACCGCGACATCGGAAAGGAGCTTGCCCAGCGCGATGATCACCGTCCCCACCAGCACCGAGGCGCCGAAGAACCCCGAGCGGAAGCGCGCCGCCGCATACCCGACGAGCGTGAGCGCGAGCGCCCCCGCCCCGAATGCCGCCGGTACCATCGCATCCATCACTACGCCGAGGGCGAAGCCGACCAGCGCCGCGATCCCCGGCCGCGTCCGCCACGCGATCAGCACCAACGCGATCACCTGCCAATCGATCTCGATGCGCCAGCCGAGGAGCGGGCGCACCGTGTGATGCAGCAGGAGCAAGAGCGCGATGCCCAGCGCGAAGGTGAGCCGGCTCGGGATCGTCATCGGGTCGGCCAGAGAGTGTCGACGCCTGCGGCCACGCGCGGGGTGGTGAGGATCATCACCGCGGAGAGGTCGGCGGGACGCACCGCCGGTTGCACGAGATAGGTGCGCGACCACGCACTCCCCTGCACCACCTCGCCCACCACCCGCCCGATCGGGATCCCGCGCGGGAAGACCCCGCCGACCCCGGAGCTCACGATCTCCGTCCCGACGGCGAGCGAGTCGCGGAACGGCACCCCGCGCAACTCGAGGAGAAAGGCATCGGAGCCATCCTCGGGGCGCGCGGTCACGATCCCGAAGCCCACCCCGGCGCGACTCGTAGCACTCACACGGAGATCGGGGTGCGGCCAGACGATCGCGAGGCTCGTCGTCTCCTCGACCGCGGCGATGAGGCCGACCACCCCCGACGCCGCGATCACCGGACTGAGCGCCGTGATCCCCTGGCGCGAACCCACGGAGAGGACGACGGTGTGCGCATCGCCCATCGCACGCCCCGGCACCGCCTCGGCCGGCACGAAGCCCCACTGCAAGGCGGCGCCAAGTCCGAGCAGGGCGCGCAGCTGCGCGTTCTCCGCCTCGACGGCGGGGAGGGTCTGCGCCTGCCGGATCGTGCTGTCGGCGAGCCGGATCAGGCTGTCGTAACTCGTGACGGCCCGCTGCACGAGCCGGGTGCGGACCTCGAGCGCGGCGAGGGGCGCGACGACGGCCTCACGGACCGCGCTCGCCGCACGCTCCTGACGCGACGGCGAGAGCAGAAGCAGGATGACCGACGCGATGACGCACGCCCAGAGGAGCAGGCGATCGGTCCGTGTCTCCTCACCGGCGCCGTGCATCTCGGGCGCCTCAGGTCAGGTGGTGAGCACCGACCAGTACTTCTCCTCGTCGTCGAGGATGCGGCCGGTCCCACGCACCACGCAGGTGAGCGGATCCTCGTCCACATGGATCGGCAGCCCCGTCTCCTGCGTGAGCAGCACATCGAGGCCACGGATCAACGCGCCCCCGCCGGTCATCACGATCCCACGATCGACGATGTCGGAGGCGAGCTCGGGCGGCGTGATCTCGAGCGCGCGTCGCACCGCATTCACGATCTGCTGGATCGGTTCCTGCACCGCCTCGCGGATCTCCACCGAGTGCACACGCACCGTCTTCGGGATCCCCGAGACGAGATCGCGACCCTTCACCTCCATCTCGCGCTCCTCGCCGAGCGGGGCCGCCGAGCCGATCTGGATCTTGATCTGCTCCGCCGTCGGCTCGCCGATCAGCAGGTTGTACTGCTTGCGCATGAACTGCACGATGCTCGTGTCGAGTTCGTCGCCACCCACGCGGATCGAGGTGTCCGAGACCATCCCCGAGAGCGCGATGACCGCGATCTCCGTCGTCCCGCCACCGATGTCGATCACCATGTTCCCCGTCGGCGTCTCAACCGGGAGCCCCACACCGATCGCCGCCGCCATCGGCTCGGCGACCATGAAGACCTCCTTCGCGCCCGCGCCGAGTGCGGAGTCGCGCACGGCGCGACGTTCGACCTCGGTGATTCCCGAGGGGACGCAGACGATCACGCGTGGCTTCACGCGGAACGGATGGTTCTTGATGATCAACTCGAGGAAGAAGCGCAGCATCTTCTCGGTGATCTCGAAGTCGGCGATCACCCCATCCTTCATCGGCCGAACGGCGAGCACCCCTTCCGGTGTGCGGCCCAACATCCGCTTCGCCTCGAGCCCCACGCCTTTGATCTTCTTCGTCTCGCGATCGATCGCGACGACCGACGGCTCGTTGAGCACGATCCCCTCGCCTTTCACGTAGACGAGGGTGTTCGCGGTGCCGAGGTCCACGGCGATCGAATTCGCCGTGAGGAGACCAGCGGGATTGAAGGAGGGCCAACGCATGATGGGGATCTGACGCCGGCACGAGGCCGGAAGGGGGCGTCCGAGACGAAGCGAGGAATGCGAAAGTTACCCTCGAAAACCCGGAGGCGACAACTGCTTACGTCGGTGGGACGCGGTCCGCCCCGGATGGCGGTTCGAACCGGACCGGGTACTGCACCAGCTGCGCCACCGCGACCCCCGCCTTCCGCGCCGGGACGAATCGCCGTTCGGCCAGACTCCGCCGGACTGCCTCAACCAACAGGGGGTGGGTCGCCGACACCACGCCGAAGGTGTCCAGCCGGATCTCCCCCGTGGCGTCGACCACGAACTCGACCTCCACGTCCCCGGGCATCCCCGCGTCAAAGAGCGAGTCCGGGTAGAGGGGCGCCACCTCCGTCGCCACAATCGCGCGCGCCGGCTCATCCACCGCATCCGCGGTCCAGACCGTCGCCTCGGCCACCAGCCGGGCGAGGACCTCGGCAGGGGTCGGCTCCCCTCGTCGCGCCCGACGCGCGGGCTGCGCCTCCCCCTCGCGCGACCAGAGCACGATCGCGCCCCCGCTCGACGACATCATCCGCCCCCCGGTGAACTGCGGCGGCACCGTCGCCGCCCCCGCATAGATCTCGATCCCAGCGAAGCTGCGCAGGTCGAAGGCATCGAGGTCGAGCTCGGCCGCGGTCATCGGGTTCCCGTCGAGCCAGATCAGGGGGGCCATGTTCGACCCACGGATCCGGTACGCGACCCGTCCAGCTCGGAGGGGGACGACCTGCACCCCCGGCACCCCACGGATCAGGTCGGAGGGGCGCCGGAGTCCGCGCCGCTCGATCTCCTCGGCGGTGAAGAACCGCCCCATCCCCTGCGCGCGGCGCTGGTAGAACCCCGCGAGGGGGCCGCGCACCTCCCGGCGCCCCGTCACGGTCATCGCGGGCAATGGCAGGGCGAGGCGCTGCAGCGTGCGCTCCGCTACCGCACCGAGGGGGAGGTCGGCCAGTCGAGCGGTATCCGGCCGGAACCCCAACCGCCGGAAGACCACCGCCTCCGCGCGCCCGAGCGCCGCCTCGGTCAGCCGGAACCGTCCCGCGAGGTCGGTCGCGGTGAGCGGGGCGCCACTCGGCAGGACGACACCGGCCTCGAGCGACACCTCGACGGGATCGATCCGCACCCCAGCGAGCGCGCGCCCAAGCTCATCGCGCACCACCCCACCGCGCGCGCCGGCCTGGGCGGAAAGCGCACCGGCGGCCGAGGTGCTCAGCACCCCGACCGCCAGGAGGACCCGCCAGGCGACGACGCGCACGATTATTTGACGAACTGCTCCGGCGCGTGGTAGTCCATCCCGAAGGCCTCGGCGACGCCCTGATAGGTCACCTTGCCGTCGACCACGTTGAGCCCCTTGAGGAGCGCGCCGTCCTCACGGAGGGCCTGCTTCCACCCCTTGTTCGCGAGCTTGAGCGCATAGGGGAGCGTCGCATTCGTGAGCGCGAGCGTCGAGGTGCGCGGGACCCCACCGGGCATGTTCGCCACCCCGTAGTGGATGATCCCGTCGACCGTGTAGACCGGGTTCTCGTGCGTGGTCGCCTTGATCGTCTCGACACACCCACCCTGGTCGATCGCCACGTCGACGATCACCGCCCCCGGCCGCATCAGCTTGAGGTCCTCGCGACGGATGAGCTTCGGCGCCTTGGCGCCCGGCAGGAGCACGCCGCCGACCACCAGGTCCGCCGTGCTGATCTGCTCGAGGACATTCTGCCGGTTGGAGAAGATCATCTGCACGTTCGCCGGCATCACGTCGCTCAGATAGCGGAGCCGCGGGAGCGAGGTATCCATGATCGTGACCTTCGCCCCGAACCCCGCCGCCATCTTCGCGGCGTTCACGCCGACGACGCCACCGCCCAGGATCACGACCTTGGCCGGCGGCACGCCCGGGACGCCGCCCAGCAGCACGCCACGCCCGCCGTAGAGCTTCTCGAGATACTTGGCCCCCTCCTGCACCGCCATGCGTCCCGCGACCTCGGACATCGGCGTCAGGAGCGGGAGCTCGCGCGTCGGGAGCTCGACCGTCTCGTACGCGATGCAGGTCGCCCCCGAATCGAGGTGCGCCCGCGTCAGCTTCTCGTCGGCGGCGAAGTGGAAGTAGGTGAAGATCGTCTGCCCCTTCCGCATCCGCGGCCACTCGACCGCGATCGGCTCCTTCACCTTCACGATCATCTCCGCCTCCTTCCACACCGCGTCCGCGGTGGGGAGGATCTTGGCGCCGACCGCCACATACTGGTCGTCACCGAAGCCGGAGCCGTCCCCGGCCCCCTGCTCCACGTAGACGGTGTGGCCCGCCGCGACGAGGGCCTCCGCGCCAGCGGGGACCATCGAGACGCGATTCTCGTTGGTCTTGATCTCCTTCGGGATACCGATCTTCATGGGTCCGATGAATGGCTTAGGTGGGTCCTAACCGCAGGATCGTCTGCCGAGCTGCGCCGTAGAAGTCTCGGCAAACGGCGGCCACTTCTCCAGAGGTCACGGCATCGACGCGCGCCAAGACCTCGTCCAACGGGCGGTACGGTTCGTTATAGAGCGCGACGGCGGCCGCCCGATACATCCGCGCCGAGACACTCTCCATGGAGAGGGTGATCTGTCCCTTGAGCTGCTGCTTCCCCATCGCGAGCTCGTCCGCCGGGATCCCCTCCTGCATCAGGGCGTCGAGCTCGGTGCGCACGACCGAGGCGGCCTCGTCGGCCCGCTCCGGGGCGCAGCCCAGGTAGATGCCCTGCACCCCGCTCCCCGCCAGGAAGTGCTGGTACGAGTGGACCGAGTAGGCGAGCCCGAGCTCCTCGCGCACCCGTTGGAAGAGGCGCGAGCTCATCCCCCCGCCGAAGAGGGTATTCACGAGCATCAGCGGGTAGCGCCGCGGGTCACCGTGCGGCACGATCGGGTTCCCGAAGACGAGGTGGAGCTGCTGCGTGTCGCGCTCGACCGCATGCTCACCAGGCGCCACCGGACGTGCCGGCGGCACCGGGACCTTCATCGCCGTGCCGCCCGGGAGGTCGCCCCATCCGGCCGCGAGGAGCACCTCGAGGAGCTGCTCGTGCGAACAGCTCCCCGCCGCCGCCACGACCACGTTGCTGGCGCGATACGCATGATCGTGCAGCGACCGCAAGTCGGCGAGCTCGAGCGCGCCGACCGACTCCTCCGTCCCGAGGATCGAATAGCCGAGGGGATGCTCCCCCCACACCAGCTCATTGTGCAGCTCGAACACCATGTCGTCCGGCGTATCCTGCACCATCGCGATCTCCTCGAGCACCACCCCCCGCTCGAGGTCGAGATCGCTCTGCCGCAACGCCGGCCGGAAGATCAGGTCGAGGAGGACATCCGCCGCCTGCGGGAGGTGCTCGTCGAGCACCCGCGCCTGATACGAGGTGTGCTCGCGCCCGGTGTAGGCATCGAGCGACCCCCCGAGCGATTCCAACGACAGCGCGATCTCACGCGCCGAGCGCGTCTCCGTCCCCTTGAAGACGAGGTGCTCGAGGAGGTGCGAGACCCCCATGAGCTCTCGCGGTTCGTGGATGGAAGCCGAGCGGACCCAGGCCCCCAAAGCGACCGACCGCACTCCCGGCATCTGCTCCGAGAGTACGGTCAGTCCATTCGGCAGGACGGTCCGCTGAACGCCGCGTTCAGCGGCGTCGGTCGCGGACGTCGGGGTCACTCGCGGGAACGGCCCCCGCGGCCACCACGGGGACGATCCCCACGCGGACGGCGCTCGCCCCCTTCGCTCCCCTCACCATTCCCCGACTCGCTCGGGGCGACGGCCGGCGCCTCGGCGCCGCCCTCCGGCTTCGGCAGGAGCGCCTTCATGGAGAGACGCAGGCGGCCACGCTCGTCGCGCTCGACGAGCTTCACCGTCACCTGCTCCCCCTTCTTCACCACATCCTCGGGCTTCTCGACGCGCGTGTGGCGCATCTCGGAGACGTGGAGGAGGGCCTCGGTGCCCGGCATGATCTCGATGAAGGCGCCGAACGCCGTCACCGACTTCACCGTGCCCGTGTAGGTCTCGCCCACGACCGGCTCCGCGGTGATCGCCTGCACCATCTGGCGCGCGCGCTCCATCGCCTCGCCACCGACCGCGGCGATCGTGACGAGCCCCGAATCGTCGACGCTGAGCTCGGCGCCGGTCTCGTCCTGGATGCCACGGATCGTCTTCCCCTTCGGCCCGATGAGATCGCCGATCTTCTCGGGGTTGATCATCATCGTGACGATGCGCGGGGCGTACGGCGAGAGGTCCGGGCGCGCCGCGGGGAGCGCCTTCTTCATCTCGCCGAGGATGTGCAGCCGGCCCTCACGCGCCTGTGCGAGCGCCTCGGTCATGATCTTGAGGTCGAGCCCCTGGATCTTGATATCCATCTGGATCGACGTGATCCCCTGCTCCGTCCCGGCGACCTTGAAGTCCATGTCGCCGAGGTGGTCCTCGGTGCCGAGGATGTCGGTCAGGATCGCGTACTTCTTCCCTTCCTTGATGAGGCCCATCGCCACGCCGGCGACCGGTGCCTTGAGCGGGATGCCGGCATCGAAGCAGGCGAGCGAGCCGCCACAGATCGACGCCATCGAGGAGGAACCGTTCGACTCGAGGATCTCGGAGACGATGCGGATCGTGTACGGGAACTCCTCGAACGCCGGGAGGACCGCCTGGATCGCGCGCTCGGCGAGCGCCCCGTGCCCGATCTCACGGCGGCCGGTGCCACGCATCGGCTTGGCCTCACCCGTGGAGAAGGGCGGGAAGTTGTAGTGCAACATGAACGACTTGGTGGTCTCCTTCGCGTCGTCGATGTTGTCCATGCGCTGCACGTCGTTCGCGGTGCCGAGCGTCGCGACCACGAGGGCCTGCGTCTGCCCGCGAGTGAAGAGCGCGGAGCCATGGGCCCGCGGGAGCAGCGACGCATCGATCGAGATGGGGCGCACGACGTCCGGCTTGCGGCCGTCGACGCGGAGCCCGGTGTCGAGCACCTGCGCACGGAGCGCGTTGTACTCGATGTCGCCGACGATGTGGCCGACGAGGCCCACGTGCGCCGGGTCGAGGACGGTCGCCATCTCCGCCTTGACCTCCTCCTTCACCTTCTCGACCGCCTGGATGCGGGTCGCCTTGTCCTTCTGGTTGATCGCGGCCTCGATGCGCTTCTCGGCGGCCTTCGTCACCGTCTTCGTGACGTCCTCGGGGATCACGGTCCCGCTCCACGCCATCTTCTCGGGGCGATCGACCTTCTTGAGGAGCGCCTCCTGCATCGTGACGAGCTCACCGATCCCCTTCTGCGCGACCTTGAGCGCCTCGACGATCTCCGCCTCAGAGACCTCGAGCGCACCGCCCTCGACCATCATGATCGAGTCGGCCGAGCCGGCGACGATCATATCCATGTCGGAGAACTCGAGCGCCTGGAAGGTGGGGTTGAGCACCCACTTTCCCTCGACGCGGCCGACACGCACGCCAGCGATCGGGCCCGCCCACGGGATCTTGCTCGCGCTCAGCGCGAACGAGGTCGCGATGAGACCGAGCACGTCATGGTCGTTCTCCTGGTCCGCGGAGAGCACATAGATGACGACCTGCACCTCGTTCTGGAACCCCTCGGGGAAGAGGGGCCGGATCGAGCGGTCGATGATGCGGCAGGAGAGGATCTCCTCGTCGCGGGGACGTCCCTCGCGCTTGATGAAACCGCCCGGGATCTTCCCCGAGGCGTACATCTTCTCCTTGTACTCCACCGTAAGGGGGAAGAACGGGAGGGGGCTCTTCTTCTCGCTGACGGTGACCGCCGCGAGGAGCACGGTCTCACCGTAGGTGATGAGCGCGGAGCCGGCGGCCTGCTTGGCCATCCGCCCGGTCTCGATGATCAGGGGGCGGCCGGCGAAGGTCCGCTCGATACGTTGCATCATGTGGGTTGGATCCTGACGATTGCACGAAGCGCGCGATCCGCAGCAGTGCGGTCGCGCGCTCGTGACGTGGGGCGCTTAATAGCGGAGGCCGAGATCGGCGATGATCTTGCGGTAGGCGTCGACGTCGGTGCGCTTGAGATAGTCAAGGTGACGACGCCGCTTGCCGACCATCTTGAGGAGCCCACGGCGGCCGTGGTGATCCTTCTTATGCTGGCGGAAGTGCTCGGTCAGGTAGTTGATCCGGTCCGTGAGGACCGCGACCTGGACCTGCGAGGATCCGGTGTCGGTCCCGTGCTTCTGGTGCGAGCTCATCGCCGCCGTCTTGTCGAACGCCATCCGATCTGTCCTTGCCTGCGCTGCGCAGTGCTGTGAATGCCTAATCGTTGGTAGCACACAAAGTTACGTCTTCAGAACCCGCCCTGTAAAGGGGGGTAGACCGCCGGCGGGACCCGCTGGCCAGCCCCGGACAGGGCCCTTCCCGCGTCACCCCCCGAACCACCCTAGGACCAGGCGCTTCAGGTCGTTGAAGGTGACCGTCAGGAAGAGCGCCATGATCAGGACGAACCCGATGCGCGCGTACCACTCCCTCACCATCCGCGGGAAGGGGCGGCGCCACGCCGCCTCCGCGACCTGCAGTACCACCTGCCCTCCGTCCAGGAGCGGGATCGGGAGGAGGTTCAGGACCGCCAGGTTGATGCTCAGGAAGGCGATCAGCGTCCAGAGGTTCTCCATCCCATCCTGCGCCGCCGCCACGCTCGAGCGGGCGATCTCCACCGGCCCCCCGAGCTGCGAGACCGAGACCTCCCCAGTCAGGAGGTTGCCGAGCACCCCGATGACGTTCCCCGCCATCGCCCAGGTCGCTCGCCACCCTTCGCGCGCCGCCTCGCCGACCCCGACCGATTCACGGATCACGTCCTGCTTGACCCCGACCCCGATCCGGCCGACCATCACCGGCGCCCCCTCGGCCGTGGTCGTCTCCTGCGCCTCGGGGACGACGGTGACGCGCACGGTGTCGGTCCCGCGCAGCAGCTCGAGCGCCACCGACTTCCCAGGCGCGGCGGAGATCTTCGTGAGCACCTCCTCCCAGCGCGTGACCGCGGTGCCGTCGATCGCCACCACGCGATCCCCGGACTGGATCCCCGCGACCTCCGCCGGACGCCCCGCGACGATCGAGTCGACCACCGGTGGGACATACCCCGTGCCGTACCAGGCGAAGACCCCGGTCGAGACCACCAGCGCGAGGAGGATGTTCATCGTCACCCCCGCTAGGAGGATCACGAGGCGCTGCACGAGCGTCTTCGACTCGAACCAGCGGTCCGCCGGGATCGGATGCGGCCCATGCGGGATCATCGAGTGCTCGTCCCAATGCCGCGACCTCTCGGCCTCAGGCGCCTCGCCCCCTCCTTCAAGGACCTGGGCCGTCTCATCCTCCTTGGACGCCATCCGTACATAGCCCCCGATCGGGAGCCAGGAGAGCGCATACTCCGTCTCCCCACGACGCCGACTCCAGAGCGGCGCCCCCCACCCGAGGGAGAAACGCGGGGCGTAGACCCCCGCCCACTTGGCGGCGAGAAAGTGCCCGAGCTCGTGCACGAAGATCACGAGCCCCAAGACCAACAACGGCGCGAGCCAACTCAGCATCAGCGGAACTCCTGCACGAGGGAACGCGCCGCCGCATCGGCGGCGAGCAACGCGGGAAGATCGTCACCAGAGTGGTCGCCGAGCGCCGAGAGCGCGTGCTCGATCGCCACCGGGATCCGCGCGAAGGGGAGCGAGCCGTCGAGCACCCGGGCCACCGCGACCTCATTGGCCGCGTTGAACACCGCGGGGGCCGCCCCGCCCTGCCGTCCGGCCGCGATCCCCAACCCGAGGGTCGGGAAGGCATCGTGCCGCACCGCCTCAAAGGTCAGGGGACTCGACGCCACCGGATCGAAGCGTGGTACCCCACCGTCGGGGATCCGATCCGGATAGCCGAGGGCGTAGAGCACGGGGAGCTCCATCGAGGGCACCCCCATCTGCGCGAGCACGCTGCCATCTTCGAACTCGAGCATCGAGTGCACGATGCTCTGCGGATGCACCACGACCTCGATCCGGTCGTACGGGATCCCGAAGAGGACATGCGCCTCGATCACCTCGAGCGCCTTATTCGCGAGCGAGGCGCTGTCGATGGTGATCTTCCGTCCCATCGCCCAGGTCGGATGATTGAGCGCGTCGGTGAGATTGGCGCCGTCGATCTGCTCGCGCGACCAGGTGCGGAAGGGGCCCCCCGATGCGGTGATGATCATCCGCGAGACGCCGCGCAGCGGGAGGAGCCCCTCAGCCGGGTCAGCCCCGCGCGGCACCGGCGCCACGCGCCCCGCCGCGCATTGGAGCAGCGCCGAGTGCTCGGAGTCCACGGGGATCACCTCACCCGTGCCCTCCCGCACCGCGCGTGCCACGAGCACGCCGCCGACCACGAGCGATTCCTTGTTCGCGAGCGCGACGCGCTTCCCCGCCCGGAGCGCCGCGAGGGTCGCTTCGAGCCCCGCCGCGCCGACGACGGCGTTCACCACCACATCGACGTCGGGGTGCTGTGCGGCCTCCACGAGGCACGGCGTCCCGCGTCCCCATCCCGCCGGGAGGGTGGCCCCACCATCCTGGACGAGACCGACGTAGGTCGGCCTCCAGCGCGCCGCAGCAGCCGCGAGCCCGTCGCGATTCCCGTTCGCGGTCAACGCCACGAAGTGGAAGCGCTCCGGATGACGCGCCACCACCCGCTGCGCCGTCTCGCCGATCGATCCGGTGGCGCCAAGCAGCGCCACACCGGTCCGACGGCTCACCGCCCCACCTTGAGGAGCGCCTCGAGGAGCACGTACCCGACAGGGAGCGTGAAGAGCAGCGAGTCGGTGCGATCGAGTACCCCGCCGTGGCCGGGGATCAGGGTGGAGCTGTCCTTCACCCCCGCCTGCCGCTTGAGCAGGCTCTCGACCAGGTCCCCGATCTGCGCCACGACGCCGATCACCACACCCAGGATGACGATGCCCGTCAGCGTGAGGCCGAGGCGGGCATGAGGCTGCAGGAGGAAGGTGACATACGCCCAGGTGCCGATCACGCTGAGCACGAGCCCACCGATCGCGCCCGCCCAGGTCTTCCCGGGGCTCACCGAGGGCATGAGCTTCCGCTTCCCGAACGCCTTGCCGGCAAAGAAAGCCCCTGAGTCGGTGAGCCAGGTGAGGACCATCGGGAGGAAGAGCAACAACGAGCCGGCGAGCGCCCCGATCGCGAAGCGATGATACCGCAGGGCATACGCGAAGGTGAGCATCCCGCCGGTGTACCAGACGCCGAAGAGCGTCGTCGCGACCGATTCGATCGGATGCCCCGTCACCCCGCGTCGCCAGAGTGCCACGGAGAGCAACACCGGCACCACCAACGCGACCACCGGGAGCGGTGGCACCGCATAGCCGAGCCGCGCCGCATGGGCCGCGAGCGGGAGCGCCGTGGCGACGCCGATGAGCCACCCCATCAGCGGCTGCGCCCCTGCCCCCTGCGCGAGGCGCCCATATTCCCATGCCGCCAGCGCCGACGCGATGGCGAGCAGCGCCGCCAACGGCGCGTCCCCCACCCAGACGATCCCGACGAGCACGGGGATCGCCACGATGGCGAAGAGGATCCGCTTGGTCAGCTCAGACACGGGACCCCCACTGGTACGCGCTCAGACCGAGACGCGACCGAAGCGACGGTCCCGCGTCTGATAGTCGAGGATCGCCTCGTACAGGTTCACCCGCGTGAAGTCGGGCCAGAGCACGGGCGAGATGTGGAGCTCGGTATACGCCAGCTGCCAGAGGAGGAAGTTCGAGATGCGACGCTCCCCGGAGGTGCGGATCAACAGGTCCGGATCGGGGCACCCTTCGGTGAAGAGCCGCGCACTGATCGCCGCCTCGTCCACCTGGTCCGGCCGCAACATCCCCGCCGCGACCTCCTCCGCGATCCGCCGCGCCGCGCGCACGATCTCCGCGCGCGAGCCGTAGGAGATGAAGAGGTTGAGCACCAACGTCGAGTTCGTCGCCGTCTGTGCCATCACGCGATCGACCGCGGCCCGCGCCGGCGGCGCCAATCGATCGAGATCGCCGAGCATCTGGACGCGCACCCCCTGCGCCTCGAGCTCATCGGCCTCACGCTGGATGTACTCCTCGAGCAGCGACATCAGCGCGCCGATCTCCGTCGCGGGGCGTTGCCAGTTCTCCTGGGAGAAGGCGAAGAGCGAGAGGACCTCGACTCCGGCCTCGATCGCCCCTTCCACCACCTCGCGCACCCCCTTCATCCCCTGCCGGTGCCCCATCGGCCGAGGGAGCATGCGCTCGCGCGCCCACCGCCCATTGCCATCCATGATGATGGCGATGTGCTTGGGCAGCGGCCCATGGCCGCGGATCTGGGAGAGGAGGACCGGGGCGGTCATGGGACGAGGAGGCTCAGACCTCCAGCAACTCCGCTTCCTTCGCCTTCATCGCGGCGTCGATCTTCGCGATCTCCTCATCGTGTACCTTCTGGAGCTCCTTCTCCGCATGCTTCACCTCGTCCTCGGAGACGCCGGAGAGCTTCTTCAGCGCGTCGCGGGCATGGGTGCGGGCATGGCGCACCGCGATGCGGCCATCCTCGGCGTACCCATGCACCTGCTTCGCGAGCTCCTTGCGGCGCTGCTCGTTCATCGCCGGGAGGGGGACGCGGATGATCGCCCCCTGGATCGCCGGATCGAGCCCGAGGCTCGACTCGCGGATCGCCTTCTCGATCGCCTTCGCCTGCCCCTTGTCGTACGGGGTGACGACGAGGAGCCGCGGCTCCGGCGCCGAGACGTTGGCGCACTGGTTCATCGGCAGGTACTGACCGTACATCTCGACCTTGACCGAGTCGAGCATGGTGGGCGAGGCCTTGCCGGAGCGGACCGAGGCGAACTCGCGGCGCGCGGCCTCGACGCCCTTGTCCATCGCGGCGCGTGCGTCCTTCAGGATGGCTTGGATGGTCATGAGGGGAACCTCAGGTCAGGAGACGAGGGTGCCGACCGGTTCGCCCCGCAGTGCCTGCGCGACGATCCCCGGCGTGTGGATGTTGAGCACGATCAAGGGGAGCGCATTCTCCTTACAGAGCGTGATGGCGGTCTGATCCATCACCTGGAGCTCCTGCTGCATGACGTCCTTGTACGAGATGCGATCGAACTTCGTCGCCGTCGGTTCCTGCTTGGGATCGGCGGAATAGACGCCGTCGACGCTCGTCGCCTTGATGATCAGGTTGGCCTTCATCTGGATGGCGCGGAGCACCGCGGCCGTGTCGGTCGAGAAGTACGGGTTCCCCGTCCCCGCCGCGAAGATCACGCAGCGCCCCTTCTCGAGGTGCCGCTGCGCGCGACGCCGGATGTACGGCTCGGCGATCGTCTCCATCCGGATTGCGGTCATCACGCGGGTGTCGAGCCCTTCGCGCTCCAGCACATCCTGGAACGCGAGGGCGTTGATCACGGTGCCGAGCATTCCCATGTAGTCGGCGGAGACGCGGTCCATCCCCATCTTCGAGATCTGTGAGCCGCGGACGATGTTCCCGCCGCCGATCACGAGCCCGATCTGCGCCCCGAGGTCGCTGATCGCCTTCACCTGCCGGGCGAACTCCCGGATGCTGTCGAAGTCGAATCCGAATCCCTTCTCTCCGGCGAGGGCCTCACCGGAGAGCTTGAGCAGGACCCGCGGATAGGCGAGGGCGGTCACGGGGCGCCGGACCTCAGGACTCGCCCATCTTGAAGCGGACGAACCGCTTCACGGCGAGTGTCGCGCCCGCGGCCTTGCAGGTCGCGGCGACGAGGTCCTTGATGGTCTGCTTGTCGTCGCGGACCCAGGGCTGCCCGAGGAGGGTGATCTCCCCGAGGAGCTTGGCGATGCGGCCCTCGACCATCTTCTCGGCGATCGCCTGCGGCTTCCCGCTCTCGACCGCCTGCGCGACGAAGATCTCACGCTCACGCGCGATGAAGGCCGGGTCGACCCCATCCTGATCCACGGCGACGGCGACGCTCGGCACGCCGGCGGCCACATGCTCCGCGACATGCTTCCCGAGCTCGGCCGCCTCGGCCCCGCTCCCCCCGGCGATCTCGGCGATCACCCCCGCCTTGCCGTTGAAGTGGAGGTAGCTCCCCACGATCCCGGAGGTGCTGATCCGTGCCACGCGACGGAGCTCGACCTTCTCCCCCGTCTTCGCCGAGGCGGCCTTGACGACCTCACCGACGGTGCGCTTCCCATCGAAGGCCCACGGGGTGTTGAGGTAATCGCCCTCGGCACCCACGGTCACGAGGCCGTCGACCTTCGCGTCCTGCGCCACATGCTGCGCGACCTGCTTGGAGAGGGCGATGAACTCGTCGTTGCGGCCGACGAAGTCGGTCTCGCAGTTGAGCTCGATCATCCCCGCGGTCTTCCCATCGGCGCTGAGCTCGATCACGATCTGCCCTTCCGAGGCGGCGCGGTCGGCGCGCTTCTCGGCCTTCGCGATCCCCTTCTTGCGGAGGAGGTCGACGGCGGCGTCCATGTTCCCGGCGCTCTCCTCGAGCGCCTTCTTGCAATCCATCATCCCAGCACCCGTGCGGGCGCGGAGCTCAGCGACATCCTTCGCGGTGATGCTCATCTCGTGAATTCTCGGAAAAGTGCGACTGGTGTGGAAGCGCCGCCGGGAGGCTTGGACCCCACCGGCGGCGCTCGGAAAGATACGCCGGGGAACCTCCCCGGCACGAGCGACTCGCCTTACTCGGCGCTCTCGGTCGGGGCCTCGTCGCCCTCGGCCGCCCCACCCTTCAGGCGGGCGGCGATCGCCTCGGGATTCGCGCGCCGACGGCGGGGACGGGCCCCGCCGCGCGGACGACGGCCGTCCCCGCTCTCGCGCTCGGTCCCGCGCTCCGACGACCAGGTGGTCATCTCGGCCGGCTCGTCGGCGTCCGGGCGCATCGGCGCCTCGCGACGGGCCTCGGCGATCGTGTCAGCGATGGCCCCGGCGATGAGCTCCACCGAGCGGATCGCGTCATCATTGCCCGCGATCGGCACCGTGATGAGGTCGGGATCGGAGTTCGTGTCGCAGATCGCGATGATCGGGATGCCGAGCTTGTTCGCCTCATCGACCGCGATGCGCTCCTTCTTGGCGTCGATGACGAAGAGGAGGCCCGGGAGCCGGCCCATCGCCTTGATGCCCGAGAGGTTCTTCAGGAGCTTGTCGCGCTGACGGGTCATCATCAGCTGCTCCTTCTTGGTGTAGTTCTCGAACGCCCCACCCGCCTCGGCGCCCGCCTCGAGCTCCTTGAGCTTGCGGATCTGCTTCTTGACCGTCGAGAAGTTGGTCAGGAGCCCACCGAGCCAGCGCTCGGTGACGTACATGGCGCCGCTCCGATCCGCCTCGGCGGCGACGATCTGCCCGAGCTGCTGCTTGGTGCAGACGAAGAGGACGTTCTCACCGCGCATGACGACCTCGCGCGCGAGCTGCTGCGCGAGCTCGAGCTGCTGGCGGGTCTTCTGCAGGTCGATGATGTGGATCCCGTTGCGCTCCGCGAAGATGAACCGACGCATCTTCGGGTTCCAACGACGGGTCTGGTGGCCGAAGTGGACACCGGCCTTGAGGAGATCTTCGAGCGAGGGCTGCGACATCGTGTGTGATCCTGTGGAACGAGTGGTTGGTCGTCGTCTCGCGTCGGCGCCGGTCGCGACCGCCCCGGGTGGGGTGGCACCGCCGATCGGCTCAGCGGGACTGTGAGATGGACTGTCTCGACCGGCGGGGGCGTGGCGACCTGCGCCACCACGCCCCACCGACCGTCCGGCTTAGCGCTTGCTGAACTGGAAGCGCTTGCGGGCCTTCGGGCGACCCGGCTTCTTCCGCTCGACCGCACGCGCATCGCGCGTGAGGAGGCCGAGGTCACGCAGCTTGCCGCGGCGCGACTCGTCGATCTTGACGAGGGCCCGGGCGATCGCGAGACGGAGCGCGCCCGCCTGACCGGTCTGCCCGCCGCCGGTGAGGTTGGCGTTCACATCGTAGGCCCCGAGGGTGTCGGTGGCCGTGAACGGCTGCTGGATCGCCGTCACGAGCGCGGGCCGCGGGAAGTAATCCCCGAGGGTCCGGCCGTTGAGGCTCCACTTCCCCGACCCGGGGGTCAGGTAGACGCGGCAGACCGCTTCCTTGCGGCGGCCGATCGTGTGGGTCGTGTTGGTCGTCGCCATGGGTTACTTCGCCTCCGCCTTCGGGAAGGTGATCGACGCGGGCTGCTGCGCCGCGTGTGGGTGCGTGGCCCCCGGATAGACGCGGAGCTTCAACCGGAGCTTCTGCCGGCCGAGCGCCGTCTTCGGGAGCATCCCGTAGACCGCCTTCTCGATCACCCGCTCGGGGTGCTTGGCGATCATGGTCGCGAACGGCGTGTAGCGCTCGTGGCCCATGTAGCCGGTGTGACGGAAGTAGTTCTTCTGCTCCGCCTTGCGCCCGGTCACCTTGACCTTGGCGGCATTGATCACGATGACGTTGTCACCGGTATCCATGTGCGGGGTGAACATCGGCTTGTGCTTGCCGCGGATGATGCGGGCGACCTCGGTGGCGAGGCGGCCCAGGACCATCCCCTCAGCGTCGACGATGAACCACTTGTGGTCGATGTCGGCGGGGGTGGCCGTATACGTGGTACGCATGCGGGATCCAGCTGAAGAGGGACTGCGCCTCACCGGTGCGGGATGCAACCCGGGTCTCGGCCGCCACAACGGGCGTTTTGGGACAGACTCGTAAGATGGGGCCTCAGGGGGCCGCGGTCAACTGGGCACCGGAGGCTAAAGGCTGGAGGCTGAAAGCTTTAAGCCGTCAGCCTCCCGCCTCGAACGTCACGAGAACCGCCCCCCGCTCCACCGCCACCCCCGGCTGGACCAGGATCGCCTTGACCGTCCCCGCCCCGGGGGCCCGGAGCTCGTTCTCCATCTTCATCGCCTCCATCACCAGGACGGCCTGTCCCGCCCCGACCTGGTCCCCCACGGCGACCCCCACCCGGACGATGAGTCCGGGCATCGGGGCGACCACCGCGGCAGCCCCCGTCGGGGCCGCCGCCTTGGCATGGGCCCGGATCGCCCGGGTCCGCTCGTCGAGGGCCTCGACGGCGAGCCGGCGCCCGTCGAGCTGGAGGTCGTAGCTTCCCCGCCCCTCGCCGGGGCGCGCCACCAGCCGGTGCTGCCGGCCGTCGATGGTCAGGATCGCCCCCACCCCGGTCCCGGCCGCGGTCTGGTGATCCCCCTCGAGATGCGCCGCCACGCGGACACCGTCGACGGTCATCCCCGTCTCGTCGATCACGACCTCCATCTCGCGCCCCGCCACCGTCACCACGTACCTCATGCGCCCTCCGGCACCAGGACGCAGACCGTCTCCACATGCGCGGTCTGCGGGAACATGTCGAAAGATAGGAGCGAGTCCACCCGCCACCCCGGGAGCCGCGCGACATCGCGCGCCAGGGTCGCCGGGTCGCAGCTCACGTAGACGATCGCGCGCGGCGCCTGCCCCGTCTCGACCGTGCGGGCCAGCGCCGACGTCACCCGCGCATCGACCCCGGCGCGCGGCGGGTTCAGGATCACCACGTCGGCCGGGAGATGGTGCGGGAGCGCCTCCTCCACCCGCGCGGCGATCGCCCGCGAGGGGGCCGCGAGCTGGGTCGCCGCGTACGTGGTGGCCTCCTCGTCGAGCTCGATCGCGGTGACGCGCACCCCTGCCGCGGCGAGGGCGACGGCGGTGGCCCCCGCGCCGCTGTACGCATCGAGCACGTACGTCGGTCGATGCGCGAGCACCATCGCCACCAGATGCGCCTGCATCCGCTCGGCGATCTCGGCATTCACCTGCACGAAGGAGGCCCCGGGGATCCCCGTCGGCCGGCGATCGGCGACGAGCCGCCGCCGCTTCCCCTCCGCCTCCCACCAGATGGCGGCGAGCGAGGGCACGGCGTCGAGGAAGGCGGCGAGCGCCGGCCACTCCGTCCCTCCCGTCAGCACGAAGAGGGGACGATCCGCGACCCAACGCACCGTGCCGCGGAGCCGATGCTCTGGCGGCAGATGCGCCGCCGCCGCGACGATCTCTCGCCAGGTGGCGACGACGCGCGGATCGGTGATCAGGCAGTCATCCAACGCGAAGACCGCCTCGGGATCATCGAAGGCGCGGAGCCCCGCCCAGACCCGTGCCCCCTCGCGACGGATCGCGAGGGTGAGGGTGCGGCGATAGCGCCATGGCTCCCCTGCGACGATCGCCGGCACCGGGACCTCGCGCTTCGCGATTCGCCGAAAGGCGTCGTGCACCATCTGGCGCTTGCCCTCACGCTGCGCCGCGATCGCGACCTGCTGCCACTGACATCCACCGCAGCGATCGGGAGCCTCGTAATGCCCACAGGAGGGAGCGACGCGGTCGACGGAGGGCCGGTCGATGCGACGCAACGTCCCGCGCCCCACGCGACCCTCCACGCGGAGATCGACGGTCACCTGATCGCCGGGCACCGTGCGCGGCGTGAAGACCACGAGCCCATCGGCGCGCGCGACGCCATCGCCGCCAGCGGCGAGGCTCGCGATCTCCAACGAGACGGTTCGAGCGGTGGTCACGCGAGGTGGATCAGCGCGGCGCGATCAGCTGCGACGGAGCGACTCTTCGCGCGCGAGACGCGCCCATCCACGCACCTCACTCGATGCCCCACCCTGAGCATCGACGGCGTCCGAGCGAGCTGCACCATTGGCGCTGCCATTCCCCACCTGCCGCGCGCGCCCCTGCCGATCGCGCTCGGCGAGAAGGACCGCCCCCACCGCCGCGGCGCGCAACGTCTCCTCTGGTGCCGGCGCCCCCAAGAGCGCGGGGAGCTTCGCCTCGAGCCACTGGATGTCGACCGCGCCGCGCTGGTAGTCCGGATCGTCCATCATGCGCAGATGGAACTCGCACGAGGTCTCCACCCCCTCGATCACGAGCTCCTGCAGCGCGCGCCGCATCCGCGCGATCGCCGCCTCACGCGTCGGCGCATGCACGATCAACTTGGCGAGCATCGGATCGTACGAGAGCCCGACCGTCGTCCCCACCTCGATCCCACCATCCCAGCGGATCCCCGGCCCACTCGGGAGATGGAGCGCGGTGATGCGCCCGGTGGAGGGGAGAAAGCCGTGCGCCGGATCCTCACTCGTGATGCGGCACTCGATCGCCCACCCGCGTGGCTCCGGTGCCTGCGTGAAGGGGAGCTGCTCCCCCGCCGCGATGCGCAGCTGCCACTGCACGAGGTCGAGCCCCGTCACCAACTCGGTCACGGGATGCTCCACCTGGATGCGCGTGTTCATCTCGAGGAAGTAGAACTCCCCGTGCGCATCGAGGAGGAACTCGCAGGTACCGGCGTTCACATAGCCCGCGGCCTTCGCCGCCGCGACGGCGGCATCCCCCATCCGCTTCCGTAACTCGGGGGAGACGGCGACGCTCGGCGCCTCCTCGATCATCTTCTGATGGCGGCGCTGGATCGAGCACTCGCGCTCCCCCACCGCCACGCAGGTGCCATGCGCGTCGGCGAGGATCTGGATCTCGACGTGACGCGGTCCCTCGATGTACTTCTCGATATAGACCGCATCGTCGCCGAAGGCGTTCTGCGCCTCGCGCTGCGCCGACTCGAGCGCGCTCGCGACCTCCGCTGGCGCACGGACCACCCGCATCCCCTTCCCGCCCCCGCCAGCAGCGGCCTTGAGGAGCACGGGATAGCCGAACTGTGCGGCGAGCTCGGCCGCCTGCGCCGCATCACGCAGCGCTTCGGTGGTGCCGGGCACCACCGGGGTCCCAGCCGCGATCGCCAGGGTGCGCGCCGCGGTCTTGGAGCCCATCGCCGCGATCGCCTCCGCCGGCGGACCGACCCAGATCAGCCCCGCCTCACGCACCGCACGCGCGAACCACTCGCGCTCGGAGAGAAAGCCATACCCGGGGTGGATCGCGTCAGCCTCCAGCTGCTTCGCGACCTCGATCAGATGATCTCCGCGTAGATAGCTCTGGCTCGCCGGCGCGGGGCCGATCAACACCGAGCGGTCGGCGGCGCGCACATGCGGTGCCCCCGCATCGGCCTCGGAGTAGACCGCGATCGATTCGATCCCCAACTCGCGGCAGGCGCGCGCGATCCGCACCGCGATCTCCCCTCGGTTGGCGATGAGGACGCGACGGATCGGACGAGCGGCGGGCGCCGCGGTCTGCTTCAGGCTCACAGCGGGATGCACCCGTGCTTCTTGGCCGGGTTCCGCTGGCGCTTCCCCTGCAACGCCTCGAGCGCCTCGATGAGGCGCGGGCGCGTCTCGCGCGGATCGATCACATCATCCACATAGCCGCGGCTCGCCGCCACATACGGGTTCGCGAACTTCTCCGCGTACTCCGTCACCTTGGCATCGAGCGCCGCCGCCGGATTCGCCGACTCGGCGATCTCCTTCTTGAAGAGGATCTCCACCGCCCCCTTGGGGCCCATCACCGCGATCTCCGCCGAGGGCCAGGCGAGGTTGAGATCGCCGCGGATGTGCTTGGAGCTCATCACGTCGTACGCGCCGCCGTATGCCTTGCGCGTGATCACGGTGAGCTTCGGCACCGTCGCCTCGCAGTAGGCGTAGAGGAGCTTCGCCCCATGCCGGATGATCCCCCCATGCTCCTGCGCGACGCCGGGGAGGAACCCCGGCACGTCGACGAAGGTCACGACCGGGATGTTGAAGGCGTCGCAGAAGCGGATGAAGCGCGCCGCCTTCACGCTCGCGTCGATGTCGAGCACACCAGCCAGCACCGCGGGCTGGTTCGCGACGATCCCCACGCTGTACCCGCCCAGGTGGGCGAAGCCGCAGAGGATGTTCCCCGCGAAGTCGGGCTGCACCTCGAGGAAGGCGCCGTCATCCACCACGCGGCGGAGCACGTCATGCATGTCGTACGGCTGCGTCGCGATCGGAGGGATGCAGTCGAGGAGCGCCTCCTCCCGGCGGTCGCGCGGGTCGCGACCCGGGCCACGCGGGACCGCATCGACGTTGTTGCTCGGCAGGTAGCGCAGCAGGTCGCGGATCCCCTGCAGGCACTCCACCTCGGAGCTCGTGGTGAAGTGCGAGATCCCCGAGGTCGCCCCATGCGTGTCGGCGCCGCCGAGGGCCTCCATCGAGACCTCCTCGTGCGTCACTGTCTTCACCACGTTGGGCCCCGTCACGAACATGTAGGAGGTCCCGCGGGTCATGAAGATGAAGTCGGTGATCGCCGGGGAGTACACCGCCCCGCCGGCGCAGGGGCCGAGGATGGCGGAGATCTGCGGGATCACCCCCGAGGCGAGGGTGTTGCGAAGGAAGATGTCGGCGTAACCGCCGAGGGAGACGACCCCCTCCTGGATGCGCGCGCCACCGGAATCGTTGAGCCCGATGACCGGTGCGCCGTTCTGCATCGCGAGATCCATGATCTTGCAGATCTTCCCCGCGTGCGCCTCGGAGAGGGAGCCGCCGAAGACGGTGAAGTCCTGCGAGTAGACGTAGACGAGGCGTCCGTCGATCCGTCCGTGGCCGGTGACGACGCCGTCGCCGTCGGGGCGCTGCTGGTCGAGCCCGAAGTCGGTCGAGCGATGGGTGACGTAGCGATCGGTCTCGACGAAGCTCGCCTCGTCGAGGAGGAGGTCGATCCGCTCGCGGGCGGAGAGCTTCCCCTTTTCGTGCTGCGCCTTCAGTCGCTCGGGGC
>Ga0222713_10000821_pt1 | contig 35387 bp, 36 predicted proteins | sample C33_649DmetaG_FD_165061 | JGI IMG/M metagenome (GOLD analysis project Ga0222713, IMG submission 165061) | Estuarine water microbial communities from San Francisco Bay, California, United States - C33_649D | ecosystem: Environmental > Aquatic > Marine > Unclassified | place: USA: California... | reverse complement strand
GGCCGCGTTTCGCCAGCATCGCCGCTTCCAATCCGGCGGCAGCGGCATTGCCGCAGTGCGTGCATTTCACGCCATGACCGATGTTGGCGCGCAAGGCGCCGCTGCGCGATGCGGCGATGGCCAGCGCGTAATTGAGCTGCTGTTCATCCAAACCCAGCAGATGTCCGGCAACCACTGCGGAGCCGAAAGGCCCGACCACGCCCGGCGCATGAAACTTCGAGCTCTCGCGCCGGTGATCAACCGAGGCCAGCAATCGTCCCTGGATCTCGAAACCCTTGGCGCAGGCCGTCAGCAACTCCCGGCCGCCGAGTCCGTCTCGCACCGCCAGCGCAAAAGCCACTGGCACCGTCGGCGATATCGCATGGGTGGACGGGCTCGACATCGGCTCGAAGTCGAGCACATGCATCGAAGCGGCATTGGCGTAGGCTGCAGAAACCGGTGACGTACGGAAACCGAAACCCCAGACGGGACACTGCTCACTGCCGCCCTGCTCTCGCACCTGTTCGGCAAACAACTGCGGCGCCTGCTCGCGGGCGCCGGCCACCGCGACGGCAACGCCATCGGCGATCAGGCGTTTCACAATGGCGACATCAGCGGCCGACAGCGATTCGTATCGGGTGTTGCGGATGATGCCGGCAAGTTGTGCCGTCAGGCTCATGACTGCTCCGCGGGAAAATGAATTTGAATGCGTGAATGCCGCGGAATTATCGCCGGTTCCGCGGGCAATCAGTCAAACAATGACATCCCGTGGACTTCAGCAAGCATGCCGGGCTTGGACAATGCCCCGACCCGCACGCCGAGCAGGCGGATACGCCGGTCCAGCGGCACCCGCTTCAGGCATTCACCGGCGGCGCGGCGGATCACTTTGGCATCCTGCGTCGGCACATCAATGGTCAGGTCGCGCGTCAGCGTATGGAAATTGTCGTAACGGATTTTCAAGCCGATGGTCTTCCCGGCATAACCCTTGTACTTGAGGTCTGCGGCCACGCGCGCGCAGAGATCGGTGAATATTTTTGTCAGCTGCGCCTTGTCGCGCACCGGATGCAGATCGTCTTCAAACGTGGTCTCGCGGCTGATCGACTTCGGCTCGCTGTAAGTCACCACAGGCCGCTCGTCGCGGCCATGCGCGGCTTCGTGCATCCACGCGCCGTAGCTGCGGCCGAAATGTTCAATCAGCCAGTCTGCGTCCTTCTGCGCCAGATCGCCGATAGTATGGATACCGAACTGTTCGAGTTTTTTATTGGCTTTCGGCCCGATGCCGTTGATCTTGCGTACCGCCAGCGGCCACACCGTGCTGCGGATGTCATCGGAACGGATCACGCTGACGCCGCCCGGCTTGTTCAGTTCGGAGGCGATTTTCGACAGCAGTTTGCTGGGTGTGATGCCGACGGAGCAGGACAGTCCCGTGACTTCACGCACGGAACGCTGGATGTCGGTGGCAATCGCGCGGGCCCGCGCCCAGGGATCGGGCGCTCCTTCGGCAGCGCTGTCGGCTACCGGCCCGGTGAGATCGATATAAATCTCGTCGATGCCGCGATCTTCGACCTGCGGTGCGATCGCGCGCACGGCATCCTTGAACATCCGCGAATACTTGCGGTAGGAATCAAAATCCGCCGGTAGCAGCACCGCATCCGGCGCCAGCTTCGCCGCCTTCATCAGGCCCATCGCCGAGAACACACCCAGCGCCCGCGCTTCATAGGTTGATGTGGTGACAACACCGCGGCCGGTATAACCGCGCAGCGTGGTGAAGGCACCGTCCGCCGGATCGTTATGGGCGGCACGGCGCCGGCCGCCAACCACCACCGGCTGGCCGCGCAGCTGCGGGTAGCGCAGCAGCTCGACCGACGCATAAAACGCGTCCATGTCGAGATGGGCGATATAACGCAGCGGGCTGATTTGCGGTGCGGATTCCATATTGCAGCCATCATCATACTCAGCACGGATGACAAGCGCCCGCGGTTCAGTGTCTAATCCTGCGTTCCGCAACCGTCACCGACAGGATTCCGCCATGACCGAAGTCACCGCCGCCCTCCGCTCCGAATTCGCCCCGACCGGCACGCTGCGCGTGGGCCTCAACATGAGCAACTTCCTGCTCACCCGAACCGATGCTGCCAGCGGCTTGCCGCTAGGCGTTGCCCACGACCTCGGCCAGGAACTGGCGCGCCGCCTTGGTCTGCCGGTTGTTTTCGTGCCGCATCCGAATCCGGGCGTGCTCGCCGACGCGGCCAACAAGAATATCTGGGACGTCGGTTTCCTCGGTGCCGAACCGCAGCGCGCCAACGAGATCGACTTCACCGCGGCTTATGTTGAAATAGAATCGACCTACCTCGTGCCGCCGGGATCGTCGCTGAAACATGCTGATGAAGTCGACCGCAAGGGCGTGCGCATCATCGTGCCGGCAAAGGCTGCCTACGAGTTATACCTGACCCGTACCATCAAAAACGCCGAACTCATCGCCGAGCCGGGCGCCGATGCGTCCTTCAAACGTTTTTTCGACGAAAAATTCGATGCGCTCGCCGGCCTGAAGCCGCGGCTGATTTCGGATCAGGCCAAGCTGCCGGGTTCGGTCATCGTCCAGGGATGCTTCACCGCCGTGCAGCAGGCTGCCGGCGTGCCGAAAGGCCGCAGCAATGCCGCAAAATATCTGGCTGCCTTCATTGAAGACGTCAAAGCCACCGGGCTGGTCGCCAAGGCCATCGCTGACAACAAGGTCGTCGGCCTGAGCATCGCTGCAGCGGCCTGATCGTCACGGCCGCGCCTGACGCAATTCGGGCGCGGTCTTGCGGCCATCATTCAGGGTGCTGCAGGGGGTGTTGCGGAGGGGGAAACTGCGGGGGTCAAATAATATGACGCCCACAGTGTAACACCGCACTTGCGGAAGCGGCAGCCGGGCGCGTAAAACGCTCCTACGCCGCATTTCGCGGGCATCCACCGGAGAACACCATGAACCGTATCGTCCACCTCGCCCTCAAGGTCGAAGACCTCGAAAAAACCACCAAATTCTACGAAGAAGTTTTCGGTTTCTGGGAAGCCGAAACCCGCAAAACCCGTGACCACCTGTCGCGTCACCTGACCGACGGCGACATTGACTTCACGCTGATCAAATATGACGCCGGCACCCAGTCCGCCGAATCCAAAGCCGCCGGTGAAGGCCCCTGCATTCACCACTTCGCGGTCGAGGTCGACAACATGGAAGAGGCCACCGCCAAGATCAAGAGCTACGGCTGCCAGATCATCAGCGACCCCGGCGTGATTCCGGTGAAGTTCCGCGCACCCGGCGGCACCGTCGCCGAACTGGTGCCGGTCGGCCGTTACAAAAAGCCGGCCCGCCCCGTTAAAGCCTGATTTCCGGCGGGCGGCGTTCTGCCGCTGTTATAAAAAGGGCGTGATGAAAATCACGCCCTTTTGTTTTAAACCCGCTGAAACTGCAGGTTGAACGGTTTACAGGCCTCTGTGTACAAAATGGAATTTGCTCGCAGCCTTTCATAATTCTCTCCAGTGTCAACGTTGGCGTACACGACAACGTTAATTGCACAGGAGGTCGCCGCAATGAAGCAACTCGCTTTGCCGCTGCAGAACGACCCGAGCGCCGATCCGGCGCTGCGCCGCGCCTGGATTGCCAGCCGACTGCGCATACCCTTCCACATCGCCATCAGCACACCGGCCATCGCCATCTGCCTGCGCCGCATGGCGGCCACTGAAAACCGTCGCCGCCACACAACGCGCTGAAATAAAAAGCCCGCGTTTCAACACGGGCTCCCGTTCATCAGCATCGCGGCGTATCGCCGCAACAGCATCAGGACGTCAATTCGCCGCGGATCTGCACGCGGTGCATCATCCGGCGCTGACTGTTGTCGAAAGCATCGCGGCGATGGATCAACGCGCGGTTGTCCCAGATCAGCGTATCGCCGACCTTCCACTCGTTATGCCACATGAAATCCGGACGCGAAGCATGCGCCCACAGTTGGTCGAGCAGGCGTTCGCTTTCTTCCAGCGGCAAACCGATGATGCAGGCATTGCGGCGGCGGCCGAGGAACAGCGCCTTGCGACCGGTGTGCGGATGGGTGCGGAAGATCTTGTGACGCGCTCCTGGTGCCTGACGCGGGTCGGTCACTTCCTTGAAACCTTTGCGCATCTGGCCGGCGCTGTTGTAGGTCTCGTCGTGAATCACTTCCAGACCGTCGAGCTTTTTCTTCAGTACGTCGGACAGCGTGTCATAGGCCAGATACTGATTGGCAAAATAGGTGTTGCCGCCGGCGGGCGGCACTTCCAGCGCATGCAGGATGGCAATCGTGCACGGCCGCGGACGGTAGGACATGTCGGTATGCCAGATCGCCTCACCGGCGCCGAGATTTCCCATGGGCATGCCCTGCTCCATGATGTTGGAAATCACCAGGATGTCCGGAAAGGCGTCGATAAATGGTTTGCCGATGGGGCTCATGCCCGGCGGCTCCAGTTCGCCGAAGGATTTTCCCAGCGCAATCAGTTGCGGATCGCTGATCGGCTGGCCGCGAACGACCACCACCAGATGTTCGCGGATCGCCTGCTGCAGCGTGGCGACGGTAACCGGGTCAAGCGCGGAGAGATCGACGCCAGTGACTTCCGCGCCGCAGGCTTTGCCGGAGGGGATGATCTGCGGGGTCTGATTCGGTTTCAGGGCAGTGTTCTGTGCGGCTTGCATCACGGATTCTCTTTGCTGATCGGTCAGGGAAACGGGATGCGTATGATACGGCGCTTTTGCGGTACCGCCCAGCGCCGGACCTCCCGCAATCCGTGATCACTCGCGGATGCCGGCGTCGCGAATGACCTTGCCCCATTTCGCCATGTCGGCCTGGATGATTGCGGCGAATTCCTCAGGCGATGTCGACATCGCATCCGTACCCGCCGCCACCAGTTTCTCCTTGATGTCAGCGCGGGTCATCACCTTCGCCACTTCGGCATTGATCTGGCGGATGATGGCGTCCGGCGTGCGTGCCGGCGCGAGCATGCCGTTCAGCGACACCGATTCATATCCGGGCAGCGATTCCGACAGCAGCGGCAGTCCCGGCGCCAGCGCCGTCGGCTGCAGGCTGGTCACCGCCAGCGCGCGCAGCTTGCCCGACTTGATGTACGGCGTCACCGAACCCGCCGTCGGAAACATCAGCCCGACTTCGCCGCTGAGAATGCCGATCAATGATCCGCCGGTGCCCTTGTAGGCGACACGCACGATGTTCAGCTTGCCCATCGCCTTGAACAGTTCCGCGGCCAGATGCGGTGCCGCGCCGAGCGAACCTGCGGCGTAATTGATTTCACCGGGCCGCGCCCTTGCCAGCGCAATCAGTTCGCGCGCCGATTTCACCGGCAGCGAGGGATGGACTACAACAACATTGGGTGAACTCGCCACCAGCGTGATCGGCGCGAAGTCTTTCACTGGATCGTAGGGCGTTGTACTGCGAATAAGCGGCGACAACCACACCGCACTGCCGTAGAGCAACAGCGTGTAACCGTCGGCGGGTGCGCGGGCTACCAGTTCGGCAGCGACCGTGCCGCGGTTATCGACGACCACCGGTTGCCCAAGACTGCCACGAATCTCCTGTGCAATCAGGCGCGCAACAATGTCATTGGCGCTGCCCGGCGCGACAGTAACGATGCGCACCGGTTTGACCGGATAGGTCTGCGCAAACACTGCGCCCGATACACTTAAACCCAACACCGCCAGCCACAGTCGCCATTGCTTCATCGTCGCGCCTCCGCAATGTAATGGGTGTTCTGCTGAATCCGGTACTGCGTGAACGGTTACTCCGGCTGGATACCCGCCTGCTTCACCACCGCGCCCCAGCGTACTACTTCCGCCTCGACCATCCGGCGGAATTCATCCGGGCGGTTGGCGACAATCTCCAGCGCCATCGCTGCGAATTTCTCGCGCATATCGGCCGTCTGCAGGGCCTTGACCGTTTCTGCATGCAGACGGGTGACAATCGGTGCCGGCAATCCCGGCGGCGCCATCAGGCCGAACCAGTTCGACACCACGACATCCTTCACCCCCGCTTCGGTGAAGGTTGGCACTTCGGGCAATACCGAAGCGCGTTGATCGGCAGCGACTGCGAGCACGCGCAGGCGTCCAGCTTTTGAATGCGCCACCGTCGGCGGCAAGCTCGGAAACGCCGCCTGCACCTGTGCGCCGATCAGCGCCGTCACTGCGAGACCAATGCTTTTATAAGGCACTGGCACCACATCGACCTGCGCCGATTTCTTGAACAATTCACCGGTGAGATGGGTGATCGAGCCGGTACCGCCCATGCCGTAATTGAGTTTGCCGGGCTGAGACTTGGCCTGTGTCATGAACCCTTGCAGATCCTTCGCTCCGGTCGGATGCACTGCCAGCACCATCGGCGAATGACCCACGAGGGAGATGAAGGTGAAATCACGGATCGGGTGATAAGGCACGGCACGCAGGACATGCACATTGATCGAGTGCACTGCGTCTCCGATCATCAGTGTGTATCCGTCGGGCGCTGCCTTCGCTGTCATGCTGCGGCCGATCATGCTCGCCGCACCGGGACGGTTGTCGATCACCAGACTCTGGCCCAGCGCCGTGCCCATGGCCTGTCCGAGCAGGCGACCGATGGCGTCGGAGGAACCGCCGGGTGCATAGGGGACGATCAGACGAATCGGCCGTTCGGGATATTTCTGCGCCGTCGCATGACCTGCAACAAGCGCGCATAGCGTAGCCGTCAGCGCGACACAAACCTTTCCGGTTCTAGCCCCCATTACGGTCTCCTCCGCACTACGCCGCCAGGCAGGCGCCCGGCGGATAATTCCCAACTATTTGTTTTTATTATTATTTTTATAGGCCGGCCTGGGTTACGAACTTCGACACCAGATAGGGCTCGATTGCCTCACTGCCGCCTTCGGAACCGTAGCCCGAATCCTTGACGCCACCGAAGGGCACTTCCGGCAGCGCAAAGCCGAGATGGTTGATGGTCATCATGCCGGTCTCGACCTGCGCCGCGATCGCGTTCGCGGTTTTTGCCGACTTGGTCCATGCATAAGCAGCAAGCCCGTAGGGCAGACGGTTCGCTTCGGCAACTGCATCATCAAAATTCTTGAAGGGATTGATGATCGCCATCGGGCCGAAAGGCTCGGTGTTCATTGCCATGGCATCGGTCGACAGCTCGGTGATCACCGTCGGCTCGAAAAAGTTGCCCTTCTCGCCGATCGGATAACCGCCGGTCTGCACCTTGCCGCCGTGTTTTTTCGCGTCTTCGACGTTCGCGACCATCGCGCTCTGGCGGCGCGGATTGGCGAGCGTTGCCATCTTGGTGTCCTTGTCGAAACCGTCACCGACCTTGATTGCCTTCGCGCCTTCGGTGAATTTCTCGACAAACTGCTTGTAGACGCCTTCCTGCACCAGGAAACGCGTCGGCGACACACAGACCTGGCCGGCATTGCGGTACTTCATGAAGGTCATCATCTTCGCCGCGACTTCAATGTCGGCATCATCAAAAATGATCACCGGTGCATGGCCACCGAGTTCCATGGTCACGCGTTTCATGTGCTGGCCGGCGAGTGCGGCCAGCTGTTTGCCCACCGGAGTCGAACCGGTGAAGGTGATCTTGCGGATCACCTGATGTGGAATCAGATAGCTCGAAATTTCCGCCGGGCTGCCGTAGACCAGATTGATCACACCGGCCGGCACGCCGGCATCGACAAAGGCGCGCACCAGTTCCGCGGGCGAAGCCGGGGTTTCTTCCGGCGCTTTGAGAATCACCGAGCAGCCGGTTGCCAGTGCCGCCGAAAGTTTGCGCACCGCCTGGTTGATCGGGAAATTCCAAGGCGTGAAGGCGGCGACCGGGCCGACCGGCTCTTTGACCACTAATTGATAAATACCTTCCGCGCGCGCCGGAATCACCCGGCCATAAGCGCGGCGACCTTCTTCGGCAAACCAGTCAATCAAATCGGCGCCGGCCAGCGTTTCGAGTTTGGCTTCGCCGACAGGCTTGCCCTGCTCGAAAGTCATATACGTCGCAACCGTATCGGCGCGCTCACGGAACAGGTCCGCGGCCTTACGCATGATTTTGCAGCGGTCGAAGGCTGACACCTTGCGCCATACCTTGAAGCCCTTCTCCGCGGACTCCAGCGCGCGATCGAGGTCGGCTTTCTCGGCATAGGCCACGGTACCGATCTGCTGGTGGTTGGCGGGATTGACAACCGGCAGCGTACGGCCCGAAGCCGCGGCGCACCATTGGCCGTTGATATGGAGCAGGGTATTGGGATACATGATATGGAACCTGTGACTGATTGAACGGAAGTCGAAGGATAAACGACTTTTACCCGCCCGTAACGCGATGTATTCTCAACGCGGCACTTCGCCGCGGATCTGCACGCGGTGGATCAGCCAGCCCTCACCCGCGCCGCCCATGTCCTGACGGTGAACCAGGCAGCGGTTGTCCCAGATCAGCGTGTCGCCAGACTGCCATTGATGGGTCCACACCAGATCAGGCTGTGTCGCCTGCGCCCACAACGCATCAAGCAGCGCTTCGCTCTCTTCCAGCGGCAGACCGATGACATAGGCATTGCGCCGCCGCCCGAGATACAGGGCCTTGCGCCGCGTCTGCGGATGGGTGCGCACGATACGGTGCTGGGCGCCGGTCGCCTCGCGCGGATCAGTGACTTCGACATGACCTTTGCGCAGACTGCCGTCATTGAGACGGCTTTCATCATGCAGCAGCATGCGGCCTTCGATGCGCTGGCGAAGATCATCCGGCAGACGCTCGTACGCCAGATACTGGTTGGCGAACGCCATTTCACCACCCGCGGCAGGCACTTCCAGCGCATGCAACAGCGCGATCGAACAAGGCCGCATGCGGTATGACAGCTCGGTCATCCACGCCGACTCGCCGCGACCGATGGTTCCGGTAGGTCGTTCCAGCAGCATTCGGTTCGACACCACCAGATTCTCCTGCCGGACCTCATCGGCCTGCTGGTTCAGCACGCTGACACCCTGCATCTCCGGCGTGCCGAAGATGGTGCCCAGCGCCAGCAGCGATTCATCCGTCAGCCGCGTCCCGCGCACCACCAACGCCAGATGTTCACGTAGCGCCTCGCGCAGCGCTTCCACGGTCAGCATCCCCGGGGCGCTCAGGTCAACGCCAACAATCTCTGAGCCACAGGCATGGCCGGAAGGAAAGATCTGTGGGGTCTGCATGAATGCGTTCAGAAAAACTAATATCCGATTTTCTTGAAATACGCCTTGTTGGCAATATCAACCACGCTCATGCCGGCAGCGACATCGCGGTTGCGTTCTTCCTCGCCGGCCGACAGCGCCTGTGCGCGCGTCAGCACCTCGGCGATCCGCGCCTGCGGAATGAAACACACGCCATTGTCATCGGCCACCACCAGATCACCGGCATTCACCGGCACGCCGCAGATCTGCACCGGCCCGTTGATCGCCACGGTTTCCACGCGCCACTTGCCGGTCATCAGGCTCACGCCGCGCGCCCAGATCGGATATCCGATACTGCGCGCCGTCGCCACATCGCGCGTCGCACCATCGACAATCGCACCGGCCTCGCCCTGTCGCTTGCCGACATTCGCCGAATTGCCGCCGAGGCTGGATATGTGTTCCACACCCTCGATCACCAGCACATCCCCGGGCTTCGCCAGATTGTGCGCCTCGATATCGGCCTGCCCCGATTTGCGCGCCATCGCCCCCAGCGTCGGCGGCACCGACTGCATGATGTTGCGCACCGTCATCACCGGTCCGACCATGCGCGCACCCGGCAGCATCGGCTGCAGCTTCGCCGCCGGAATTGCACCGTGGATGCCGAGCTCATCCATCGCGTCCGAGACGGTACCGGCCAGATCGGTCAGGGCCAGAAACGCGTCCACCACGGTACGGTCCGGCCGGGGGATGTCGAGCATTACAATGCGTTCACGCGCAATCTTTCCGGTCAGCGGGATGTCGGTCATGGCGAAATTGGGCGCAACGGTTTGCCGTCGCGACCGGATCATTCAACAAGGGCTCCGATAATAACAAGTTCGCTTGCAAGTATCGTTTGCCAGACCAATTGACCGGTGTAACCGAGTAACCCTTACTTCCGCAGGACCGGGGTGCGCAAACACGCGCTTGCGGAACGCAGTCCGCACCGTGAGCGCTGCCGCCAACCGCGGGTCGCGCCGGTGTAATCTGCGCATCCGGCACCGCCCCGTTTGCAAACCCGGAGGAGAACAATAATGACCCTGAAATTGCGCCGCCTGTCCAACGCGCTCGGCGCCGAAGTCTGCGACATTGACCTGACCAAGCCAATGAGCGAAAGCACCTTCGGCGAAATCTACAGCGCGTTCCTGAAATACGGCATCCTGCTTTTCCGCAACCAGAACATCAGCCGTGAACAGCACATCGAATTCAGCTCCCGCTTCGGTGAGCTCGACAAGCATGAGTCGCTACCGCGTGACCGCCACCCGGATTATCCGGAACTGCTGATGGTCACCAACAAACCCAATCCGGACGGTACGCCGTCGGAGTCGCGTTACACCGGCCGCTCCTGGCACACCGATTTTTCATACACGACCAATCCCGCCCTGGGTTCACTGCTGCGCTGCCACCAGCTGCCGGAGGTCGGCGGCGATACGCTATTCGCCAATATGTACATGGCCTATGACACACTGTCCGACGGCATGAAAAAACTGATCGCCGACCTGCACGGCATCCACCTCTCCGGCACGCGCAAGATCAATGTCGCCGACAAGGGCAATGAACGCCGCACCGAAGTCATGAAGCTCAACCCGCCGATCGCCCAGCCCGTGGTGCGCGTGCATCCGGAAACGGGTCGCAAGGCAATTTACCTCGGCGAAAAGGTCAAACGCTTCGACGGCATGACCGAAGAAGAAAGCAAACCGCTGATCGATTACCTGAACAAACACGCTACGCAGCCCGAATTCATCTACCGCCAGATGTGGCGCGAGAACGACCTGCTGGTGTGGGACAACCGTTGCACGCTGCACCAGGCGCTGGGTGACTTCGATGAAACCCAGATCCGTCACCTGGAACGCACCACGGTCAAAGGCACGCCGTCCGGTTACGTCGTCGCCAACGGATAACAACAACCCATCGGGAGGAAAACAATGAAAACCCTGCGCCTGATCGCGCTTGCACTCGCCTGCGCGCTACCCGCGGCCCACGCCGCTGATTACCCGGAAAAACCCATCCGCATCATCGTGCCGTTCACCCCCGGCGGCTCCACCGACATCCTCGCGCGGATGATCGGCCAAAAACTGCAGGAAGCCTGGGGCCAGCAGGTCATCGCCGACAACCGCCCCGGCGCCAACGGCGTGGTTGCCGCGGACATCGCCGCCAAGGCCAACCCGGACGGACACACGCTGATGTTCGTCGCCATCGGTCACGCCATCAATCCGCTGTTGCAGAAAAGCCTGCCCTACGATCCCGACCGCGATTTTGCCGCGGTCAGTCTCACCGCAATCCTGCCGCAGATGCTCGCGCTGAATCCGAAAAACAGCGCCACCAATCTGAAAGAATTATTGGCGCTGGCCAAGGGACCGAAACCGGTCAACTACGCGACCGGCGGCGTCGGCTCGTCGCAGCACCTCGCCACCGAGCTGATGGCTTATATGGCAAAAGTGAAGCTCAACCACATCCCGTACAAAGGCGGCAATCAGGGCCTGCTCGATGTGGTCGCCGGCCACGTGGATTTCACCATCACCACCGCGCTGACCGTCGTGCCGCATGTGCAGGCCAAACGCGTGCGCGCGCTGGCCGTCAGCACCGCAAAACGCCTCGATGTCGCCCCCGAAGTGCCGACGATGGCCGAAGCCGGCATCCCCGGTTATGAATCCGTGGCCTGGTACGGCATGGTTGCACCCGCGGGCATTCCGGCAAAAGTGATGGACAAACTCGCCGGTGAAACCGTCAAGGCCACCAACTCCAGCGAGATGAAAACCGCACTGGTCAAACAGGGCGCCATCCCCGTCGGCAATACGCCGAAGGAATTCACCGCATTCATCAAGAACGAACGCACGAAATACGCCAAAGTCATCAAGGAAGCCGGCATCAAGGCCGAATAACCGGATTGCCTGCGCAAAAAAGCAGACCCGCAGGTCTGCTTTTTTGCGTAACGTCACCAATACTCAGTTCTTGCGTAAAGTCAGTAGCGGCACAATCGCGTCAAGCGCAATACGCGCTTTTTCACGCAGCGCGGCATCGTCATTGTTGGCGAGCGGATGGGCGATCACCGCAAAGGGATAATCCTTCAGGCCGTTGACGCCGGCCACCGCCTTGGCCGTGGCGACAAATCGATCGGTCATGATCGCCACCGCCGGTATGCCCAGCCTTTCGGCTTCAATCGCGTCGTGCAGACTGCACGACGAACAGCTCCCTCAATCGCCGGTCGCGGCGAGGATCGCGTCCGCGCCGCTCATCTCCATCAGCATCGGCTGAGGCACCGGCCGCGAGGCGTCGGGCTTGCGGCGGCGGATGCATTCGCGCACGCGGTATTCCTTCTTGAGGATGTCCTCGATGAAATCAAACAGTCTTTCGGTGCCGATCTTCGCGTTGTCGATCATGCCGACCACGGCGCCTTCGAGGGAAGCCAGCGGCGGCGCCATGCGCAAGGCTTCACCGTGCGCGGATTGTCTCGGATCAAGTACTCGGATGGTCATCGGACTGTCCTCCTTGTGAGCAACGCTCAGGCGCCGACCGGCATGGTCACCGCCAGCGATTTTTTGCCATACCACGGCGGCAGTATCGCGCCGAACCCGCCCGCGGGTCCGCCCGCCGCAACCACCAGCAGGTCATCGGGTGAACGCAGCGCGCAATACACCTTGCCCTCGTCCTTGCGCCCCGCTACCGCCGCCTTGCCGACGCTGCGCCAGTCGCCGCGTTTGACCCGCGCCTTTTCGAACACATACTCGCGAATGTTCTGCTTGGTCCAGCCCGCAGCAGCAAAAATCTCGCGGTGCTGTTTGGCGATCACCAGCGCGTAATTGCCCTCCCAGATCGAGTAGAGCAGCATATTGCTACGCATCGCCGCCGCATAGGTATCGCAGATTTCGCGTGGATCATGGGTCCACTCGTTCATGATTTGCATCGGCGACTCCACCTGCAGCGACGTCACCGCCGACACGCCAGCCGGAACACCGCGCTCCACCGACAACGGCAGCCACGGCGAGTCCTCTTCGTCTTCAGCCACGCAGAAGGTGAACTTGCCCGGATGCCCCAGCGTCGAGCGGTCGAGTTGTCCGGGAATGCCGCCAAGCACATTGAGCAGGAACAGGCGGATGCTGCGACCGATGGTGGCATTGGCGCGCGCGGCATTGGCCAGCACATTGTGCGTGGCATTCATGCCCAGCGCGAGCCGCACCGGTCCGTTAACAACGATAAACGGCGCGCTGCCGCCGGTGCTCGCTGTACTGCCGTGCAAGGCGTATTCCGGCTGGCACATCGCCTTGACGATGGCGACCACCACCGGCAGGTATTCCGGCAGACAGCCGGCCATCACTGCGGCGATCGCAATTTTTTCCGCGCTGATGCTGCGCCGGCGCACCGGCTCGACGCCGATGACGGTTGCCGCATCAAGCTGCGCTGCCGCGAGGAAACGCGCAACGGCCTCTTCCGTCGGCGCCACAATCGGCAGGCCATCGGTCCAGCCATTGCGTTGATACAGTTCATTGGCGTCTGCCGCATCCGCGACTTCGTGGACGACACTGGCAAATTTCGGGATGCTGTTCATGAACGGACGTCCCCGGCTCAACTGATCGACGGACTATACCGGCTTCCGCGCCACCACATCCACCAGGAAATCAATCGCCGCCGCCGCGAAGTCCTGCATGTTCTCCACGCGGTCGGCGCGGCCCGTCTCCAGCGTGCGCGCCGCCTCCACCGCACCCGCCACGGCAAAACAGGCATGACCCGGCGGATAGCCGTAACGGCTGCCGGTCGGGCCGGTGGCACCGGTTTCGGACAGCGCCCAGTCGGTTTTGACGCGCTCGCGGGCACGGCGTGCCTTGATCAGCGCATAGATTTCGGTGGACGGCGTCAGGCCGCGCATCTCGTCATCGGTGATACCGAGAATTTCGCGGCGTATTTCGCGGGTGTAGACCACGATGCCGCCGCGCACGCAGGCCGATGCACCGGGCACCGCGAGCAGGGCCGCGGTGATCAGGCCGCCGGCGGATGACTCGGCCACTACGATGGTCTGCTTGCGCGCGATCAGCAGTTTTACAGCGCGTTCGGCGTACGGCAGGAGTTCTTTCATGGGTGCAAGGTCCCTGGATTAAAACAATAGGCTGGATGAATCGCCGGCTTGGCGGGACTAATAACCTCGCGCCCGGTCCACGCCGGTCGCGAAAGGCTCACCCGCAAAATAGAGCCTTGCGTTTTCGGCAAATATTTCCGCGACAACCGCGCTGCGATTGGCATGGCCGCCGCCGATATGCGGCAGCACGAGGATGCCTTCGGTTTTCCAGAAGGGATCGCTGGCCGGTAAAGGCTCTTCACGGAATACATCGAGCACGGCGCCGGCGATGGTCTTGTTCTTCACCGCGGCAATCAGGTCGGCATCCACGATCAGCGGACCGCGGCCGAAGTTGAGCAGCCAGGCCGTGGGCTTCATCACGCCGAGCCGCTTCGCGTTGATCACGTTTTCGGTTTCCGGCGTCACCGGCAGCAGCAGCACGACAAAATCCGACTGGCGCAGCACGTCATCCATCTCGTCGCCGGAATACACCTCATCCACGCCCTCCAGAGGCTCCGGCTCGCGCTTGGTGCCGATCACCCGCATGCCCAGTGCGTGCGCCTTGAGCGCGAGCTCCTGCCCGATCGCGCCGAGGCCGAGGATGCCCAGCGTCTGTCCGGCGAGCAGTTTCGACATGCGGCGGTTCCATTGGCCCTGCTTCTGGTCCAGCGCCGCAGCCATGTACGGCTTGGTCAGATGAAACAGCGCACCGAGAATATTTTCCGACATCGAGTGGCGGTGTGAACCGCGTGCGCAGCACAACATCACCTCATCGCGCAGACCGGGGGCATCAATCCACGCTTCCACGCCGGCGGTCATCGCCTGGATCCAGCGCAGCCTGAGCATGCGTCCGAGATAGCCGCCGTGTTTCCAGCCGGCGAGCACTTCGACGCGCGGGATCAGGTCTTCGGGAGGTTTTTCATCGCGCTTGACGCCATGCACCTCGAAACGATCGCCGAGACCGGCGTTGTTGAGGGCTTTTACATACGCATCAAAATCGTCCAGCCACAGCAGGCAGACAGGTTTGCTCATCGACGGGGTTCCCGGTTTGGCCAAGCCGGTCTGCGCATTGCGCGCCGGCCCGAATTTATAAATAAAAATATTTTATAAATTATATCGGGAACCCGAAGATATCACCCACCGCGTAAGGACTTTAGTTGATCGGTATGCCCGCGCTTTTGATGATCTTCGCCCAAGTCGCAGTGTCATCACGAAGCACGCGGGTCAGCTCGGCCGGCGTTGACGGATCGGCTTCAATACCCTGCCGCAAGAACTGTTCACGCACATCGCCCATCGCCAGTGCCTTGTGCGTGGCCGCGTTCAGTCTGGTCAGGATCGGCTTCGGAATGCCGGCAGGTGAAAAAATGCCGAACCACGCTTCGAAAACATAACCGGGAACGCCGGCTTCCTGCACCGTCGGCACTTCAGGGAAAGCCTGTGAGCGTTTGGCGCCGGTCACCGCGAGCATTTTCAGGCGGCCGGCCTTAACATGCGTTGCCGCCGAACCCATCACCGGAATCGAGAACTGCACTTCACCGCCGATGGTCGCCGTCACCGACGGGCCGCCGCCCTTATACGGTACCTGGGTGAATTTCACGCCAGCCACATGCTCGAGCAGCGCCACCGCGAGGTGCCCGGCGCTGCCGATGCCAGCCGAACCGTAGTTGAGTTTTCCGGGTTCTTTTTTTGCCGCCGCGATCAGCTCTTTCATATTGTTCGCCGGTAATTTGTTATTGGCGACTACCACCGACGGCGAGATGCCCAGCTTGGAAATGGCATCCAGATCCTTCAGCGCGTTGTACGGCAGCTTGGAATACAGCGTCTGGTTGATCGCAAGCGCGTTATGCGCCACCAGCAGCGTGTAACCGTTCGGCGTCGCGCGCGCTGCGATGCTGACGCCCAGCGTGCTGCCCGCGCCGTCGCGGTTGTCGACGATTACCGTCTGATTGAGTTCTTCACCGAGCTTGGTCGCCATGATACGCGCGACCAGATCGCTGGTGCCCCCCGCGGAGAACGGCACGATCAAGCGGATCGGACGTTCGGGGTAACCCTGCGTATCGGCAGCGCCCGCAAACCCGGCGGCCGACAGCAGCGTCAGCATGGCACTGATTTTTCTGACATTCGTTCGAATCATGGCTTCCCTCCTTTGGCTCGTATCAACCCGGCAACATCAATGCCGGCGTGACGCTTTTTTATTTTTGGATTTCCCCGACGACGGAACCGTCAGGCGCAACAACTCGCCGACATCGCTGCAACGTTCAATATGCATTACCAGATCGGCGATTTTTTCGGCCTTGGCCGCGCCCACCACCGGCACCGACAGCAGTTCGAACTTCACCCGCAGCTCGTCATCCGACATCGGGTTCTGGATCGAGCCCTTGGGGTAATCGACCTGCGACACGTATTGCTCGCCGGACTGCATGGTGATCGTCGTGTGACAGGATACGCCGCGCGGCAGTTTGGCGTCGGTATCGATGCGCGTGCGGTCCATCAGCCGGCGCACTGTCGCATTGCCGAGCTTGCGGTCGGTGTATTGCGACAACAGCGCATTGCCTTCGAGCAGCGCAATCGCCACCGAGTACGGCAGGCTGACCTGGGCTTCGTGATACGTGCGCGGCGCGATATTGCGGTGATAGTGCGACCAGTCGGGATGGCGACGAACCACGATGCTGCGGATTTTCGAAAGCTCGGGTTTGTGCTTGCGGCGGATTTCCAACGCACAGTCGATTGCGTTGTGGATCGGCCGGGCGCAGGAGTAAGGCTTGAACTCAATCTGCAGATCAAAGGGCTTGCCGAGGCCGCGCACCAGTTCGGCGCCTTTTTTGCCTCCGGCAAAGGCTTTCAGGAAACCACGCTCGCCTTCAAAAATCGTATCAGCGCCAGTGAAGCCGAGTTTGGCCATCATCGCCGAGGTCACGCCGTTGCGTGCCGCCGGGCCCGGATTAAAACGCTTCTGCATCGACGGGCCGTACATTTCCATCAGACCAGAAGCCTGGGCACCTGCGAGGCCGAAAGCCGAAGTCAGTTGCTCGGGCGTCAGCTTAAGCATTTTGCCGGCAGCCACCGTTGCGCCGAACACGCCGCAGGTCGGCGTGGTGTGGAAGGCGCGGTTGCGCAGGTCATTGTTGGCGGCCATGCTTACCCGCTCCATCACTTCGCAACCCGCTGCCAGTGCAGCGAGCATCTCTTTGCCGTTCGCGGCCGTGGCTTCCGCAAGCGCCAGCGCCGGTGAAAACACCGGCGGGCTGAAGTGGAACAGCGCCAGCACATCGATGTCATCGAGTTCGATGCTGTGACAGGAAATCGCATTGGCGAAACTCGCCGCGGCTACCGGCACACGCTCACCGCCGCCGATCAGCGTCGCTTCCAGCGCCTTGCCCTGCAGCGTCGCGAATTCGCGGGCAATGACGCCGCTTTCAGTCTGGCTGCCGGCGATGGCCACGCCGATGTAATCCAGCAGCAGCCGTTTCATCGCATGGCGGCTGCCCGCGGGAATCCGGCTATACGTCAGCTTGGCGTGATGTTCGGCGAGTTTCCGGGCCAGCGTGCGCTCCGGAGCGGCGGTTTTCTTTTTCATGACAATCTTTCGCTTCCTAACAATTGAAAATAAATGAGGATTTACAGCACGTTGTAGGGGGTTTACTTTTTGGATTCCGGCACCAGCATCGCCGTGATTTTGTTCGTATCATTGATTATCTCCAGCCGCCACAACGCTTCCAGCGCGCGGTCGCAGCCGGCCTTTCCCAGCGTGCCACCACAGAGGTCGCGGAACTTGCGCTCGATTTCTGCATCGCCCATCGGGCTCTTTTCGTGCCCCTTGGGATAACGGATTTCGACGACATGTTTTTCGCCGGACTTCATGCGGATGCTCACGCGCCCCGGCGCGCCTTCGGGATACTGCGCCGACAGCGCCGGGTCTTCGCTAACCTTCACCGTACGCATCAACGCCGCCACTGCGGGATCGCGCAGGCGTTCATCGGCAAACGACGCGCTGGTCAGTTCACCGTCAAGCAGGCCGATCGCCACGCAATACGGCAGGCTGTGGTCGGCAGTCTCACGCGTGGTCGGCGCCCAGCGCGACGCGTCACCGCCCATCATGAACACCGCCACCTGATAACCGTCGACCTGGATTTCCTCGATCTGCTTCAGGTCGACCTTTTTACGCAATTCAATCGCGGCAAACACCGATGACTGGCCGTGGTAACAGACCGGCAGGCTCTTGGTGCGTGTCTCACCGATCATCGGCGTATCCGGCAGCGGCCAGTCGCTACGCCCCACCGCATCCCAGAATCCGCCCGAGCCTTCGAACACTTCACCCGGCCCGGTAAATCCTTCACGGGCCAGCATGGCCGCAAACACTGCGTTGCGGGAACCATTCGCGCCCGCGCAACCCTTCCAGCTCGACAGGCTGCCGCGGCGCGCCTGCGACAGCGCCAGATTCGGCGTCAGCGCCAGCGACAGCGCATGGCCCGTCGCTTCGTCATCGAGCTTCATCAGTTTGGCCGCACCGAGCGCGCAACCGAGCACAGTGTATACCGGCTGGTCCCAGCCGCCGCTATTGACGTCAACATGTTTGCAGAAGCTGCAATAGACGTCATATGCCAGCACGATGGCATTGATCAGCGCTTTCGCATCGGCGTGTTCCATCTCCGCCACCGCCACCAGCCCCGGAATCATGTCGCTGGGATGGCCGCGGCTTTTGCCTAGATAGGTATCGCTGACATCGAGCGAGCGCGTCATCACGCCGTTGGCAAAGGCCGCCAGCTCCGGCGTGGTGATGATGTCCGAGCCCCACACCCGCGCCCGGTCATCCGAGCGGTAACGCGCCGCCACCGCACGCGACATCATGCTGACCGGCTCGTCGAATGCACCGAGCGCGCTGGCAAAGGTGTCGATCAGGTGGCGCTTGGTTTCGTGCACGGTGTTCGCCGACAGGTTCCCGTAACGCGCCTGCGCAGCGAATGCAACCAGCCGCTTGACGGTTGCGTCCCACACCATCGGTTCATTGTTCAGACGCCAACCTCCACTGGATGTTCCGAATGACCTTCAGTTTTCCGCCGTGACCTTGGCCGCGGTGATCACCTTGCCCCAGCGTTTGACGTCGCTGTTGATGGTCTGCGCGAATTCCTTCGGCGAACTGCCCAGCAGCACGGTTCCGCTGGATTCGATGCGTTTTTTGACATCCGGATTCGAAAGTGCCGTCTGCGTTGCCTTGTATAACCGGTCGACGATGGCCGGGCTGACCTTGGACGGCGCCAGCAGACCATACCAGAGGTCCGATACAAACTCCTCCAGCCCCGGGAATTCCGCCACCGCCGGCAGATTGGGTGCCGCCGGATTGCGCTTTGCAGTGCTGACTGCAATCGCGCGCAGGCGGTTCTGCTCGACCAGCGGCATCGCGGTCAGAATCGCGGTGAACATGAAATTGATCTCGCCGCCGAGCAACGCCACCAGTGCCGGCGCGCTGCCCTTGTACGGCACATAGGTCATGTCGATTTTGGCCATCGACTTGAGCATTTCACCCGCGAGGTGCGCGCTGCCACCCGAGCCGGACGACGCAAAGTTCAGCGTGCCGGGCTTGGCCCTCGCCAAAGCAATCAGTTCGGGCACCGTCTTTACCGGCATGGACGGATGCACCACCAGCACCAGCGGCTGCGACGCGAGCAGGCTGATCGGCGTGAAGTCTTTCACCGGGTCGTACTGCACCACCTTGGTGAAAATCTGCGGATTGATGACGATGGTCGCGTTGGTCGTCACCAACAGCGTGTAACCGTCCGGCGTTGCGCGGGCGACGATGTCGGTGCCGATGTTGCCGTTGCCGCCGGTGCGGTTGTCGACGACGAAACGCTCACCCAATTCCCGGTTGAACTCGTTGGCCAGCGTGCGCGCCATCAGGTCATTGCCGCCCCCGGGTGCAAACGGCGCGACGATGCGCACCGGCTTGTTGGGGTAGCCCGCAGGCTGGGCATGAACACCAGCAACCGCCGTAAGCCCCAGCGAAATAAACAGCAAGTATCTGAATATATTCATTTTTTCTCCTCCCGCTTTTCTTCGGCCTGACGGCGTTTTGCAGCGCCGGCTTTTGCAACCGGTTTTGCTGCAGGTATTTGTCCGCGCAATTCGCTGCGGATGAGGTCGGGCGACAGTTCCGGCGCGAGCAGGCCGATGAAATGACTGACGTAACTGCGCAGATAGGTATTGCGGCGCATCGTTACGTACGTCGGGCTGGATTCGAACAGGTGGCTGGCATCACGCGCACGCAGATTGATGTCGTGCACCGGATCAACAGCCACCGTCGCCAGAATCGCAATGCCCAGCCCCATTTCGACATAGGTCTTGCAGACATCGGCGTCCACTGCGCCGAAGCGCACATTGGGCTCGATCCCCTCCTTGCGGAACGCTTCCATGATTTTCCAGCGCCCGCTGCGTGCGCGGTCATGCGCAATGATCGGATAACGGGCAATTTCCTGCAGCGTCAGTTTTTTCGCACGCAGGACAGGATGGCCTTTTTTTGCGATTACGCTGCGCGCAATCGGGAAACAGGGCAGCCGCACCAGATTCGGAAACGGCCGTATCGCCTCGGTGCCGATGGCGATGTCGGCCTGCTCGGCCTCCACCGCTTCGCAGATCTGCGTCGGATTGCCCTGCTGCAGCCCGAGATGAACGTCGGGATAACGCTTGATGAAACGCTCGATCACCCACGGCAGCACATAACGCGCATAGGTGTGGGTGGTGGCGATGGTCAGCGTGCCCTTTTCGCGATCGAGGTAATCGTCGCGCAGCGTGCGCAGGTTCTCGACGTCGCCCATGATGCGCTGGGCGATTTCGATGACCTCGCGCCCCGGCTCGGTCAGCCCGGTGACGCGGTTACGCTTGCGCTGGAACACCGGGAAACCGATTTCGGCTTCGAGCAGCTGGATCTGCTTGCTGACCCCCGGCTGCGAGGTGTGCAGCGCCTCGGCGGCATCGGAAATATGATTTCCGTGCCGGTGCACTTCAAGAATGCACCGGAGCTGGGACAGCTTCATGGCCGCACCTCCTGTCCCGGCCTCAGCCAGCCGGGAATTGCATTTTGCGGGTGACGGGATTCACATACCCGCCCCACAACACCATCACTCGGTTGCGGTTCGGATCGCCGCAGACCACGATATTGATGACGTCCGGGTTCGGGATCACGCGAACCATGCCGTCGGGCTTTTCCTTCAGATATTCCTCGGGATAAATCCCGCGCGACACCGCATCCGGAATGGTAAACGCCTCGGAGTGCCCGTACTTCATCAGGAACTCCAGCTCGCGGTACGGCACCCGCGCATGTTCATAGACGTAATTGCGGATGTCCTGCTTGCTATAACCGGCGGCAGCCAGCGACTTCGCCACCGGCGGCGCGATCATCAGCGTGATCATGTCGCGGAAACCCTTGCTGCCGATTTCGGCGAGCCGCGCGAGGCAGGGCTTCTTGGTGCATTCCAGCGCCAGGAACTCCAGCGCCGACTGCGCCGCGGTCTTATCCGGCGTGCCGTAGATGGCCGGCGGCCAGCCCCAGGTCACGGTACCGCAGGCGGTGACCGTGCTGTCGGTTTTGGCAAAGCCGTGTTCAACGCGGTATGGCGCCCAGGGATTCTCGTCATCGTTTTCAGCGATGGTGAAATTCAGAGGGTAGCCGAAGGTGCCCATGTAATTGCGGCCCATCTTGTAACCGGCGATGTTCTTGATGATCAGCCCGAACGCACGGCCGATCGCGGGATTTTCGCCCTGTGAAATCAGGTGCGCGCCATTCTCGATGCCCATCGACTTGATCGCCGGGCCGCCGATCAGCAGGAAGGGCAATACGCCCCAGGTGCTGCCGATGTTGCTGAGGTTGTATTCGTTGTCGGCAATCGCCTCGACCGCCGCAATCAGCAGCGGCATGGTTTCCGGCTTGCAACCGGCCATCACCGCATTGGCCGCGATATTGCGCGGCGTGGCGCGCAGGTTGGCCTGCGCCAGCACGGCAATGGTTTCGTCCGGATCGCGGCTGGTGTGATTCAGGAATGCCGCGACTTTTTCAGCGGTCGGCGGAATGACAGGCAGATTGTCGGTCCACTCGTGACTGCGGAAATAGTCGTTGATTTCCTCGAAGCTGCCTTCAAAAACAATCTCGCTGCCCTTGCGCACCGCTGCCGCAGCGCCTGCAGCGGCGGCTTTCACCGGCCGCGTCAGCTCCTCGACGATGCGACCGAAGAGGACGTCTTCAACATTCTTTTCAACCAGCGCTTCCGCATGCACGCCGACCGCGCCGGGGTATTCCGCGATGCGTACATCGGCCATCCCCTCGGCCTTGGCCACGGCACGGGCAATCTTGGTAAATCCGGTGGTGGTGATGACCACACCGGGGATGCCGAGTTTCTCGGCTTCAACTGCCGGCCTCACCGAGGCCGGAGTGCAGGTCCCTCATCCCCCGTTGCCGGTGATGATCGCTTGACAGCCTCTTTGTTTGGCGAGGGCGGCGACTTCTTTCGCAACCCGTTTTTGCGTCGCGGGATCGCCGCCGACGTAAACAATTGGAAATTCATCGAAGGGGATGACCTTCACATTCTTGAATTTCCTGCTGAACTGGCTGCGGTAGGTGCGGAACATCAACTCACCCTTGAAGTGGTTGTTGTACACCTCACCAATAGTGATGCCGTCGAGACTGTCGAGATGCCGGCTGATCTGCCGCACCCCTTCCTGCGGCAACCCTTCCGGACTGATCACCGCTATTTTTTCGCTCATCGCAATCCTCCCCGCATTATGCGGCGGCATGACATCCGGACTCATTGCCGGACGGCCCCGCATTATTGGCAAGCCGGCATTAAACCGCGGATGACCCCTGCCTGCCAGAATATTGAGCTATTTTAGTATGCTCATTGCAGCATACTGGATTCAGGGCTGCGGATATACCGTCACGCCGACGCATTAGTTCCACACTATGCCCATTTCGGAATAGCAAAATAACTGAATAGTCTGGTCGCCACCGCGGTTCCTCGGTTAAATTGTCCTTAAAAACCGGCCCCGCCGGATAACAACTAACCGTAGCACCCCGGGTTTCAAAGCCTTTCAGGAGGATTAACACTGATGTACGCGAACACCATTCCGGACAACGCCGAGTTTGATTTCATCGTCGTCGGCGCCGGTTCCGCCGGCTCCACGCTCGCCACCCGCCTGTCCGACGACGGCCGCCACACGGTGCTGCTGCTCGAAGCGGGTGGCCCGGCGAACAACATCAATCTGAAAATTCCGCTGATGGTTGCGAAGATCCTCAACGACGAACGCTACACCTGGCAGTACCAGACCGAACCGCAGGGCCACCTCAACAACAAACCGCAGCGCTGGGTGCGCGGCCGCGTTATCGGCGGCTCCGGCTCGATCAACGGCAACCTGTTCGTGCGCGGCGACCCGAAGGAATACGACGACTGGCGTGATCAGGGCTGCAAGGGCTGGGGCTACTCGGACATGCTGCCCTACTTCCGCAAGCTCGAAGACTATCCCGAGGGCGACCAGAAAGTACGCGGCAGCGGCGGCCCGATCCACTGCACCAACCTCAACGGTTTTGATCCGCTGTCCGACGCCTTTGTCGCCGCCTGCGGCGAAGCCGGCCACAAGCAGCTGCCCGACTACAACGACGGCAGTTATGAAGGCGCTTATCACCTGCAGTATTCCACCCGCAAAGGCTGGCGCAGCAGCCCCGCCGCCGAATACCTGAAGCCGGCGCGCAACCGCCCCAACCTGACCATCGTCACCAATGCGCCGGCGACGAAGGTGCTGACCGAAAACCGCCGCGCCACCGGCGTGGAGTTCCGCCGAGACAACCAAACGCTCAAAGCGCGTGCCCGCCGCGAAGTCATCCTCGCCGCCGGTCCGCTGGTGTCACCGAAACTGCTGGAGCAATCCGGCATCGGCAACAGTGCGATCCTTTCCAAATTCGGCATCCAGGCCGTTCACCACCTGCCCGGCGTCGGTGAAAACCTGCGTGATCACCCGAGCTCGCGCATTTCCTTCGAATGCGCGAAGCCAATCACCATCAACGATGTGCTACGCAACCCGCTGCTCAAAATCAAGGAAGGCCTGCGCTGGTTCTTCAAAAGCGAAGGCCTGCTGACCATCTGCTCCGCGACCTCACAGGTGGCGTGGCGCTGCAATCCGAAATCCGACCGCGCCGACATGGCGATGCTGCTGCTGCCGCTGTCGGGCCGCGACCGATATGCGCGCACCGCGCGTTACGGCCTCGATCCGCATCCGGGTTTCACCTTCGGCCTCAAGGTGCTGCAACCGTACTCGGTTGGCCAGATTCACATCGGCTCCACTGATCCACTGGCACAGGCGACGATGGACCCTAAATATCTCTCGCACGAAGCCGACGTCCAGCTCTTCCTCGACGGTATGCGTTTCGCGCGCCACATCGCGCAGATGCCGTCACTGAAACCACTGGTGGTGCGCGAAACACGACCCGGTCCGGACATCCGCGATGACATCGGCATGCTCGACTATATGAAGGAAACCATCCAGACCAGCTGGCATATGGTCGGCACCTGCAAGATGGGCGGCGGGGCGGATGCAGTGGTCGATGATCAGCTCAAGGTGTACGGCATCGAGCGACTGCGGGTGATCGACTCGTCGATCTTCCCGACCATCCCGTCGTCGAACACCAATATCCCGACCATCGCCGCCGCTGAAAAAGGCGCGGCCATGGTGCTGGCCGCTGCATGCTGATTTTTAAAGCAATGATTCAAAAAAATTCCAAAAAAACCGATCCACAGCCCGTTCCTATTGGGAGGAGTGCCATGAACGTTTTCAAACGATCGCTGATCTCGCTGCTGTTGCTGTCGCCGCTGATGCCGGCCGCGCAGGCGCAGAACTATCCGCTGCGCCCGGTGCGCATAATCGTCGGTTTTGCCGCCGGCGGCCCCTCGGACATCGTCGCGCGGCTGATGGCGCAGCAACTCTCGGACCGCATGGGCAAACAGTTCATCGTCGAGAACCGCGCCGGCGCCACCGGTACCATCGGCGCCGAGTTGGTAGCGAAAGCGCCGCCCGACGGCCACTCGCTATACCTCGCAAGCCAGACCACGCACGCGGTCGCACCCTATATGTATGCCAAGGTCGGTTATGACCCGATCAAGGATTTCGCCACGGTGGTGCTGGTGTCGCAGAACCCGCTGCTGGTTGTCGTCCATCCATCGCTGGGCGTGAAAACGATGAAGGAACTGGTCGCGCTGGCCAAGGCCCGCCCGGGCGATCTCAACTTCGCCACCGGCGGCCAAGGCTCCTCGCCGCATATGTCGATGGAACTGCTGAAAAGCATGCTCAACATCAACATGATCCCGATTCATTACAAGGGCGACGGCGCCGCCATCGGTGAGCTGATCGGCGGTCAGGTGCCGATCATGTCGGCGAGCATCGCCGGCCTGCTGCCCTATACCAAGAACGGCAAGCTGCGCGGCATCGCGATTACCGGCGCGAAGCGCTCCACAATCGCACCGGAATTCCCGACCATCCGCGAAGCGCTGGACCTGAAGGACTACGAAGTGATCACCTGGTTCGGCATCCTGAGCACCGGCGGCACACCAACCGATATCGTCAACCGCCTGAACAAGGAAATCGTCAGCTCACTGGGCGAGACGTCGGTGAAGGAACAGATCGCCAAGCTCGGCATGGAAACCGTCGGCAACAGCCCCGAGCAATACGCCACCTTCCTGCGCGAGGAAAACGTCAAATGGAGCAAGATGGTCAAGGCGCTGAATCTGAAGGCGCAGTAAGCACAGCGCAGTCCCGAATCGAAATATATTATCAATAAAAACAATAACTTATATCAATTCCGCTTATCCCCTCTCCCACGCGCTGGAGGGGGAAACATCGGGGTGCAGTTAAGCCGAAGCCCTCACCACCGGCGTCCGCAACACCCCGATGTCCTTCTGGATGATCTCGCAGACATCGCCGTGCTTCAGATTCGGCTCCGTCGCATCATCCGTCCCCAGCCAGATCACATCACCCGGATGCAGCGTCATGTACTTGCTGATCTCGGCGATATAACGCTGAGCTGAAAACAGCATCTTGCTGGTGTTGTAACCGGCGACACGCTGGCCGTTCATGTGAATCTCGATATCGAGGTTCATCGGATCAAGGCCCGTGGTGATGAAGGGCCCCATCGGTTTCCAGGTATCGCAGTTCTTTGCGCGCCACAAAGTGCGGTCGGATTTCTGCCAGTTGCGTTCGCTGACGTCATTGCCCAGCGTGTAACCGAGGATGCAGGACAGCGCATTTTCTTCGGTGAGGTTCTTCGCTGCCTTGCCCACCACCGCCACCAGTTCGCCCTCGAACTGCACCATGTCGGAGGCATCGGCGGGAATGATCAGCGTTTCATTGGTTGCGCACAGCGCGTTGAAGGAACGGTAACCGACGTCGGCCTTCTCCGGATACTTGGGCGCGATGCCCTTGCGCTTGGCACCCCACTCGATATGCGCGGCATAGTTCAGCCCGGCGCAGTAAAAATTGCGCGGCTCGCAGGGGATCAGGGTTTTCAAGGCGGAAAGCGAATGGCGCTTGCCGTTGGCCTTGTATGAATCGAAGGGCGAACCGTCAAGTTCAGCGACCTGGTCGCCATCAACGAGACCAAAGAAAGTGTGGGATTGCAGTTGGAAGCGACCGAATTTCATGTTTTCTCTTTTCAGATTAAAACGCCGATACTAACCACATTACACTTTGCACTATATACGCACGAACCAGCAAAGTGCCATGACTCCAACTACACAAATATCTCCTACCCTCAAATTCCTAGGCCCCCAATGGTTCGCCATCGTCATGGGTCTTGCCGGCCTCGCGCTGGCCTGGTCCGCCGCCGCGACGAAAATGGGCCCTGCTGCAGAATGGGTGGCACGCGGTACCGGTGGGCTGGCGGCGCTGCTGTTCCTGGGTTTGCTCGTGCTGTTCTCGCGGCGCGGGCGGTTGTATCCCGAGGCGCTCAATGCCGACCTGCTGCATCCGGTGCGCCATGCCTACATCGCGACGATCACGATATCAATGATCCTGCTGGCGACGCTGGGGACGACGCTGCTCGGCCCTTCCATAGTCTGGGCTTCGTTGTGGCTAATTGCCTGCGTGCTGCAGCTGGCGGTGACGGTGTGGGTGCTGTCGCGCTGGCTGCGCGGCAATACTTCCGGCGGTTTTCAGTGGCCGGGGATCACGCCGGTGCTGATCATTCCGGTGGTGGGCAATGTGCTGGTGCCTCTGGCTGGCGTACCGCTGGGCCAGCATGAATGGGCGGCGGTGCAGTTCGGCATCGGCGCCTTCCAGTGGCCGGTGCTGATGGCGCTGATTTTCATGCGCATCGGCGTGCACGGCTTGTGGCCGGATCGCCTGCTGCCGACCGCCTTCATCACGGTGGCGCCGGCTGCGCTGATCGGACTCTCGCTGCTGCGCTTCGAAACGGCACCGGCATTGGCACAGGGCTGCTGGGGCATCGCGCTTTTTTTCCTGCTGTGGTCGGCGCAGGTGCTGAAGCAGATGCTGGCCCAGCCCTTCTCGATGGTGTGGTGGGCACTGAGTTTTCCGCTGGCGGCCTTTGCCGCGCTGACACTCAAACTGGCGCCGACGGGTCAGCCCTTTTCATTTCTCGCGATGCCGGTGCTGGCACTGACCACCCTGGTGATCGCCGCGCTGTGCCTGTTGACGGTGCGCGGGCTGCAACGCGGCACGCTGCTGCTGCCTGAACCCTGATCACGATTCGCGGAAGCGTTATTGCTTCAGCGATTCTCCAGCCGGTTGTAATCAAAAAAAGCCGCTTCGCCGGGCGCCTGCTGCCGGAAAGCGGCATGCGCGGCGTCGCTGTGTGCCTAGAGCGGGGCTGGTGCGCGGCACACGGTAAAATGCTTTCGGATAATCCCCGAGGAATCCCGGCACCACGGTCAGGCCGTCTTCTTCCGGGAGCGGCGCCGATTCCTCGTGCAACAGATGGCTGACCTTGGTAGGCGCGGTATCGCGCAGTAGCGTGAACCAGCGCGCAGCGCCTGAAGGATCATCAATGCGCAGGATGCTCATCACCGGCAGCAGCGGGAAATGGCAGCAGCACATCACCGCCAGCACGTCGAGTTCACGGCGCAGTGCGGCGCCGGGGACGCTGGTGAATTCATAACGGCGGTCGAGCACCGGGGAGAGCCGCTTTTTGAGCATCTCGTAAAACTCGCCCTGTGCGTCGCTGCTGCGGTAGCTGATGCCGGCCTCGCGATTGACTACGGCGTTGCGGCAGTAGACATAGTCCAGCACCAGCTCTTTGCATTGCGATACCAGTAATCAGCGACCAGCTTGCGCGCGCCTTCGAGCAGGAACAGCAGGAAATTGAATTCGCCTTGCATGCGCATGATCCATGTAGAGGTGCGAATTCAGCTGGTGCCCGGAATTGCCGTACACATCGCAGCCGGTGACCAGCAGGTAGTAGATGCGCTCGAACAGCGGATAATCCATGACCCAGCCGGTTTTCGGGCGGGAACCGATGAGGCACTTGACCACGCTGGCGTTGTCGAAGCTGCGGAAGATGTTCAGTGCGGCATTGGGATTGCGCCCATCACCGTCCCGGATCGTCGACAGCATGAGCGGGCGCGTCTGCAGCGCGAATAGCGACGGGCGGTTTGGTCATGGCAGGCTCCGTTCAACAGGAGCCCTTATCTTCAGGCGACTTTCGGATGGAACGATAGTCGCTGCAGGGCCTTAACAGACTTTTTCCTGCAGCAGCGTATTTGCCTTGAGCAGATTCTCGTCGATAGTGATGCCGAGGCCGGGGCCTTTGGGCACGTTGACGAAACCATTCTCCACTTTGAAATCGCTTTCCGGGCACAGCGGATCTTTGGCGTTAGTGTTGAGGCCGAACACGAATTCGGCAGCACCCATCATGCGAGAGGCCGGGGTGCTGGCGTAGAAGTGCGCGCCGGCAGCGGCTTCGAGTTGCGACTGCACCGCCAGCCCGCCGCAGTTGAGCTGGATGTTGGACGCTTCGGCGATGGCCGCGATTTTTTTCGCGGGGGTCAGGCCGCCGACCTTGTAGAGCTTGATGCAGAACACATCGACGGCACGCGCTTCGGCATGGGCCATCGCGTCCTGGATGGTGAAGATGCCCTCGTCGGCCATCACCGGGATGCCACCGGCGGCGCGGCGGATTTCCGCCATGCCATGCAGGTCGCGGCGTGCGATGGGTTGTTCGATGTAACCGAGCCCCATGGGTTTGATGGCTTCGATGGCAAGCAGTGAATCGCCCAGCGTCCAGCCGCAGTTGGGGTCGATGCCGATCATCACCTCATTGCCCAGCGCCTTGCGTACGGCGGCAAAATTGGAGACGTCCTGTTTCCAGCCGCGGCGGTCGGCCATTTTCAGGCACAGCACTTTGATGCCGTATTCCTCGACGGCGCGACGCGCCTCTTCGATCATGGTCTGCACGTCCTCGGCCATGCTAACCGACCATTCCAGCGGAATGCGCGGCTGGCAGCAACCGCCGATCAGTTCATGTACCGGTTTGTTCAGCGCCTTGCCCTGGGCGTCGCGGATGGCGATGTCGAGCACCGCACGCGCCGCCGGATTGTTGGCGAGGCGGTTATCGAACATCTCGTTGATGCCTTCGATGTCGAAAATCGAACGGCCAATCATCGCCGGGCCGTAGATTTCCTTTATCGCGGCAACAATGCTCTGCGTGGTGTCGGCGACAAAGTGGCCGGGGCTGATCGGGCGGATCTGCCCGGTGCCGACCACGCCGTCGGCGTAGATCTTCACCAGCACGGGTTTGCTGGTGATGCTGGTTTCCGGACCGGTGTCGTAAGTGCCGCTGGAAAAAATGCGCTTCAGGCGCGTCGACAGTGCGGTGACATGGATTTCAATGCGATCAATCATGTGATTCCCCGGTACGGAAGGTTTGCAGTGTTATTCAGGTTTGATACCCGCGTTCTTGACGACTTTTTCCCAGCGCGGGATTTCCTCGCCGATGAATTTCTTGAACTCGGCCGGGGTATCACCCACCGGCTCGAAGCCCTGCTTGAGCATGCCGTCGCGGATCGACGGCACTTTCATCGCCGTGACGATTTCCTTCGACAGCGACTCCACCACCGGCTTGGGCACCCCTGCCGGCAGCAGCAGACCATACCAGGAAGCGGCGTAATAACCGGGCACACCGGCCTCGGCGATGGTCGGCACATTGGGCAGCGCGACATTGCGTTTTGAAATCGACACGCCGATTGCTCGCATCTTGCCGGCATTGATCTGCGGCAGTGCGGTCGGGATCGAAGTGAACAGCGTCTGCACTTCACCGGTGACCAGACCGACGACCGACGGTGCGCCGCCTTTATAGGGGATGTGCACCATTTGCAGGCCCGCCGATGACATCAGCAGTTCCATCGCGAGGTGGGTGACGTTGCCGACGCCGCCGGAACCGAAGGACAGCGACTTCGGTTTGGATTTGGCCAGCGCGATCAGGCCTTTGACGTCATTCACAGCAATGCTCGGATGCACCACCAGCACCGAGGGCCCGAGGGCCACGAGGCTCAGCGGGATGAAGTCCTTGCGGATCTCGAAGGGCAGCTTGGCCGACAGGCTGGGAATGGCGATGGTCGAGTTCGCCATCAGCATGGTGTAGCCGTCGGGATTGGCCTTGGCAACGATGTCGCCGGCGAGATTGCCCGAGGCACCGGGGCGGTTGTCGACGATAAAGGAGGTGCCGAAGGTATCGGTCAGTTTCTGGCCGATCGCGCGCGCCGCGAGATCGGTGCCGCCGCCGGCGCCGAAGCCGACGACGATGCGCACGGATTTGGACGGAAATTTGCTTGCGCCGTCCTGGGCGGCGGCGAACGGCACAATGGTGCTGCAGGTAATGGTGGCGGCGATGCAGGCGCCGAGCTGGCCACGGGTCATCTAAACTCTCCTCGAATTGTTATGGGCGGGGCGCAGGGCCCGCCGATCAGGCGGCTGCCGCGTAACGGGTATGCGGCGGCAGCTTGAGCGCATCCGGCGCTTCGTACGGCTTGTGACCTTCCACCTGTGCAGCATAAAGGATACGCCGGCTTTCAGAATTAAAGGCGTCGCGTTTGTGCAACGTCGCGCGATTATCCCAAACCACCACGTCGCCCTGCTGCCATTCGTGCTCATAGACAAAACGCTGCTGGGTGGTGTGCGCCCACAGCTCGTTGAGCAGCGCTTCGGAATCTTCCAGCGACAGGCCGTTGACGTAGGCGCCGTGGCGGCGGCCGAGGAAAATCATGTTGCGGCCGGTTTCCGGATGCGTCGAGATGATCGGGTGGCTGGGGCCGGGAACATTGCGGATATCCATATCCAGCGAGGCGCCGGGTCGCAGTTTCATCGCGGTATCGACGATGTCGGCCTGCTTGATGGTCTTGCCGGCGATGCGCCGCTTCATGTCATCGGACATGGTGTCGTAGGCGGCGTAGCAGTTGGAGAAATAAGTGTGGCCGCCGGCTGGCGGGATTTCGACCGCGAGCAGCATGCGCGCGGCGGTCGGTTTGTCCTTGAAGGAAAAATCCGAATGCCAAACCACTTCGCCATCACCGAGAATGCCGACCGGTTTGCCGTTTTCACGGATATTGGTGACCACAGTAACTTCCGGCGGCAGCTGGAACACCTGATTGGCGATGCGCTCGGACAGGTCGCGCTTGTGCAGCGTCGATGAGGTCACCGGCGTGCCGAAACGTTTGACCAGCGTGACCAGGTCTTCCGGCGCAAATTTCTGGCCGCGGAACAGCAGCAGCATGTGTTCGAGCCAGACCTTGTGCAGGGCCTGGAAAGTCGCGTCGTCGATCCGCGTCAGATCAACGCTGCGGATTTCAGCGCCGAGCGCGGCGCCGCTGGGAACTACGGTAAAGGGTGCAGCAGCAGTCATGATCAACTCCTCCTGTAACAACTGTTCAAACTCAAACTCGGGGGCGCTTCGGCGCTCTGCTCAACGCATCACTAAACGTTTTTTTCAACCCTCGCCCGCGTACACCTTGAGATAACTGGAACGTCCGCCGTCTGCAGCAATAGTGGTGCCGGTCAGCATGCGCGACTCATCCGATGCCAGGAACACGGCAATCGCCGCGATGTCATCGGGTTCGCCGCGCGAATACGGGTAAAGCTTCTGGAACACCGCACGCTCTTTTGCAGCGGCATTCGATTTCTCGACAAATTCTTTGGTTTCGTAACGTGCGATCTGACGTTCAGTGCGGACGGAGCCCGGCGCTACGGCATTGGCGCGTATGCCGTACTGGACATACTGGGCAGCCAGGGTCTTTGTGAACGAGATGATGCCTCCCTTGGTCGCGGCATAGGCCGGCTTCAGCGAACCGACCAGACCGAGATGCGATGTCACGTTGACGATGGATCCGCCCCCCGCCTTGATCATGTGTGGGATGCCGTGCCGGCAGGTCAGGAAGGGGTGAAGCAGGTTCAGCGCCACCGTCTTGTGCCAGACGTCGAGATCCATCTCATGCACAGGACGGTCATCCTGCGAGGAACCGCCGGCGCAGTTGAACAGCACATTGAGCTTGCCGAAATGTTTGACGGTAGCTGCGATGGCATCGCGCACGCTGTCGTCCTGTGTGACATCGGTCTGCACAAACAGTGCATTGCCGCCGGCGTCACGGATTTCGCGTTCGGCGCATTCACCCGCTTCACGGTTGAGTTCGCAGATCGCCACGCCTGCGCCTTCGCGCACGCACATTTTTGCCGTCGCTTTGGCAATACCGGCGCCGGCGCCGGTCAGGAATACTACTTTGCCTTCTAGTCTGCCCACTGAGAATTTCCTCCGGTTGCTGCGTACCCGCTGTTAAAAGAGTTTCGGGCAACTACAGAATTTAATGAATCCCACCATAACCCACAATACTATTGAGTTATACGGTCATACTCTTTTTGGCATGCTGAAACGGGCTGCGGCGCAACGGCAAACGGCACAACGCCAGCACCGTCGCCATGTCCTCCACCTGCTCCAGCGCCCACAGCGTGTCGAGCAGCCGGCGGGCACGCGCTTTCGGCATGACGCTGCCGGCGAGCCCGAGAAATTTTGCATTGAGCTGGGCATCGGTGACCGGATTATCGGGACTGCCGGATGCATGCGCGATCCGCTCTGACGGCCTGCTGCCGTCGGCCAGCGTCAGCGTGACTTCGCACTGGTCCTGGGCAATGGCGGCATCACCTTCGACTTCGATCCGGCGGCGCAAACCGGCAACCACCGGATCATGCACACGCGCATCCGTGAACTGCGCCGGCAAACAGACACCATCGACCAGTGCCGCCGTCATCGCGTGCTGGAAGGATAACCGGCCCTCAAGACCGGTCGCCGGTTCGGGACGGCTTTCCAGTTTGATCGCCAGCGGATTCACACGGGCATGAATGCGCGTGATGCGTTCGGGCGCGACACCCGGACGCTGGCGCAAGGCCAGCATGGCATCGACCAGCGGATGGCTGAGGATCGCCGAGGCATAGGGTTTGGGCGCGTTGTTCATCACCTGCCAGAGTTCGCCGAGACCACCGGTGATGGCGTTGAAGTCGGTGTCGTTCGGGGCAAAGGCCGCGGCAAATCCGTGGCAGCCTTCGAGGATGGTGCCGGCGCTGGTGAAACCCTGCTGCACCAGCAAGGCGGCGAGCAGCCCGGATTGCGCGGCGCGCGCGGGATGGAAAGCCTTGGTCATTGTGCCGAAGGTTTCGCGCAGGCCCGAGGCCTGGGTGCCGGCAAGACCCAGCGTGACAGCCATCTGAGTTGCATTCATGCCGAGCAGTCGGCCCGCTGCAGCGGCGCCACCGAACACCCCCGCGGTGCCGGTCATATGCCAGACCGCACCGTGGCGCATATTCTGGATGGCGAGTGCCACGCGACAGGTGGCTTCAAGACCGATCAGGCTGGCGACCAGAAAATCACGCCCGCTGCGCTGTCCGTGTTCGGCCAGCGCCAGCGCGACCGGAATCGTCGGCGCCGAAGGATGCAGTACCGTCGGAAAAAAAGTGTCGTCGTAATCGTCAAGATGCGCGAGCAGGCCATTGGCGAATGCCGCGTTCTGCAGACTGGTGCGCAGCCCGCCGCCAATCACCGAAGCGCGTTTCGCCGCGCCTTCCGCGCGGAATACCGTTAACGCCATCTCCAGCGCCGGATCCTGCGTGGCATGCAGTGCCACGGCCAGCATGTTGATCACGCAGCGCTTGCCCTGATGCAGAACCGCGTCGGGTATCTGCGCCGCGGGGGTATCCGCCGAGAACTGCGCGAGTCGCAACGTGGCGGGAGTGGCTGCGCTCATGAATAATCAGTCCGTTGTTGCGCCGGCCGCCTTGACCACCGGCGCCCACTTGGTGATTTCCGCCTGGATGAAGGCCGTCGCCGCTTCCGGCGAATTGCCGACGGGCTCAAGACCCAGCGTCGCGAGACGTTCCTTGAACTGCGGCGATTGCAATGCCTTCACCGATTCGGCGTTGAGCTTGCTGATGATGTCGCGCGGCGTACCGGCCGGCGCCATCATGATGTAGAAGCCGGTGACGACGAAACCTTTGACGGCCGCTTCATTGATGGTCGGCACATCGGGAGCGACCGGTGAGCGTTTTTCACCGGTCGCGGCAATCGCGCGGATGCGACCCGAACGCACATGGGCAATCGCAGATGCGACGTTGCTGAACATGAAGTCAATCTCGCCGCCGATCAGCGATGTACCCGCAGCGCCGGCGCTCTTGTACGGCACGTGAATCATCTTGGTGCCGGTCATGTGCTGGAACAACACACCGGCGAGATGATTGGCACTGCCATTGCCGGAAGAACCGAAAGCGATCTGTCCGGGTCGTGACTTCGCCAGTGCGAGAAACTGCTGTGGTGTTTTGACCGGTACGGTCGGGTGAGTGGTCAGGAAATACTGGCCCGAGGTGAGCTGGGTGATGAAACTGAAATCCTTGATCGGGTCGTAGGGCACTTTGCGCAGGCTGGGCTGGATCGAAAACTCCGGCGCCACTGTCATCAGCGTGTAGCCGTCGGGCGGTGTCTTCGAAAAATGTTCAGTGCCGATCACCGTGCCGGCGCCGGGACGGTTGTCGATGAAAATGGTGACGCCCATCTGTTCGCTCAGGCGCTGCGCAATCAGCCGCGCCATGGTGTCGGTGCCACCGCCGGCGCCGATCGGCACTACCATGCGTATCGTC
>Ga0222713_10000820_pt1 | contig 35394 bp, 59 predicted proteins | sample C33_649DmetaG_FD_165061 | JGI IMG/M metagenome (GOLD analysis project Ga0222713, IMG submission 165061) | Estuarine water microbial communities from San Francisco Bay, California, United States - C33_649D | ecosystem: Environmental > Aquatic > Marine > Unclassified | place: USA: California... | reverse complement strand
AAGAGATACCTGCAGGCCCTAGAGGAAGTGAAGATGAAGAGTAAAGATGTAAACAGACAACGTGATTGGATAAAAAAAATCTTAGACAATCCAAACAAGCATTTTGAAATTGTGGTAAAATTCGCAGAAGAAGCAAAAAAAAGATTAGGAATTAAAGATGAGTGATAACGTCAATAGGCCCAAGCATTATACGCAAGGTAAGGTAGAATGTATTGACGCAATCGAATCAGCAACCATGGGCTTGGTGGGGATAATTGCAGTTTGTGTAGCAAATGTAATTAAATATGTTTGGAGGTTTGCTTTAAAGAATGGGGTGGAAGATTTAGATAAAGCAGATTATTACTTACAAAAACTTCGCAAGAAAGTGAGGGAACGTGATGGATCTCAAGCCGCAAATTGATCAGTTACGTGAAGAGTTCGCCATGGCACATCTTAATAATACAAGGGTGATGGAGATTATTGATAAGTTGTGGAAAGAGAATCAAGAGCTCAAGCGTATGATGACAATGCAGTTCAAAGACATAGACGATGAGCAATAAAAAAGATCGTAGTCAAAAACAATTATCTGGACCAGGAATAGATTTAGACTTTTCTGGAGCAGCAACAACGTATCATTTTTTGCAAAGCAATGCATTTGTACGAGGGTTAATGGGTCCAGTAGGATCAGGAAAATCATATGCTTGTGCAGCAGAAATTATGATGAGGGCAGTACGACAAAAGCCATCGCCTGCAGATGGTGTTCGTTACTCTCGTTTTGTTATTGTACGTAACTCCTATCCTGAATTAAAAACAACAACAATAAAAACTTGGCAAGAGTTATTTCCAGAAAACACTTTCGGTCCGATGTTATGGACTCCACCAATTACGCATCATATTCGCCTACCCTCCCGAGGTGATGCTGCAGGTATTGATTGTGAAGTCATTTTCTTAGCATTGGACCAACCTAAAGATGTTCGCAAACTTCTCTCTTTAGAGCTTACGGGTGCGTGGGTGAATGAAGCTCGTGAGCTACCAAAAGCGGTCATCGATGGGTTGACTCACCGTGTAGGTCGTTATCCAACTAAAAAGGATGGCGGCCCAACATGGCATGGAGTTTGGATGGATACTAACCCAATGGATGATGATCATTGGTGGTTTAGACTATCTGAGAAAGAACCGATTACAGGTAAGTATGCATGGGACTTTTTTAAACAACCAGGTGGAGTCGTAGAAGTATCCCCTGAAGATTTACCTGATAATCCTGAAGCAAATGATCACATCTTCTCAGGTGGTCGTTGGTGGAAAATAAATTCAAAAGCAGAGAACGTTAATAATCTACCAGGGGGTTATTATCAACAAATGCTAGGCGGTAAGAACTTAGATTGGATACGTTGTTATGCTGAAGGTAAATATACTTATGTTCAAGAAGGTCGTCCCGTATGGCCTGAGTATGATGATCATTTAATGAGTAGTAGCGAAATAGAATATGATCCTACACAACCTTTGCATATTGGATTAGACTTTGGTTTAACTCCAGCTGCTGCTATTGGGCAGCGATTAGCAAATGGTCGATGGATAGTCTTACATGAGATTGTTACAGAGGATATGGGACTAGAACGCTTTGGTCAACAACTACTAGCAGAAGTCAATGCACATTTTCCTAAAGCACAAATTATGTGTTGGGGGGATCCAGCAGGTATGCAACGAGATGCTATTTATGAAGTCACGGCATTTGATTACTTACGTACTCTAGGACTTAAAGCACAACCCACTGCATCAAATAATTTTAAAGTACGACGTGAAGGTGCAGCTGCTCCTATGCAAAGATTGATTGGAGGAAAGCCTGGATTGATTATACATACTTCTTGTAAACGTTTACGTAAATCTTTAGCAGGCGGTTATCATTTTAAACGAATTGCTGTCGGTGCTGGACAAGAAAGATTTAAAGATAGTCCAAACAAAAATGAACACTCACACGTTGGTGATGCATTTGGTTATCTGATGTTAGGTGGTGGTGAACACAAACGCATGACAAAATCACCATTACAACAAAATACTATCGTTGTACAAACAATAACCAATTCAGAATTTAATGTCTTTGATTGATGAACAAATGCTCAAAGACTATATGCCGCCTATTGATGGCTGCGTATACCTTCCATATCATCCAAGTCATTTAGATAATTTTACAGGAATTTATAGTTATGGATCTGAACAAATGTCGGATCAAGATAGAAAACGGTATATTAATTATCAGTCTCAGTGCGGTCCAGCTGTTTCTGTATTCATTAATGATCACGTTGTTTGTATGTTTGGTATGGTTAACATATGGACTGGCGTGGGTGAAGCGTGGGCTTTATTTACTGAAGAAGCCCGACAATACCCCATCGCAATGACTAAAGGAGCAATTGCATTTTTTGATATAGTAACGATATTATTTCGCTTGCATAGATTGCAAATAACTGTTAAAAAGAAAGATACACGTGCTGTACGTTGGGCAAAAGCATTATCTTTTGTAGAAGAAGGGTTAATGAAAGCTTATAGTGCAGATAAAGAAGATACATACATGATGAGGAGATTTTAATGAGTGGTGCATTTGGTGGCGGAAAGCCAGACACATCAGCAGCAGAAGCGCAATTAGCAATGCAACGTGAAGAAACAGCACGGGCAAGAAAAGCAGCTGAAGAAGAAAAACGTGATTTACAAGAACAGATGGCATCAAAACAAAAAGCCAGACGTGTTGGTGGTAAGCGTTCTTTATTGTTCCAATCAAGATTAACACCAGAAGCTGGAATAGATGAAGGAGAAGGTAACACATTAGGAACTAATAAATAATGGCTGCCCTTGACTTTGGTATGGCGTTAGCAAAAGGACTTATTTCTCCTGTAAAACAACAACAAGAAGAAGTTTTAAAATTAGCTGGAGGAGCTAATATTTTTAAATCTGAAGATTGGTGGAATAAACAATTAGACAGACAGATCAAAGCTAAGATTGAATCCCCACTGACTTTAAATGAATATTTTGTTCCTAGTGGATATGGTGGTTCTTGGATACGACAAGAAAAAGATCCAGCAGGTAGATTGAGTACGTCTCCTCAAGCTTATACGCAAATGCGCCAAGTGCAAACGACAGAACAGCGTTATTTAAATCCAGAAGAACTGTCACAAATTACAGCAACAGCAAAGCGTGGAGCTGAGAAAGCAAAAAGGACTACAGCAGAAACACAGCAGGCTAAAAAAAGATTAAGACGTGGTACAGGAGGATTGTTAGCTAAAGCAGCAACACCAGAAGAAACTGGATTACCAGCACTAGGTCAAGGTGGTTTAGGATACACATCAACAATTTTAGGACAGGAGACTAAATTATGATGAGCAAGATGCAAAAGAAAGCACAAAAAGTAATGAAGGAATATAAATCAGGTAAGTTAAAATCTGGATCTGGGGCAGCAGTTAAATCACGTAAACAAGCAGTTGCTATTGCAATGTCGAAATCTGGTCAAAAGAAAAAGGGATACTAATGGAAAAGAAAGGCTTGTATCACAATATTAATGAACGCAAGAAAAAAGGAATTAGCAGATCTAAAAAAGATTCTACTATTTCACCTAAAGCTTATGCCAATATGGTAGCTGGATTTAAAAAGAAAAAGTAATGTGGTCATATCATTTATATTGGGGATTTAACTTAGGATTCGAAATTTATGAAGGCGAAGTGGATGGTGCGCCAGTAGATTATTTTCTAGTTAACATTGGTCCGATTAGAATACAAAAAGCAGAGTGGGCTTAGATGGAGTTATATAAAGGGGCATACCCAACCCGTAATATTGAACAGGTTAGATTAATTGATGGACAGGCTTTTAGTTTAGGATATGTGCGTTCATTTACAGATCCATTACCAGCTGGACAAAGTATTGACATTGCTTTAGCTTTTCCATCAGGAATAAATCCTATTATAAGCATCTCTGGATTATGTAATGGTAATGCAATAGGTTACTTGTATGAAGGGTCAAATGCTTCTGGTGGTACATCATTGCCGATTATTAATCGTAATCGTGCAAGTACAATTCCAAGCAAAGGTGTAGCAATTGTAGGACCAACAGTAACTACATTAGGCACATTAGTCTTACAAGAGATACTTACAGGTGGAGTTGGTAAAAAAGGTGGTGGCGGAGAAGTAGGTGGTAACAATCTTATTCTTAAAGAATTGACGACTTACTTATTTAGATTAACTAATGCAGATCAAAATAATAATGCACAAGCTGCTGAAATTATATTAAGTTGGAATGAATAATGGAATGGCATGAAGTGGCTTTACCTCCTATTAATTTGTATAATGCTCCAAGGAGTAACAATGGCAGATAATGCAAAATTAGATCCAAAACGGATGGAAAAGGTTTATTCTTTTATCCAGAAGAATCTTGGATTAAATAAAGAACAATGGGATCTTTACAGAGAAAGTGTAGCTAGTATTGAGTCTGGCGGCAAATATATGATTCAAGGTGGATCAGGTAATGCATATGATGGTCGTTATCAATTAGGCAAGAATGCTAAAATTGATGGAGCTAAGTTTTATCAAGCACAAGATCCTGGACATACAGCAGAAAATAGAAAAGCATTTATTAATGATCCAGCATTACAAGAAGAAATGTTTGCTGGATATACAGTGGCTAATAATCATTACATGACTAATATGGATTATGCTAAAAAAGATACTTATATGAACGCAGATCCATTCCGTAAATTACAATATTTAAGCTATGGGCATAACCAAGGTCATGGTGCTGTTAAAAAGTTTATGGAAACTGGTATTGTGACTAAAGATGGATTTGGAACTAAAGGTACAAAATATATGAGAACATTAGAAAACATGAAAAGTAAAGAGGGGATAGAGTTCTAATGGTGGCTAAAAAATATCAAAATCCAAAAGGTGGACTGAATGAAGCTGGGCGTAAACATTTTGAAAGTAAAGACGGTGGAGATCTTAAACCACCACAAAAGTCTGGGACAGATGGTCGTCGTGTTAGCTTTGCTGCACGCTTTGCTGGTATGTCTGGTCCACTAAAAGATGAAAAAGGTAGACCAACAAGATTAAAAAAAGCTTTACAAGCATGGGGCTTTGGTAGTAAAGAAGCGGCACGTAACTTTGCAAATAAAAACAAAAAGGGATAATGATGGTTGAAATGTATATGCCACGTCACATGATGACACTTTCAAAGCAAGAACAAAATATTGTGAAGTATCATCATGACACAATTAAATCAGGCAAGGTAGGGCGCGATGCTGAAGGTCGTCCTGTCACAGTATACTCGACTGGAATTATGATTCCAGAAGGACCTAATAAAGGTAAATTTGTTTCTGTTCCAGGATATGTTAGAGATCAAGGCAGAATTGTTCGAGATGAAGATGAATTGTATAAAATATGGGAGCGTGATATTAAAAGTGGAAAGTTTCCAATATATAACACTCCACAGGAATTAAACAAAAGATCAGAAGAAATACATACAATTATGGATCAAGAAGAAAAGCAAGCATTACAAGCAAAACAAAATCCAAGATTAAAAAACAGAAGTTTATTAATGGGATTAATGGGAATAGGTGAATAATTATGGCAGAGATGATGAGATTAAATGCAGATCAAGTAATTAGTAGACATGAAAAAGCATTAATAAGAAAAGAAAACTTTAGGAACTTGTATGAAGAAGCCTATGAGTTTGCATTACCACAACGTAACCTTTATGACGGACATTATGAGGGTAAAGTAGGCGGTAACAAAAAAATGAATAGAGTGTTTGATTCTACTGCTATTAACTCTACACAGAGATTTGCTAACCGTATGCAATCAGGCATCTTTCCTCCACAACGCAAGTGGTGTCGATTAGAGCCAGGAACAGACATCCCAATGGAGCGTCGTGCTGAAGCACAAATGGCATTAGATAATTATTCAGAAAAGATGTTTTCTTCATTAAAACAATCTAACTTTGATATTGCAATTGGTGAGTTCTTACTTGACTTATCTGTAGGGACAGCTGTGATGATGGTGCAACCAGGAGATGATATTAATCCTATTAACTTTATTTCTGTGCCACAATACCTGGTATCATTTGAAGAAGGTGCAGACGGTCAAGTAGACAATGTATATCGTCGCATCAGGATGAAAGGTGAATCAATCCAACGTCAATGGCCAGATGCTGAAATACCAGCCGCATTACAAAAAAAGATTGATGATAAACCAACAGATGATATTGAATTAATTGAAGCTACATTGTTTGATCAAAAGCGTGGTGACTATTGCTATCATGTAATTCACAAAGAATCTAAAACAGAATTATTATACAAGCGTATGGAATATAGCCCATGGGTTGTATCAAGATATTCTAAAGTAGCTGGTGAGATTTACGGTCGTGGCCCATTAATTACAGCATTACCAGACATTAAAACATTAAACAAAGTAGTTGAGTTAGTCTTAAAAAATGCATCTATTAACATTACAGGTGTGTATACAGCTGCTGATGATGGTGTATTAAATCCTAATACAATTAAAATTGTTCCAGGTGCAATTATTCCTGTAGCACGTAACGGTGGTCCACAAGGTGAATCACTTAGACCATTACCTAGAGCTGGTGATGTAAACTTAGCACAGATTGAAATGAATGAATTACGTGCAAATATTAAACGTGTATTACTTGACGAATCCTTACCTCCTGATAATATGTCAGCTAGGAGTGCAACTGAAGTTGTTGAGAGAATGAAAGAGTTATCTCAAAACTTAGGTTCTGCTTTTGGTCGATTAATCAATGAAACCATGGTGCCATTAGTTACTAAAGTATTGGCAGTAATGGATGAAAAAGGAATGATTAATTTACCATTAAAAGTAAATGGGTTAGAAATTAAGATTTCACCAGTGGCACCATTAGCTCAAGCACAAGCAATGGAGGAAGTAGATAAAGTATTACAGTATGCTCAGATTGTACAAGCAGCTGGACCACAAGCGCAAATGAGCTTGAAGGTTGAAGAAATGATGGACTTTATTGCTGAGCAGTTAAATATACCACAACGAATCTTAACGACTAAAGTTGAAAGAATGATGATGCAGCAACAAGCAATGCAAATGGCACAACAACAAGCAGCACAGAATCCTGAAGCTGCAGGTGAAGTTGTAAGCCAGATGGCTGCACAAGCACAACAAGGATAAGTTATGCCAGGTTGGGATGATTTAGAACAACCTCTACCGTTAGAGATAGGGGATGTAAAACAAAAAAGAGATGACATAGATCGTCTCTGTCTAAGAGTTTTAGGCAACGAAGATGGACATAAACTAATGGAATGGCTGCGCCATACCGTTGTTGAGCAACCTGTTGCCTTGCCAGGTAGCGATCCAAGCTACGCATATTACCGTGAAGGACAAAATAGTATCGTAAAGGATTTAGAAGCAAGGTTAATTAGAGCAAGGAAGTTATAATGGAAGAAGCAATCGAGCCTAGTGTTCAAGAGGAAACAAAGGAATCTACTGGCCTACTCGATCAAGCAACTATTGAGACCGAAGAAGCCAGCGATAAAAATCCACAAGAAGTAGAAATTGATCATCGAGATCCTGCAGAGGTAAAAGCAAAAGAAGAATATGCATTATCTCAAGAGCAAGATGATGATGAGCCATTAGAGAAACCAGAATGGTGGCCAGAGAACTTCTGGAAAAAAGAAGATGCAGCACCTGACTTAGAGGGTATTGCAAAATCTTGGATGGATCTACGCAAACAAATATCTCAAGGTAAACATAAAGCACCAGCAGATGGAAATTATGATTTATCTGCATTTGGAGAAACTCCAGATGATGATCCTGTAAAGCAACATGTTGTTAGCTGGGCTAAAGAAAACAGCATTAGTCAAGCGGCATTAGATGAATTGGTTGGTCAAGTTGTTGATATGGGACTAACTAATCAACAACAAGAAGAAATCAGTATCAAAGAAGAAATGAAATTGCTAGGACCCAACGCCCAAGCAAGAATCAATAGCACAGCAACATGGTTACGTGGCTTGAATCAAAAAGGTATCTTATCTAAAGAAGATATGGAAGAAGCTCAAGTTATGGCTGGTACTGCAAGAGCTATTTCAATCTTTGAGAAAATAAGAGGATCTTTAGAAGGTCGTATTCCAGTCGAAACTACTCCAATAGATGGTGCGCCAACTAAAGAAGAACTCCAACAATTGGTAGCAGATCCTAAATATCAAACAGATCCTGCCTATCGTCAAAAAGTCGAACGAGCTTTCCAGCAAGTTTACGGCTAAATTTCTTGCAATAGCCTTGGTTTTGTGGTAAAAAGAAATCAAGGCTTATTGTATCTATTCTGTATACAACCCTTAACGCAAGTAATCTTGTCGACTGGCTATCGTAAATAGCAAGCACGGCCCAGACCTCTCTGGCATACCACAGCGATTAAACATTTATTTTAATTACTAAGGAGCTAATAATGGCTATTGGATTATCTAATGCTTTTGTTACCCTCTTTGATGCCGAAGTAAAACAGGCTTACCAAGCGAAAGCACAATTGGTTGGTGCCGTAAGACAAAGACGTGGCGTTGAAGGGTCAACAGCAAAATTTCCTAAAGTAGGAAAAGGCGTTGCTACATTGCGTATTCCACAAACAGACGTAACACCTTTGAATGTGGAGTTCTCACAAGTAACAGCAACAATGCAAGATTGGAATGCTGCAGAGTATTCTGACATCTTCATGCAACAAAAAGTTAACTTTGACGAAAGACAAGAATTAGTGCAAGTTGTTGCTAATGCTATCGGTCGTCGTCAAGATCAGTTAATTATTGATGCGTTAAATAGTTCTGGTACATCACTCGCTGTCACTAATGACATCGGTGGTACTGATACTAACCTTAACGTAGCAAAATTACGTGAAGCTAAAAAACTATTAGACAAAGGTAACGTTCCTCCACAGGACCGTCACATTGTTTTACACGCTAATAACTTAGCATCACTATTATCAGAAACAGCAGTTACATCTTCTGACTTCAACACTGTTAAAGCTTTAGTGGCTGGTGAAATCAATACATTCTTAGGTTTCACATTCCACGTATTAGGCGACAGAACTGAAGGCGGTTTAACTGTTGATGGTTCTTTAGACAGAACTGTTTTAGCATTCCATAAAGATGCTATCGGTTATGCTGAAGGCATGGGCCCTAAAAGTGAGATCAACTATGTTCCAGAAAAAACTTCATTCTTAGTGAATGCTATGTTCTCTGCTGGTGCTGTAGCGATCGACGCAGAAGGTATCGTAACCCTCACATGTCGTGAATCATAAGGAGATAAGTAATGGCTTATAATAAAGACAATTTACAACCTATTGGTGGTCAAGCCAAAGCTGGTAATGCTCCACAGATGTGGTCATATACCGCTCCTGGAACTGACACACTTGCTGACATTAATACAGCTGGTTATTTCAATGACGCACACTCAGTATTAAAAGTGGGCGACTTAGTATACTTATGGGACTCATCTGTTCCTACAGCATCTTTAGTCGTTGTACTTTCTAATGCTTCTGGTGTTGTTGACGTATCAGATGGTACAGCATTATCAGTCGCAGACGCTGACTAAGTTGTTTATCGCAGATCAGGTAGGTGCTTCGGTGCCTACCTATTTGCACATTTAAAGGAAAGAAAATGGCTACAGGCGATACCGATATTAAAATATGTTCTGATGCATTATTGATGCTAGGAGCTAATCCTATATCCTCTTTTACAGAAGGCACAGATAGTGCAAACATTTGTGATCGATTATATCCTGATGTCAAAAATCAAGCATTGGCCAGTTATCACTGGTCTTTTTCGTTTAAAAAGGTACAGCTCGCTAGATTAGTGACAACACCTGTAACGGAATACAAATACGAATATCAACTTCCTAGTGATATGATTGGTGTACCACATGCATTATACGATGCAGATGAGATTGGTGCTCCACGTCGAAAAGAATATCGAGTCATGGGAGATAAAATTTTAACAGATTACGAAAAAGTATATATTGATTATCAATACTCTGTACCAGAATATGCAATGCCATCATATTTTGTACAATTGATGAAGTATATTTTAGTATGGCATTTAGCTTTACCTATAACAGATCAATTAGAAAAATCAGATTATTGGAGACAAATTGCAGTAGGGACTCCAAGCGAAAATGGTCGTGGTGGTTTTATGAGACGTGCCATGAGCATTGACGGACAAGGACAACCTGTAAACGCAATACAAGACTTCCCACTTATTGATGTGAGGTATTAATGGCTCGTTTTGTAAACATACAAACTAACTTTACTACAGGTGAGTTAGATCCACTTCTTAGATCACGTGTTGATTTACAAGCATATAATAATGCATTAGAAACAGCAACGAATGTCATTTGTCAACCACAAGGTGGTGTAACACGCAGACCAGGAACAAAGTTTATTAATGAATTAGGCGGCAGCCCTGAGAATGGCGTGCGTCTTGTACACTTTGAGTTTTCAGTAGATGACAGCTATATGCTATGTTTTACAAACAATCGCATGTATGTTTACAAGAATAAAGCACTCATTACTAACATCAATGGCTCAGGTAATGATTATTTAGTGACAACTATACCAAGTGCCAGATTATCTAGCTTATGTTGGACACAATCTGCTGATACATTAATTGTTGTACATGAAGATGCTAATCCAATTAAAATTGTTCGTGGTGCAAGTGATTCAACATGGACTATTTCTAACCTTACTTTTGATTCTATACCACAATATGCTTTCACAATTACAACAACAAATCCAGCGGCGACGCTTACGCCGTCAGATGTATCAGGCAAGATCACGCTGACCGCATCGGCGGGAGTCTTTAGCGCAGCAAGTGTCGGACAATACATCAATGCTAGCCCACAAGGTCGAGCAAGAATAGTTAAATATGTAAGCTCTACAGTTGTGAATGCAGTGACTGAATTTCCATTCTTTGACACTACAGCAACTGCATCAGGTCAATGGGAGCTTGAAACAGGATATGAAGACGTTTGGTCAGTATCCAGAGGATGGCCACGATCTGTCACATTCCATCAAGGCAGACTATTCTTTGGTGGTAGTAAATCAAGACCATCCACTATATGGGGATCTAAAGTAGGATTGTATTTTGATTTTGAACCAGTAGAAGGATTAGATGATGACGCTGTTGAAGCTACTCTCGATACTAATACTTTTAACGCTATCGTTGACATTATTTCTGGTCGTGATCTGCAAGTGTTTACGACGGGTGGTGAATTCTATGTTCCGCAAGAAGGACTAACACCAATTACACCAACAGACTTTTTCTTATCATCTACATCACGTAATGGCATTAAAGAAGGTGTACGTGTAAAACAATTAGAATCAGGACTATTATTTATACAACGCCAAGGTAAACAACTATCTGAGATTGCATACTCTGATACACAATTAACTTATATTACATCCAAGATCTCATTATTATCTGGACATTTATTAAAAGGTCCAAAACATATGGACATACGTCGTGCAGTGGCTACAGATGAAAATGACTTATTATTAATCGTTAATGAAGATGATGGCACAATGGCTGTGTTTTCATTATTAAGAACACAAAATGTTATTGCACCATCAGAGTTTGCAACTAAAGGATCATTCTTAGATGTGGGTGTAGACATTACAGATATTTATACAGTTGCTAAGCGTGATGATAATGGCACAGATAAATATTATGTTGAAGTATTTGATGATGCTGCACTGACAGATAGTGCTGTTATTGGTACTAATAATGTTAGTTTAGACGCATCACATATTGATGGACAAACAGTACATGTAATATCAGATGGTTTAGTAGAATTAGATCAAACTGCAGATAGTGCTGTTACATTTACTAATACACCGACAACATCATGTGAAGTTGGTTTGCCAATTGACATTGAAGTCACTACTGTTCCTATTGACGTTAAAACTCCAGGTGGCACTCGTATTGGATTTAAGAAACGTATTGTAGAGGTAAATGCATTATTGTATGAAACACAAAACATTGTAATTAATGGAAATTTAGTCCCAATACGTACTTTAGGTACTGGAGCATTAAACTCCCCAGTGCCTAATTTTACTGGAACTAAAGTATTAAATGGTATCTTAGGGTATAATGATGATGGAAAGATTACAGTAACCCAATCTGCTCCATTAAAATTTACATTACTAGGGTTAGAATATAAAGTATCAGTTTATCAGGGAAGGTAATTTATGGAACAAGTCATAGCTGCATATGCCGTTGCTAAACCATATTTAGCTGCAGCATCTATGGTTAGCAGTGTTGTACAAGGAGTTAATGCTTATAACCAGGGCAGGTATCAATCTGCAATGGCAGACTTAAAAGGCAAACAAGTAAAAGCAGATTCAGAATTAAAGCAATTACAAGCCAGACAAAAAGCAAATGCAACACTACTTAAAGTGATTGATAAGAATAGTACTGTTGTTGCTAATGCTGCTGCAGGCAATATTGATCCTACAACAGGTAGTGCACGTAAATTACAAGAAGTCAATGAAATGTATGCAGGCCGTGATTTAAGAAATTTACAACTTTTACAAGACTCATACAAAACTTATGGGAATGTAATGGCTGATATTATGGATGCTACATCTGATCAATACGAACAACAAGGTGTAGTAGGTTTTTTATCAGGTGTAGGTCAAGCTGCATTTATTGGATTAAAATATGCTCCAGGCATGATGGATTCAGCAGTAGCTGATCAAGGTGGATTTGTTCCTGGATTTGATGCAGCTGAAGAACAGTTTGCAATGATGGCTGGTAATGAATCGATTGGACCAAGCTTTACACCAGTAAAAGATTTTGGTGGATTTGGTGGATATTAACTAAGGATAAAGAATGGCAGAACTACCTAAGTATCAACGTACACAAGTATTAACAGAAATGGCTCCAGCTGCTGAGCCAGCTAATTTAACGGCTGGCGTTAAAACATTCAATGTCATGAATAAAGCACTGGATCAGTTATCTCAGTATGCTTTAGAAGGTGCTGAGCGTTATGCTAAAGAATCTGCTATTGAATTTAATTTAGATAACCCAGTTACTACAGAGCAATACAAAGAAGCTGTACAAACAGGTAAAGACCCAGTTAAGCAATTTAGAACTGGAGGTATGATCTATAACGATACAATCCGTAAACTTTATGCTAGCCAAGCTGCTACAGGCTTAGTTGCTGATACTCAAGAGCACTATGAAAATGTATTAAGGCAAGTTCAGCGTGGTGAAATAAAAGATCCAAATGAAATCAAAAGAACACTAACAGATCCAATCAACGGATATGCTGAAGTTATCCAGCGTATGGATCCTGCAACTGCCGCAACATTTAGATCACGTAGTAATTATTATGGACATACTTATTACAGAAGGGCTATGAGTGAACTCAATACCCTAAATGAATTTGAAACACAGCAAACAGTAGATAAGTTTAATGATGGATTACTTAAAACATGGACAGAAGGTTTAAAAACATCATCTACTCCAGACGATATTAAAGAGCTTAAAGATATTATATTAGCTGATGCAACAGAAACTTATCGTAATACAGGTAAGTTTGACATTAATATGAATGCATTAAAATCAAAGCTAAACTCAATTGAACAAGATTCTCTTGCTGTTGAAATTGCTAAAGAAGCATATAGAGAAAATAAACCATTAGACGTTTTAATGCAAGAAATGACAATTGACATGAAAGCTGGTCGCATGACTGCTATTTATGCTGATAAATTTGCAGATGAGCAAGCGGATATTAGAGCTAAAGTTAAAACACAATATAACAATTTAGATACGAATGCTAAAGTAAGTAGCACCTCAATTAACAAGTCCTTAACTAATATAGACAATAGATTAAAAAAAGGTGAGTTAGTTGATTTTAGCGAATATGATACAAAGATGTTAAGTGCAGATGCTGATCAATTAGCCAAGTATGATATGCTAATAGAGAAGCAAAAGATTAATGCACAATACAAAGGCATGAATTTTAACCAGCTCGAACAAGACATTATTGATGCTGAAAAAAACAAGCCTATTGTAATGACTGAAGAAGAATCAGAGCTCTATAATCATAAGCTAGCTGTACGTGATTTAATTCAAAAACAAGTTGATGAAGATCCTATTGCCTATGCATTACAGCATCCAGCATATCAATCTGTAAAATCATCATTATTATACGATCCAGCTCGTGCATCTGAACCTGGGTACTTAGCTGAGTTTCAGCAACAATTTGAAGATAGAGCAGCCTTAAGAGAGAAGTTTGCATTAGACTTTAAAAAACCCAATGTATCATTATTTTCTAAACAAGAAGTTGCCTATTATAAGAACATGTTTGATCAGGCTAGCGCAACTGACATGGTAAACATTGTGACTAATTTAACAGATGCATATGGTGGGAATGACTATGAATTATTTAAAGAGTTAGCTAAAGATTCAGATGCTGCTCGATATGCACATCTAGGTAATTTGGTAGTATCAACACAAAGTGTCCCATCTGATGTGAGAGATATGACAACTATTGAAAAATTAGCAGACGGTATTCAGATTGCTCGTAACGATGAAGTGGTTAAATTGTATAAATTTGATAACACAGAAATGAATCAAGAAGTCGGTAATGTGTTAGGAGAAGCATACGAAGATCAAGCACGCCAAGTTGTTGTGTCATCTGCTAAACATATTTACTATTCATTGAATAAACAACGCCCAGAGGAATGGAATAATACCTTATGGAAAGATGCATTAAACATGGCTACTGGCAAAAATGGAGATTATGGAGGTATTGTAAATTACAGAGGATCAATGCATCCAATTCCACCAAACGTTAATAGAAACTTATTTGGTGATATGTTAGAAGATGCAACGATTGATGATTTAAGAATGGTAGCTGAAGATGCAGCTGGCAATCCATTGCAATCATTAGCTGGTGAAGATGGCGTTGAATATACATTAGAGCAAATACAACGAGCAGATATTGATTTTATCAGTAGAGATAGTGCTGTATTAGCTGGTAAAAAACTGGTATCTTTTATGGACAAAGTGTCTGTACCTTTTGCATCACAAGATAACCGTCCTATTGCTATTAACTTTGCAGGATTATATTCTATACTCAAACAACGTTACCCAGCTAAGTATAAATAATGACTAGATTTATCAACAAAAATATTCCTAATGATACAACAGGATCTATTACGTATTCCCCAGGAGAAGTATCTTGGGGTGAGCGTATTGATGCTATTTCGGATGATATGTTCTATCTTAATGGTCGCATGGACGCTAAGTCTAATACGTATCGTAAAGTTTGGGATCCAATTATTAATGAGATTAAACAAAAGACTAATCAGGATTTTGAGAATCCAGGTGCTGCGTTTGATCTAAATATTGATACATCGTTTCAAGGATTAGAAGCACCAGACTTTGATGAATTTACAATGTTACCTAAATTAAATGATCAAGTCCAAGTAAACAAACAAGATATATATAGCAAGAAAGTATTAGAGATACAGGATTTTATTGCTAATAACCGTGAAGCATTTGATGAAGGCTCAGATGTACTTAACGTAGATGAAACTTATGTATATGGTAAGGTGCGTGAGTTTGTTAATCAAATACAAGATCGATCAGAGTATGTTAGCCAACGTACTGAAGGCTATACTGATATGGCTGTTAATCTTGCTGGTGGTGTACATGGTAGCTTTACAGACCCAGCCAACCTTGTTGCTGTGGGTGCATCAGCTAGCGTTACAGCAATGTCTGGAGCTGGTGTATTAACTAGCATTCTTATTGATACAATTGCTGGTACTGGCGCAGAATGGGTTATACAGAAAGATATACAAAAATGGTATGCAGAGCTAGGATTAGAATACACTGAAGAACAGTTTAGAGATAACATTATTGCAGCAGCAGTAACATCAGCAGCTTTAGGTGGCGCAGCAGAAACTGCATTTAGATTGCCTGGTATGACTAAAACACAAATAGCTAAAGGTATTGAACTGTTTGAAAAGTTTAATGCTAAGAAAGCTGGATTAGAATACAAGCCCAATAAAGAAGTAGACGCAATTTTGCAGAACGATGAAGTACAAGCAACATTAAATAAAAAGAATGTTATTCAAAATGATGTAGGTAATATTGAGCACAATGTTAATATTAATACAGCAACTGAAGCAATTATTAACAACAAGTATGATGATCTACCTAAGACTCCACCAGAGCGACTAAAAGACTTTGATGCTTTAATTCATGATGAAGCGTTTAACAAGACTGAGATGTTTGATCCAGACGAATTAAATATTGATGCTAAACGTTTCCAGTTTAAAACAGGTGGTGATGAGTTTGGTATGCTGGATACACTAAAAGGTGTAGAGAAATGGGAACCACTCAAGTCTAATATTGCATTAGTCTTTGAAGATACCAATGGTAAGTTGTTTATTGCAGATGGCCATCAGCGAGTAAACCTAGCTAAGCGATTAAAGAAGCAAGGCCAAAAACCTACCATTGTTGCTTATCGAGTTAAAGAAGCAGATGGCTTTACTCCACAATTAACTAGAGCTATTGCGGCACGTAAGAATATAGCTGAAGGTAGTGCTGATCCATTTGATGCAGCTAGAGCATTACAGATTGATCCTAATGCATTACAAAACCTACCACCACAATCAGCGATGGCTAGATATGCTAATGGTTTATCACAATTAGATCAAAGTATATTTAGATTAGCAGAGAACAGTGATGTGCCATCATCGTATTCTGCAATGATTGGTCAATATATTACTGGAGCACAAGAACAATTATCTGTACTTAAACTACTAGAACGCACTAAGCCAGGTAATATGGTACAAGCTGAAAGCATCATACAGCAAGCTAAAATGGCTGGCTTTGAGAAGGTTAAAGCAAGTCAAGCTGGATTGTTTGGTGATGATGATATTGTTCAAAATCTATTTAAAGAGCGTGCAGATATATTAGATGCCACGATTAAACTTATTAACAATGAACGACGTGTATTTGGTACACTCGTTGAAAACTCTAACTTTATTGAGAAGTATGGTAATAAACTCGATAAGCTAGGTAATGCAGAAAGGAGAGCATTAAATGCGGAAATCATCGAAACGATCAAAACGAATGCAAACACAGCAGGAAACATCTCAAGTAACCTCACAACCATCGCAAGAGAATACGCCAGAAAAGATATTACCCTCAGCGACGCAGCCAGACGGTTCTCAGAAAATGTCGGCTCAGGATTTAGAACTGGCGAATTCACTAGGTTACCAACTAGCCCAGCTAGGATCACTGATGACATTGAGGAGGTTGTTGGCGAATTCAACCAATCAAGCCAAATACGACAAGAAGGCTTAGAAAAGTATGACGATGTTAAGCAAATTACAAATGACATTGATGCAATAGAGCAAAATACTCAAGGCTTATTTGATGACTTGGCTGAAGTGGATGAGCGTATTAAAACAGAGAAAATCTTTGAATCACCGCAGGGTGATGGATCAACAACGACTAGGACGTTTGATGAAATGCTAGAAGACAACAAGCGTGATAAAGATATTATAGATGAATTGAGGAACTGCTAATGATGCACTCCAGGAAATGTATTACAAGTAATACACGGATGAATGATGCTGAAAAGAATGATGCGTTAGATTTATTCAATCAGTATGAAAGACAATTTGGTGATGAGTTAAAATCTGCAGAAGCTACATTTAATGCATTAGAATACAAAGCTAATATTAGACGTAAAGACAGAATATTAGAAGCTCAAAGATTTGCGAGTATGGTGTCTCGTATTGAACGTTTTGCTGAAGAAGGTAATCGATATGGACATGCGTTATTAAACATTGTTTCTTCTGATGCACAAGGACGTATGTTGAACTTTAACTTAGAAGATCGAGCTACTTATTATCGTAATGATATTTTAAGTCACATGGGTGATTTAATACTAAAGTTTGGTAAGAAAGGTATGCTTGGCTTACGTGGTGATGGCATCCAGGGACTAAAAGGCAACAAGAATGCATATGCTGATCTATTAAAAGAAGCAGAAGCCATATCACTAGGTAAGGGCCCAGCAACTAATAATCAACAAATGAGATCATTTGCTCAAGGATGGCTAGATGGAGCTGAAAGAGCACGCTATTTAAAGAATAAGTTTGGTGGCAACGTACCTAAGATGGAAGGTTGGTTTATTCCTCAGTCACACTCTGGACAAAAAGTATCATCTGTACCTCGAGACGAATGGAAACAATTTGTATTACAAAGAATAGATCGATCACAAATGGTTGATTATGATACAGGGGCTGCAGTAACAGATCTTAAATTAGAAGTATTGCTGAATGATGTTTATGATGCAATCTCTAAAAGCGGATATGTTGGCACAGCGAAGAAGCAATATAACAAAACATTAGAACGTCATCGTATCTTAAAGTTCAAAGATGCTAAGTCATGGATTGAATACAGTGAGATGTTTGGTGATGGTGATGTATTTAAAACGATGGTTGATTATGCAGATAAGATGAGCCGTGATATTTCTGAGCTAGAAATACTTGGCCCAAGACCACAACAAACTTTAGACAAACTTACATCTTATGTGCAAGATAAAGCAGCTAAAGATCCTTCTATAGATGTTTCAGGATTGCCTAAACTGCAAGATTACTACAATGTATTTAAACGTAAACAGTTGTTAGTCGATAAAGAATGGTTAGCTGATGTAGGTAGTTCCGTCCGTAACGTATTGACATCTGCATTCTTAGGGAAAGCTGTACTGTCTGCTGTATCTGACTCAGCTACATCGATTACGACAATGAAGCGTCTAGGTAAAGCAGGCACTGGGCCACTGCTTCGATGGCTTGGTCAAGTCACTGACACTGTGCTATCCGCATCTAACAGTGCAGAGCGTAAGAAGTTTTTGATTAGAGCTGGTATTGTAATGGATGATGCGATTAATATTGCACATGCAGCTGGTAGGTTTGCTGGCGAAACTGATGGACCTATTTGGTCACAAGTATTAGCTGATGTCACAATGAGAGCACAAGGCTTAACAGCATGGACACAATCAATGCGTAATGCGAATGCATTAGAAATGATGTCAGCCGTAGCAGATAACTTATCTAAGAACTTTGATGAACTTGATCCTGAGTTTCAGATCACTTTAAGAAGATATGAGTTAGATAAAGACTGGGATATATTAAGACAAGCTACACCATCTGATTACAAAGGTGTACCAATGTTAACTAAGAATAACATCTTAGATCTAAATACTTCAGCTGTGGATACAGATGTGTTAGCAGCAAACTATGGATCTATGTTGATTAACTTAATTAATGATGCTGTGATTATTGGCAACATTAAAGCATCAGCCAACTTAGTCGGTGCTAAGCCACGTGGATCATTATCTGGTGAATTGTTTAGAAGTGCATTTATGTTTAAGACATTCCCAGTGACTGTATTCATGCAGCATCTATATCGTATGGCAACTGAGCAAGGAATTAACAGTAAGATACTAGGTATGAATGTACCAGTCAAAGCAGCTAAAGCATATCGTATTGCTAACTTTGTTGCGTTAACTACAATGTTTGGTGCACTAGCAGAACAACTGCACCAGTTAGCAAAAGGTAAAGATTTTGCAGATATGACAGATCCTGGATTTTGGGGAGCTGCGTTAACACGTGGTGGTGGTCTAGGTTTTGTGGGTGACGTATTGAATGAACAAATGATGGGATATAAAACAGAATTGTTTGGACCATTATCTTCATTTACTAGAGATACTTATGGACTAACGATAGGTAATATATATGATTATGCAACTGGTGAAGATCCTAAATTTGCAGATGATCTGTTAAGATACCTCAAACAATATACACCAGGCAATTCATTATGGTATGCAGAGCTTGCATTAGATCGATTAATACTAGAGCAAACAGCTGAGATTATGGATCCAGGCGTATCTAATAGACTACGTACCAGCGCAAGAAGACAAGAGTCTAGGAATAAACAGCGATATTTCTGGTCCCCTGGCAAGACTTCACCAACTCGTGGGCCAAGATTAGGTGCAGCTTTAGGAGAATAAGTATTGATTTTTTGGGTAAAATAGGGTAAAAAGGATAAAAGGATAATATATGGCAATCGATATATCAAGCACAACGAGACGTATTGTTTACACTGGATCAGCTGGTGTAGGCCCTTACGCATTTAACTTTGAAGTCTTAGCACAGACTGACCTTGCTGTATATTTTAACAATACAGAACTGACGCTCACTACAGACTATACTGTTTCTATTTCTGGAGACGGTACAGGTTCTGTGACTATCGTTGTTGGTACTAATGTTCCCTCTACGCCTACTGCTTCTGATCGCATCACTATTGTAGGTGATCGTACAATACAAAGAACAACAGACTTCACCACAGGTGGTCCTCTATTTGCGACATCACTCAACGATGAGTTTGACAGTCAAACAATCTTTGTACAACAAGTATTAGAACAATCTGATCGTTCATTACGTGCGCCTAACACAGATCCTACGACTGTAAATATGGTGTTACCTATTAATACAGTTAGAGCAAACAAAACATTAGCCTTTGATGCTAACGGTGATCCAGTCATTGGTGAACAGATTGGTGATTATCGTGGTAACTGGGCAGCAAGTACAGCATATAATAAGCGTGACTTAGTTAAAGATACAAGCAATAACAATGTTTACTTATGTGTTGTTGCTCATACGTCTTCTGGATCACAACCTATATCTTCTAATGCAGACTCAGCTAAATGGGATTTAATTGTAGATTCAGCATCAGCCAGTGGATTTGCAGACGAAGCTGAAGCATGGGCTAAAAAGACAGATGGTATTGTAGAGTCAACAGAGTATTCTTCTAAAGCATGGTCTATTGGTGGCACAGGTGTAACCAATACAGCAAGCCGTGGTGCTGCTAAAGAATGGGCAACCAAAGCTGAAGATTCTACAGTAGATGGTACTGAATACTCAGCTAAACATTACAGTGCAAAAGCATCTGCTAGTGCATCTGCTGCATCAAGCAGTGCAAGTTCAGCAAGTACATCAGCAAGTAATGCATCAACCTCTGCAAGCAATGCATCCACTTCTGCGACTAATGCTTCTAATAGTGCAACGGCAGCTGCATCTTCTGCGAGCAGTGCTGCATCATCACAAGCAGCGGCTGAAGCAGTTTTTGATAACTTTGATGATGCATACTTAGGAGCTAAAGCAAGCGATCCTACATTGGATAATGATGGTGATGCATTAGCTGACGGTGCGTTATACTTTGATACAACTAATAATGTTATGAAAGTATACGATTTAGGAACTACAACATGGTATCAATTAACGCCTACAGTAGTTAATCAAAATAACATTAATACTGTAGCTGGCATATCAGCAGATGTTACAACCGTTGCTGGCATATCAGCAAATGTTACAACTGTTGCTGGTATAGATTCAGATGTAACAGCAGTAGCAGCAGATGCAACAGACATTGGTACAGTAGCAACGAATATTGCTAACGTGAATGCAACAGGTACTAACATCGCAAATGTAAATACAACTGCAACCAATATAGCAAATGTAAATACTGTAGCTGGGATATCTGCTAATGTAACTACGGTAGCTGGAGACAGTGCAGATATTCAAACAGTGGCAAGTAATACAGCAAACATTTCCACAGTAGCTGGTATCAGTGCTAACGTAACCACAGTTGCTGGCATATCTAGCGATGTAACTACAGTAGCTACTAATGTAAGTGATGTGGTAACATTTGCAACCACATACCTAGGAGCATCAGCATCCGCTCCAAGCACATCGACTACTGGTGCATTGTATTACAATACATCTACAAATCAATTATACGTATGGGATGGATCTGCATGGGATGAAGCAGCATTTAATGCAACAGGTGCAGTAACTTCATTTAATACAAGAACAGGTGCAGTCACATTATCTGCTGCTGATGTTAATACAGCTCTAGGATCTGATGCAGTATTAGACTCAGACATAGGATCAACAGTACAAGCTTATGATGCAACGATACTGAAGTCAGCCGATATTGGTACAACAGTACAAGGTTATGATGCAGACACAGCTAAATATGATGATGTAACAGCTAACTTCACTGGCACTCTTCAAAACGGTGGTAGCAATGTTGTAGTTGATACAGACATTGGTTCTACTGTACAGGCTTATGATGCAGATACTGCAAAGTATGATGACACAACTGCAAACTTTACAGGTACTTTACAAAATGGTGGAAGCAATGTTGTTGTAGATACAGACATTAATTCAACAGTATTGGGATATGTAGCACCAGGAACATCAGGTAATATATTAACATCTAATGGAACATCGTGGACAAGCGCAGCACCAGCTGCTTCAGGTGGTTTTGATTCTGGCACATTAATGTTATTCCAACAAACAGCTGCTCCAACAGGATGGACAAAACAAACAACTCATAACGACAAGGCTTTGAGAGTTGTATCAGGAACAGCAAGTTCAGGAGGAACAGTAGCATTTGCAACAGCATTTGCATCTAAAACTCCAACAGGTTCTGTTAGTATTACGAGTGTGACAGGTAGTGCTGGAGCAACAACTTTGACTACCCCACAAATACCAAGCCACTCTCATAGTTATACCCGTACGTATGGTGGTGAGTTTACTCCTGGACCAGCTCCATTTCACGGCAGATTCCAAGATACTCCTAATACTGGAGCAGCTGGTGGTGGTGGATCACACACACATCCATTTAGTTTTTCAAGTGGTAGTGGTACATTTAGTGGCGATGCCATTGATCTTGCTGTACAATATGTAGATCTTATTATTGCATCAAAAGATTGATAGAAAGTTTAAATGAGATTAGAACAGGGGACTTTTTGTCCACTCATTAAAAAAGAATGTGTTGGTTTAAAGTGTGCTTGGTTTACTCGAGTACGAGGATTTGATAAAAACACTGGTAAGGATGTAGATGAATATCAGTGTGCCATTGCATGGATGCCTATGTTAATGGTAGAAAACTCAGGGACACAAAGAGAAACTGGAGCTGCCGTTGAATCATTTAGAAATGAAATGGTGAAGGCTAATGAAAATAGCGTTAAGCTATTAGCAGAAACTGCAAAACAAAACTTATTAGGAGCTAACAAAAAATGAGATTGGTGATACTAAAAGAAACTAGCACTGTTGGTAAAGATGGTTATTTCTATGATAACTTAGATTTATCATCATGTAATTTACCAAGTAATCTATGGGCCTTGCAATGGTATGACAACAATACAGGTCATATTGAATACGATGATCCTATGATTCAGAATGATGAAATCACAGAATTACCAGCTTGGGCAACAACATGTGTTACCGTGTGGGAAGCAAAAGAAGCATTAAGACTAGCTGAGGAAGCTGCAATACAAGCTGCACTTGATGCCGCAGCTGAACCAGAAAATCCATAATGCATTATGAATGCAGTATTTGATAGCAACAATTATCTGATTGTTGATAAATTTATTAGCTTAGAAGAAGCAGAGAGTTTATATAAAGAGTTTGTAGTATTGCCGAATGTAGATCCTGGGATAAGAGATTTTCAATGCCCATTATCTCATGCGTATTATAATCACAAACCTTTTTTAGTATTATTAAATTATAAGGTAGCAATGCTATCTGATCTTTTAAATGAAAAATTATTACCGACTTACTGTTTTGCAAGAGTATACAATCATGGTGAAGAATTAAAGAAACACTCTGATCGACCATCTTGTGAAATTAGCGTAACATTAAATTTAGGTGGTGATGCTGATTGGGAGATTTATATTACCAAACCTGATGGTGAGTCAGTGGGGGTAAATTTAAAACCTGGTCAAGCAATGGTATATAAAGGTACAGTAGCAGAACACTGGCGTAATAAGTTTACTGGCAATAAATACGCTCAAGTATTTTTACATTACATTAGAGCGTATGGTGAACACGCAGAACATTATTATGACAGAATTGCAACTAGACGTTCTTGATACTTACATTGTAGTACTAAAAAATATAGTTCCAAAAGAGTTATGCCAAACTATATTAGATGAGTATAGCAATACTGATGAATGGATTAGTGCTGGCACAGGTTCAGGTGTACGCAAAGAAGCAAGAGCCTGTGATACGATAGAAATATCACAGTTGTATACTATGAATAACAATGCTAATCGATTAAAAATTGACAATGATTTGTTTGAATGTATGGCTAAGTGTATTGCTGAATACAATGGCAAGTTTCCACATTCAAGAATAGCAGAAGATACTGGATACGAATTATTACGATACAAAAAAGGTGAGTTTTACATACAACATGTAGATTCATTTTTACAAGCACCGAGATTAGTGACAGCATCAGTTCATTTAAATGATGACTATGAAGGTGGGGAGTTTACATTTTTTGATAGACGTTTAAAATATAGATTGAATACAGGAGATGTGCTAATGTTCCCATCAACATTTATGTATCCGCATGAAGTGATGCCTGTTACATCTGGAACTAGATATTCAATAGTTACATGGTTTAGATAGAAAGAGAAATTAATATGACACCAGACGAAAAGCTAGCAGCCCACGAGAAGTTATGTGCAGAACGATATGCAACATTGCACTATCGTCTCGATCGTCTTGAAGCCATGCTCAACAAGTTAATCTGGGGAAGCATGACTGGCTTCGGTGCAATCGTGATTGCAGTGATTATTGGTAAAATAAATGTTATCTAGAATATGTCAAATGTTAAGAAGGGGAATACAAAATGTGGATGATCTATATACTCATAGTTATCTTGATACTCGTGGCCTACGAAGTTATCCGAAAGCCAGCACTAAAAAAAAGCAAGAGTGTCCTTATAAAATTGATCGATTGGTTGAAGGCGATTGCGTCTAAATGATTAATGCATTACTGCCATTAATTAGCACTGTCCTTGACCGTGTTATCCCTGACAAGAATGGTGCAGCAAAAGCTAAAGCTGAAATTGAAAAGACACTGATTGATAATGCAGTGCAGCTTAACCTTGCTCAGGCTGAGACCAATAAAATTGAAGCTGGGCATAGAAGTATATGGGTAGCTGGATGGAGACCATGTTTAGGCTGGATTGCAGCACTAGGATTCGGATGGATGTTTGTGCTACAGCCTATTGCACAATGGATTATGTTACTCACAGGTAACGCTGTGCCATTGCCTGACTTCCAAACAGATGCGTTGATTGAATTGACTTTTGCAATGCTTGGTCTTGCTGGACTCAGAACCTACGAGAAACAAAAGGGTTTGACAAAGTAACCTTGCAACAGAGCGTAAATCCTATATACTAATATAAACCAATAACTGGATTTACTATGAATTATAAATCAGTCTTGGTGATTTCGGATTTACATATTCCTTATCACCATCCAGATGCTTTTGAGTTTCTCAAGGCACTGAAGAAAAAGTATAAACCAGATCTTGTTGTAAACATCGGTGATGAGATAGATCAGCACGCTATTTCTTTTCATAACCATCACCCAGATCTCAAGTCACCAGGTGATGAATTGCGAGCGGCTCGTGTATATTGCCAAGAGCTGCAGAAAATTTTTCCTGAGATGACTATCGTTCATTCCAATCACTCTTCATTAGTCTACCGTCGAGCTGTAGCTCATGGTTTAAGTTTAGAATATCTTAAATCTTACAATGAATTCTTACAAGTTCATGAAGGATGGCAATGGGTAGATGACCTCAAAGTAACCTTGTCTGATGATCAACGCTGCTTCTTTACACATGGCATGTCTGCTGATGTAATGAAAGTAGCTCAGCAATATGGTATGAATACAGTACAAGGCCACTATCATTCTAAGTTCAAAATTGAATATTATTCCAATCCTGATAAGTTAGTCTGGGGCATGCAAGTCGGATGCCTAATCAACCAGAAGGAACTAGCATTTGAATATGCTAAGAACTTCAAGTCTCGGTTCGTCGTAGGATGTGGCATGATCCTTGATGGGCAACCTAAACTCATGCCTATGGTATTAAAGGATGGTGGATCATGGATTCAGAAGATAGTTTAGTTCAAAAAATAGAAGAGTTGGATTCAGAACAAGCAGACATTATTGATGGACTCATTGGTAAAAAGATTTGGAACATTGAGATCCTGGAAGATCATAAAGATTCTGCAATCAAAATACAATTCTCTGAGGATGAAACAGATTATATTCTGATTTATGGGCAAAACATGGATATGTATGTGTTAAGTGCAAAACCAAAGACGACTCACTGAAAAATAACCCACACAATCGCTCTGTGTTGCACGATCTTGAGGTAACCTAGGCTAGGGTATTAAAAATAAGTAACTCTTTACCACGGCTTTAAAAAGGTGCTTCACCGTACATGTCAATTAAATCGTCGTAATCTAGCCCTGGAATTTCCTCAATGTGGCAATCTGGCTTGTGACGTATAAAATCTTCAGCTTCTTCCTTAGTTCTAAATGCTTTTAATGTTTCTTGATAACCATCTACAACTACATATTTGAAATTTTCTTGTATCATAATCATGATTTTACTGATGCTTAAAAATTTAGCATAGGTTATTCTGCTCATAATGTCAATAAGGCAGAAATCATTTTAAGGAGTTCATTATGTGGACAACGCCTGCTGCAACTGAAATGCGTTTCGGTTTCGAAGTCACGATGTACGTATGCAATAAGTAATTATTGTTGACTAAAAACAACAGGGGGCTCATCGCCCCCCTATGTTAATTAAATCATAAGTTACCATCTTTGTTAACTCTTTCCACTTTTCCTCACCAAGTTGACGTTGGATCTTTAAAGTTAAAGCAGCTTTTGTCCATCCAGTAACTTCCATTGCATAGTCCCTCATGTTTGTTGAATGCTCATCTGTGTCAAATAACAGCCACTTAAATGCTTCAACTCGGGTATGTAAGGCTTGCTTATTATCACAAACTTCTTGAACTGCTTGTAATAATATTTTGCTAATCATACGTCTCATCGGATCATGGTCTTGTGGGCCCTGATGCTCATCAACGTAATGCTTTTTAAAATGTCTAACTATGTCCATGATATTTCACCATTAACTCATCAAATTTATAGTTAAGTTCCAGGTTAATTTCAGGGGATGCCCTCATAAATACAGCTGAGTTCATTTTACGTAACCCTTGTAATTTCTTAAGCTTGGCTTCCTCACTTGCATTGAATCCCTCTAACTGTTTAAGTATTTCTAATAGTTTGTCCTTGTAAGTTCTCATATCTTTGCACTTCACAGTTTCACCATTAGTCAGATAGAGGGTTATGTCTTTTTTATTTCAGACTGTTCCTTCCTGTAAGGTTTCTCAGCGGCTTCACCATCATCATCCTCTGGTGCAATACCACATGCGGCCATCAACGAGTAACGCCTTGCATAGGTCAATGCTGATCCATACCCTTGTGGTGTATTTTTATCAGCAGGCAAATGAAATAAACCACCAGTCATCTGTTCACCAGATTCATGTACGAATACAGTTTCTATTTTGATGCCAGTTTCACACTCATGCGTGCGTTGTATTAATGCAATACCATGGTTATGTAGTGCATCAATAACAGCTTCAATACACCCTGATAAGTCCACATAGCTTGATCTAAAATGTGGGTTAGTTGATTTTTTAAGAGCTGGGGCAAACTCTTTTTGCGCTTCGACAAAAGCCTTAGCAATCCCCAAAGTTTTCTGTGATTCCATGATTTTCTCCAGTATAAAGTTTGATTAATTCATTACGACGTGTCTTGCTTCTGATACGCCTTGTAATAATTTCCATAAATGCAGCAAAATCCATCTCACGTTCAATCTGCTCTTGTTCTTCAAGCAGTTGTTGGTGATACCAGAAGTCTGCCGCTTCATAACCTATATTTTCCATCATGATAAAAGTCCCTCCTTTTCCAGTGCGTCTTTGATGCGTTGTTTAAGAATGTCATCTCGACTCATCCACTCCTCTATGTCTTGATCACTGTTGTCTTGCAATACTTTTTGTGCAAGCTGAAATAACACTTGCCTTCTTTTCTTTTCATCCATTGTATTTAATCCTTAATTTAGATTGTCTTACTGAGTAGGCAGGCTTAGCAGGAACAAGACGCTCAGCTGTGCCCTTGTAATTCAACATAGGCCAGTAGATTGTATAGTTGCCTGCTTCGGCTCGCTTACTATCCCTCATACGCTCCATAATCTGAGCTTGTAATTGATCCAGCTCTTCATGTTTTGCTTGTATGTCCTTCTTTAACTCCACGATCTGTTCTGCTATCGTTTCCATATCATGTAACTCTATCATTGTATCGCTTGCTTCGTCAAATACTTTGGACGCTTCTTTTGTACTGGTAAAATCATACCACTCAGTTTCTTGATTATCCTTGTACTTTTGTACACGTCGCTCAAAGTCCACAGCAAGATCTGCAATAATCTTTTGCATTTCCTTATCAGCTTGATAGACAAAGAGTTTTAACATCGTGCCCTTGTAAAGCGTAGCTAAAACGCCCCATTTACAGCCTGTGCACATCATTTGAGCTTGTAATTGCCAAACTCCACGATATTCTGATGGTTCATTTTCAACTTCAGCACCTGTAAGCTTGCACTCCAGGCACCCCAATCCATCAAAAACTATTTCATCAGCGTTCATGCAGATAATATTCTTATCAATGTCTGTTGATCTAGCCTTGCCATCACCTACAACTGTTGCATCTAAACTCACTGCCAAGGGCAGATTCTTGTGATAGATTGCTTCTTCGTAGTTTGTTTTTGGGTTGCCTAAACCTAAACGAATGCAGGCTTCCTGGGCTATTGTAGGCTCTAACTTATTGCCCCAATATCCAGGATCACCGATGTCAATTGACTCAGGTTCGTGCCCTTGTATTGCGTTAAAAGCTTCTTGCAAAAGCTCATTTGCATTCTTCCAGTTGTTTTTGTGCAATAAAACAGGCACGCCCGTGCCCGTTAATATTGTGTATGGTGTTACTTTTCCTACCATGATAATTTGCCTTCCTTTTTTAGTTTTAAAACAGTCATACGTGCGCTTGCATAGCTAAAATCCTTGTAAAACCTAGTTTTATAGCCATTGTTTGTTAACGATTTTGCAAGTTTCGTATAGTTGATTTTTCCGTCTACTGCGAGTCTGTTAATTTGCCCTTGTAATACCTCAGCAATATGCTCATAATACCTCAGACCCTCAGTCACTTTGATGTTGTTCCTGCTGTCGTTCTCGTAGTCGTCCAGGTTTATTGTGTACGGCTCGAAAAGTCCCTGAATAAATTGATGGTTAATGATTAAACTCATATCATTTATATCCACAGCATCAGAGAAACGCAAACGATCAGCACCAGAACTGCCATTATTTTCTCTTTGATCTCTGGCTCCATCAATCTGTCCCTCCATAACCATAAGTGTAATTGTAATCAGGCTCTGGCGTGTCATCTTGTTCAACGTGATCGTCATACGTCAACCACCAGTCAATAAGATACTGGCTTGGGTTAGCTTCAATGGACTCCTCAGCAAGCTTAAACAGATGCGAGGGGTTATCGGAGTATGCTTCTACCTCTACCTCATACTCAATTATTTTACTGCACTTTACCAGGTACTTCCTGGGCTTGTCCGTGGTGTTTTCGTCACCATGGAATAGATCGTTTTGTGATTTCATAATGTACTCCTAAGTTTGTTTATGTCACGGACGCGCTCGCGCGCGTTTCGCTTACTAAAAGCTCTTCAGCGTGACTGATACACCAGTTTATAATCAAGCACAATAAAATCCTCTACGCCTTCGATCATACAGCCCTTAACATCACGCTCACCCGTGCAATAGAAAAAACTGTAGTCGTCGTCTGCGCCCTCGTCAAAGTTGAAAAAGTAGTCATGTGCCACTGTGCCGTCGTCGAGCCATTTAATGGTGGCATAGGCTCCGATTGGTTGTGTTGATTCGATCATGATTGCACCTCCATAGTGTTATTAAGTGTAATGTAGTCTGTAGCTATCTCACGTTTTGCAAAGTTCTCAATGGCAAAACTTGTAGGCTTGCCGTCGTCGTCGCAACGTATGACTAGATCATAATTGCGCAATAGTTTGTTAACCTCATCATCAGCGTGCATGAGTTGTAGTTGTATAAATTGATCTTGCATATTATTTTACCTCCTCGATTGTTTGCTCAATAACGTCCCAGTTAATGCCAACGTTCGCATTATGATTGTGTTTAAGTAAATATAAAACTTGTTTAGCTTGTGATTCTGTTAATGTGTCATCAACTTCAAAAATGTCGTCAATGTGCCATGTGATTGAAATTGTATATTCGTTAGTCCAACCATTACATGTTTGATCGTTCATATTATGACTCCAGTCTGAATTTAAGATTAAATAAAGGGATCAGGGCAAGTGCCAGGAAGCATCCCAGGGCTGATCCAGTAGCCAGGGGGGCATTCATAGCGAATACACCCCCCAGAAAATCGCTTGTCATGTTGCCTATACCTGCACCCACAATAGGCATCAGAGCCCCTAGTCTGAAGCGTTCAGGGAGGTATTTTTCAACCTCCACCCCAGTAAACGCCCCTGCGATCATGACAGCATTATCTACAACACCAAATATCACATAATCAATCATGATATTACCTCACTGGCTCGCTCTTTGACGTATTCAATAACAGATAGAGGAAGTAAGTCATTCAGCTCAGCCCCCTCTATGGGTATGTATTGAGTACAGCTTGACGCTAAGTAAGCCACAGTCAATTCATCTTGATCTTTTTCTCGAATCTCATCGCACGGGTATAGATACAAGGTAAGCTCTTCGTCGTATATGAAATGCACGTCTACATAACCATCATTAGACATTTTGAAAGTCGTCCAAACATCAAGCCCGAGAATTGCTCTTCGTCCATCGCTACTTCTTACCCAATCTACAAAATGCTCTTTGACCTCTTGTTTGAGCTCTGGGGTAATGTATCTAATTAGTATCATTGAATCGCTCATTATTGCACCCCTTCCATGATCATATCTACAGCCTGGAGGATGTCATCACGATGCCAGACGGATTGCTCTGTGTGTTGGTACCAGTCCTGGAAAACGTAGATAATTTCTCTAATGTTTGAGTCATCGTCTACATAAACACGAAATTCATCTGAGGGACCTCCCCAGGATATCTGCCACCTCCAATATCCTGCGAGCTGTCCGTCAAATGTAAAGGGGGGGACGTAGTCCAAAGATAACCCATATTGAAATAACTCTTCATAGGCTTGCTCTGAAACTTCAGGTTCGCTGCTTTCCATACGTTCTAATATGCTGCTTAAATCTTCAGACCTGCTCTGAAAGTGTGACTCACCAACACGCTCAAAACTAGCGAGCTCTTCAGCCACAGTGGCAGGGGTTGCTGTTGTATCGTTCATAATTAAGTTCCTTATATAAAGTTAAAATAAATTACTACATCTGACATCTTATATCATTCTGATATCAAATGCAAACTCTTTTTTGCACCCTGGTTGCACCCTGGTTGCAGGGGTATGTTTATACCTTATAATATGTATCATGTATGAAATACCAGAAAAGCCAGGGATTAAAAGGGAAGTAGGACAGCCAGATCAGAGGAAGTTTTGCGTCTTGCCCTTGCGCATCTTGCAGACAAAAAAAATCACCCTGGGCATGCTGAGGGTATTGATCTGCCTGGCGTCATATTGTAATAAATCAGGGAGCAGTTTCGTATCACTGGATCGAATAGGGAGCGACCTGGGCATCACCAGGCAGGCTGTTGGGCAACACATGAAAAAGTTGATTGCCCTGGACATCGTCAAAGAATATAAGAACTACTATAAGAATATAAAAGGTGCTACCAGGCGCATCATTTATGATGAGACCTTGACTGATGAGGAAGTCCAGCAGATATCAAACGAGCCGATAGAGCCTTATAATAACCAACAGATCAACATGAAATATAAAGATATACAAGGTAAGAAAATCAATGAGATAGATAAAGCTCCGAAAGTCTCAGAGGTTGCACTATCAACACAGAATAATAATGAGTTAATAGCTAGCTTGTTTGAGTGTGTGTCAACCGAGCGTGAAACTAAGATCCTTGAGACTCTTTTACACGTGCTATCACCTCAGGAAGTAGACACCAGGTTAAAATCTGGGCAGTCTGTAGAAGATATCAAGACCACTTTGGAAAAGGCACCCCTTGCCCCCCCACCCCCTGGCCTATGACATGTCCCGTCTCACTCAAATTTTTGCTAGTTTTTTCAAATTCTGTTTACAGCGTTTGATACACTCACGTTTTTCTTGCTTATCCATATAAAACCAATGAGACAAATCATCATAAGTACGACCACATCCCACGCATGTTGGAACTTTGTTTAACTCTACATACTTACATTGTCCATTGCATGGTGATTCTTGTGGGTTATCTGGCATGTTGTCCTCATGAATTCATTGTTTATATATATAACTTGTGTTTGTGGTCCGCATGACATGCTGTTTGCATGGAGTAAATAGAACCTAACCCGAATAAAAAAGGTATTCAGTGAACAGCCTAAGCTGGATAGCTCTCGTTTATCTAGTAAACTATACGCCTGCTTTCTCGATCCCCGATACCTATTTGTTAATAAAGTAGGGAGTACCTCTGCAGTTAAACACGTTTATTCCCTTGGTCGCTATCTACCGACGGGAGGGCTGGGTAATGGCCCCGTTACCAAATACTATACATGAAATAAATATAAAATCAATACTTGCATCAAGATATATATATGATATATTAAACGAGTAGAGAGATCTACTATTCTTTGAAAGGATAATTATGTTTGAGTTTGTGTTGGTAGTGTATTTATTTAATGACTATAAAAACCCAGAATATGTGGGACATTTTACAAACTGCGCTGAAGCAAACAAATATCAAAAAGAACATTACCCAACGCATCAATCATCAGTATGTTTAATGGAAGATTTTATTTACTTACCTAAAGGTTTAGTGAAGAAAGAAATTAAGTGACATTAAGAGAATTCTATAAACTCATCTGCAATGAGTTCAACGATGGTAAACCGTTGGAATACAAGTTTACCGATCCAAGCGGCTACTACCGTTTAACTAAGGGTTTCACTGGACATGGCATGAAGATGATAGGTGCCAGTCAGTGGCTTAAGATGATGGAGATGTGTAAACGTGACGTAGCTAAAGAGCATGAAAATGAAATACGGAGTCGTGGACGTCCGAAGAAAAAGGTCCAAAACAAATATGTAGGAGACTTATATGAGTAAACAAGTGGATCAAACAGTCTGGGCTATGATTATTGTTGTCTTTTGTTTTGCAGTTATTTTTGCAATTCTAGGAACACGTCAGAAATCTCAGACAGTAGAGCTTGAAGTTTTCGATGTTGAAGAATTATTTATTGAAAATTCTGAGCCACTACCAGAAATTACAATTGAGGTAGAAGTATTACCAGAGATCTTACCTCCGCTGTATGAAGAACCATTACCACCATTACAAGGAGAAGTTTAATGAATGAGTTAAGTAAGGAAGAGTTTAAGAAGTATGCTGATAAAGGTGTACATTTGTTTGGTGCATATACCATTAGTGAAGGATTGAAAAGTCGTGCGCCAAAAGATGTTGATGTAGGTGGGTATTGGACATTAGAACAATCTGATTACGCAGAGATGATGGAATATGCCAAGATTATATTACCTGTTGTATTACAGCAATATCTAAAGGCTATTAACTATGATGGATCTGAAGATATTAAACGACCACATAATGTTATGTATGATGTGTTTCAACTAGCCAGTGCTATGTGGAGCGCACGCCAAGATGAACTAGATCAATATGATAATAAAAGAAAGGCAGTAGCATGAGTGACTTTAAACCTTTTCTAGTGAGACTTAGTCCAACCAATGTTGAATTATTGAATGCAGCTAAGAAAGACTTAGAAAAATCTAAATCATCTATTATCAATGATGCAATCCGTGCATACTTGAATAAAGATAAACTTGGGGCTAGACTCAATAAACTATGAGACCCACTGTAAAGCTTACTTTACCTTACCCACCATCAGTAAATAACTATTGGCATGCAAGTGGTAAAAGACGATATATATCACCTGCTGGAAAAAAATTTACTGAAGAGGTGTTTGCTGTAGTCAAGCAATCAGGATATAAATCTTTTGGTGAGATAAAATTAGCAATTAGTGTTATGATACATCCAAGAAGTAAACGCAAGTTTGATTTAGATAATACTTTAAAAGCAATACTAGATGCGTTAATGAAAGCAGGAATGTATGATGATGATAGTCAATTTGAATTTATAGAGATTGCCCGTGGAGAAGAAGTTACAGGCGGCCAGGCGGTGGTACATATATACCCATATGAGGAATGAGAAGTTTTGTAGTTCCTGTAATCGTTTCCGTAATAAAGATACGGGAGAATGGGTAAATACAGTTAGTGGTAAACACCAACGCTGGGTGTGTAAAGAATGTTTTAATAATCGAAAACCAATAAGGAGAAAATAATGGCTGAAGATAAAAGACCAGTTGAATTAAATGAACGAGAAGGCAAGTTATTTTTAAACAATGATAAGACAGAAGATTGGCATGGAGACTACACAGGTCAGATTCTATTACCAGATGGAACACGATGCTACATTAATCTATGGCAAAACGTTGGCAGAAATTCAGGCAATACATGGTTCAAAGTTAAAGTCGGTAATCCAGTTAAGCAGAGTGCCAATACCGAACCACAAGCACCAGTACAGAATTCGGTCTCGTCGGATTCTCTTGTAGAACTAGATGATGATATGCCGTTCTAATGTCTAAGACTATAAAAAATAAAAAACCCATGGATTCACTGGCAGGTTACGGAGGTGTGCGTAGCCTGCAAAAAAAGATTGAACGCAGTAAAACAATTGTCGCAAATAAAGAAGCAGTAACTTATTCTATGCTATCTATGGCAAATGCTACACTGCTTGATGTGATGGAGTGGGACAAAGATGGAATGCGATTTAAAGATAGTAAAGACATTCCAGATCATGTAGCTCAAGCTATACGAGAAATTAAATTTAATGATCAAGGTCAGATTATTGACATTAAGTTACAAGATAAACCAGCCATACTAAGATTGTTGGCAAAAGCATCTGGCTTGCTGGATAACCCAGAAGAGTCTGATAAGCCATCAGTCATTGGTATTAACGTAAGAGCACCAGAGGTAATTGACATTGAAGATGACGACGGAAAACAGGAAGAGATACCTGCAGGCCCTAGAAGAAGTGAAGATGAAGAGTAAAGATGTAAACAGACAACGTGATTGGATAAAAAAAATCTTAGACAATCCAAACAAGCATTTTGAAATTGTGGTAAAATTCGCAGAAGAAGCAAAAAAAAGATTAGGGATTAAAGATGAATGATAACGTCAATAGGCCCAA
>Ga0222713_10000819_pt1 | contig 35404 bp, 34 predicted proteins | sample C33_649DmetaG_FD_165061 | JGI IMG/M metagenome (GOLD analysis project Ga0222713, IMG submission 165061) | Estuarine water microbial communities from San Francisco Bay, California, United States - C33_649D | ecosystem: Environmental > Aquatic > Marine > Unclassified | place: USA: California... | reverse complement strand
CCGCCTTGCTGGCCGTGTAGACCGACAGCAACGGCAGCGGGCGCACGGTGACGGTGGAGGTCACGTTGACCACCACGCCCTGCCCGCGCTCGCGCATCTGCGGGAGCACCGCGCGCGTCATGGCGATGGTGCCCAAGGTGTTGGTCTCGAACACCTCGCGCGCCGCCTCGGCGGAGGTCGCTTCCAGCGGGGTGAGCACGCCGATGCCGGCGTTGTTGACCAGCACATCGACGGGCCCGGCCGCCTGCACGCAGGCGGCGATGCTCTCGGCATCGGTCACATCCAGCGGCAGCACCCGCAGCCGCGGCGAGGCCGGCAACAGGTCGGCCTGCGGCGTGCGCATCGTGGCCACGACCTGCCAGTCATGGGCCAGGAAGTGGCGCGCAGTCTCCAGGCCGAAGCCGGAGGAACAGCCGGTGATCAGGACGGTTTTCATGGTGAAACTCCTCTTCAAGAAAGACGAGCCTCAAGATAGGCGCCCGGATCAGGACGAAATACACTAGAAAGTCCTGGATTCTTCCGCGAGCGTCCGATATGTCCGATCCACTGACCGAGGTGGTCAGCCTGCTCAAGCCTTCGGCGGCCCTGTCCAAGCAGGTCGTGGCGGCCGGTGCCTGGCGGGTGCGCCGCACCGAGGTCGGGCAGCCCTTCTACTGCGTGGTCCTGGACGGCAGCGCTCTGCTGGAAGCGCAGGACCAGCCGCCGCTGCTGCTGGAACGCGGCGATTTCGTGCTGCTGCCGGCTGCGCAGCAGTTCACGATGTCCTCGGTGTCCCCGGAGCCGCTGGAGGACAGCGACCCGGCGCACTTCGTCCTGCGCGACGGGCTGCTGCACGTGGGGGACCCGCAGGCGACGCCCAATGCGCAGACCCTGCTGGGCTATTGCGCCTTCGGCTCGCCCGATGCCCGGCTGCTGGTCTCACTGCTGCCGCAGCAGGTGCATGTACGCGACCAGCCCCGGCTGGCGACACTGGTCGCGCTGGTGCGCGATGAATCGCGCGCCCAACGCCCCGCGCGCGAGGTGATCCTGGCCCGGCTGCTGGAGGTACTGCTGATCGAAGCCCTGCGCGCCAGCGCCGACACCGGCGCCACGCCGGGCCTGCTGCGCGGGCTGGCCGACCCGCGCCTGGCCCAGGCCCTGCGCGGACTGCACGCCGCCCCCGGGCATCCGTGGAGCGTGGCCGAGCTGGCCCGGACCGCCGCGCTGTCGCGCTCGGCGTTCTTCGAGCGCTTCCAGCGCGCGGTGGGGGTGGCACCGATGGAGTACCTGCTGTCCTGGCGCATGGCCCTGGCCCGCGACCTGCTGCGCCACCAGGGGCTGGGCGTGGCCGAGGTCGCCCAGCGCGTGGGTTATAGCTCGGCCAGCACCTTCACCGTGGCCTTTACCCGCCACGTCGGCCAGCCCCCGGCCCGCTACGCGCGCGACACGGCCCACGCGGCCTGAGCGATCGGTTGCCCACAAGACAACATCCCCGGCGGCGGGCCGGGGATGCGGAGGGTTCAGGCGGTCCGGGGAGCCATGCGGCAAAGAACCACCCACCCGCTGCCGGGGTTTTGATCGTGGCGGCACTCCCGGCTGATCCGCCTGGCGCGCAGCTTGGGCATCGCACGCGGCAGGGTGATGACAGCGGCCGGAGCAAAGTCCTGATCGCCGCGTTACATCCGCGCGTTCACCCTCGACGGTTCCCCCACATGCCTGGAGACCTCCATGGACACCACACGCAAGCACTGGCGCTCCGGCCGCGTGGCCGACACCGCATTCCGGGTCGAGATCTGGAGTGGCGAAAACGGCAAGGCCATGGTCCGCGCGATCCAGGTCGGCGAGTTCCCGCCCACGACCTATGGCGATGGTGAACTGCGTGCCGACTCGGCCGACGACGCCTTTGCCCTGGCCGAGCGGACCGTGCAGGCCGAGCTGGACGCACTGCCCGAAGACCAGGTCGGCGCCGCGCGCGACACCCATCGCGACGCATCGCGCGATTGACCGGCAGCAGGCGCACTTGGGCACCTTCACAAGTCCCAACGCCGACCGCCGCGAGCGTCCCGCCCTCACGCGCGTGGCACGTGCCATTAACGGCGCACTTCGCACAGTCGTTCCACACCCCGATGGCCCACCCCATCCCTTCGGGCCCCCGACTGGAGCATGAGCATGAGCGACATCAAGCGCGAACACGACCTGCAGGACCACGAGAGAGCCGTCTCCGAAGGACAGGTCCACCCCAACCCCAATCGCGACCCGATCAGCGGCGCGCGAGGCGCGCATCCGGTCGGTGTGGGCGTCGGTGGCGTGGTGGGCGGTGCGGCGGCCGGTGCCGCGGCTGGCACCGTGCTCGGCCCGATCGGCACGTTGATCGGTGCCGCCGTCGGCGTGGTGATCGGTGGCGCTGCAGGCAAGGGCGTGGCCGAGAAGCTCGACCCCACCGTGGAAGCCGATTACTGGCGCGCCGCGCACAAGCATCGTCCGTACTACGACCCATCCAAGGACTTCGATCGCGACTACGCCACGGTCTATGGATTCGGCCTGCAGGCGCGTGAAGCCGAACCCGAGCGCCGCTGGGAAGAGCACGAGGCCGAACTGGCGCGCACCTGGCCCGAGCGCCGTGGCGATTCCACGCTGGAGTGGGAACAGGCGCGCCCGGCTGCGCGCGATGCCTGGGAGCGTGCGGACCGCAGCCTTGGTGCTTATACACGCAGCGACGCGCATTTCCGCGAACGGTTCGAGCAAGCGTCCTATCGCCGCCCGGACGCGGGTTACGACGACTATGCCCCGGCCTATCGCTATGGCACCCGCGCGCGCTACAGCGAGACCTATGGTGGCCGGATGTGGGACGACACGGTCGAGGACGACCTGCGCCGCGAATGGGACCAGGCGCGCGGCCCGTCGCCGCTGGACTGGGAGCATGCGCGCAGCGCGGTGCGCGATGCCTACACCACCGATGAGCCGTTCGACGGCGGACGCCGCGGGTAAGCCCTGTGCCGGTCCTGATCGGCCGGCGCGCCATCCTTTTGCGCCATGCGGTACCTCAAGCGTCGCTTGCGGGCCTCACTGAGGTCCGCTCCACGCGCGCGAGCTTGGTTGGCATGCCGCGTGTCGCGTCGTACCAGCAGACCCGATCTCGTCCCGCGTCCTTGGCCTCGTAAAGCGCGCGATCGGCCTGCGCGATGAGCTGACCAACCGAAACCGGCTCGGCGGCAGCTTGAATTCCGCTGCCGCCGATGCTGGTGGTCAGGGCAATGCGCGTTCCGACATGCAGGATCGGACGCTCGCTCAACGCCACGCGCGTCAGTTCGGCCAACACCTGCGCGCGCGCCGCCGCCACGCCGGGCAATAACACCAGGAACTCCTCTCCGCCATAGCGCCCCAATAGCGCCTCGCGTGGGAGTTGGCTGTGCAACCGCTGCGCGGCCTGTCGCAGCACCGCATCGCCTGCATCGTGACCATGCAGGTCATTGATGCGCTTGAAATGATCCAGATCCAACAGCAGCAGCGCGAAGGGCTGCGCGGCCCGGCGGCAGCGCGCCAGGGCCTGGGTGCCATCGGCGGTCAATGCGCGCCGGTTGCGCAACCCGGTCAATGCATCGGTCCGCGCCGCATTGCGCAGTTCCACCATCTGCCGTTGGATGATCAGCAGCAGCAGGGAGAAGCACTGCGCCAGCGTCAGCGCGAACCCCGCCACGATCGTCGCACTGGTGGCCAGCCCGGTCTGAATCAGATCCTGGCTCGCGGTATCGCGTTGAGAGAGCATCGCCATGCGCGCCACGTAACCAAGCGCGTCGGCGAGGAAGAACCCCGCCGCCAGACGCCGGCTCAATCGCACGTCCGCCCGCCCCCGTGCGAGCAGCAGCCAGACCGACCACAGGTCCCAGACCAGCATGTGCACCGAAAACAGGGTCATGCGCACATAAAGATCGGGGAACCAGGTGAAGATCGTGATTCCCGCCGTCAGGGCGCCCACCAAGGCCAGCGGCCAACCCCATGACATCCGCACCCCGACGAAGCGCGCCACGCCAACGAGCAGCATCGCGCTGGACAGGCTGAGCAGGGCATTGCCGACGTGGATGGAGAGCGGATCCGGGATGTGCCCGCGCAAGCCCACCAGCAGGGTGCCCGCGCAGATGCACCACAGCCCGCCGGTCCACAGACGCAGGACCGGTTCACCGCGCAGGATCAGCAAGATCAGGCTGAACCCGATCGCGATGCCGACGCTGGTCAAAAATGCGGCAAATCCCAGGGTGGTGAGGTCAAGCGACATCGTCGTTGGGCGGTCGGCGCGTGCGGTGTGGAGAGAATGCTAGCCCAGCGGTCCCGGACAGGCGCGCGGAGCGGCCTTACCGGGAACGTCAGTGCAGCACGCTGGAAACGATCTGGTCGACTTCGTGATCACGCTTGGCGGCGGCCAGCGGATCCATGCGCGTCTGCGCGGTCTTGGCCAGGATGGATTTGATGGCCTCGCTGGCTTCGCCCAGCGGGACTTCCCCGGCCAGGCGCTGGAAGGTATCGCGACTGTTGTAGCCGCTGTTGTCCTTCAGGTAGCGGTCGTACATGGCCACCAGGTCCTCGCAGGCCCGGGCCAGCGCGCGCGGACTGCCTGCGGCCAGCGCGCGTCCCAACTGGTCGAAGCTATGCAGGCAGTCAGCCAACCACAGCAGGTCGTAGCGTGCCTTGGCCTGCTCGCTGCCCTGGTGGCCGCGGGTATAGGCGCTGTAGTTGCGGACCGCCACGGCCACCCGCGCGACGTGTTCCAGCAGCGTCCCGACCTCGGCCGACAGATCCAGGTGATCGAGCATGAGCATCGGCAGGGTCCGCTCCTCGCCGGGCGCTGACGCTTCCTGCGACTCGGCGGCGGCCTGCAGCTCGGCATAGTCGCGCTGCAGACGATCCAGCTCGCGCCGCAGGGTTTCGGCCTGGCTCTTGAGCTGAAGCAAAGCGGCGCGGTAACGCTCGATCCTGGCCTCGCTGTCCGCGTGCGCCTGCAGCGCTTCCTCGGCCGTGCGCCCGCGCAGCACCGCCAGCGCGGTGGCCACCACGGCCCAGAGCGACACGAGCGCAACGATCAGATAGGGCACCAGAGCGCTCATGCGATTCCTTGGAAAGACACATCCAAGGTCGGCTGGCGCGGCGATGACTTGAGACGTCATGTGTCGATCTGTGACGCCCTTGACACGCGCAACCCGCGCGTCCAGGCAAGCGCCATAAAGTGACGCATCGCGTCGCCCGGCGCAGGCGCCGCGGGGTCCTGTCTTCCCGAGTCGCTTATCCTGGCAGGCGCGGCGGAGTGCCGCGCGCCAAATCCCGTGTTTCCAGGCCAACAAGGAGCCTGTTTTGGACAAACCACTGCGCTGGGGCATTCTGGCCACCGGCGGAATCGCCGAGACCTTCACCCGCGACCTGCAGATCGCAGGCCTGCACGTCCAGGCGGTCGGTTCGCGGACACAGGACTCGGCCCAGGCCTTCGCCGCGCGCTTAGGCATTCCCACCGCGCACGGCAGCTATGCCGCGCTGGTCGCCGATCCGCAGGTGGACCTGGTCTATATCGCCACCCCGCACCCACAGCATGCCGACGCCGCGCTGCTGGCGATCGAGGCAGGCAAGCACGTGCTGGTGGAAAAGCCCTTCACCCTCAACGCCGGCCAGGCCGTGCAGGTCGTCGCGCGCGCACGCGCACGCGGGGTGATCGTGATGGAAGCCATGTGGACCCGCTTTCTGCCGCACATGGTGCGCCTGCGCGAGGTGATCGCCGCCGGCACCATCGGCGCGCTGCGCTCGGTGGTCGCCGAGCATCGCCAGCAGATGCCGACCGATCCGGCGCACCGCGCCAATGCGCCGGCCCTGGGCGGCGGGGCATTGCTGGACCTGGGCGTCTATCCGGTGTCCTTCGCCGTGGATCTGCTGGGCGAGCCGGTGGAGATCACCGCCCGCGCGCGCATGAGCGCCACCGGCGTGGACGCGGAGATCGCCACGATCATGCGTCACGCCCATGGCGCGCTGTCCACGAGCGTCTCGGCCCTGGACGCGGCCGGGACCAACAGCGCCGTCGTGTACGGCGCGCGCGGACGCATCGTGATCGATCCGCTCTGGTTCACGCCGACCAGCTTCAGCGTGTACAACGCAAGCGGCGGGTGCATCGAGCGCTTCGAACAGGCCGTGCCCGGCCACGGCATGCAGTACCAGGCCATCGAACTGGAAGCCCTGGTCCGCGCCGGCCGCGAGTCGCAGCGGATGCCGCCGACGCAGAGCGTGCAGATCATGCGGGTGCTCGACCAGATGCGCGCGCAGATCGGGCTGGTCTATCCAGGCGAGTGAGCCGCGCCCCGCCACGATCCGTTCGAAGCGTCGGATGGAGCAAGGCTCACGGGCCGTCTGCAGCCCACCGCAGGATGTGAATTCAACGCGGCGCCTGCGGCCCGGTCCCGATGCGCATCCGGGTACACGGGGCGGCCCTCCCGATGCAGATCGCCCGCGCCGCCGGCACCCTCCGACGCGGCGATCGCAGACGGATGTGCGCTACCCCAGCGCCTGCGGATTGAGCTGCCACACCGCGTAGTTGAGCGCGGCAGCGAAGCTCACCCAGGCCACGTAGGGCAGCAGCAGCGCGCCGGCCACCGGACTGGTCCGCCAGAACAGCATGATCGTGACCATGATCAGCATCCACAGCAGCACGATGTCCAGCAGCGCCAGCGCACCCTGATGCCAGCCGAAGAACAGCCAGCTCCACAGCGCATTGAGCGCCAGCTGCAACAGGAACACCCACAGCGCACGACGCTGCGCGGCGAAACCGCCGTGCCGCCACACCCGCCAGGCGGCCACGCCCATGCAGGCGTACAGCACAGTCCACACCGGGCCAAAGACTGACGCAGGCGGCGCCCAAGCGGGCTGCGCCAACTGACCGTAGAACGCGGCGGCCTGCACCGAGGCCGCCGCACCGATGGCCGCCGCGATGAAAACCACCACGATCCAGCCGAACAGGCCCGCCGCCTGCACCTTGCCCGTCATCGTGCGCATCACTGTCCGTCCTGCTGTCAAAAGCCGGGGCAGACCCTAGCGCAGGCAGGGCGAACGTCGCGTCAGTCGATGGCGGTGTAGTCCATCGCGGCCAGATCGGTGATCAGGTCCGGCCCGGTCGGCGTCCAGTCCAGGCGTCGTCGGGTGATTGCGCTGGAGGCCACCATGGCCGTGCGCGCGAACATCGCCATCCAGCCGAAGTAGTCGGCCACCTCCGGATCGCCGCGCAGCGACACCAGCGGCAGGCCCATGCCGGCGGACACGGTGCTGGCGATCTGGTAGAGCGGCACGCCCTCCTCGGCCACCGCATGGTGGCGCAGGCCGGGCTGGGCCCGATCCAGCGCCAGGGCGTACAGGCGCGCCACATCGCTGACATGCGCGGCCGACCAGCGGCTGCCGCCCTCGCCCACGTAGGCGACCTGCCCCTTGGCCCGGGCGATCGCGATGTAGGGCGTGATCAGCCCCTGCTTGCGGGTGTCGTGCACCTGCGGCAGGCGCACGACCGAGACGTTGACCCCCTGCTGCAGCAGCGCCTCGCCGGCCAGCTCCGAGGCCGCGCGCGGATGGTGTGAATCGGCATCGAAGACATCCTCGCGGGCGACATCGGTGGGTTGCAGCGCCCCCATGCCCACCCCGGAGGTGATCAGCAGGGGCCGATTCGATCCCTTGAGCGCCTCGCCCATCGCCAGGATCACGCGACGGTCCTTCTCGCAGTTGGCCACGAAGTTGGCGAAGTCATGGTCGAAGGCGGTATGGATCACCGCATCGGCCTGCTCCACCCCGGCGACCAGCGTGTCCGGGGCTTCCAGGGTGCCCAGGAGCGGCTCGGCACCGGCGGCACGCAGGGCCTGGGCGCCGGACTCGGAGCGGGTCAGGCCCAGCACCTGGTGGCCTGCGGCGAGGAGTTCGGGGATGACGTGGGAGCCGATGAAACCGGTCGCACCGGTGAGGAAAACACGCATGGCAGCAGCACCTGTCTGAAGTCAGCGTGCTTTATCCGCCCACCCGGCCTGGGCGAACAGCCGTGGCGTTACAGGGGTATGCGCACTAACAGGCTGCGCGTGGCCGTGCGCTCAGTACAGCAGTTCGGCCCGCAGCCCCTGGGCCTGCAGCGCGTCGTCGGCTTCCAGGTACCAGCGCTCCGGGCCGGCGGCCACCGCTTCCACGTACAGGCCCTCGCCGTCCTGCCGCGGGGGGCGATGGATCTTGACGATGGACACCCGGTGCTGGGGATCGCCCAGCGCCAGCAATGCACGCTGCACCGTGCTGGCCAGCTCCGCCGAACCCATCTGCGCGTCGAGCGGGCGGAAGGCGAGGCGGTAGCTGAAGCTGGGACGCGGTGCGGACATGACGGGCAAGAACATGAGCGAGAGGGTCGATCAGGGTACAGGCGTCCTCGGCGGGACTGGCCAGGCCATCGGCCAAATTCCCGTCAAGCCGGTGCCCGGCCCAGCACCCGGCGCACGAATGCCGCCACTTCCCGGGCCAGCTCCTCGTCCTCCGGCGCGCCGTTGAAGCCACCATGCGGCATCGCCTCGAACACATGCAGCTGCGCATCGACATCCGCCCGGCGCAGCGCGCGGTGCAGGCGCACGGTGTTGGACAGGAACAGATCGCGCGTCCCACTCTGCAGGAAGGTCGGCGGGAACCCGTCGAAGCGGCCGAACAACGGCGACAGCCGCGGGTCGGCCAGGTCCGCCCCACCCGCATAGAGCAGGTTCTGCGCCATCAGCGAACCAGGAAGCACCACATCCACCGTGCGGTTGACCTGGAAGCTGTCACCCGACTCGGTCAGGTCCACCTCGGGCGAGAGCAACACCAGGCCGGCCGGCAGCGGCAGGCCCTCGTCGCGGGCGCGCTGGAGCATCGCCACGGCCAGGTTGCCGCCGGCCGAACGTCCGCTGATCACCACGCGCGCAGCGTCGTGTCGCGCCAGGACCGCGCGGTAGACCGCCAGGCAGTCATCCAGCGCGGCTGGATAGGGATGCGCCGGCGGCATCCGGTAATCCACGCCGTAGCAGGCCACCCCGTGCAGGTCGGCCTGGACACAGGCGCCGATCCTGCACGCCTGGCCGCCACCGAACACCAACGCCCCGCCGTGCAACTCGATCAGTGCCGCATCCGGGTCCTGCGGCTCGATGGGCGTGGCCAGGTGCACGGTCGCCGTTTCCACCTGCAGGGTCCGCGCCTGGGCACGCACGCGCCCGGCGGCCGCGGCCAGCGCCTGGGCATAGTGCTGCTCCACCGCCGCCTGCATGCGGATCCATCCCTCGGTATCGTCCGCTGTCGGCACGGCGATCCTGGCGTTGTGCGGCACCCCGTCGGCCGCGACCTTGTCACGCAGGTACTCGCGTGCATGCGCGCTGATCGAGGTCGGCACGGGGATCGTGCGCGCTTCGATACGGACGCCGTGACCGTCATCCATGGAGACCCCCTTTAGGGAAAGCAGTGGACCGACAAGGATAACCACCGCACCCGATCTAAACTTTTAGCTCCACGCGCCGCTATCCTTGACGCACCATCTTGGCGCCGCACGATTCGGCGCCCCAGCTCGTCCCCCCGAGAGAACGCTCCGCGCCCCGACATGCGTACCGACCTCCAACGCGAACTGCAGCACTGCCGAGGGCTGCCCAGTCCTCCAGGCGTGGCGCTGCAGTTGCTGCGGCTGGCGCAGGACCCGGACGCGATGATGGCAACGGTTTCGAACCTGATCGGCAAGGACCCGGCGCTGAGCGCGCGCATGTTGCGCGTGGCCAACTCGCCGCTCTACGCCGCCCGCCAGCGTGTGGAAAATCTTACCCAGGCCTTGTCGCTACTGGGACTCAACGCCACCCTGACCTTGGCCCTGGGCTTCACCCTGTCGCGGCAGATGTCCCAGCCGGAGAGCAACTGCCCGCGCGAGCGCGTCTGGAAGCGCTGCGTGGTCGCCGCGCTGGCCGCCCGCCTGCTCGGCGAGCGTGTCGGCCAGCGCCAGCTGGAAGAGCTGATGCTCGCCGGCCTGCTGCAGGACATCGGGGTGCTGGCGCTGTGCCAGCTGTTCCCCGCGGAGTACCAGGCCCTGCTGGACCAGGCGCTGGACAATGCCGCCCTGTTGCTGAGCGAACGCGAGACCTACGGCGCCGACCACGCCGAGATCGGCGCCCTGCTGGCCCGGCACTGGAATTTGCCCGAGCTGCTGACCGACGCCATCGGACAAAGCGAAGCGCTGGCGCAGGTACAGCTGCCGCCTTTCCAGGCCTGCGTGCGGATGTCCGGCCTGATCGCCGACATCTGGATGGGCCAGGACACTGAACAGGCGCACCTGGGAGCCCAGGCGGCCTGCATGACCCATCTGTCGCTGGGCCCGGACACGTTCAACGGCGTCGTGGAGGATGTGCGCACGATGTTGCCCGATGTCTGCGAGGTCTTCGATGTGCATATCTCCAGCCCCTCGCAGTTGCGGGCCATCCTGGACGATGCCCGGGAGCTGGCTCAGTTGCGCGCGCTGCGCGACCTGCAGGAGGCCGCGCGTGCGCGCGAAGCCGCCGAGGAATTCGAAGGCCGCGCCCGCCGCCTCACCGAGGAGGCCCGCCGCGATCCGCTCACCGGCATTTTCAACCGCGCCCAGCTTGAACACGTGCTCGGCAAGGAATTCGAGGCCGCCCAGCGCCATGGTTGGCCGCTGTCGGTCGCCTTCATCGACCTGGACGACTTCAAGCAGGTCAATGACCGCTGGGGCCATCTGGTCGGCGACGAGGTGCTGCGTAATTTCGCCCAGGCCCTGCAGGTCTACCTGCGCGGCAGCGACATCGTGGCCCGCTACGGCGGCGAGGAATTCATGATCGTGCTGCCCGGCATCGACGCGGCCACCTCGGCCAACGTGGTGCGGCGCATCCTGGCCGAGGTTGGCCGTCTGCCGATGACCTTCATCGACCAGCAGCCGCTGCACGTGACCTTCTCGGCGGGCGTGGCCACCCAGGACGGTGCCCATGCCTTCCCCAGCATCGAAGCCTTGCTGACCAGCGCCGACAAGGCGCTCTATACCGCCAAGCGCGACGGCCGCAACCGCGTGGTCAGCGACTGAGGGCATGCCGCTGGCGCCTGTGGCGCGCCAACGGCACAACGCCTGCGGCCTTGCGCCGCGTCATGCGTCCTACTGGGCCGGCGCCAGCTTGATCTCGTAAAGCGTGGGCCACTGCTTGCCGGTGACGAAGATGCGATCGTGCGCGGCGTCGTAGGCGATGCCGTTGGCCACGTCGTTGATCGGATCCTCCAGCGTGTCGCGCGGCGGTACCAGCGGCGCCAGCTCGACCCAGCCCAGCACCTTGCCCGTGGACGGATCGATGCGGGCGATGCGCGTGGTCAGCCAGACGTTCGCCCACAGCTCGCCCTTGATCCATTCCAGCTCGTTGAGGTTGCGCAGTGGCTCGCCATCGGCGGTGACCTCGACGGTGCCGGTCTGCTGCAGGGTCTGCGGGTCCAGCCGCCGGATCTGCGCGGTGCCATCGCTCATGTACAGACTGTGCCCATCACTGGTCAGCGCCCAGCCCTCGCCGTGATAGGCGAAGCGCGTCTGCGGCTGGAAGGTCTTGAGGTCGTAGACGAAGCCCTGCTGGCTGCGCCAGGTGAGCTGGATCAGCCGGTCACCGGCGGCCACGATGCCCTCGCCGTAATATGGCGGGGCCAGTTCGGCGCGTTGCAGGACCTGCCCGCTGTCCAGCGCGACCTTGCGGATGCCTGACGCCCCGATCTGCCCGGTACTCTCGTAGAGCGCACCCTCCAGATAGAACAATCCCTCGGTGTAGGCCGAGGTGTCGTGTGGATAGGTCTTGACCACGGTGACGCCCTGCACGGGCAGCGCTGCCTGCGCCGCACCGGCGGACAACGCAACACAGGCCAGCAAGGCCAAGCGGAACGACAAGCGGACAGAGAAGTTCATGCCGCGATCATCCCATGATCGCCGCGCACCATGGCACCCGCGTGCGTGTGCCGTGGCGCAGAGCGCCGCCCAGCTTCAGGCCGCCAGCATCATCCACACGATCCACAGTCCCACGCAGGTGAACACCAGCACCGGCCCGAGCAGGATGAGCAGCCATAGCGGGATGCGCCGCACGGCCATCGCCAGCGCCGCAGCGGCCACGCTGCCGATGAGCACCGCGCACCAGAAGCTGGCATTGCCGTAGGCCAGGACTTCGTTGGGGAACAGCAGGCTGAAGAGGATGAACAGTGCCGCCGGCACCACCAGCAGACCAGACAGGAAGGCCACCAGCGGACGGACGATGGACTGGCGTGCAGCCTCGCGGCGAGCGGGCGCAGCAGGCGGCGTATAGGGATCGCGCATCAAGGTGTCCTGTCGCGTTCGCGTCGATCTTACGGACTCGGCGAGACCTCCGCGCACACCGACAGCAGCGAGGGCGAGGCGCGCTCCCTGGCTTTGAGATGCGCCGCCCTGGAGTCAGTGGGCGCTTAAGCGCGGGGCGCACACGGCGACACCGCGCCCGCTCCGCTTCGTCACGCGCGCCTACGCACCCTCTTCCGACAGCAGGCCCAGGCTGAAGCCGGAGACCGCGTTGATCTTGCCGCGCCACAGCACCCCGCGGTTGCCCGGCAGCGGCTGCCCACCCGGCGAGAAGCAGCGCGAGTCGATCAGGTGAATGAACTGCGGCGGCGGCGGATCCTTTCCTTCCTCGGAGGTGTAGATCTCCGCATAGCTGGCAAAGGACCGACGGATTTCCTCCTTGCCCTCCGCATCGCCCGGGAAGGCGGCCGCGAACTCCTCGGCGAAGGTCTCGAAATAGCGCCTGCCGCCCACCAGCAGGCCCGACACGATCGCGCCTTCGACAAACAGCGTGATCCCGAACTGCACGTCGGTACTGTTGACCGTGGTGACCAGACTCTGCAGGTACCAGTCGACGCTCTGTCCCTCGACGGTCACCACCATCTCGTCACTGCTCAACGCCTTGCCCTGGTCATCGCTCATCGCACGCTCCTGCAGTTGTGGGTCGGGGGGATGATAGGCGTTCCCAGTGACAGCGGGGCGTGCCGGTCAACCCGGCTTTGCTCCCATGCCCGTGGAAGCAGGCACGGCATCCTGGTGATCGAGTGCGTCACGGCGATGGATTTCGCCGTGACATCGCCGCGCCTGCGGCCCGGCGTCACTCTCCATGCAAACGGCGCGCCGCCTCGACGTACTTGGCGGTTTTGGGGTTGCTGGTGTTCCAGCGCGGGGCGACGGGATGGTTGGCGATGGTCCACACAGCCAGGGCCACCGCGCGATCCACCGCGGCCATGTTGGCGTAGTCGATCTTGTCCCAGGTGTCGGCCGCGCCGTGGTAGTCGGCGAAGTCATAGGCCACGCTGATGGTATGCGCCGGCACGCCCAGGTCGGCCAGGGCCTGGTTGTCGCTGAAGGCGAAATAGCGGTCGCTGTTGACCGGATGCTTGGTCATGCGGATGCCCGTCGCTTCGCCCGCCTTGCGCAGCACGTCAGCCACCTCGGAATAGTCGGCGCCAGTGATCGCCGCGGCGCGCACCTGCGGGCCCTCGCTGTCGTCGGTGCGACCGACCTGCTCCAGGTTGATGTCGGCCACGGTGTTGGCGACGGGAACCAGCGGATGGGCGCCGTAATAGCGCGAACCCACCAGGCCATGTTCCTCGCCGAAGACCGTCATGAACACGATGCTGCGCTTGGGCCGCACTTTCTGAGCGGCGAACGCGCGTGCCAGCGCGATCACCGAGACCGTGCCGCTGCCGTCGTCATTGGCGCCGTTGAAGATCGGATCATCGCCTTTGTCCTTGCGGATCCCCAGGTGGTCGTAGTGCGCCGTGACCAGCACGTAGGTCTTGCTCAATGCCGGGTCCGAGCCGCGCAGCATGCCGACCACGTTGCGCACCAGCAGCGGCGCCGGCGCGTCGGCGAACTTGGCGCGCTCTTTCTCCGGGGCGATCTTGCGCCAGTCGGCGGTCTGGAAATAACCGTCATCGCCCAGCGGTTCCAGCCCGGCGCCACGGAACTGGGCGGCGATGTATTCGGCCGCAATGTCCAGCCCGCGAGAGGGCGTACCCCGCCCTTCGAGCGCGTCGGACGCCAGGAATGAAAGATCCCCGCGCAACGCGTCGGCAGAAATGGCGTCGAGCAGGCTGGCCTGCTGCGGGGGCAGTGACAGCGGCGACTCCCTGGCCTGCGCGCTGCCGATGGCAAATGCGGCCGTCAAAACTGCAACGCGAAACAACCTGTCAGTCCCCATGTAGCGTCCCCTCATTCGTTGGCCCGGCAGTCTAGCCCGACGGCGCGCAGGCGAGGAGGCCGAGCCAGAGGTCGGGGCCTTTGCTGCGTGCTGAAAATGCTCGGTGCCGGCACCGGAGCCGCATTGTCCAAGCCCCAAACCGGGCACTGCCATCGGACTCCGACGTGCGGCGCAATAGAGGACCTGGAAGTGTCGCCTATCCCGCTCCCGGACCGAGTGTCGGTTCGGCATCCAAACGCAGGCCTCACTCCGCTCCAAGCCGTGCTCACGCCCGCCGGCGCGCGCGGCCTTCACAGACTCTCATAGACGGTGCGTCCGGCCAGTGACTGCACCGGCCGTGCATTGAGCGGGAACATCCGGCGGAATGCGGCGATGTCGCGCTCCTTCAGCGTCACCGGATGCTTGAGGATCATCCAGCTCACCCCTTCCGCGCACGGCGGTGTGGTCAGCGAACCCTTCAACGCGTAATAGCCATGGTCCTGGGGCAGCAGCGCCGGCAGGAAGAAGTGCCCAGTCGGCTGCGGCGTGGCTCCGGCCTTACTCATTTGCGCGAAGATCGTCTCCCAGGCCGCGTTGTCGCTTTTGCCAGCGTCGATCAGCGGCGCGACGACACCAAGCTTGCCATCGGCGTCCTTGCGCACAAAGTGCGCGACCATCTCATGGCGGCGGTCGCCGATCGATTCCTCGCTGGGCGTGTGGAAGTGGAACTGCGCCAGGTTCCAACGTCGCTCGCCGACGGTGACGCTGTTGCCCGGCGGCACGTTGACCTCGATGGTGTGACCGTTGTTGACCATGGTCGGCGCGATCATGGTGTATTCGAACATCAGCGGCGGCATCACCTTCTTGACCGTGCGCTGGATACCGACCGGGCTCTGCGCATGGCCCAGCGAACAGGTGGCGTAGTCCTCATCCAGGTCGCCCCAATGGGTGGGCCCACCGGGGCCTTGATAGTCCCAGTGCATAGCATGCGCGGCAGAAGGCGTTCCAACCGGCGTGGCGATCGCTGCTGGCGATGAAGCGGCGTGGATGTCCTGCGCTTCGCCGGCAGCACCTGTCGTGGACGGCACGTCCGCATCTCGGTCGACGATGTTCTTTCCCGGATACGTGGCCATCGCCTCCCCCGATTCACGGCCCGAGCGTTGACGGCGACCCGTTAAACGATAACAATTCTCATTCATAGGGCGTGCGGTCGGTCCGTCGACCCGCCTTGATCGGCCTCCAGGGCAAGCCTCGCAGTCCTTGGTTGCCCACCCCCACCCGATAACCCGCCATCACCATGCCGACCATCAACACCGGGATTTCGATCTCGAAAAAGCCCGTGCCTTCCGGCCAGATGCGAGGCATCGCCTGGCGGATGACCAGCGCCTTCGATCTCCCATGAGGACGCCACAGCCCGCGCCTGCGGCACGCCGGTCCGGCCGCGCCTGGCCCGCCATCCTTTCGCGCAGCCTGGCGGCGATGCTAGGTGGCTACGCATTCGCTGCCAGCACCGGGGCATTGCTTGCCGTGGCGCTGCCCATCGCGCGCAGTCAGGCCGTGCTGACGGGCATGCTGGTGGCGATCGTCGCAGGCGCGTGCGCTGCGTTGTGGGCCTTTGCTTCCCGCAATGCGTGGAAGGCCTGGGCCGGCCTGGTCATCCCCACGGCACTGATGACGCTGGCGACCTCGCTTCTGCGGGGCGGGTCATGAAGCAGAGCTTTCGCCAGTCCATGGCCTGGCTGCATACCTGGACCGGCTTGCTGGTCAGTTGGCTACTGCTGCTGATCTTCATGGGGGGCACCGCCAGCTACTACCGCGAGGAACTCAATCGCTGGATGCGCCCGGAACTGCCGCGCACGTTGGTCGCGCCAGACGTGGCGGCGACCAACGCGCTGCGCTACCTGCAGCGCGAGGCTCCCGACGCGACGTACTGGAACGTCACCCTTCCCGATGCGCGCAATCCGGCACTGGACATGTACTGGATGAACCCGGCCAAGGAAGGCGCCTCCAACGATCGCGCCTCGCGTCGCGCGCGCTTCGGTCAAGCAACGATCGACGCGTCCACCGGCGAGCACTCGCAGGTGCGCGAAACCCGCGGTGGCGATTTCTTCTATCGCCTGCACTTCGACCTGTACGCGATCCCCGTGCTGTGGGCGCGCTACATCGTCGGCTTCTGTGCGATGTTCATGCTGATCGCCATCATTACCGGCGTCATCACCCACAAGAAGATCTTCAAGGACTTCTTCACGTTTCGGCCGCGCAAGGGGCAACGCTCCTGGCTGGACTTCCACAATGTCAGCGCGGTCATGGCCCTGCCCTACCACCTGGTCATCACCTACACCGGCATCGTCACGCTGATGGTGATGTACCTGCCGCTTGGCATCAAAGCCGCCTATCCGGAAGGTCCGCAGGCCTTCTACGATGAATCCTTCAGCGACCTACCGCCGGCCGGCAACGCCGCAGGCAGTCCAGGCACGCCCAAGCCGATCGCCGAACTGCTGGCCAGTGCGCGCCTGGCCTGGGAGGGCAAGGCGGTGGAAAGCTTCCGCATCGACCATCCCGGCGACGCCGCTGAGACGGTCAGCGTGTACCAGCGCGACGGGCGCCGGCTGTCCTACGAAACGCCGGGCGTGCGCCTGAACGTTGCGACCGGCCAGATCATCGCGCACAGCGGTCGCGCAGGCGCGGCGTCGGAGACACGCGGCGTGCTGTACGGCCTGCACATCGCGCGCTTTGCCGACCCGGTCCTGCGCCTGCTGCTGTTTGCCTCCGGCCTGCTTGGCTGCCTGATGGTCGCCAGCGGCGCGGTCCTGTGGGGAATCAAGGAACGCGCCAAGCACCTCAAGTCCGGCAGGATCGGCGTTGGGCTACGCCTGGTCGATGCGCTGAACATCGGCGCGGTCGGCGGCCTGCCGCTCGCCTTCGCCAGCTATTTCTGGGCCAACCGGCTGGTGCCGCTGCATATCGAGGCCCGCCCGGACATGGAGGCCCGTGTGTTCTTCCTCGCCTGGGCCTTCGCCATCGTGGCGGGCTTCGTGCGCCCGCGCCGCCAGACCTGGGCCTGGCTGCTGTACATGGCCGCCGGACTGTTCACGCTGATCCCGCTGCTCAATGCCTTGACCACGCATGTGCACCTGGGTGTCACCCTGCCCCAGGGCGACTGGGCCTTGGCCGGGGTCGACCTGGTCACGTGTTGCATCGGTCTGGTGCTGGGGTACTGCGGCTGGCGAATGCAGCGCTGGCAACCGCCAGTGTCCGCGGCGGAAAAGCGGCGTCGCCAGGCACCTCCGCAGTCCCAGTTCGAGGGCGGCGCCGCATGAATCTGCTGATCCTCGCCCTGTGTTTCAGCGGCTTTGTCGCGCTGTGCATGTCGATGGAGCGGTACCAGGCGGTCCTGCCCTCCGCACGCATCGATGGGCCACGGCTGCGCGGCCTGCGCTGGCTGGGATGGGCACTGACCGCCGCAGCCCTCGCCTGTGCGGTTAGCGCAAGCGGCTGGGGCGTGGGCGTGGTGCGATGGCTGGCGGCGATGACCATCGCCGGGAGCGCGATCACCTTCGGCCTGTTGCCGTACCGCCCGCATTGGATCAAGCCAGGCGCATTCGTCCTGCCGCTGCTGGCCGCGATTTTGCTTTGGGTGCACTGATCGCCCGGACTGCGCCTCACGACAACGGCGATTTGTCACAAGGCGCGTGCGCTCCGAAGCGTCCCGCCATGGCTCCAGGAATCCCTCACCGCTCAGTTGCACCATTGCTGCTCACACGGCACGCCATCGTGGTCCCCATCCATCTTGGTGCCGGGGCAATGCTGGAGGAAATATCGCGCCTCTGCGCAGGAGTTCATCTGTGAACACATCGTGCGGCCGTCGCAGGCGAAGGTCGGCGGCGCAGCCGAGATACGCGGGGCCTGCACCGAAGTCGGTTCGGGCGGCGTGGGTGCAAAGTGCGAGTATCCGTAAACGCCCAAGCCGACAAACGCCAGCAGCGCGACCACCGCGCCAACGCCAAGGGACGGTGAATCTGGCTTGCGCTTCGCATCCCACCGTGCAGCGCGCCGTGTCCACGGGCGTCCGCGTGGATAGGAAGACGTCATGTACTCTGGCGCACTTTCGGGCGCCGCTTCGTCGCATGGGCCACCGAGCCCATCCCACGCGCGACTCCCGCCGCAGTAGATTAGATCAACCAAATCAAGGACCATCTTGGGGCAATGGAAAGACCCACAGGCGTCAGCCGATGACCTATGGCGCCATGCCAAGGTCTGTCGGGTCACAAATTTCATACGCCCCTATCTGTAGGCGGTTTCGCATGAATGACCGCGCCGCCGTGATTTGCGCTTGCTGGGCAAGCCGATCCGCACATTCGGATCGAGACATCGTTGTCGACGAACGGCTCCAATAAGCAGCCCATCATGGCACTGGACCACCTCACACTCACGACATACCGCGATCGGCATCCTGCATGGCGATTGCTGGCCTCGCCTCATGCGCCATTGGTAGCAAGCTTCCTGTACCGGGTGTTCGTTGCACCGAACGTGCGGCTGACGAGCGAAGCGGATCTGGCCGAGATGCTGGAAGACGAGCTGTTTGCGCTGCGCGAACAGCTCGGTGCCGAGGTGTATCCGAAAGCCGCAACCGAATACCTGAATGACTGGTGCGCGCCGGACAAGGGCTGGCTGCGCAAGTTCTACAAGCCCGGCACCGACGAGGCCCAGTTCGATCTCACCCCTGCCACGGAAAAGGCCATCGCCTGGCTGGTGTCGCTGACCGAACGGCCTTTCGTCGGCACGGAATCGCGCCTGCTGACCATGTTCGCGCTGCTGGAGCAGATCAGTACCGGAAGCGAGGCCGATCCAGCCAGGCGCCTGGAAGAACTGCGTCGCAAGCGCAACGAGATCGATGCCGAGATCGGCCGCGTCCTGTCCGGTGATGTGCCGCTCATGGATGACACGGCCATCAAGGATCGCTTCCTGCAATTCCAGCAGTTGGCGCGCGAACTGCTGAGCGACTTCCGCCAGGTGGAACACAACTTCCGCCAGCTCGACCGCAGCGTCCGCGAGAAGATCGCGTTGTGGGACGGCAGCAAGGGGGCCTTGCTCGACGAAGTCATGGGCGAGCGCGACGCCATCGGGGATTCCGACCAGGGGCGCAGCTTCCGTGCATTCTGGGATTTCCTGATGTCCAGCCGTCGCCAGGAAGAACTGTCCACACGGCTCGACCAGATCCTCGACCTGCCCGCCGTGGCTGCGCTCAAGCCAGAGCCGCGCACCCGCCGGGTGCACCACGACTGGCTGGAAGCGGGCGAACATACCCAACGCATGGTGGCGCAGTTGTCGCAACAACTGCGCCGCTTCCTGGATGACCGGGCCTTCCAGGAAAACCGTCGCATCCTCGAACTGTTGCGCAACATCGAGACCAAGGCGCTGGCCTTGCGCGACAGGCCTCCGGCCGGCGACGTGATACGCCTCGACGAGATGGGCGCGGACATCGCCTTGCCGCAGGAACGCCCCCTGTTCGCGCTTCATGCCAAGCCACGCCTGGCGGAACTGATACTTGAGTCCGGCGAGGACGACGACATCGACACCGCACGCCTGTTCGACCAGCACGTGGTGGACAAGACCCGCCTGCGTGAGGCCCTGCGGCAGGCATTGCGCCAGCAGTCGCAGATCAGCTTGCGTGCGCTGCTGGAGACGCAGCCGCTGCAACAGGGATTGGCCGAACTGGTCACCTGGCTGGAACTGGCCCACGCGGGCAGCCGCGGGCTGGATGGCCTCAGGGCCACGGTGGATGACGATGTGCAGGAGATCGTCGAATGGGCCGTGCAGGACAGCGATGGCTCAACGGTACGACGGCGGGTGCGAATGCCCCGCGTGATTTTTGCGCGTTGAATGCAAGCTGCGACAGACAGAGCGGAGACCCATGAACGATATGCACCAGGATGATCCCGAAGGCGGCATCGAGTCGCGCCCGCCCGTTGTAGCGGAACTCTCGCAACTGATGGTGCATTTGCTCAAGGGCGTGTTGTACCGTCAGGACGACGAGCGCCTATGGGCCAGCCTGTTGAGCCTGCAAGCGCGGGTGCGGGAGCAGGCGGCGGTGCTGTTGCTGGATCTGGTACTGGACGAAGCCGAGGGGTACGCCTTCTTCAAAAGCCAGCCGGAGCCGGAGCATGCTGACGCCACACCCCGTCCGCCACGCCTGATCGCGCGACGACCGCTGTCCTACCCGGTCAGCCTGATGCTGGCCTTGCTGCGCAAGCGCATGGCCGAAGCCGACGCCGGCGGCGGCGATACCCGGCTGGTGCTGTCGCGCGAGGAGATCGCCGAACTGATGCGCGTGTTTCTGCCGGACGGCACCAACGAGGCGCGCCTCATCGACCAGGTGGATTCGACCATCACCAAGGTGGTGGAACTGGGTTATCTGCGCAAGCTCAAGCCCGCTGCCGGCGCAGCTCAGCAGGCACCTCGCTACGAGGTGCGGCGCATCCTCAAGGCGTTCGTCGATGCACAGTGGCTAGCCGACTTCGATGTGCGCCTGGAGGGCTATCGCACCGCATTGTCAGGCACCGATCGCGACAAGGAAGCCGGCCGATGAACGATTTTTCGCCACAGGCGCTCGATTTCGTGGCCGACGACAGCCGCGTCGGTTTTCGCCTGCAGCGGCTGGAAGTTCTGAACTGGGGCACATTCGACCGGCGCGTCTGGCGCTATGAACTCGATGGGCGTAACGGCCTGCTCACTGGCGACATCGGTTCAGGAAAATCCACCCTGGTCGATGCGGTCACCACGCTGCTGGTGCCAGCGCAACGCATTGCCTACAACAAGGCCGCGGGCGCCGAGACGCGTGAGCGATCACTGCGGTCCTACGTGCTGGGCCACTACAAGAGCGAGCGCGTTGAGACCACCGGCAGCGCCCGCCCGGTGGCGTTACGCGATGCCACCAGCTACAGCGTGATCCTGGGTATCTTCGGTAACGAAGGCTACGGCCAGGCGGTCACGTTGGCGCAAGTCTTCTGGTTTCGCGAACCACAGGGCCAGCCCGCGCGCTTGTTCGTGACTGTAGAGCGGGAACTGTCCATCACCGAGCACTTTTCCGGATTCGGCAGCGACATCAACGGCCTGCGCAAGAAGTTGCGCGCGATGGGCTGCGAACTGAACGACAGCTTCCCGCCCTACGGCGCCTGGTTCCGCCGCCGCTTCGGCATCGAGCACGAGCAGGCGCTGGAACTGTTCCATCAAACGGTTTCCATGAAATCGGTTGGCAATCTGACCGATTTCGTGCGCAGCCACATGCTCGAACCGTTCGACGTGGGGGGCCGCATCGAGGCGCTGCTCGGCCATTTTGATGACCTCGACCGCGCCCACCAGTCGGTACTCAAGGCCAAGCGCCAGATCGAGTTGTTGACCCCGCTGGTGGAGGATGGCCGTCGCCACGGGCAAATCGCCGCCGAGATCCAGGCCCTGCGCGAAGGACGCGATGCATTACGCCCGTACTTCGCCGGCTTGAAGGCAGCACTGCTGGAGAGGCGCCTGGAATTATTGACTCAGGATGCGACGCGCTGGGATGCCCGCATCAAGCAACTGGGAGAGCAACGAGACAACGCCCGCATCGAGCAGGGGAAGCTCGAAGGCGCACTGCGCGAGAACGGCGGCGACCGACTGCAACAACTCGCTGCTGCCATTCAGCAGCAGGAGGCAGAGAAACAGCAACGGCAGGAGAAAGCGGACGCCTACACCACGCTATTGACGCGCATTGGAGAAGCAGCGCCGGGAGACGAAGCTGCTTTCATGACACAAAGATCCACCATCGGAGAACACGCCGAAGCGCTGCGCACAAGCATTGCGGACCACGATACGCAGATCAATGAAGACGGATATGCGCTGCGGCGGGGTCAGGAAGAACACAAAGCGCTCAGCGACGAGATCGACAGCCTTGCGCGTCGAAAAAGCAATATCGATGCGGCCCAGGTACGCATCCGCGACGCATTGTGCGCCGCCCTGTCCATCGCCGAGGAAGACCTGCCCTTTTCCGGCGAACTGATTCAAGTGCGAGAGGACGAGCGCGACTGGGAGGGCGCGGCCGAACGCCTGCTGCATGGCTTCGGCCTGTCTCTGCTGGTGCCGGATGCGCACTACAAGGACGTGGCCGATTGGGTGGAACGCCAGCACCTGGGCACGCGGCTGGTGTACTTCCACGTGCGTGCGCGCAAGTCCACTCAGGCCGTCAACCTGCACCCCCAGTCGCTGGTGCGCAAGCTGCTCATCAAGCCCGACACGCCGTACTACGACTGGCTTGAACGCGAACTTCACCACCGCTTCGACCTGGCCTGTTGCGACAACACCGAGCAGTTCCGCCGCGAGACCCGCGCCATCACCCACGCCGGACAGATCAAGGACCCGAGCGGACGCCACGAAAAGGACGACCGCCGCCGCATCGACGACCGCAGTCGCTACGTGCTGGGCTGGAGCAACGCCGACAAGCTGCGGACCTTGCGTGACGAACGTGAGGGCCTGGAACAGCGACTGGGCGACATCGGTCTGCGCATTGCCAACACACAGCGATTGCGCGGGCAATGCCAGGCGCAACTGGAGGCCTTGGCCAAGCTCGAGGTCTTCACCCGCTACAGCGAGATCGACTGGCAGGCACCGGCGCGCGAGATGGCCCGGCTGACCGATGAACGCGACCGCCTCAAGGCGGCCTCCGATACCGTGCGGGAACTGGAAAGCCAATTGGCGCAGGTCGTCGAACGCCTGAAGGAAATCGAAGGCGAGCTTGGCGAGGCACAAGGCAAACGCGGAGAAACCCGCAGCAAGCACGAAACGGCCCAGGCACAGCGTGCGCAGGCGCTCGAAATCCAAGCGCAAGCCGCACTTGACGACATGTTGCGGCAATCTCTTGAGGGCTGGCGCGCCGAAGTCCTGGGCGACCACCAGCTCACGGTGGAATCCTGCGACAACCGAGAACAGGACGTGCGCAACGGCTTGCAGGCGCGCATCGATGCCGAAGACAAGCGTCTGTCGCGCCTGACCGAGCGCATCATCAACGCCATGCGCGGTTTCAAGGAGGCCTTCAAGGCACAGACCGCCGAGATCGACATCAGCCTGGCCGCGCTGCCCGAGTTCGAGCGCCTGATGAAGGATTTGCAGCACGACGACCTGCCGCGCTTCGAAGCGCGTTTCAAGGAGCTGCTCAACGTCAATACCATCAACGAGATCGCCAACTTCAACGCCCAGCTCGCGCGCGCGCGGGAAACGATCAAGGAGCGGGTCGATGTCATCAACCAATCCTTGCAGGTGATCGACTACAACCCCGGACGCTACATCCGGTTGCTGGCGCAGCCCAGCCCCGATGCGGAGATCCGCGACTTTCTGCAGGATCTGCGTGCCTGCACCGAAGGCGCGCTGAGCGGCTCGGAAGACGAACAGTATTCCGAGGCCAAGTTCCTGCAGGTCAAGGCCATCATCGACCGCTTCCGGGGGCGCGAGGGACTGGCCGAAATCGACCGGCGCTGGATGCAGAAGGTGACCGACGTGCGCAACGGCTTCCTGTTTTCCGCCAGCGAGCGCTGGCGCGAGGACGATGCCGAGCACGAACACTACTCCGACTCCGGCGGCAAATCCGGCGGTCAGAAGGAGAAGCTGGCCTATACCGTGCTGGCCGCTAGCCTGGCCTACCAGTTCGGCCTGGAATGGGGGGCGGTGCGCTCGCGCTCGTTCCGTTTTGTCGTGATCGACGAAGCCTTCGGTCGCGGCTCGGATGAATCGGCCCAGTATGGGCTGGAACTGTTCCGCCAACTCAACCTGCAACTGCTGATCATTACGCCGCTGCAGAAGATCCACATCATCGAGCCCTACGTGTCCAGCGTCGGCTTCGTGCACAACGAAGGCGGCCGCCAGTCGCGGCTGCGCAGCCTGAGCATTGAGGAATACCGGGCACAGAAGGCTGCCGCCACGGGAGGCGCTGTATGACATGGAGCCAGCCTGCCGACCTTCGCGCGCAGGTCGAACGGCTATGGCAGCGCGGCGAGTTGCTGCGTGCCGTGGTCGGCGACGGCACGCTCGGCTGGCCGTTGCGGCTGTCGCTGAAGTCGCCGTCCGCCGCCGATCTCAGCCACCTTTTCGACGCCGTGCGCGGCTGGGTGCGCGAGATCAGCGCCATGTCACGCCTGCGCATTGAATGGCGCGAGTGGACGCACCGGGTGCAGGGACGGCAGCGCCTGCCGGACACGCTCTGGATTGATACGCTGGAAGACGCACTGGCGATGATCGGCAAGACCGGAGATGCTCACCGGTTCCAGGCGCTCTGGCAGCAAGCTGCCGAAGCGCAACCCGCACTGCTGCCGTGGCTGCACAGATCACCGTTGCAGGCCTTGGCACTGGCCGAACACTGGCCGCGCCTGCTGGCCGTGGTGGCCTGGATGCAGGCCCATCCGCGCCCAGGCGTCTATCTTCGGCAGGTCGACGCGCCTGGCGTGGACAGCAAGTTCATCGAAGCCCATCGCGGCGTCCTGGGCCAATGGCTGGACCTGGCCTTGCCGACTGAAGCCATCGAGTCTGCTGCAACCGGTATGGGCGGATTTGCCCATCGCTACGGCTTTCTGGAGAAGCCCGTTCGCATCCGCCTGCGCTTGCTCGATCCGCACCTGCCCCAGCTTCCCGGCTGCACGGGACTGACCGACATCACTCTGGATGAGGACAGCTTCGCCACGCTCGCCCTGCCTGCGCAGCGTGTGTTCATCACCGAAAACGAGGTGAACTTCCTGGCCTTTCCGCCGGTGTCCGGTGCCATCGTCGTGTTCGGTGCTGGCTATGGCTGGGGAGCGCTCGCCCGGGCCGACTGGCTGCATCGCGCCTCTCTGTACTATTGGGGAGACATCGATACCCATGGCTTTGCCATTCTGGACAGCCTGCGCAAGTATTTCCCGCTGGCCGCTTCGTTTCTCATGGACCGCTCCACCCTGATGGCCCACGCACTTCAATGGGGTGAGGAGCCCCTCGACAAACGCCATACGTTGCCCTTGTCCCGACTGGTCGATGATGAACCCGCTCTCTACGACGACTTGCGCGGTGATCGAATCCGGCCACAACTGCGGCTGGAACAGGAACGCATCGGCTATCGCTGGCTATGCGCGGCGTTGGTCGCAACAGTCCGGGACGATTTCCGGCCGTAGCGGCATTTCCTGCCGGCGTTGTCAGGGCGTGGTCGATTCAACGAACGCCGGCTCGAAGTCCAGCAGGTCGGTGCCGCGCATGCCCAAGCCCCGGGCCAGCGCGCGCCAGCCCGCCACGGCCTGGGCCACCTCGTTCCAGATCGCTCCCGCTTGCGCTGGATCCAGCCTGAAATAAGGCGCCGCGGCCATCAGCATGTCCCGACTATCGATGACGCCCGCATCCTCGGTCATCCAGGTCTTGCTCTCCCGACGGTCGCCCGGCATCGGGTTCAGGTCGAAGGCCGGCGACAGGCGCCAGCCGCGCTGGCGCGCGTCGTACAGGAAGCCGGTGTTGCGCAGGTGGTCGTCGGTGTTGCAGATCAGGAAATTGAAGACCAGCCGGCGCCACAGCTCATGGATGTCGGCAATCGGATCGGCGCCGGTCTGGAGCAGCACATCCACCAGTTCGGTGTAGGCATGCGTCGCGTCTCGGCCATTGGACTGGAGCATCGTCGCGGCCGACACGTAGGGGATGCGAGCGCCGTCGTCGGTGCGGTCGAAACGCCGGATGACGGCGACCGCCGTGCCGCCGATCACTTCCACGCGCGCCGGCGCCACGCGGATGCCAGCCTTGTCCGCCAGTTGCATGGCCAGCACTTCGCCCCGGATCACGTCGCGCCGATCCGCCTGGCTGGGAAACTTGCCGACCGCCAGCCGGCCATCGGTATCCCGTACCGTGGACTTCGGTCTGGCGCCTCCCAGCGACGTGCCTTGCCCCAGCAGGTAGCGCAGGTCCTGCGCACTTTCGGTTCCGTCTTCCAGGGCGCGGGCCGCGTGGAGCACCTTGTCCAGTTCCACCAGGGGCGGTACACGCCGATTCGCTCCTCCGGCGCGCAGGTAGGCGCCAGATTGCGGATCGAACAGGCGCAGCGCGCCGATGCGCGCCTCGTCATCCACCCACATCACGAAGTCCACCGGGTCCAAGGCGGGCGTGTCGCGGTCTTCCTGCCGCAGCTTCGCATGGGCGCGCCGGATCACGCGCTCGCCCCAGGCGTCGGGCGCGGTGTCCTCCAGCGCGAGGAAGAACACCTGCCGTGGGTGCTGCACGCCGGCCACCGGCTGGAGATCGGGCGACAGCGTGAAGAAACGGGCATCCCGCAGCCAGCCTTCGTCGTAGCTGAACGCGCTGCGCCGGCCGCTGCCCAGATGCAGGCGCCCCACGACCACGCCGCTCGCCCCCAGGTGGACTTCGAGGTCCGGACGTCGTGTGGGCCGAGGCGCTGCCATCAGAATCCCTCCAGGTCATCGGCCGGCGCGGGCACATCGCCTTTGTCGACGACGGGGGCTGCCCGCCGCTTCCTGCCGGCAGAGGTGCGTACCCGCTGCGGCAACTGCTCCCGCACCAGCTCCATGCCGAGCGCATCGTTCTCCAGGGTCATCGCTTGGGCCAGGTCATCGAGCCGGCCCAGCACGTGCAGCGCGCGCAGGAAGGTGTGCAGCGCGGTGCCGGGATAGCCATCTTCCATGCGCCTGACGGTGCTCAGGGACGTGCCGATGCGCTGAGCAAGGTCTTCTTGGCTCAGGCGGCGCATGCGCCGCGCCACCGAGATGTCCTGCCCCAGGCGGCGCAGCGCACGCGCGACGGGCTGTGGCATCGCCACCTGCGCACCAGCGTGCTTCTGTTTGGACGATGGCATCATCTTATCGCTCAAATATGGACTTATTTTTTGTATAATAAATCATATTTGAACTAATAAAATACCTGGCCAACCAGGGCCAGGGCCTTTCCGGATGGCCGGCTGCACTCCTGCCGATGCGCCGGGAGGCTTGACCCGACAGATGGAGAAGTTGCCAGCCTCCCCGCGGTACCGGCACCAGCAACGTGACTTGGCACCGCCCCGTGCCTCGCCGTTCTACACGGCGCATGCCGTGCAGTGGCTACTTTTTGCCAAGACAAACCTGGCGCGCGGGCACTGCTTGCCTCTGCCGCTAACGCTCACGCAGTGAACCTGCGGCCTGTTCTCCAAGCCATCAGCGCAAGCGCGAGAACGCACCGATCCCGGCGATCGCCAGCCGCTCGGCGGGCACCGCCGTTTCGGCGAACGACAGCCGCAGGTAGCGGATCTGGCGGACCTCGGGGAAATTCAGACGCTGGGTCGAGAGCGCATAGGCGATGTTGGACAGCTCGCCGGCACCGGCCGGTTGCCAGTGCTGGCCATCCTCGCTGCTTTCGGCGCGATAGCCCTTCGGCGGCACCGCGCCGTTCAGTACCGCGCGCGAGGGCGTGAGACTGAAGCCGGCGACCTGACGCAGCGCGCCCAGGTCGATGGTCACCTGCGCGGGATGGCCTGGCGTGGGCGCGGGCACGATCCAGATCGTGCTGGCGTCATCGTCAAGCAGCTTTTCCGCGCCCGGTGCGCTGGCCTCGACAATGCGCCACCCCGCGGCGGACAACACGTCCGGCGCGTTCTCCGTCGGCCGCGCAACCGCAACCGGCGCCACCGCGCGGAACAGCGAAAATTCGCTGATCGCCGGGCAGGCCGGCGCCTCGAGCACGACCAGCCGCACACGGCGCGCGGTGAGCGGGCGGTCGAGCCGCACGATCCGCTGTGCACCGATGCATTCGGCTTCGGCCAAGCGCTGCCATTGCCCATCGACCTCGGCTTCAATCGCGAAGCGGGTGACGCGCACGCCCAGCGGCAGGTATTCCCGCAGCCGGATCAGGTCGAAGCTGCGCGCCGCCGACAGTTCCAGCGTCAGCGTTGGTGTGGTGACATCGTCTGGCGTGGACCAGTAGGTGTCTCGCTGACCATCGAGCACGCGCGCCGGATCGAATCCAGGACCGCGCGATGCGCTGGCGCTGGCCTTGGCGCCCTTGGCCAGATCGATGGCGAAGCTGGCACGGATCGCATCGCCAAAACTCTGCAGCACCGCCACGTCGTGGTCGGCAATACGGCCGCGTCGGTCGGGCGGCAGATTGAGGTTCATGTTGGTGCCGCGCGCGACCGAGGTGTCGAAATAGCGCACCAGATTCTCAGGGCTGCGCACCTTGCCGTCTTCATCGGCATGGTAGAACCAGCCCGGGCGGATCGAGGTGTTGGTTTCGGCCGGCCACCACAGGGCCGCCCCGCGCACGCCGGCATTGCCGTTCTCCTGCGTGTAAGGGGCATTGGGCATGGTCGGCCAGCATGGATCGCCCGCGACGCCGTCCTCGTTGCCCACCCAACGGATATCGGCGCCGAGCGGGTCGAAGGTGCAGGCCATCGGCTGGTGCTGGTGGACCAGCGCGATCATCCGCGGCCAGTTGTAGTAGGCGGGCGCATCGATTTTGCGCGTTTCGCGCGCGCCGCCGTAGTAGCCATCGCCGCCATTGGCGCCGTCGAACCAGAACTCGAACAGGTCGCCATAGCCGGTGCACAGCTCGACGATCTGCTTGCGGAAATAGTCGAGATATCCCGGGCGACCGTACTCGGCGTGGTTGCGATCCCAAGGGGACAGGTAGATGCCGAAGGCCAGGCCCGCGCGACGACACGCCGCGGCCATTTCGCCGACGATGTCGCCCTTGCCGTTCTTGTAGGGCGAATTGCGGATGCAATGCTCGGTCAGGCGCGTGGGCCAAAGACAGAACCCATCGTGGTGCTTGGCCGTGAAAATAATCCCCTTCAGATTGCCGGCCTTGGCAGCGGCGACAATCTGATCCGCGGAGAAATCGCTGGGATCGAACTTGCGCGGGTCCTCGTCGCCGTAGCCCCATTCCTTGTCGGTGAAGGTGTTCATCGCAAAATGCACGAAGGCATATTGCTCCCGCCGATGCCATCGCAGCTGTCGCGCGCTCGGCACGGCGCCCCACGGCGAAGGCCCCCTGGGCCGCGGCGCAGCCACGACCTGAGCGGCCGATGCGCTAAAACCTGCGGCGACGGCCACAGCCCCTGTGGCAAGAAAGGTACGACGATCGATCATTCGTGCATCCAACTGTGTACGAGTTCAGATCTTAGCGTCTCCAACAGCGCGAACGGGCTCCCACGAAGCCAATGACACCGGCGTGTTGAGCGGCTGAAGACAGGCAAGTCCACTGCGTCCCCTACGCTGCTGCGAGCCGGACACGGGCGGGACAAAAGAGCCCCTCGTGACGTCGCGTCAGCGAAATGGGGCGACCTGATGATCTCGCTCGTAGACATCCGGCTGCTTGAACGGATCGTCAGATCCCTACCTGCTTTGAGCGAGCAGCAAGCGGCCCCTTGCGGAGCAGGCGCTCGGAACGCATGACATGCAGGACAAAGACCTTGTGGCCGTCATAACGATAGAAGACCCGGCATGGCGGCTCCACTATCTGGCGATAACGCGACTTTCCAAGTTCTGGCAGCCGACTGCCACTTTCGGGATGGTCTGCAAGCTGCTCGACATGACCGAAAATGCGTTTGACCAGTTCCGAGGCAGCGACCGAGCTTTCCAGTGCGATGTAGTCGGCAATGGCGTCCAAATCCGCCAATGCCGGCTCGGACCAGACTATTTCAGCCATCTGGCAAGGCGCTTCCTTGCTTGAGCGTGTGTCGTCGCACGCCCCTCAGCGAGGGCCTGCTCTCCACGCGCGATGCCTTCAAGGATGGCCATCCGCTGTTGCATGAGCTGATAAGTCTCAACGTCCAGGAGATATGCGCTTGGAAGTCCATGCTGGGTGATGAGGATGGGCTCCTTGTCCCGCTCGATGTCAGCGAGGAGTTCGGTGGCCTGTCGCTTGAGCGTTGTGACGAGTTCGGTGCGCATGGAGTGACACTAGAGTATCACTCCAAGTTGCGCAAGTGCTCGGCCAAAGACCCGACCCACGCGTTGAGCGGGACCGGTTTGCGGCGGCGTTAGCGCCGCAGACCGGCGGGAATCCGGCAGTGGAAACGGTGACCGGACACCTGAAGCGGGAGCACCGGCTGGACCGGTGCTGGCGAGTCCTCCCTCGGAATGGTGTCTGCGGTCCTGGCTGCTTTTCCGAGACAAAAGCGGCTCGCACGCATCGCATGCGAAAGCTTTTACTCCCGCACTCTGGCCAAGGAAGTAAACCTGACCCCGTTATCCGTTGCAGCTACGGACGGCAAAGGACAACACAGGGAAGGCGCCGGAGACACGTCAAAGCTCACTCCACCGCCCTGCGGCAGGCGGCCAGCGCACGGCTCACGTGTTTCTCCACCATCTTCACCGAGATGCCCATGGCGGCTGCCACTTCCGGATACGTCAGACCTTCGAAGCGGTGGAGTTCGAAGGCCTGGCGGCATTTGGGTGGCAGCATGGCGAGCGTATGGCTGGACAAGCGCGCCAGGAGGCGACGCGCATCCACCACGTCTGCCACCGATGAACCATCAGCCAGCAGCGGCGCGACCAGGTCCAGCGATACATGGTCTGCCGCATAGCTTCGATGGCGCCTGCGCCAATGCTCCAGCAAAAGGTTGTGGGCGATGCGGTACATCAGCAATGGATAGCTCTGGATGTCGGGCGCGTCGCGGTAGCGCAGCATGCGCAACAGCATTTCCTGGGTGAGATCCGCGGCGGTGTGCGGGTCGCGCAGACGTTGGTGCATGTAGATGAGAAGCCGTGGCCGCAACTCGGCCACGGCTGTGTCGAACCGTTCCCTGCACGACGCTGTCTCCTCACGCACACGCCAGCGACGCGTCAGACGACGCGTCGCGTAGAGACCTCCGGACGCTGCGTAGGGCGGCGCCGCCTCGCGCGCGCCCCCGAGCCCATCCGCGCGCCGCTCCAGCTCCGTGGCAAACACAGTCCATACGCGAGCGGTGTCGTCGCCATCGCTGCGGGGCTCCTCAATGCAAGCGCAGCCCGCCTCGGCTTGGCGCGTAAGCCTGCAATGACGAGGACATCGCCGGTGCCGGCGCCGCACGTGGTCCGTGATCCGCCTCGGATGTCGCCTGGACGCCATAGGCAGGCCGCGGCTCTTCCACCGAGAAGCCGGTGCCGGCGCGTGGGGCCAGCGTCTGTGCGTTGATGGCCGTGACCAGTTCGTCCAGTTCGTTGGCGCGGACGAAGATCGTATGCCCCAGGGTCGCCAGCGTGCCGGGCGCGAAGTCGGCCATGTCGTCGGCGGACACCGCATCGCCATAGGCCATGATGCGATCGGCCAGCAGATTGAGTTCATCGATCTGCTCGGTGGTCACGCCGAAGACGTAGCGGCCCGCGTCGGGCCGGGCCTGCGCGGCCTGGAGCGCTTCCGGCTCTTCCTCTTCCTCTTCCTCTTCCTCTTCCTCTTCCTCTTCCTCTTCCTCTTCCAGCTCCTCCTCTTCCAGCTCTTCCGCGTCCGGCTCCTCGTCGTGCGGCGCTGGATCTTCCAGGCGCGTTTCGGCCGGCGCCTGCTGCGCGGTGTCGACAGCCTCGGGCTTCGCGTCCGACGCGCCCTGGTGCGCCGGCCAGGTCACCTCCTTCAACACCAGGTCCAACTGCTCGGCCAGCTGATCCAGGCAGAACATCAACTCCGCCATGCCCACGACCGGCGCCCACTCCTTCGACTCGTCCGCAATGCGCGGCTGCGCCAGTCGCGCCAGAAAGTGGATGTGATTCCTGACCTGCGTCAGCAACAGCTGACTGTCCTCCGGCAGGAAGTAGCCGGTGTCCTGATCATCAAACGTCTGTTCCGTCATCGCCGCTTCTCCTTTCACCATGAAGTGACCGCCCGCCACGAACGGCGGACGGGAAGTCGGGAGGCTAGAAACCGCGAGTAGCCGGCGGGCGTATTCCCCTTGCGGGTGTTGTATTAGCCGCCCTCCCGACGCAGGCATCGCGTCGGTTGTCCCTGCAAGCATTGCAGGCACAAAAAACCCACCGGTTTGTCGGAGGTGGGTACCGCTACTCGAGGAGTTTCTAGGCTCCTTGAAACCGAGATTGCTACCGCTATCGGCTTGTGTCAACAACCAACGTCACGCGAGCGCAGCATGACCGACCAACGGCCAGGCATGTCGTGCTGGCCGCGTTTTGGCGTGTCCACCGTCGATTGGCCTCAAATCTGGCCTCCTACGCGCCGTGCTATCTCGCCATGGACAACAACACCCAGGCCACGCCAACCGGCAGGCACCAAAGTGCACCGATCAGGATGGCGGCAAGTCGCCAGAGCGGATTCGCCGCAGGGGCATGCGCACGGCGCGCACAACCCACAGCGCCAAGGTGGTGCTCGTCGCGGTCATGAAAAGTTGGCGCGGCGAAAGCCACGCGACCACCACGAGCAGAATCGCGCCAAGCAGGGCGACCCCATAGCGAACGTACGCAGAGAGTTCGCGGCGAGAGCGATAAGCGAAATGCGCACAAGCCCCCAGCCAGGCCAGCACAACCAGGCAGAAGGCCAGGACAACTTCCTCATCTGACGCGATCGAAAACGGCATCGTCTAACCTTTGGACCAGCTTCGAGCATCATTTTTGTTGTCGCTTACATCCTGATCTCGAGCGCCTCAAAGCGGACCGAGCACTGAAGGTCGGACGAGCCGAAGAACTGCTCCTTTCTAAGCGTAGCGAGCTTAGGTCCGGCCCCCGAATAATGGATAAAATCCCTCAAGCGGAGAAGTTAACGGTACCGCCGGGAGCATCGGCGCGCGTGAGGAGCTAGCGGCTTCATCTACTTTTTTGCTAAGAAAAAAGCCCCTCGCGCACACCTCCTGCGAAGACCTTCGATCTTCAAAGTCGACATGATGCCGTAAGCCCCCCGGACTCAAGCTCTGGACTTGAGAAAGATTGCCTAGTGGTCCACACTCAGGAAGTGTGCGTAGACATGGACATCTATCGAATACTTGGATCGCTTAAAAGCTTTGTTTTTGCCCGGCTAATGCCTATACATGGTCGAGCAAATATGTGTGGGATCTCCATACACCCGCGCCTTTAGATTGATCTAAAACACAATCCAGGAGGATACAGTGAAGTCGCGAAAGTTATATTATTTTTCTAAACTCATGGTCTTGGCAGTTTTTGGAGCCAGCCTCTGGCTTTCAGGCCAGGCATCTGCGGCCGTAATGCTTGAATGCAACTCCTGTAGCAGCACGCAGGCTTCAATGAAAACCTTGCAATATGGCAAAAGCCAGCGAGCAGGAGCTTCGAATACGGTTTACGTTTTCGACTACACAAACTATACAGTTTACAAGTACCAGTTCCTAACCTCATACGAAGGCGGGGATGAAAGAGCTTGTAGCGCACCAGGCAGCGGCGGCGATATTAATTGCCAGAAAATTGTTCGAATCACCACGTTAATGCCAGAAGAGCCTGCCTTCGCTTTTGCTGACGCTGCGGGGCGCGTCTATCGGGCCGAAGCATTCAGTTTGATAAGCATCAGCCCACCGCAGGGCAGCGTGGGTTTTCCGACCAATGCCTACGATGACATGCAAAACGCGATAAAGCGAAAGGCGATTGATAATTTCTTACAAAGCAACTCGTTAGCCGTGACCTACAAAAATGCGGCCAATGCCTGGAATACGTATAACGGCCCATCTATTTTTCCGGCGTTTAAGATAATTTATTCGGATGGCAGCACTTCTCAATATGGCTGGAACTCAAACCACGACCAATATGAGCCAGTCCCTGGGAGCTACAAAGACAAGTACGGTAATCGCATACCACAGACGCCGGGCGATATTTCAAACTTACCAGGAGTCACCGTTATATACTCCTTTCCGGCGGGTAGCGACGTTGACGTTGGCGCCTTCTATAATCAGCTAAACCTCATCGGCGTCCCGGTCTTTGGTTCTCCTGACGTCGGGGGAAGTTCTACTCAAACCTTGACTTGCGTGAGTACAAATGTTGTTGTTAACGGGGCTGCAGGGGTTGGTGTGGAATGCAGCTGGGACTAACGACCTCGCTCCTCGTGCTTACCAATGAGAGCTACCAGAATGGATAGGACAAACAGGAAGCCAAGCAAGTGGTGGTTCATTGCATGCTGTAGTGGGCTCGCCATTGCGATCTACCTTGGCCAATATTTTCCTTATCACCGCCCCTACCCAGGGGGACCGTCAATCACGTTTAGCGCTATGCTAATAGGCGGTTTATCAGGATTGATTGCCGCCGTTGCCGCCCCAAATGCGTGGCGCTGGCTGTACAACGCGGTCATCTACCGGTACAAGCATAAGGGATAGACGCCGCGCCAGCCGAGGAGCGAAGCGGGCCGATGTGCAGCATCGGCCCGCTTCGGCGCCTAAGTTTTTTACTACTTTCCCACGACAACATTAGCTCGTGCGCATCGCGTGCGAAAGCTCAGTGTCGGCTTCGGGCCCTAGGCTAAGGATAGAAAGCAAATCGACTGCGATAATCGAACCTCATCATCGACTCGCAGTCTCTGCCTTGACGGGAATCGAATCGCCCGAAGCCTCCGTCGTGCCGTGATAGACCGCCTCGATGTTGTTGCCGTCTGGATCCAGGACAAACGCGGCGAAATAGCCGGGATGGTAGCTGCGCTCCCTCGGCCCGCCGTTATCTTGCCCACCCGCCGCGATTGCAGCCGCATGGAATGCACTGACCGTCTCGCGATCGGCCGCCTAAAATGCAAGGTGCACACTGGAGCAATAGACCTCAGCTTGATCAATCCACAGTTCGTCCGCCGAGAAGTAGCTTTCTGCCTCCTGGATGGCGTCGTGGCGCCCGATCACCGTGAGCACGCTCCTGTAAAACCGTTTGCTCGCTTCCAGGTCTCTCACCCGGAGATGGATGTGATCAATAAGACGGCCTCGATGTGAGTTCATCAGGTCTTCCTCTGGCCAAATATGTTTTGAATCAATCTGCGCCTGGCTCAGTCCCACTGCCAGCATGATTCCGAGGCGCCCCATTCGACTGAGAATAGCGCCTGCGGGCGAAGGGGCGTGAAAAGCACGCCAGGCGCTGACAGCAACATGATTGCCCACCGCAAGAAAACCCGTCTGAGCGAGTCCTCGATGTCCACCTAGCCACTTGCCAGCCATGGGATAGACAGGACTTCACTCCCGCTGTTGCTGTTGCTGTTGCTGTTGCTGTTGCTGTTGCTGTTGCTGTTGCTGTTGCTGTTGCTGTTGCTGTTGCTGTTGCTGTTGCGGTTGCTGTTGCTGTTGG
>Ga0222713_10000816_pt1 | contig 35425 bp, 48 predicted proteins | sample C33_649DmetaG_FD_165061 | JGI IMG/M metagenome (GOLD analysis project Ga0222713, IMG submission 165061) | Estuarine water microbial communities from San Francisco Bay, California, United States - C33_649D | ecosystem: Environmental > Aquatic > Marine > Unclassified | place: USA: California... | reverse complement strand
TGAAGAAACTTTGGCAAATATTTGGAAAACAAAGTATGCCAAAGGCCGTATTTCCATGTTGAAGAAAAAGAACAATGTATCATATGAATCACTATTCTATGATGATCTTATTTTCAAATCATGGGAAGAAACCAAGGCGTTATATTTACCACAAGTAGGTAGATAAAACGCTTGACAAAGATACTATATAATAGTATAATGTGAATTCTTGCAGAAGCAAGGTTATTTTATTAACTTATCATTAGGAGTTTGATATGAAATTGTCAGCTAAACAACGAATCCTTAATTTCTTGGCTAAGAAACAAGGATACAACACTTTGTCCGTAGCACAGGCTCGTGCTCGTTTTGGAATTCAAAACGTTACTGCTCGTATTGACGAACTCCGTCAAGACGGTCATTGCATCTACACAAACACCAAGCGCCGTGCTGACGGTAGCAAGGTTAATGTATATCGCCTAGGCACACCAACCAAATCTATGGTTCGTGCTGCTATCAAAGCTGGTTATAGCTTTTCTGCCTAATTGTAGGCTATTTGGGAGTGCCATCACTGGCTCTCCCTTTTTTTTCGTTTTGGAGAGAATATGGAAATTAAAATTTCAAAAGAACAATTATCCAAAAAAAGTATTTTTGTAGCCACACCAATGTATGGTGGCATGAACCATGGACTATATGCAAAAGCTTGTTTAGATTTGCAAGCACTTTGTTTAAACTATGGAGTACAAGTTAAATTTTCATTTCTTTTCAATGAATCTTTAATTACAAGAGCAAGAAACTATCTTGTTGATGAATTTTTGAATCGTTCAGACTGCACACACCTTTTGTTTATTGATTCTGATATTCATTTTAATCCACAGGATGTACTAGCCCTTTTGGCTTTAGACAAAGACGTTATCGGTGGTCCTTATCCAAAGAAAGCTATCAAATGGCGTGCAGTAAAACGTGCCATGGAAAAAAATCCAGATATTGATGTTGGAGTTTTGGAAAAAGTTACCGGTGATTATGTTTTTAATCCTGTTCGTGGAACAGAAAGATTTTCTGTTACAGATCCATTAGAAGTTTTGGAAATTGGCACTGGATTCATGTTGGTTAAACGAGAAGTTTTCCCTATCATGCAAGAAAAGTATCCTCAACTTCGTTATCGTCCGGATCATGTTGGCCAAGCACACTTTGATGGATCAAGATATATTCATGCTTTCTTCGACACAATTATTGATACAGCCGATTCTGCTACTGGCGGCGGCACTGATAGATATTTGTCTGAAGATTATATGTTTTGCCAATTGTGGAGAAAGACTGGTGGATCAATTTGGTTATGTCCATGGATGAGGACTGATCATATTGGAACATACCATTTCAAAGGTGATATGCCAGCCGTGGCAAATTTTGTTGGAGAGATGTAATGTTTTTTGGTGATCTCGGTGATATGGGAAGAAAGTATGACGATGACAAATTGGAATACGGTTTATTGCCTCCTCTAGCACTAGAAGAAACGGTAAAAGTTTTAACTTTTGGTGCTAAAAAGTATGAACGTGATAACTGGAAACAGGTACCGGATTCTAAACGCAGATACTTTGACGCATTACAAAGACACATTTGGGCCTGGAAAAAAGGCGAACAAATGGACGAGGAATCCGGTTTACATCATTTAGCACACGCAATGTGTTGCTTGATGTTTTTGTATGAACATGATATAATGTATTCTATCAATGATGATGAGGATATTAATCCTGAAAATGAAATTATACACATATATTCAACCAATTGATGGAGAAGTGAATGAAACTATCGAATGAAACCCTATCAGTATTAAAGAACTTTGCTGGAATTAATTCCGGTATTGAGTTTAAAAAAGGAAATAAAATTTCCACCATTTCATCCACAAAAACTGTGTTGGCAAAAGCCACACTCAAGGATGATTTTCCACAAGATTTTTGCATTTATGATTTGAATCAATTCTTGTCTGTACATTCTCTAGGAAAAGATACAGAATTGGATTTTGATTCACAAAATGTAATCTTCAAATCTGGTCGTTCAAAAACAAAATATCGTATGACAGCAAAAAATATGATTGTTTCTCCTCCCGAGAAAGAACTACGATTGCCATCTGTCGATGCTTCATTTAGAATGACGCAAGAAGATTTGGCACAGGCTTTAAAGAATGCTTCTGTATTACAATCACCAAATTTGGCTTTTGAATCTGACGGCACAAAAATTTCTGTAACTGTGTTCAATGCAAAGGATGATTCTGCACACACAAATACAATTGAAATTGGCGATTCACCAAACGAAACAAAATTCAAAGCGGTTTTCTTGGTCGAAAATTTTAAAATGATTTCTGACACATATGATGTTGAAATTTCTTCGGCTGGTCTATCATCATTCAAAAATGAATCTGGTGAAATGCAATATTTTATTGCAATTGAAGCTAAAGATTCTAAATTCGGAATTTAATATGTTATTGTATTTTACTGATGCAATTAACAATAAAAGTGTTGCCATAAATCCTGATCATATTATTGCTGTATTTGTTGGACCTGAAGATACTGATCTTGCAGGAAAAACAGTTATCAATATTCCTTCAGGAACACTTGCTGTTGTTGAAGATTTTTTGAGTGTTGTTGGTAGAATTAATGGAGAATTAAAATGACAAAAGTAAACACACTATTTGGTTCATTCGATGATGAACAATTAAAAAAACTAAAAGGTTATGTTGATGAGATTGTTTTTCATTTAAACAAAAATAAAGAACACACCGAAGCAATCAAAGATATTATTGATATTGCAAATGATGAATTGAAGTTGCCAAAGAAAATTATTAAGAGAATGGGTAAAACACAATTCAAAAATTCTTTTCAGTCTGAAGTTGCCGAATCAAAAGAATTTGAAGCCTTATTTGAATCCATGCAGGATATCAAATAAAAATTAATTATATTATGGAGTATTTGAATGAGCGAACATATTTTGTGGGTGGAGAAGTATCGTCCACATAAAATTGAAGATTGTATTCTTCCTGATGTATTGAAATCGACATTTCAGGAATATGTAAATCGCAAAGAAATTCCCAATCTACTTTTTGCAGGTTCTGCCGGTGTTGGTAAAACGACCGTGGCAAGAGCTCTCTGTGAAGAAGTTGGTTGTGATTATATTATTATTAACGGATCAGAAGAAAACGGAGTTGATACTATCCGTGTTAAGATTCGTAACTATGCTTCGGCCATGTCACTCATGGGTGGTCGTAAAGTCATCATTCTTGATGAGGCGGATTATCTAACACCCCCAGCACAAGCAATCCTTCGTGCTAGTATTGAAGAATTTTCTAATAACTGTTCGTTTATCTTTACCTGCAATTTCAAAAACAGGATTATTGATCCAATTCATTCTCGTTGTACTGTCATCGACTTTAAACCAAATGGTTCCAAAGCTAAAATGGCCAGTCAATTTTTCAAACGTGTTGAAAATATTCTTGAAACTGAGAATGTCGAATATGATAAAGAGGTTGTTGCAGCCGTTATCACCAAACATTTTCCTGACAATCGTAGAATTCTAAATGAATTGCAACGATATGGTGTTAGTGGTAAAATTGATCGTGGTATTCTTGCGGCAGTTTCTGATGTTAAAATGGCGGAATTAATTTCCGCATTAAAAGAAAAAGAATTTGCTGATTGTCGTAAATGGGTAACAAACAATTTGGACAATGATCCGACTAGAATTTTTAGGAATATCTATGATGGTCTTTATGAACAATTAAAACCAAATTCTGTTCCTCAGTTGGTTCTGATTCTTGCAAAATACCAATATCAAGCCGCTTTTGTGGCTGACCATGAAATTAACTTGATTGCTTGTTTGACTGAAATTATGGTGGAGTGTGAATTCAAATGATGACAAGAACAGATTTCAAAGCAATATCACAAATCATTCGTGAATATAACGTATCAAAAAAATTTGATGACAACACCTTTTATGAATTTGTAAATAAACTGTGTACACACTTTAAACAAAGCAATATAACTTTTGATAGGTCCGACTTTCTGAGAAGATCAGGTTGGTATAGTGAATAAAATGAGTCCATTCGATTATGTTGACATTATCTTGAAAAAGAAAAAACAGGATGGTGAATTGGATTTTTCAGATTATAAACCTTTCATTGTTAACAGGTCTTTATCCAGTCATCTAGATTGTGTATTATATGCACAAGAAATGAATCTTTGGCCTTCTTTAGATTCGGATATGCAATACCAGTTTTTTCTAAATAGTATCAGACCAATGAAACGGAAGTTTGTTCCGTGGCAAAAGTCAAGAGTGGAAGAGAATATTGATTGCATTAAAACATATTTTGGATATTCCAATCAAAAAGCCAAAGAGGCTTTAAATATTCTTTCTGATGAACAAATCGCTGAAATAAAAATAAAAACAGATAAAGGCGGGGTGAAATGATTGATGTTAAAGACTTAATAGAAATTTCATTAAATGAACAAGACGATTTTTTAAAAATTCGTGAAACATTAACCAGAATTGGTGTCGCATCCAAAAAAGAAAAAACACTATACCAATCATGCCACATATTGCATAAACGTGGTTTGTATTACATAGTTCATTTTAAAGAATTGTTTGCTTTGGATGGAAAACCGACAGACATTACTGAAAATGATTTATCCAGAAGAAACGCTATTGTGAATTTATTGGAGGACTGGGGACTATTAAAAGTGGTAAACAAAGAACAAACCAAAGTACCAGAACCCATTTTTCTTTCACAAATAAAAATAATTTCCCATAAAGAAAAAAATGAATGGCAATTGGTGCCAAAATATAATATTGGGAAAAAATAATAAATAAATGTCCTAGTCCCATCGGGATGGGAACCAGCAGTCCGAGGTCAGGCTGGCTATGAATTCCTCGGGCCAACGCCATATGGGTTGGCAATTTTTAATAACTCGCTTTTTAAGGAGAAAATATGACTTATCTTACTCACTCTTTCAATTTAAATAAATTGAACCCCTTTGTTGTTGGTTTTGATACCGTTTTCAAAGATTTACAGGAAATGGTTGAAAACAAACACATCGGCGGATATCCTCCCTACAACATTCGGCAAATTGATGAAAATAATTATGTTATTGAATTGGCCGTTTCTGGCTTTTCAAAATCTGACATTGATATTACCTTAGAGGGTAATAATCTGATTGTTAAAGGTTCTGTGAAGGAATCAACCATCGAGGAGGGAACTTTCTTACACAAAGGTATTGCCAATAGAAATTTCAACCGCGAATTTAAATTGGCGGATAAAATTGAAATTAAGGATGCCGAATTGACCAACGGTATGTTGAAAATTTGGTTGCAAAATCCTCTGAAAAGTCAAGACCTGATTAAGAAAATTTCAATCAAGGAAAAAAAGGATTAATCTTAAAGATCCTGTAATAAGGGGCTCTTGACAGAGCCCTTTCTTTTTGATATAATGGTGATATCATGAGTAAAAAACAATTTAAAAAAATGAACCAATTTAAAAAGGTTCGTTCTAAATTTAATCCTCTGGATGTATATTATACCGGTTCTGCTTGGGAAACCAAAGAAGTGGAAGGCGTGGAATTTGTTTACGTCATTAAAGATTTTGGTACAAAAGAATCACCAAAATTGATGCGTAAAGATTCTCTAGAATATGTAAGATAAGCGCCTGTAGCTCAGTGGTTAGAGCAGCGGACTCATAATCCGTTGGTCCTAGGTTCAAATCCTAGTGGGCGCACCATTTTTTATGAAACAAAAATTTATAAATGCATATATGAAAACCGCAGAAACTTTTGCGGAATTGTCATATGCGAACAGGTTACATGTCGGTGCAATCATCGTAAAAGATGATCGTATTATTTCTATTGGATACAACGGAATGCCATCTGGTTGGGATAATAATTGTGAAGATTTAATTCAATATAGTGACGATACAACACAATTAAAAACTAAACCTGAGGTACTACATGCTGAAACAAATGCAATCGCTAAGTTGGCAAAATCTACAGAATCTGGCCTCGGCGCTACTCTTTTTGTCACTCATGCCCCTTGTTTGGACTGTGCAAAATTGGTATATCAGTCTGGTATCAATTCCGTTTTTTATCGGAACAGTTATCGTAACGAAGATGGCATACAATTCTTGGAAAAGGCGGGGGTAAAAATTCAAAAGATATAATTTCACAATATGAAATCCGGTTAATTCTAAATAAAAGTGGAGTAGTGGATGCCTAGGAGATAAATGAAAATAAAAATAGTTAACTGTCCGGACACGAACTTCAAACCTTTTATTGAGAGGGCAGCTAACTTTTACTCTAAAGAATTGATAAAAAATACTAGGATAAGAAACAACTGTTTCACAACAATAAAATTTGTAAAAACCTTGGAAGAATATGGATATGCTAGTGTAGAGGATTATAATACTAGGAAAGAACCAAGAGAATTTTTAATAGAGATTCACCCAGGAATAGGAGCTAGAAGAATACTAGAAACATTAGCTCACGAAATGGTTCACATAAAACAATTCATTTATAAAGAAACTGATGACACTTTAGCTTCCTGGAAAGGAAAAAGTGTTAACTTAAACAAGATTGATTATTGGGAACATCCTTGGGAAATTGATGCTCACGGTAGAGAAACTGGATTATTGACAAAATTCGTAACACATGAAATGTTATGGAATGTTTTTGATGATTTTAAAAATCCAAGTTTACCAATAGTATCAGTACCAATAAAATGGAAAAAAACAAATAAAATTTCTTAAATGACCCAACATCAGTTGGGTTTTTTATTTGTTGTTTAAATACAACAAACATATTGACTTTATTTTTGGATATTGTATAATAACTAAATTGTTCCCTGATAGCTCAGTCGGTAGAGCGACGGACTGTTAATCCGCAGGTCCCTGGTTCGAACCCAGGTCGGGGAGCCAAATATGCACAGCAAATACAAAGCAGAAATTCTACCTGTGGTAGAAGAATATGTTAGACAGTTTACTCTCCGGTTCGCCTAACCTGGTTATGGCACCTCGTTTGGGACGAGGAATAATGTGAGTTCGAATCCCACACTGGAGACCATCGGCCCTGCCATGTAGAACAATGGCTACTGTGACCCGCAGGAAGAGAAGTGGAGTGACTACCACGGGTGGTTCTAGTCTAACCAAACTGGCGTTGGCAACACGAGAGCGGCACTGGTCGAGAAGTGGATGGAAGGTATCGTTGAAGGTATGCATGCTGGAGATACTATAGTACCACCGCAGTGCGTCAGAGCATTTTATTATAAAGGATAAATTTTGTTTAAATTGGATTTAGAAGAAGTCAAAAATTTCATAAACTCACAATCAGTAGAAACAAAAATTTATCTTGGTGCTGATTCTGAAAGACTTTTCATTGACGGAAAATGGTATGCAGATTACACTTTGGCTGTTGTTGTTCATATTGATGGACGCCATGGTTGTAAAATATTTGGAGAATCACATAGAGAATTGGACCATGACCAAAAGAAAAATAAACCTGCATTGAGGTTGATGAATGAAGTCTATAAAGTCGCCAATTTATTTCAAGACCTTATTGATGTATTGGAAAATAGACATGTTGAGGTACACCTGGACATTAATCCAGACACAAAATATGGATCATCTTGTGTTGTGCAGCAGGCAATAGGATACATCAAAGGAACATGTAATATCACACCAATGATCAAACCAAAAGCTTTTGCGGCTTCATATGCTGCGGATAGGTTAAAACATGTTATGAGTGTGGTGGATTAATTTCATCCTTATTTAATTTCTTTTTAACCAAAGAAAAAGCATCATAATTTTTTTCACATATTTCAGTTAAAACTGAAACCACAAAACCCAATTGATATGCAAGTCTTTCTCCACTGGAATTAAAGTTCTTGCTTTTATCTTTCAGGTGGTTTAAAATATATTCCGAAATTTGTTTTTTGTTCATAATTTTATTTATATTCTGGCGTTAGTATAATGGATAATACAGCGGCCTTCTAAGCCGTCAATACAGGTTCGATTCCTGTACGCCGGACCATTTACAATATGTGAATTCTATGTTATAATAATATTATGCGAGAGTGATGGAACGGTATACATAGCAGACTTAAAATCTGCCGCCGCAAGGCTTGAGGGTTCGAATCCCTCCTCTCGCACCAAATATGCCCCCATAGTTTAATGGTAGAACTCTGAGCTTATACCTCAGCTTATGCCGCCAGATTAGCGGATGGTCCAGGTTCGAATCCTGGTGGGGGTACCAATTAGGTTGACATAAAAAAAGAATTAATATATAATATAGTTATTGCGGGATTAGTTTAATGGTAGAACGAAACCTTGCCAAGGTTTAGACATCAGTTCGATTCTGTTATCCCGCTCCAAATTATTGGCTGGAGTCGCATAGCGGCAATTGCAACGCTCTTGTAAGGCGTCGGGAAACCTACGTGAGTTCGAGTCTCACCTCCAGCACCACGGTAAAATATGATAGGAGTTTATTATGGTTTTAGAGAGAATGAAAAATGTACTGAAAGATAAATTTGAAATTGACAGTTCAGACATGACAAGAGAAACTATCTTTAGAAATGAAGGATTAGGCTTTGATAGTATGAGTTTTATGGAATATTTGGTTTTTCTGGAAGAAGAATTTGATGTCTCTATTCCAGATGAAGCTTTGGATAAAATGAACACACTAGGTGATTTGGAAGACCATATCACAGCAGAAATGCAAAAATAATATTAGCGGGCATAGTTTAATGGTAGAACCCCAGCCTTCCAAGCTGATGACGAGAGTTCGATTCTCTCTGCCCGCTCCAATTATTTGTTGCTCAAAGGATTATCCAGCGCACGTTGGATTTTCTTATCAAGATTAGCATTCACTTCTTTTAAACCAAGTTCAAGTTCTTTTCTTGCCTGATGCATATCAGTAGAAAGTTCTCTTTTCGTTTGATTTAATTCAGTTGTAACTTCTTTACGTGTTTGGCGCAACTCGCCTTGCATCTCTTTGACAGAGATATCAGTATCACGCTGAGATTGCTTACCTGTCCTCTCAATAGTATCAACAACAGTTTCCAATCTACGAATATCTGATTTCAAATCATTCTTAATATTATTTGTATATTCGGTTGCCTGACTTACATTTTCTTTGGTTGAAGCCATTTCTTTGTTAATGACTTCAAGACGTTTATCAAATTCAGTTAAATCTGGTGCAACATATTCGGCAATACGTTTCTTCATGCCGACATAATCTTTGTACACTTCAAATGCACCATATAAACCACCAAGGATGGATGATACTAAAGTTGCAGCAACCATAAGTTTTGCTGGTGTAAATTCATAACCACCAATGCTGATAACAGTATCTTTACTAGCATACTTTTTAACAGCAGCTTCTGCGTCATCAATCTTTTTATTGACGTCTTTAATTTCTTCTCCCATTTTCTTCTTCCTTTTGTTTTTCTTGTTTTTGAACTATTGCAGGTGGATCAATTAACTTATCTACTTGTTTTGTTACTTTTCCTGCGGTCCACCACCCCATCGCAGTAAAAAATCCTAATATGAATGCTGTTTCTATCATGTTATTTACTAGTCATTCCGTATAAAATAAAACCATAAATTGGAAAGACGATTACGGCAAAACAAATCCATAATAAAATTTTGTCAATCACTGCCATGTGCCCTTCTGCTTTTGCTCTCTTAGCTGCTTCTTCTCTTTCGTGGCGTTCTTTAAACATACGAACACGTTCACGCTGCATTTCGTCCCAAACATCTTTGTTGCCACTCCACACTAACAAATTTTTCAATTCGACTTCAGCATCCCTGAGTTGCTTGCTTTGCATAGCAATCTGCAAACTCATTGCACGAATCTGTCCGTCAGTTAACTCAGTTATGCCAGCCTTAATCTTATTGTGTTCAGCATGAATCTTATCACTATTTTCAAAAAAATGTGCGAACTGATTAAATAATGAGTTTACATCTTTACCCATCGCAACTGCTTGCTTAATTGTGCTTACAGTCTTTTGTGCTGCAGCAAACGCAAGACCAATTGAGACAGGATCGATCATTTTATCTATTATATTGTGAAGCTACCATCTCCTCATGTAATCTATCTGAGGCTCCTGATAAGCCTCTCATCATTCTAGCATTGTCTACATTTTTTGGTTGTTATAAACACTATGAGGTTTATAACCTACACCATCAGGCATAATGACACTATATGTTTGAAACCCTGGAACAAACCCCATTGCAGCAACAACAACATTCTGAACTGCAATTTGTGCTTCTAAAGAGTTCGCCTTATCCATCTTTTCTGTTGCTTCTTTACCTGCTTGTCTTGCAGCTACTTGTCTTGCCTCTGCTCGCTTTTCTGCTATTTGTTGTCTGGTTGATTTGGTTTCTGATTTTCCTCCACTGGCGGACCCTGAATCGGTTTTGTTCTGTGTGGACGCAGATGCGGTTTGGGTGGATTCTTCTTTCTTGGTTTCCTGTTTAGCCATGTCATCTTGCTTGGTCTCCTTCTTTTGTTCTCCTCCTTGCACTGCTTGTGGTGAAGCAGGAGCAGCTGCAGCAGGAGCAGCTTGAACTAACTGAACTGGAGCCGCAGGTGCTGCAGCTGTATTGGTTGTAGTAGTTGTTGATGTGATTGCTTTATCTACTGTCGAACTTCCTGTAGAAGATACTGTTGTTGTCACGGTACCATCACTACCAATTGAAGGTGCAGCTTGTGTAATTGATGTTGATGCAGTCGTTGTGGAATTAGAAGTACTTGCTGTGCTGTATCCTGGGCATAGTGTATTCGATTGTGGATTGGTCGCACAAGAAGCAAGAGTGGTTGTGTACGATGGGCAGTAAGTATATGTTAGTTGATTGTTTGAACAAACCTGAGATGCAGTAGCATATCCAGAACATAGTGTGTTGCTCAGAGGATTGGTTGTGCAGAGTTGAACTTCTAATGTGTATGATGGACAATAACTGTGTGTCAATCCATTTGTTGTGCAATCAGAAACTGCTGTTTCATAACTTGGGCAGTAGGTATAAAGCAGAGGATTGGCAGAGCATTGTGTTGCTGCCGTTTGATAGCCAGTGCAATCTGTTGCATATAGTGGATTTAACGAACATTGTTGGTTGTGGTATGCCTGTTGATAATCTTTACAAGAAGTTGAATACAATGCGTTTAGTGAACATTGATAATCAAGATATGCTGAGGCATAACCAGGACATCCAGGATCATATAAGGCATTAGCCGTACATTGTTGACTGTAATAAGCAGCAGCATACCCCGAACAGGTAGTTGAATACAATGGATTGGCAGCGCACATTGCATCAGCATAACCAGCACAACTGGTAGATGATAGAGGGTTAATCAAACAAAGATCACCAACTGGAGTGCTGTTCATATACCAATTTACAATGCCTGCCGTGTTGCCGATACCAGGTTGGCCATAGAACACTTCATTAATTTCACCAGCTGCTGGGTTTCCAACAGTACCAATCCATGCAGTCTGATTCATGTTAATCTGTGTGTAGTTAACACCAAGATAACCAGACGGACGAAGTTCTAAGCTGAATGTATTTTTGTTGCTGGTGTTGCTAATCTCACCAAGGTTATTCCAGTAATACTTTTGATATGTGGATGTTCCTTCTGTTCTAAACGAAGAATCAGATGTTGCATATAAATCAGTCCACAATGGAGCAATTATGTATTGAAATTGAGGTTTAGTAGTTGTTGGTCTATCACCACAACAATATGCCCATGCACCTGGATTGTTTCCAACATCAGGAATAGGAACTGCTGGATCTAAGAATGAAACAACACCATTAGAGTGCATCCAAGAGTTAGTGAATGTTCTACCATAAAATGGAAATCCAAACTGTAGGGGAACTGGGGCATAGGTATCATCGTAAAATGTAGGTGTTGTTACTACAGGTGTTTCTGGTGTGTATGTTAATCTTAAATAAGGATTTCTAACTTGTGGTCCATAATAACCTGCCCAAAAGCGAGAGTCTTGACCCGTAATCGACATCGATACATTACCTAGGTTAGCCAATGTATATGGATTGGTGAATGTCTGTGTTTGATCGAATGTCTGCCAAGCAGCATTTTGTGTATTAAATGAATGAGAGTATGAGTGTAGAGTTGCGCCAGCTGCACTGGTGACATTTACTCCTAAACTTAGTGTACCGTAGCTATCACCACCATTCAAATATTGCATACCATATTGAACACCACCAACTTGTACACCACTACCTTGTAATGCGTTATTGATAGCAATCGTTGTTGCTAAAACTTGTTGTGTATAACCAAAATAGTATGTATTGGTCGATGAGTTGTATCCAGCAGTACTGCCACCAGAGTACCCAGCAGGAGCAGTAGCATTTACAGTTGGTGATAGCGGAGACGTAATGAGATTGTCTGTGGTTTCAGCAAATACTGAACCAGCAAGAAACAATAACACTAGCGCAATTCTTTTTATCATTTTTGCACATGAGGAGTCATTCTATCACCAGTAGAAATAATACAATAAGAATCGTCTGTTATTTTTTCAATCCATGTCCAAGAACCATCTTTCGGATTAGCAAATAACACAGCAGTAAATGTCATAACTTCGCCGTTGATAATTCTTTGAGATTTAAAATCAATCATGGCACGTTCTTTATAGTGATCCACTACCTGTGCCATTTTATCACCATTCCCACAGAAAGCATCAAACTTTACTTTTTCAAGTCCTGGTTTTGCTCGTGGCTCTCTAAAGATTTCATCTGAAAATGCTGTCGATGACAATAAAGCCATCATTATTGTCATCAGTAGTTTTTTCATTCTTTCTTTCCAGAATCTCTAAGAGGTTCTTCTTTGGCCTTTTCTGGCGTTTGTTTTACAATATCTTTTTCACCTACACGACCACGAGCAACCCAAATTTCTTTTGCTTGCTCGCCGATTTTACCCATAACTGGACAAGGAGTGCCAGCATCTAGCATGGCTTGGAATACACGATCATCTTGGCATAGAGTAGCAACTGCTGCTACTTTCATACCCATATCATAAAGATTTTTAGATAGTTTGATTCTTTCGCAATTCATATCTCTAATTGTACCACCCATAGAGATACCAAGAATCTGTGTTTGTACTGCGCCTGATGCTGCCGTAACACAGACATCATTATTGATAGATGTGATTGCTGGAGCCACTGCTGTTGGTGGCGGAGAGATTACTCTGGTTTCTGATGTGGAAGTGCTTGTGCTTCTGCTGGTCGAGTCAGTTACGATTGGGTCTGTAGCCCATGTTGATGTAGACATAACAAAAAGCACAGCGATTGCTGCCTTTTTGTACATTTTTTATCCTTATTTTATTTTTTTTGAATCAATCATATATAAGTATATGATATCTTATTATTTATACCAAAGGAAAAAATTATGGAAATTAGAATGTTAAAATTGGTTACCGGTGAAGAAATTATAGGTGAAATTGTGTCGGAAGGTATGATGCGGTATACCATAAGAAATCCTGTGCAGGTTCAGGTTATCAGAAGTAAAGATGGTACACCAAATGTTGGATTTGTGCCTTTTCCTGCATATTCCGAAGAAAAAAAGAACACAACCATTGACTTTAGTGGTCAACATGTAGTATACTGTTACACTCCGACGGAAGAATTCACTAAAAATTATGAACAAATTTTCGGTCTCGGATTAGTATTACCAGGTGAAAAGAAAATCATTACAGGATAAATGTCAAAAAACTTCTACACAAACGTTCAATCGATAGGCGGCAAAATACTTTATCGTGGCATCAGAGATGACAAAAAAGTAAAACTTAAAATTGATTATGAACCAAAATTATATTTGCCAGCCACAAAAGTCTCAACACACAAATCTCTTGATGGTCTGCCTCTGGTAGAAAAGAAATTTGATTCAATTTATGATGCAAGAGACTATATCAAAAATTTTGATGGCGTTTCTGGTGCACCAAAAATTTATGGTCAAACCAGATATGAATATGCATTTATTGCCGAACAACATGCAGATATGGTTGACTGGGACCAAGATAAGATTGATGTTGCAATTATCGATATTGAGGTTGGTTCTGAAAATGGTTTTCCTGATCCCTATCAGGCAAATGAACCAATCACAGCCATTGCATGGAAAACTCTTGGTGGACACATGTATGTTTGGGGTTGCGGAGATTTCAACAATAAAGAAACGGATAAAGTAACTTATTACAAATGTAAAGATGAGTATACTTTGTGTAAATCATTTTTAACTGCATGGTCCACAAAAACACCAGATGTGTTGACTGGTTGGAATACAAAGTTTTTTGATGTGCCATATCTTGTCAATCGACTTAGAAAAATTCTAGGAGAAAATGAAAGCAAAAAATTATCTCCTTGGAATTTCATTTCCGAAAGAAAAACCATCATCAATGGTCGGCAAATGATTGCATATGGTTTTTTGGGAGTGGAACAATTAGACTACATTGAATTGTACAAATGGTATGCGCCTGGTGGTAAATCACAAGAATCTTACCGATTGGACAATATTGCCAATGTTGAACTTGGTGAAGGTAAGATTTCTTATGATGATTATGATAACCTACACGATTTATATAAAAGAAACTACCAATTGTTTATTGAGTATAACATCAAAGATGCTTTGTTAATTGAAAGATTGGAAGATAAACTGAAATTGATTGAATTAGGTTTAACTCTTGCATATGATACGAAGTGTAATTATGAAGATATATTTGCACAAACTCGTATGTGGGATTCTATGACATATTCCTATCTGTATCAAAAAGGCATCATTGTTCCCCCAAGAGAAGTTCAAGAAAAAGATTCTGCATTTGAGGGTGCATATGTCAAAGAACCTCAGGTTGGAAAACACGATTGGGTTGCCAGTTTTGACTTGAATAGTCTTTATCCACATTTGATGATGCAGTACAACATTTCACCGGAAACTCTAATCGAACCAGAAAAATATACAGAACATATGAGAAGTGTTTTGAACCAAAGTATTTCTGTCGAGAAACTATTAATGCGCCAGGTAGATACTTCCGGGCTGGTTAATGTTACACTTACACCCAACGGACAATTTTTCCGTACTGACATCCAGGGTTTTTTACCTAAGATGTTGGAGGATATGTATGAAGATCGTAAGAAATTCAAAAAGATGATGTTGCAGGAACAACAAAAGAAAGAAAACGAAAAAGACAACAATAAAAAATACGAAATAGAAAAACAAATTGCAAGGTTGAATAACCTTCAACTCGCCAAGAAAGTTTCGTTGAACTCTGCATATGGCGCTCTCGGAAGTCAATATTTTAGATTTTATGATTTGAGAATGGCTCTCGCCGTTACGCTTGCTGGCCAACTCTCTATTCGTTGGATCGAAAATAAGATTAATGAGTGGATGAATAGAATACTGCAAACAAACGGTGTTGATTATGTTATTGCATCAGATACAGATTCAATTTATTTGCGAATGGGTGAATTGGTGAATAAATTCATCAAAGACACCGGAGATAAAAATAAAGTTATATCTTTGATGGATAAAATATGTGAAGAAAAGATACAACCCTTTATTGATAAATCCTACGAAGAACTGGCAGGTTATGTAAATGCATATGATCAAAAGATGCAAATGAAACGAGAGGGTTTATCCGACAAAGGTGTTTGGACTGCTAAAAAAAGATACATCCTTAATGTGTATAATAATGAAGGTGTGCAGTATGCGGAACCAAAAATGAAGGTCATGGGTTTAGAAATGATTAAATCCTCGACACCTTCTGCCATCCGCGAGAAAATGAAAGAAACAATTAAATTGATGATGACTGGCACCGAAAATGAAGTACAAAATTATATTGCACAATTCAGAGAGGACTTTCGAAAATTGCCGGCAGAAGAAATTTCTTTTCCTCGAGGTTTAAACGGTTTAAATAATTATTCTGATTCTGTAACACTCTACAAAAAAGGCACGCCAATACATGTGCGTGGTGCTGTGGTTTATAACCATGCACTAAAACAAATGAATTTAGAAAAGAAATATCAAAAAATTCAAGAAGGCGAAAAGATCAAATTTACCTATTTGAAAATGCCAAATCCTATGAAAGAAGATGTGATTTCTTTTCCCACCAGAATTCCAAAAGAATTTAAGCTTGACGAATATATCGATTATGATGTACAATTTGAAAAGTCTTTTTTGGAACCAATTAAAATTATTCTTGACTGCATGGATTGGAAAGCCGAAAAGACCAGTTCACTAGAGGACTTTTTTGGATGACAGCATTAACTTTTTTAACAGCTCTTGCACTATCTGGTGTTGCCGCCTATTATTCTATTATAGGTTTAGCTGCAATATTTCCAGGTTCTTTTTGGCCTATCGTACTGATGGGCACAGTTCTTGAGGTTGCGAAGTTGGTAACCGTTTCTTGGTTATATCGAAACTGGAAGGTTTCAAATATAGCCATGAAATCATACCTAACGGTTTCAACAACAATACTCATGCTAATTACTAGTATGGGTATTTTTGGTTACTTATCAAAAGCACATTTGGAACATTCAGCCGACACAGCACCACTGGTTTCCAGAATACAATTAATTGATGAAAAGATTCGTATTACAAAAGAGAATCTGGACGCAAATAGGAAAATACTACAACAATTGGATGAACAGGTCAACCAAACAATTGGCAGAAGTAATGACGAAAGAGGTGTTATTAACTCCGTAAACATTCGTAGGAATCAACAGAAAGAAAGAAACAGACTTTCTTCTGAGAATGAAAATTACCAAAAAACAATCACAGAATTAATTGAAACAAAATTACCAATGCAGAATGAATTATCAAAAGCGGAATCCGATTTTGGTCCAATAAAATATGTTGCTGAATTAATTTATGGTTCAAACGAACCGGGCATCATAGATAAGGCAGTTAGATTGGTTATTATATTAATAATGGTTGTGTTTGATCCATTGGCGATATTGCTTTTAATAGCAGCCAATATGTCTATACAAAAAAACAATTTAGTTGATAAGGAAGAGATTACTAAAGAAGAAGTGAAACCTACCTGGGATGATTTTTTTGCAAATAAACCGGAAGAAACAGAAATTAACAAGAAAGAAGAAACCAATAAAGTTCAAATAGAAAAGGACAATTTAATTACAATCGATGGTGCAACAAATGAAACCATACCTCCAATTTCAACTAGATATGATTATGACGAACCGTATTCTTTCAAAAAGAAAACGGATGGTGGACATTTTTAAAGGATAAAAAATGAGTATACTTGATAAAATCAAAAAGAACAGTTCAATTAAAGAATCGGCCATTTTAGCTAAGTCTAAATTTTTTATGGCAAAAGATATGATTCCCACTGCTATACCAGCAGTAAATATTGCTTTGTCCGGAAAATTGGATGGAGGTTTAACTCCGGGACTTACCATGTGGGCGGGTCCTTCAAAACATTTCAAGACGGCTTTTTCTCTATTGATGGCCAAATCTTATATGGACAAATATAATGATGCAGCTTTACTTTTCTACGATTCTGAGTTTGGTACTCCACAATCTTATTTTGATACTTTTGGTATTGATTCTGAGAGAGTGCTTCATACTCCTATTACAGACATTGAACAATTGAAGTTTGATATTATGAATCAACTCACCAACCTCGAAAGAGGTGAACATCTAATTATTGTTGTTGATTCTATTGGAAATTTGGCATCTAAAAAAGAAGTTGAAGATGCACTAGATCAAAAATCTGTTGCTGATATGAGTCGAGCAAAACAGGTAAAATCATTGTTTAGAATGGTAACTCCACACCTAACAATGAAGGACATTCCTATGATTGTTGTCAATCACACATACAAAGAAATTGGAATGTTTCCAAAAGATATTGTTGGTGGTGGAACAGGAAGTTATTACAGTGCCGACAACATCTTCATCTTGGGTCGCCAACAAGAGAAAGACGGATCAGAAATTACGGGTTACAACTTTATTATTAATGTTGAAAAATCTAGATATGTAAAAGAAAAGTCTAAAATTCCTGTGACAGTATCTTTTGATGGTGGTATCAATAAATGGTCTGCTTTACTTGATCTTGCTTTAGAATCTGGACACGTTATCAAACCAAGCAACGGATGGTATTCAAAGGTGAATGTGGAAACTGGCGAAATCGAAGATAAGAAATTCCGAGAAAAGGATACAAACACATCCGATTTTTGGTTACCAATTTTAAAACAAAAATCATTCCGTGAATGGATTGAAAACAAATATCGGGTATCATCAGCTGATATTTTACAAGACTGTGATATAGAAGAAACTTTTGATGTTGAAACGACCAATGGTGTTTAAATGATTGAAGGTAAAGATTATTGTTTCATCTATCCTAAAGATGATGGTACAGCAGTACACATAAAATTTTTGGATGGAATTTATAAAGATACCGTTTTCAAATATGGTAAAGTAAAATTTAAAGAAGAAAATGACCAGGTGTATTTACTTTTTGCCTATGATGTGTTAGAATCAACAGTTAAGAAACCCAAAAAATTAGAAAAAGACGAGAACTTTAAAAATTATATTGGTGATCTTTTAGTGGAACTTATGTCCAATAACATGGAACAGGAAATTATTGATGAAACTTGAACAGGCGATTATAAAAAACCTAATTTATAATGAGGAATATTTAAGAAAAGTTTTACCTTTTATTAAACCAGAATACTTCACTGATCGTACAGACAGGACGATATTTAATCAAATAACTGGTTTTGTGGAGAACTACAACTCTCCACCAACAATTGAAGCTTTACAATTGGCTATCAAAGATGTGCAAAATCTATCTGCTGATGAATTTGATAGATGTGAAGAATCCCTACAAGAAATCGTCAAGATTAAAGATGAACAATCTAAAATTGAATGGTTGGTTGATAAAACGGAAAAATTTTGTCAAGAAAAGGCAATATATAATGCGGTTCTGAGTTCAATTTCAATACTTGATGGAAAAGATAAATCAAACGATAAAGGTTATATTCCAAAACTTTTATCGGATGCTCTTGCTGTGAGTTTTGATAGTTCTGTTGGTCATGATTATTTGGAAAATAGTGATGAACGATTTGAATTTTACCATAGAAAAGAAAAGAGAATTCCATTTGATTTGGACTATTTCAATAAGATTACAAAGGGTGGTCTTCCTGTTAAAACTCTTAATATTGCTCTTGCTGGAACCGGTGTTGGCAAGTCTCTTTTTATGTGTCATGTTGCTGCTGGTTGTATGGTACAAGGTAAAAATGTACTCTATATTACTATGGAAATGGCCGAAGAAAAAATTGCGGAGAGAATAGATGCAAATCTATTGAATGTTGCTGTAGATGATTTGGTTGAATTACCAAAAGAAATGTACGACAAAAAAATTGAAAGGTTACGTTCAAAAACTGTTGGAAAATTAATTATCAAAGAATATCCAACCGCTGCGGCTTCAGTAACACATTTTAGAAATTTATTAAATGAACTTAACCTTAAAAAGTCTTTCGTACCTGATATTATTTTCGTTGATTATCTCAACATTTGTTGTAGTTCTAGAATTAAAGCGGGTGCAAACGTCAATTCATACACCTATGTTAAAGCAATTGCTGAAGAATTGCGAGGCCTTGCCGTTGAATTCGGAGTACCAATTGTATCTGCTACACAAACGACACGGTCTGGTTTTACAAGTTCCGACCCAGGACTTGAGGACACAAGTGAATCTTTTGGTCTGCCAGCAACAGCCGACTTGATGTTTGCTTTGATTTCCTCGGAAGAATTGGAAGAACTTGGCCAAATTATGGTCAAACAGTTGAAGAACCGTTATTCAGATCCAACAATGTATAAGAGATTTACTGTTGGTGTTGATAGATCGAAAATGAAACTATATGATGTTGAACAATCTGCACAAGACGGATTGGCTGATGCTGGCATTACAGATAAACCACTCAACACTTTTGGTACCCGCGAAAAAACAATGAAGAAGAGCTTTGATGGATTTAAAGTTTGAAGAAGCACTATATTGTGCAAAGGTGTTCCAAGATTACTTTGGTAATTTTCACCGTATTGATGAATACATGAAAGACCAGAAGTTGGCCTCATTGGTCGACTTACCTTCTAATCCTTTGTTCCCTTTAGAGGATGATTTATTCTCCGATTTCTCCATGCATCCACAAGACATGAACTTTGATGTTTGTGAGATTCCACAAGACACCTGGGAAACTTTACTTAATATCACATCGTCACATATCAATATTTCACCTGTGGGTCGCCAGGTGCGTTTGGCTGTAATAGAAAAGAACACAAACAAGTATGTTGGTTTCTTGCGTCTTGGTTCTCCTGTGATTAATATGAAACCTCGCAATGAAATGCTGGGTCAAGTCTTTACACAACAAAAAGAATGGGGAACAAGATTCAATGATGCGGCAATGATGGGATTTGTGATTGTACCATCTCAACCTTTCGGTTTCAATTATCTTGGTGGAAAATTACTTGCAAGTATCTGTACTTCACATGAAGTCCGAGAAATTGTAAACAAAAAATATGGAATGAATCTGTGTTTGTTTGAAACCACCAGTCTTTATGGTAGTTCTAAAACCGTATCACAGTATGACGGTATGAAACCTTTTATTCGTTTTAAAGGGTTGACAGATTCAGATTTTGTGCCTATGATGCACGGCAAACCTTATGAGGATTTGAGAAACTTTGTGGAAAGTAAAGTTGGAGAAATCGTTGATGAAGATGCATCCAGCAAGAAGCTTAAGATTACCATGAAGATTATAGCTCTCACTAAAGCATCACTTAAAGGTACTACTGAAGGGGCGGCATTCATGGAAACGATTGAGAACGCAAAAGGGTTGACAGAAAAGAAAAGATATTATATAAGTGATTATGGATTTTCTAATATGGTTGATTATGTAAACTGTAAAACAAACCAATTATTGCCTGGTGAAAATTATGAGAAACACCATCTATCAAATTTGATTCAGTGGTGGAAAAATAAAGCATCAAATCGTTATGAGACTTTGAAATCTGAAGGTCGACTAAGGAATGAACTTGAGGTGTGGACTTCAGGTAAAGACATACAAATTATTAGATAAATATTTTTATTTGTGGACATAATAAATGGCTGATACCACTTCCCTAGCCGAATCATCCCAAGCATTTTTCTGTGCGATTGCAGATTATCTAAATCTTAAAAGTAAAAATTTGGATGAATTTTTGGATCCAAAGGATAAAAATAAGGGTTTAGATACTTTTTCCGGTTTTGAAAAAAAATGGAAAAAAGAATTTAAAAATAAATCCGATTCTTTGGAAAAAATTTATGATAAATTCACAGAAACATCGACAGGATCACAAAGAATCTCTTATGGTGAAATTGAAGGTTTCCTAATGATTGATAAGGGATGGTATACATCTTCCTGTCTGATTGGTAAAAAATTAGTTGAAGATATTACATCCATTTCTTCTGGTTTCAGTAAAAAACCAAGTACGAGTGATGTTTGGTATTTCCGTGGTGATAGAGAAGTTATGAAAAATATAGAAACACTTTTTAAAGAAGCCAATAAAAATAAAAAATCACCGGCTTTTGGTGATATTAATAAATGGTCACCCGCTGACATTTATTTTGCAACAGATAACGCAAGAGATAGAATAAAGGCAAGTGTTCAGGTATATACTAACGGAAAGAATAAAGATTATGGTTTTGATATTCTCAACAATATGGTTAGTGAACTGATTGATCGTGGAGATTTGCTTCCAATCTCATTAAAGAAACAAACAAATACCGTTACGATTAAAAAGGTTAACTTTGATAAAGTTGAAGAAGAAATAGAAATTCTAAAATATCAATTTTATGGTTTCAGACAAGAGTGGAAAAAATATACACCAGAAAAACCACAAACCAGAGATTTGCAAATTAAATTTTCAACTTCAAATCGTGAAGTTATTAAAATAAGACATGATGCTTCCACAGCAACCATGAAAGCGGAATTTGAAAGTAAGGACATGGAGGCCAGAGGTGGTTCCATCGGTTCATGGAAAATTTTCTGTGATTTGTTGTCTTATATTGATCCAGCAATTTCAATTAAATTGATGAGTGCATATACTAAAGGTAATGACCAATACAAAAAAGAAGTTAAATCCTTGCGAGCTGATTTTGAAGCAAAAGAGAAACGTCTGAAGAAACCAGAAGCCAAAAAAATGGCGAGAGAACAATTTGATGAGGATCGTGGTGCTCTAAGTGCTATGTTGGTCACAAATGAAGTTTTTCCAACACTAATTGATTGGTTGGAGAAAAATCAAAAAAACAACACAAAAAGTCCAGACTTTGTTCCTCCATCAGACAGATTCATTCAAGAACTATTTAAATACATCACATCCAGATCCAGTGATTCTGGTAAATTCATAATGGCGAAATAATATGACATACAACAAACCTTTACCCGATGATGATAATGATTTTGGTTTCTCTGCCATTTCAGCGGCAGAATATGAAGCTAAAATTGCCAAAGCGGCAGAGACAGCAGCCGCACCAATTGAAGAATATCAAGAGAGAATTCAACAATTGGAAAAAATCATTCTTCCAATGTTACAAAAATTGCGAGACACTGGAGACAAAGAATACATATATTGGCCAAACCGAAAAGATGTAATCAACAAACAAATAGAAAGAATTTTGAAATTAACTAGAGGATGAAATGAGTGCAACTGTGATTATACCAACTACGGGTTCTCCGGAGTTAAATGATGCTATTGATAGTGTTTTAAAACAAACATATGAAACAAAATGTTATGTTGTTGCTGATGGTGTTCAAGCACATTCAAAGACAAGATTGATTACTGATAATTTTTTGAACAGAAAAAACATGGAAAGATGTTTTCTACCACTTAATGTTGGTGCAAACGGTTTTTATGGCCATCGTGTGTATGCCGCTTTCACACACCTAATCGACACTGACTATGTTCTTTACTTGGATCAAGATTGTTGGTTTGATCACAATCATGTACAGTCTTGTATAGAAACAATAGAAAAAAACGACCTGGATTGGTCCTATTCTCTCCGTAAAGTTTGTGATAAAGATGGTGAATATATCTGCAATGATGATTGTGAATCTTTGGGTAAATGGCAAACTTTCCAAGGAACAAATCACATAGATACTAATTGTTATTGCCTTAAAACATCGGTTGCGATAAAATTGGCACAAGTTTGGCACGGCGGCTGGGGTCAAGATAGGGTGTTTTTATCTGTATTATCACAACATTTTAAAAAGTTTGATTGTACGGGAGAATATACCGTAAACTACAAGGTTGGAGGAAATACTGGTTCAGTTAACTCCGAATTCTTTTTGGTTGGCAATGAAATGATGAAACAAAAATATAATGGAGAATTCCCATGGAGAAAAATTTAATTATTGGTGGTTTTACTAATTACGAAATTAATCAGTTAAAACCTTGGGTGTTGTCAGCAAAAGAAATTTGTGGAGACAATGATGTTGTTTTGGTAACAGGCAACACATCCGATGAAACTCTACGGTGGATTTCCAATCAAGGTGTTATTGTTGTTCCTATGGCTTCTATTCAGGGGGTCCCTATTCATGTATTAAGATTTCTTTCAATATATGAGTATTTAAAAAATAATTGGGCCAAATACAAATACGTAGTAACAACGGATGTGAAAGATGTTTTCTTTCAATCTGATCCATTCGAACGTTTAGAATTGGATATTCCTGGATCAGCATATAGATTAGTTGTTGCCTCAGAAGGATTAAGATATAAAGATGAACCTTGGGGAAATGATAACTTGAAACAATCTTATGGTCCTTATGTTTATGAACTATTCAAAAATAATGTAATCTATAACGTGGGAACTTTTGGTGGAACTTCCGAATACGTGAAAGATATGGTTTTTAATATTTTTACAAATGCAATCAACAGACCAATTCCTATTTGTGACCAAGCTGTGTTTAATGTTTTACTTGGTACACAACCGTTTAAAGATGTGTTAAATATTACCGTCAGTTGGGCCTGTGAAGCGGGTACTGTTGCAGATCCCACAAAAATTGACAGCTTTAGACCAAAACTTTTGTGTTATGAACCGGTCTTTAAAGATGGTCTGGTTATGACACATGACCGTCATATTTTCCCAATAGTTCATCAGTATGATCGTGTTCCGGAGTGGAAAAAATTTGTTATGGAAAAATTTAAACAAGAAAATGAAGAGGAACACTTCATATACAGGACCACATGATGATCAATATCGTTACTGCTTTTTTTGACATCGGCCGAGGTGATTGGACTCCAGATAAAGGCCTTCCACACTATTTACAGAGAACAACAGAAACATATATTGAACGGTTTTCTTATATGGCCAAATTGGAGAATGAAATAATTGTATTTTCATCTCCAGATATAATTGAAAAGTTAATACCACTCAGGGAAGATAGACCAACAAAATGGGTTTCTTTCGACATTTTTAATCAATGTTCAGAATTGATACAAAAAATACATAAAATACAAAAAGAAGATTCATTTAAAAAACTTATACTTCCAACACAAAGAACTAATCCTGAATATTGGAATCCACACTATGTTGTTGTAAATTTTTTAAAATCGATGTTTGTTGAATTTACTATAAAAAATAATTTAGTGAATAGTAATTTGATATCTTGGTTGGATTTTGGTTATTGTAGGACCGAAGATAAGATACCAAAAAGCAAAAAATGGTCATACGATTTTAATGATAATAAGATGCATCTATTTAATTATAAAGATTATGATGGAAAATCTATTACAGATATCATTGCATCAAATGATGTTTATATTTTAGGAGCAAAGATTGTTGGTGGTAAAGAGCCTTGGTTGGAATTCAGATCACTCATGGAACAAAGTCTGTTTGAATTAATGGACAAAAACTTAATTGATGACGATCAAACATTAATGTTAATGTCAACAATTAAAAGACCAGAATTATTTGAACTACATAAAATTCCAGATCATCAATTTGGCAATGATCCTTTTGTAATTTTTACAGATTTTAATAGAGAGGTATAATATGAGTGATGTGCTTATTTTTAATACAGAAACACAGGCGTTTGGTATGCAAAGAGGACCATTTAAGTGTTCTGGTTACGGTCTGGGTGAATTAACAAAAGACATGAAACTTGGTTTGGAAATTGGTTGTTCAGAAGCTCACACTTCTAAATTTTTACTAGACACAAATCCAAATTTAACACTTTATTCTATAGATCCTTATGTTCCTTATACTGATTGGAACGGAAACGTATTAAACGACAGAGAAGAATTTTTCCAAAGAGTCACCAAAGAAATGTCTGTATATGGAGATAGATTTATTTTAATCCGAGATTTTTCAGACAACGTTTTCTCCAATTTTAACGATGGTGAAATGGACTTTATTTTTATTGATGGTTTACACACATACGAACAATTAACAAAAGATTGTCACAACTACTATTCAAAAGTAAAAGTGGGTGGATTATTTTCTGGACATGACTATGAAACAATACCTGCTGTAAATAAAGCAGTAAAAGAATTCGCAGCAACAAAAACAGATAAAATTCTCACAACAGAATGTGATGTGTGGTATTGGTATAAATGAAAACAATTTTTGTTGTAACGTCATCTTTAATACCAACAATTGGTATATTCACACCAGAAGAACGTTTAAAACAAACACTTGAAACAATTCAATCCATTAGAAACAAATCACCAAATTCTTTTATCATTTTGTCTGATATATCGACAAAACCATTGGATGAAACATACAGTGAAATTGTGTCAAAGGTTGATTTGTTTATAAACTTATCAAAAATTGATTTTCTGATGCAACTGAGTGTTGCTGGATTAAAAAGTCAAAGTGAGTGTGTGATGACACATTTTGTTATGGATTATTTACAATCAAATCCCAAGTTGTTGGATGGAGTGGATAGAATATTTAAAATAACAGGAAGAATACAACTGGACGATGGATTTGATATTAATGAATATGATGGCTTAACAGGTAAATATGTTTTTAAGAAAAGAGTTGACACTTGGATGAAAAGTCCTATTTATAACGCCACACACATTTTTGATACTAGACTGTATTCTTTCTGTACATCACTTCTAAATTATCATAATGAAACTTTAGAAAAGGTGTTTCAAATGTTAGATAAAATTGATTTGGAACATGCATTTTTCGCAGTTCTTGATAAATCAAAAGTGGTAGAATTCGATAGGGTGTATTGTAGAGGTCAGGTGGCTTCAACCGGCGATTGGAAAATTGATTGATTTTTTCCGCTATATATCTAATCGAACATTTGTCGATTTTAATACATAGTATTTAAAAGTTATATAAATATACCGCTGGCAACCAAAGTGTGTTGCATTATAGAGGTACTAATGTTAAATTTTAAGAGTTTCCTAAAAGAACAAGTTGACACCGAAGAAGGCGCTAGCCGCCAAATAAAACATCTAACGCATGTAGAAGATCGTGCTTTACAGCAAGGTGAATCTGGTGCTTCCAGATCATTCAAAGTTTTAAGGGCTGCAGCAGATCATATCACAAAAGGCAAAAAAACATCGGAACTCACAACAAAATATGATGGTTCTCCTGCAATTGTTTATGGTTATCATCCAAAAAATGGTAAATTTTTCGTTGCATCAAAATCAGCTTTTAATAAAACACCAAAAGTAAATTACACTCCGCAAGATATTGAAAGAAATCATGGGCACGCTCCAGGATTAGTCAGTAAATTAAAAGACGCATTGAATCATTTACCAAAAATTGCACCAAAAGAAGGTGTTTATCAAGGTGACATGATGTTTGGTACAAGTAGAGAAGATAAAGTTGCAGAAAAAAATGGAGGACAATCATTCCGTCCTAATCCATCCGGACTAACTTATACCGCTCATGGCGATGAAGCAAACAAAGTGAAGAAAGCTAAAATAGGTGTTGTTACACACCTTTCTTATCACGGTGATGATGCATCGAATTTAAATGCTTCACATGAAGTAAATCACGAAAAATTTCAAAATCATCCTGATGTTTATGGTGTTGATCCTAGAATGGATACAAGCAAAGTTCATTTTAGTCCAAAACAGCAAAAAGAATTCAATAGACACATCTCAGCCGCAGAAGCAATACACAATACTCACGGCGATGACATGTATGCTGGAACATCTGCACACCAAGGTGTTGGTGGTTCATTGGAGTCTTATATGAACCACACAGTAAGAACAGGTGAAACACCGAACCATGTAAATTTCAAAACCTGGTTGGAAGATCAAACAAATAAAAAAATTGAAAAACTTAAAGTAGAAAAAAACAAAAAGACAAAACAAGATGCACTTGCTTCCGAATTAAGTAAAATAGAAAAAAACAAAAAGCATTATAACAACTTATTTAAAATGCACGGTCATTTGCAAAATGCAAAAAATCTTTTAATTGATGTTTTAAACCAACACCAAGAATTTCAACACAAACATGCTGGTGAAGATGCAGACCCTGAAGGTTATGTTTTTCACCACGATGGAGATAGTGAGAAACTTGTTGATCGTGCTAAATTTTCTGCAAGAAATTTTGCTGGAATGAGGAATTTCAAATGATTGGTTTCAAAGGATACTTAATTATTGAAGGTCGCGGTAAACTAACATCTTCTGGCACAGAAGGTGCAAGACATGTTGAAAAATATATCAATCCATATCTTGGTTCGAATGATTTTACACATACTTTATCCAGTGAACATGAAGATTTGCCTGCTGGTTCACACGTTAAGTTAAAAAAAGTTGAAAATATAAAAGGAAAATTCCACGCACACGCGGAAGATCAAAATGGAAATGAACATATCATTCCAATTTCAAAATTTTTCAAACCTGGAGAAGCACCAAAAAATAAAGGACATGACTATGAATCCAGGTTTGTCGAAAGAATGAAACAACATAATATTATGCCTTCACACCTTTCTGGTGCAGGTTCAACAGCAGGAACCGACTTTGCAATAGAAAATAAAAAGAAAGGGGTTTTTCACCCCGGAACAGTTAATGGTAATTTATTGAACGGTGAAACAAAAGACGGTGTGACAGCTGCTATGGGACAATTAACAATACATTGGAAAAAAGGTAAAGGTTGGCACATAGGAGACAAGGCCAGAGAAAAACGTCCTTTATATGCAAAACAAATTGAAAAATCTGGAATATTGGATCATATGAATGAAAACTATCCAGATCCAGAAAAAGCAGAAACAACAAGTTCGGGCCGAGCAAAAACCATAGAAATTAAACATCCAGATTTAAATCCGGCTGAAGCATATTTGAATGACCACCATGTGCATGTGTTACAGGTTGGTGGATATGGAACATACAGTGTTGGTAAAAAAGACGAAACTGGCCATGGTCTTCCTAGAGTTAGTGGAAAAGGAATGTGGAGAATTCGTGAAAAACAAAGAGGAAACAAATTTGCAAGAACAGTTGCTTTTCATCCAGACGGTAAAAAAGGATTAAATAAAAGCACTGTAGATTTAGATAATGATGAACACCTGTTCTCATTCAAAAAAACAATAGGACATAAAGATTAAATGAAGTCATTTTTACAGAGATTAGAGGACGAATCAAAAACCGAAAGACCAGTGGTTATGGCTTTTGGCCGTATGAATCCGCCTACGATAGGTCACGAAAAACTTGTAAATAGAGTACATGAAATAGCGAACGATTATGGTGCAGACCACAAAGTTATAATTTCACATTCGGTTGATACTAAAAAAAATCCACTAAATCCAAAAGCAAAATTAAAACACACCAAACGATTCTTTCCAGAAACAAATATTGAAACTTCTAGTAAAGAACATCCAACTTTTTTGCAACATGCAGCCAAATTGTTTCAGCAAGGACATGATCATTTGATTATGGTGGCCGGATCCGACAGAGTTAAAGAGTATGAACAAAAACTGAAACAATACAATGGAACCGCTCAAGGATCACTATTCAACTTCAAAAAGATAGAAGTTAAATCTGCCGGACAACGTGATCCGGATGCAGAAGGTGCTGAGGGTATGTCAGCATCAAAAATGAGAGAACACGCAAAAAATAATGATTTCACTTCTTTTAGACAGGGTGTTCCGAGTCATGTTCCAGACACACACGCCAAAGAATTGTTTCGTGATGTTCGCCGAGGAATGGGAATAAATGAAAATGTTATTCGTGGAATGTTCAAAGCAGTGTTTGTCACTGGCGGTCCTGGTTCTGGTAAAGATGTAATTTTACGTGAAGCCATTCCAGAACAAAAAATGACAGAAATTAACCTAGTACAAGCTTTTGAATATCTATCAGATAAACAAAAATTATCAGAAAAAAGTAATGATTTGCGTAAAGAATCTATCAGAAGTCGAAAACCTTTAATTATCAATGGACCAGCAGATAAACAAACAGAAATTTTCTGGATTAAAGAGGAACTTGAAGAATTGGGATATGACACTCTAATGGTTTTTGTTGAAACTTCCAATGAAACAAGTAAAGAACGCAACGAAAAACTGGTAAAAATGGTTACAGAGTCTACAAGACAGAAAAAGTGGAAACAATCACAGGAAAGCAAAAAAGTATACCAAAACAAATTCGAACATTTTATCAATCTAAACAATAGTGGTTTATTGGAAGAAATTGAAGAGGACATTTCAGATATATACCTTAAAATTAATGACTTTATTGACATTAAGATTTTGAATGAAGAAGCTTATTTTTGGTTAGAAAATCACGGTAAGCTAAATACTATTATCAATCGTTCTTTTATTGAGGAAGAAAATTATGTTACAGAAAATTTTAAATTTGTTCAGAAGCTCAAAGAAAGCAGAAGAAAACCTGACGAACCAGAACTCAAAAGAGGAAGTGGTCCAAAAGCAGATAGTCCTGGAGACATCCCAGCCGACAACCGTGCAGGAGACAATAACAGTGACAACATCAAGTGGAACGCCCCAAAACGCCGAGGAAGTTACACCTTTAGAACATACAACGAAGAAAAAGGGTCGGTCAAAGTCTACCCAGAACCAAAAGAAAGCAACTTCAGGCAAGACAAAGAAAAAGTAAAAAATAAAAAGAACAGATACACCGATTCACCCACAGTTAATCAAAGAATTAGAAATGTGGCAGGAGTCGGTCCTGAATTTGATACTCGCCAGCAGGGAACAGTATACCCTATGTCTGGATTAGGCGATGTCACTTACAGAGAAGAAAAGAATTTTAGTAATTTTAGAAAATTGATTGGTGAATATAATGGATTCCAAAATGACCAAGAATCGGGTTTTGGAGGTACATTGAGTGGATCGGATAATAAAGAACCAATAGAGAACCCCAAAGACAAATTAGGTTATACCTATAACACAATAAAAAGAAAAAAGGCAGTAAAAAAATGATCAACCTTAACAAAAAAGACGTTGTTGCAGATTCCATAAAATCGGTTTTGGAAAATTCTGTAAAAAAACAAAACACCGAAGTTGTTGAAGCAATTGATCCTGAAGTCAGAACAAAGGATGTTATTTCTGGAAGAAAACCAACAAAACAAAAAGATGATGTTGGACCTGGTTCTGATGGAAAAAGCACAAAGGTAAAACTAAAATCTGAATCCACAGAAATCACCAAACCAAAAGCCACACTCAGACAATTCAAAGAAGTCAACAATACACATTCAATCTATGACCAAATGATTTCGGAGATTTTATCCAAAGATGCATCAGCAGGTGATTACATACACGATTTTGTACATTCTGATGATCCTAGATTTGAAGGAAAATCAAAAGAGAAACGAAAACAAATGGCTCTTGCCGCTTACTATGCTAAAGAAGAAGTTGAAACTGATATTTGCCCAGAATGTATGGAAGAACCCTGTGTTTGTGGTGGAAATCATGTGAGTGAAGAACTCAAAGGTAAACAACACAAGATTGACAAAAATAAAAACAACAAGATTGACGGTCAAGATTTTGCAATTCTTCGTGGCCAAAAGAAAGTCAAAGAAGAAGCTGAACTAGAAGAAGGTATTGAAAATCGAAGCCAGCAAGCATGGGCAAGAAAACTTCGCGGTAAACCTGCTCCAGAGGGAACATATGCAGCTAGAAAACCTAGCAAACCAACTAAACCACAACCAACCAAAGAAGAAGTTGAACAAATTGATGAGCTTGACAAGAAAACATATGGATCTTATATTAAAAGTGCTACAAAGGACGCATCAGCTGCTAGAAGTCTTTCAAAGGACTTTGAGATTGCTGCAAAAAGAGCAAAGTCAGAAAAGATGAAAATTGCTAATGCACACCTCTCTAAGAGGTTCCAAAACGCTGCTATCAAACGGCATGCTGGTATTAGCAAAGCAGTTGATCGCTTAACTAAAGAAGAAGTCGAACAGGTTGAAGAAGGTTGGGATGATATGTTGAAGGATGTTAAAGCAAAACGTGGACCACAACCTTCGGGTGGATCTGGTGTAAAACAGGGATCACGTTACGGCGGTTCAAAACAAAAAGATAAACCAGAACAAGATACTGATAAAAAGGTAAATGAATCAAAAAGGCCAGAAACCGACAATGTTCCATTTGCACCACCATACAACACATCTTCAAATGCTGTGACAACAGATAAATCTGGAGCAAAACATACGCCTATGAGCCGTGTTAAACATATGGCATACCAGGCGATGCAAAAGATCAAAAAAGACGTATCTGGAAAAAACGATACTTCCAAATAAGGCAGTAAAATGAACAAGAAAACCAGAATAATAAAAGACGTTCTGAAATGTGGTGAAGAAAAACCAACATTTGGTACTAATCCAAATGATCCTTGGTCCACTAAAGCCAACATATCTGAATCTGCCTTGTTAAATAGATACTTAAAATCTAGAGGAATAAATCCACAATATGCTTCGAAAGATTTGAAAGTTGCTCACTCAAAAACAAAAGCTTTTCAGGTTTGGGCAACAGCACATGTTAATGATCCTGTGCAAGAATCTGTAGATAAAAGAGATGTTGTGGCTTTTGATATTCCTTTATTGATTCGTATGTTGGAGTATGCTCGTGAGGATGCAAAGACCGACATGGATTTACACAAAGTTGTGGAAAAATTAATTCAGATCCGAAACAAGGGTGTTCTGACAATGAAAGATTACAAATATGTAACCTCAATCAGAGAAGAACTCGAAAAATCTGGAATGGAACTGAACGAGTTAACAAAAATTTTGGATCGATACAAAGAAAAAGCCGGTAAAGAAGCTTCTGCCGCAGATAAATCTGGTGATGTTAAAAAAGCAAACAAACGGTTTTCTGGAATTATGAAAGCGACAAGAAAACAGTTTGATAATGATGCGAAAAAAGTTGAAGAAGCCACCTATCATGGATCGACCGCAGCAACACAAATGCCTTTTGATGGAGCTAATAATCCAGAGGACACAATTCCTGCCAAAAAGAAAAACACAAAGGAAATGTCGAAATCTGCAAGAATTATTAAATCTATCTATAAAAAGAAAGGTGTAAATGCGGAAACTAAGGAATCACCTCAAGCCGCAGCAGTTTTGAGTGGTGGAAAAACTATGACTGGTGTTCCTAGAGATACCATCGAAATTGATCCTATGATGAAAACGAAAAAGCAAGCAATTTTTGGTTCACAAAAAAACAATTAAATAAATACAATATAACCCTCGGTTAAAAGGAGAATAACAATGTCATCTTGGGGAAACAACGACAACGCAGCTAACGCACCATACTGGGCAGTTAACTCAACAATAGTAAATGCAGCTGACGTAAAAGCCGCTGCAGCCGCACCTACAGCAGCAAACGTAGCATTATTGTATGCAAATACAACAGCTAATGTTTATACCTCACGCACAACAATTGGTTTGTTTGCTATTGATTCGGCCGAATCTGCCAACAACCAACAAAATAAATCTGTTGCACATACAGGTTGGGTTTTAAAAACAACTGGCCAAGGCGGCCGCGCCGGCCGCACCCAATATGAAACTTTGGTCACATTAAGTACAGTAACTGGTGATGGAGATGAAGAAGCTATTGCAAACACAGCAAATCCATAATCGATAACAGTTATTTTGTATTAACATGATATGTTTGATGATTTGAATGAAGAAAATTTCATAATGTATGCGATGAAGTGTTATAATTCACCGCAATGCATCATGTCAGAGTTTGAGGGGGATATCAAGCGAACCAAATATCTCAAAAGGTTGTTTAGAAGATATAAAGTGGCAAAATCACTAAAGGAACGCTTGATATTAAACCACATCATTCTATTGAACAATGTTTTCGGAACAGAATCTACGGCCAGAATATTGTTCTATAAAATAGATGAACGAGATTATGATATTCTTAAAACTTTTTTGGAATATTTGAATATTATGCCTAGTTGTGTGTATGGAATCAGAGGAAAAAATATACACTCATCAGATATTACAATAAACAAAGATGTTGCGGAGGTATTATTAAAAATATGAAATCGTTCAAAAATTATATCGAAGAAGAAAAGAAAAAAGGTCGTTGTTGGACAGGTTATAAACCAGTTCCAGGAAAAGAACCTTATTCTCCTGGCAGCTGCGAAAAAGTGAAAGAAGAAGTTGAACTGGATGAAACTGCAGCATGGCAACGCAAAGAAGGCAAAAGAGAGTCTGGTGGTTTGAATCAAAAGGGTGTTGATTCTTATCGTAGAGAGCATCCCGGTTCAAAATTAAAAACTGCTGTCACAACAAAACCATCAAAATTAGATCCTGATTCTAAAGCAGCAAAGAGAAGAAAATCGTTTTGTGCTAGAATGTCTGGTATGAAAAAACGTTTAACATCCGCCAAAACCGCTAAAGATCCAGATTCACGTATTAATAAATCTTTAAGGAAATGGAATTGTTAATGTTAAATTTTAAAGATTTTTTAGGTTCTGAAGCCACAAAAAAAAGAGATAAACAGGAAATAGTTCGCCAAAAAAAGCATTTGGATGATAAGGCGAAAGAAAACTATGTTAAATCTGCTGAAGAAGGTGGTGGTGGAGCCGCAAAAGCAAAGGGTGATTCCTACAAAGCGGCTAAAGAAAATATCAAAGAAGATGGCATGATGGGTGTAGCTGGCATTGCGGGTTCCGGAGATTCCAGATTACCCGCAACACAAAGAGAACCTGGTGTCAGCAAAAAGAAAAACCCAATATTAAAAGGTTTGGCTAGACGAAAGTTGCCAAAAATGTAAATGTGGATTTTACAATTTTTACCTGATTGGTTGTTTTATGCTATATTTTCTATAGGAATATTAGGGTACGCTGTTACCTATTTACTTAGATTTATTCCAATACCCGCAATTTACATATACAAAACACCAATACAATTGGTGTCTATTGGTATGATTGCTTTTGGTGTTTACATGATTGGTGCAATTGCAAACGAACAAGTTTGGAGAGATCGTGTTGCAAAATTAGAGAAAGAATATGCAGAATCACAAATAAAATCCGAAAAAGTAAATACTGAAATCGTAACAAAATATATTACAAAGAGAGAAATTATTCGACAAAAAGGTGAAGAACAAATTCGTTATATTGATAGAGAAATTGTTAAATACAATGAAATTTGCAGATTGCCTAAAGAAATAATTACACTTCATAATGAAGCAGCAAAGGCACCAAAATGAAGTATGTACTATTAATTACAATTTTCTTTTTAACTGGTTGTGTTACTCCTGTTAAACATTCTTTTCCAAAACCTCCAGAAGTGATTGTGGAGGAATGTCCGGATCTTTATAAACTTGTTGAGAATGAAGAAAAAATATCAGAATTTTTAAAAACAGTTACGAAAAATTATTCGTTATATTATGATTGTGCAGCAAAACATAAATTGTTGGTGAAATGGATTAATGAACAAAGTCAAATACATGATTCAGTATTCAATAAAGGAAAATAATAATGGAATTGACCAAAGAACAATTAAAACAACTTTTACCAAAAAATCCATACATAGATCATTGGTACAATGCATTATCACAATTATTTCCTGATTATGAAATCAACACAGAAAAACGTATTGCTGCATTTATAGCTCAATGTTCACACGAATCTGGTGGATTTTTAGTATTGCAAGAAAATTTAAATTACAGACCAGCTTCTCTCAGAAAATTATTTTCCAAGTATTTTCCAACAGATGATTTGGCCAACCAATATTGTTCCAAACCAAATAAACAAGAAGCTATTGCAAATAGAATTTATGCAAGTAGGATGGGCAACGGAGACGAATCTTCTGGAGACGGTTATAGATACAGAGGAAGAGGACTTATTCAATTGACAGGAAAAGATAATTACACTTTTTTTGCTGGATCATTAGGTATATCTGTTGAAGAAGCGGCAGAATACATGGGAACATTTGAAGGTGCTGCTCAGTCTGCCTGTTGGTTCTGGGAAACTAATAATTTAAATCAGTGGGCAGAT